>Ga0194044_10001847_pt1 | contig 10705 bp, 8 predicted proteins | sample JunL4417m_MetaG_FD_155460 | JGI IMG/M metagenome (GOLD analysis project Ga0194044, IMG submission 155460) | Anoxic zone freshwater microbial communities from boreal shield lake in IISD Experimental Lakes Area, Ontario, Canada - Jun2016-L442-17m | ecosystem: Environmental > Aquatic > Freshwater >...
GTCCGTTGGCCGCGCCGGCCCATGGTGACAGGCGCACCGTGCGTGCTACAGTGGGCCGTGGATCCTGAGCCTGCCGGAGCAAGCGTCGTGAAGGTCGTGAGGGCGTGACCATCGACATCATCGTCCGGGTCGAGGGGCAGAGGTACGCGCTTCCTCTTTCCAAGGTCAACCGCGTGGTGCGCGCCGTCGAGGTGACGCCCGTGCCCACGGCTCCCGACATCTTCATGGGAGTCATCGATGTCGGCGGCGACGTGATGCCTGTCGTCGACCTGCGGCTGCGGCTGCGCCTCGAGCGCCGGCCGGTGGACGTCGGTGACTGCATGGTGGTGGCGCGGCAGGCGTCAGACAGAAGGCTCGTGCTGCCCGTCGATGCGGTGCTCGGTATCGCCAACGACCTGGCTGCCCCAGTCGACGCCGGGGGCACGCCGCTTCATCCCGACTGCATCGACCGCCTGTTGTGTGACGCGGACGGGCTCATTCTTGAGCTCGATCTCGATGCCCTCATCACGGCCGACCAGTATGCCGCGCTCAGCGCGCTGCCCGCCGACCACGCCGCCACATGAGAGAGCCCCGTCTGAAGCCGCGGGAGCTCGAGGCGCTGGCCGAGGTCGTGGGCGAGCGCATGGGCCTGCACTACCCTCCCGCCAAGTGGCCTGATCTCGAGCGGGCTCTCGCGATGGCCGCCCCGGGGGCCGGGTTCGAGTCGCTCGACGATCTCGTTACGGCGATCCTTACGGAGACGGCCACAGAAGAGCGACTCGGATCTCTGGCGAGCTGTCTCACCGTCGGCGAGACCTACTTCTTCCGCGACCCCAAGTCGTTCTCCGCGCTGGAGCGGCAGGTGCTGCCGGAGCTGGCGCGCAGGCGCGCCGCCGCCGGCGTTCTGCGCATCTGGAGCGCCGGCTGTTCCGACGGCGCGGAGCCATATTCGATCGCCATCAGCTGCTCGAGGGCGCTCCCGCTCTGTGGTTCGCTCGAGGCGCGGATCCTCGCCACGGATATCGACCACAGCGCCCTCGATCGCGCCCGGTCCGCGGTCTACACGAAATGGTCGCTGCGCGACATGCCGCCGGCCGTCGCCCGCGACTTCTTCCGCGCCGGAGGGGACCAGCGCTTCGAGCTCAGGGCGGGTATCCGCGACAAGGTGAGGTTCGCCTACCAGAACCTGGTGGCCGCAGATCAGATGCGCCCGGCAGAGACGACGAACGTCGACCTCATCTTCTGCCGCAACGTACTCATGTACTTCTCCCCTCAGCAGCGGAGGGTCGCCGCCGACGGACTTCAGGAGTCCCTGGCGGAGGGCGGCTACCTGTTTGTCGCCCCGTGCGAGGTCGCCGGCGAGCTCTTCCCGCTCCTGGAGCTGGTGCAGGTCGCCGGAGTGTTCTGCTTCAGGAAGACGAAGCCGCCGCCGCGCGCCGCCGCGGCGCTTGCGAAAGCGCCGGCCCAGAAGCCGCCGCCGCACGACGACAGGCCGCCGGGCAGGGTCGCACTCGGCGGGCCTGCCGTGCCCGCCGCGACAAGCCCCGAGCGGGAGCTCGCAGATCGAGCGGCGGCGGCCGCGACTCCGGCGGCGAGCGTGCTTGCGCGAGCGCAGGCGCTCGCCGACTCCGGGCGGACGACAGAAGCGCTCGCTTTGTGCGAGGGGATCGCTACGGAGATGAAGCTGTCGGCGCCCTACCACTTTCTGCGCGCCTCGGTCCTGCAGGAGCTCGACCGCCAGGATGACGCCGCCGGCGCTCTGCGCCGGGTCCTGTACCTGGACCCCGACTTCGCCCTGGCGCACTTCGTGCTCGGGAACATGGCGTGGCGCGCCGGGGAGGCGCGCGCGGCGGGGAAGCACTTCGCCACGCTGTCGAGGATCCTGGAGGCGCTGCCCGCCGACAGCGTGCTGCCGGCTTCCGACGGGACGACAGCGGGTGAGCTCCAGGCCATGGTGCGCGACACGCTGGGGAGGCGATGACATATGGGTAAGACGCCGCGGAAGGACTCCGCCCCGGCCGCGACGCGGGAGGAAGCTCGCGCCTCTGTTCTGCACGCGCGCGCCGTGGCGCTGGCGGTGCGGGACGAGGACGCCGCGGGAGCCGCCGGCATGGAGGTGCTGGAGTTCGCCGTTGGGGACGAGAGCTACGCCTTCGAGACCGCGTTGGTGAGCGAGGTCTACCCTGTCGGCGACGTGGCGCCCATCCCCGGCACGCCCGACTTCGTCCTCGGCGTGCTGAGCGTGCGCGGCAACATCGTCTCGGTCCTCGATCTGCGCCCGCTGTTCGGGGCGCCCGGCACAGAGGGCCGCATGCCCCGCGCTGTGATCGTGCTGCGCTCCGAGGCGATGGAGCTCGCCGTCGCGGCCGACGCGATCCGCGAGGTGAGGCGACTGCCTTGCGAGGCTGTCCGGCAGTCGCCGGCGACGCTGGCCGGGGTCCGCGAGGAGTACGTTATCGGGGTGACGCCCGAGCGGGTCGTCGTCCTTGACGCGGCGAGGCTGCTCTCGGATCCGAGACTGATCGTGCGGCACGGCACCGGATCGACAGCTACCACGATGGAGGGATCGGCATGACATTGATCAGGAAGATCTACGCCGGATACGCGGTGGCGATCATGCTGCTGACGATCCTCGCCGGCCTGGCCATCTACAACATGAAGGGCACTGAGTCGCGCTACAAGAGTCTCATGGCCGAGGAGGTGCAGTTGCGCTACACGTCTCTGCAACTGCGCTTCCAGATCCGCGACACGATCGCGAACCTCCGGGGCGGTCTGCTCTATCCAGACCGCCGGCAGGAGCTCATCGACAAGACCACCGCGGGTCTCCTGGCGGCGGACCAGGCCGTGGTGCTCGTCGAGCAGGCCGCGGCCTCCGCGAGCCGCGGAACGGACCTCAGCAAGCAGATCGCCGCGAAAGAGGCCGCCTGGCATGAAGGGGCCGGCCGCGTGCTCGCCCTGCTGTCAGCCGGCGACGAGAAGGGGGCGCTCGCCGACGCCGAGGGACTGGTCCAACCAGGGACGGAGATCGTCGACCTCGCTGCGCAGCTGGTCGCAACGGCCCACGAGGGCGTGCAGACGCGTATGGCCGACATCCAGAAGGCCATCAACCTGTCCACGGCCATCATCATCGGGCTCGCCGTGCTCTTCATCGTCGGCCTCCTGGTGCTGGCGCTCTTGATCACGCGCTCCGTCAAGCGGTCGCTGCGCGGCGTCACCGACAAGCTGGCGAGCTCCGCCGCCGAGATGCTGGCGGTCTCTTCGCAGGTCGCGACGAGCGCCTCGGAGACGGCGACGTCCATCTCGGAGACCACATCGACGGTCGTCGAGGTCAAGCAGACCGCTCAGCTGGTCAACGAGAAGGCGGTGACGCTGCTGGAGACCGCCCACGAGACCGCGCGGATCGCCGACGCGGGGAGCAGGGCGGTGGACGAGACCGTCGCCGGCATCGGGCGCATGGGCGAGCAGATGAACGTCATCACCGATTCGATCGTGCGGCTCTCGGATCAGACCTCCGCGATCTCCGACGTCATCGCCACGGTCAGCGACCTCGCGGAGCAGTCGAACCTGCTCTCCGTGAACGCGGCCATCGAGGCGGCGAAGGCCGGGGATCAGGGCAGAGGCTTCGCCGTGGTCGCGCAGGAGGTCAAGAACCTGGCCGAACAGTCCAAGCAGGCCGTCGCGCAGGTGCGCGGCATCCTCTCGGACATCGAGAAGGCGACCGCCGCCACCGTGATGGCGACGGAGCTGGGCAGCAAGTCGGTCGAGAACGGCGCGAGGCAGTCGCTCCAGGCCGGTGAGGCGATCGGCCAGCTGGCGGACAGCGTCGCGGCCGCCGTGCAGGCGATCCAGCAGACCGCCGCATCCACAGAGCAGCAGTTCGCCGGGCTGGACCAGATCAGCCTGGCGATGGACGCCATCAACGAGGCGAGTGCTCAGAACGTCGCGGGGACGCGCCAGATCGAGGCGGAGGTGCAGCATCTGCGCGACATGGCCGCGGCTCTCCGGGCTCTCATCGACCGCCGCGCCGCCCTGCCTGTCTGAGTGCACGGAGGGCGCCGGGACATGCCTTCGACTGACGACGATTTCGCCGCGCAGCTCGCGGCGATCTTCCGCGCCGAGGCGATGGAACACGTAGAGGCTCTCTCGCACGGCCTGCTGGAGCTCGAGGGCGGACCGACGCTCGCGCGGAAGTCGGAGCTGCTCGAGCAGATGTTCCGCGCTGCCCACAGCCTGAAGGGCGCCGCCGGAGCGGCGGATGAGACGCGCATCGCCGCGACCTGCCAGTCGGTGGAGGGTCTTCTGGCCGCCTGGAAGAGCGGCGCGTCCCAGCCGGCCGCCGAGGAGATCGACTCCATCAGCAAGGCGCTCGACGACGTTGTCGCGCTCCTGGAACCGCCGCTCGAGCCGGGCGGCCCGCTCGCTGCCGGCTCCGCCGCGACCGTGGAGGTCGCACCCCGTCCCGACGCCCGGCCGGTCGACGAGCCGACCGCCCCGGCGAACGCGCGAGAAACTACGGTCCGGGTGGCGGCGAGTAAGGTCGACGCGCTCATGCTCCAGGCCGAGGAGCTGCTTGCCGTCAAGCTCGCGGCCGATCGGCATGCGAGTGCGACGCGCGACCTCGACGCCGAGACGAGAGTGTGGCGCAAGAGCTGGCAGGCCGTCGCGGCCGATCTGGCCGGGTTGGAGCATCCCTCGCCCGAAGCGTTGCGCCGAGTGCGCACGCTGCTCGACAAGACCGCGTCTTTCGCGGCGGATCTGTCGAGCCGCGTCTCCGCGCTCTCCGCGAATGCCGAGCAGGATCGGAGAAACGTCGGGCCGCTCATCGACGACATGTTCGCGCAGGTCGAGCGGGTGCTCATGCTCCCGTTCTCCTCGATATCGGCGCTGTTCGGCAAAATGGTCCGTGACCTCGCCAGGCAGGAGGGCAAAGCGGTCGACTTCTTCGTGAGCGGCGCGGAGACGGAAGTCGACCGCCGTGTGTTGGAGCTTCTGAAGGACCCTCTCGTGCACGCCATCCGCAACGCCGTGAGCCACGGCATCGAGACGCCCGAGGAAAGGGAAGGCAAGGGCAAGGCCGCGAAGGGAACGATCCGCATCCACGTCCTGATGCTGGAGGAGAGCAAGGTCTGCATCACGGTCTCGGACGACGGACGCGGGCTCGATCCGGAGGGTATCCGGGCAGCCGCCGTGGAGGCCGGTGCGGCCACCCGCGAGGAGGTCGACCAGCTCGACGACGCGGGGTGTCTGCCGCTGGCGTTCAGGTCGGGAGTGTCGACCAACGCCATCGTCACCGACATCTCCGGCCGAGGGGTCGGCCTGAACGTCGTCAGGCGGAACGTCGAGCAGATCGACGGGACGGTCGCCTTCGAGTCCGTCCCGGGCGGCGGCTCGACCTTGCGCATCGTCGCGCCGACGACGCTGGCGACCATCCGCGGCGTGGTGGTCGAGATAGCCGGACGGCCGTTCGTGGTGCCGACGACGCGGCTGCACCGTGTCATCCGCATCAAGAAGGATTCCGTGCGGACCGCGGCGAGTCAACCCACGACCGTTGTCGATGGGCAGCCTGTGCCGCTCGTGGACCTGGCCGCGATGCTCGGTCTGTCGCGACCTCGCGGCGCGGCGACCGGGGCCTCCCTGCAGGCGTTCATCCTCGGAGACCACGACGAGCGCATCGTGTTTCGCGTGGACCGCGTGCTGAGAGAGCATGACGTCCTCGTCAAGAGTCTCGGACCGCAGTTGGCGAGAGTGTCCAACGTCTCCGGCGCGACCGTGCTGGAGACCGGGCAGGTGGCGCCCGTGCTTGACACGCGCGGACTCATCGCGTCGGCGAGCGCTCTCTGGAGGAGTGGCGGCGCGGCGCGCGCCGAGGATGTCGAAATCGCGCCGCGGCCATCTGTGCTCGTCGTGGAGGATTCGGTCACGTCGCGCATGCTGCTGCGCAACATCCTGGCGACCGCCGGCTTCCGCGTGCGCACGACCTGCGACGGCGCTGAGGCTCTGGCCGCGCTCGGCGCGGAGCACTTTGACGCGGTGGTCTCGGATGTGGAGATGCCCAACACGGACGGGTTTGAGCTCACGGCGCGGATCCGCGCCGACGAGCGTCTCGCCGGCCTCCCCGTGGTTCTCGTGACCAGCCGGGAGTCCCAGTCGGACAAGGCCCGCGGGATCGAGGTCGGGGCGAACGCCTACCTCGTCAAGAGCGGCTTCGACAAGTCCGGTCTCCTCGAGACCCTGCACCGTTGGATATAGGAGCGCAGAGCGTGCCCCGGCTGATCCGCATCCTGCTCGTCGAGGGATCCCCCGACGAGCTGCGCCGGCTGGGCGATGTGCTGCGCGCCGCCGCGGACATGGCGGTCGTCGGTGAGGCGGCGACCGCCGCCGTGGCGCAGCGGCTGGCGGGCGCGCTGTCGCCGGACGCGATCGTCATCGGCGGCTTTCCTGGGCGGGGAAGCGTCGAGCTCGTCGCGTCGATCATGGAGACCGCCGCCGCGCCCATCATCGCCGTCGTTTCTTCGCCGGCGGCCACGGACGAATCGTCGCGCGCGCTGAAAGCCGGCGCCGTGGCGGTCGTGCCGCTGCCGCCGCGCGACGGTGACGAGCGGCGACAGATGGAGGCCCGATTCGTGAGTACCGTGCGCGCGATGGCGGAGGTCCGGGTCGTGAGCCGACGACCGGGCGGGGGGAGGGTCAAGGTCGCCGCGCCACCGCCGGTGGCGCGCGCCGGAGCGTTCGACGTCATCGCCATCGGCGCATCCGCCGGGGGGCCTCAGGCCATCTTCACCATCCTGTCGGGCCTTCCCGCGGACTTCCCCGCGCCGCTGCTGATCGTCCAGCACATGACGGTGGGGTTCCTGGGATCTCTGCTGGGCTGGCTCAACTGCGCGGGCGGCCCGCCCGTGCACGTGCCGGCGAGCGGCGAACCGCTGGCCGCGGGCATCGCGTACCTTGCGCCCGATGAGCGCCACCTGGGCGTCGATCGTCGCGGGCGCGTCGAACTGAGCACCTCCCCGCCCGAGCGCGGCCTCAGACCGGCGGTCTCGTACCTGTTCCGGTCGGTCCGCCAGGCCTACGGCGCCAGGTGCGTAGGCGTGCTCCTTTCCGGGATGGGTCGGGACGGCGCCGACGAGCTCAAGCTCATGCGGGACGCCGGCGGGGCGACCATCGCGCAGGACGAGGGATCCTGCGTCGTGTACGGCATGCCCAGGGAAGCGGTGGTCATCGGTGGGGCCACCTACGAGCTGGCCATCGAGAAGGTGGCCCCGACCCTGCTCGCCCTGACGGGGCGCGGGACGGCAGGCAGGAGAGGTGGTGAGCAGCGTGAGTGAGCAGGCCGCAACCGCGGAGAACCGGGCGATCCGGGTGGTCATCGCCGAGGACAGCCCCACCCAGGCGGTGTGGCTCGAGCACTCGCTGCTCAAGCGCGGATGCTCCGTGACTGTGGCCAGAGACGGAGAGGCGGCTCTCCGGGTCGTGCGCGCCGAGCCGCCTGATCTTCTCATCAGCGACGTCGTGATGCCGAAGATGGATGGCTACGGTCTTTGCCGCGCGATCAAGGCCGACCCGGCGACTGCGAACGTGCGGGTGGTGCTGGCGACCGCTCAGACGGACCCCGCCGACGTCTTGCGCGGCCTGGCCGCCGGGGCCGACGACTTTCTGACCAAGCCATACGGCGACGAGGATCTCGATCCGCGCCTCTTCCCCCGCAGACTCACGATCACCGCTTCCGGTGCGGTCACCCTGGACTACCGCGGGGAGGAGCATGTCGTCGGCGCGGATCCAGCGCGCGGCATCGGCTTCATGCTCTCCGCCATCGAAGAGGCGGACAAGCGGAACAAGCAGCTCGACCAGGCGAAGCGGGACATCCAGGAGGCGATGACAAGGGTCATCGATCTCGAGGCGGGGCTGCGCCGGCTCATGGAGGACAGCCCCCAGGCGATCTGCGTGGCCGCGCCCGATGGCGCCATGCGCTACGCGAATCATGCCGCGGAGGCGCTGCTCGACCAGCGTGCCACCGACGTTCGGAACCCTCAGTTCCCGTTCCCGCTGACGCCGGGATCGCACGAGATCACTCTCTCGCGACCCGACGGCTCGAGTCGGATCAGCGAGATGCACGTGACCACCACGACCTGGCAGGGCGAACCGTGCCTTGTGGCCTCCTTCTGGGACATCACGGAAAACGCCTTGCTGCGCGAGGAGCTTCGCTCGCTGTCCCTGACCGATGAGCTCACCGGACTCTACAACCGTCGCGGTTTCCGCTTTCTCGCCGAGGAGCAAGTGGGCCTGGCGCGGCGGCGAGGCGCGCGCGCCGGCGGTTTGGCGCTCCTGTACACGGACGTGGACGGCATGAAGACCATCAACGACGACCACGGGCACGAAGCGGGGGACGCGGCGCTGGTCGCGGTCGCCAGGTCGATGCGGTCGACCTGCCGGGAGACAGACATCGTCGCTCGCCTGGGAGGTGACGAGTTCGCCGCTCTGCTCGTGGACTACGAGCCCAGCGAAGAGAAGGCCGTACAGTCACGGCTCGACGAGGCCCTCCGCGCGGCGAACGCGGCGAACGGCGCACCGTATCGACTCTCGCTGAGCATCGGCGTGGCGCGAGTGCCGGCCGCGAGCGAGTGGACGATCGACGATTTGCTGCGCGCCGCCGACGAGCGGATGTACATCGTCAAGAAGGGACGCGCGCGCCGCGGCGCAAGCTGACGCAGGCGGCGCGCGGGACTCACGCCTCGCCGGTATACCCGCACACGCCCATGCGCGGTGAGTTGACCACCGGCAACAGCATGTCCTCGCCGCATGGGTGCTCCAGCGCGTGCGTCTCGCAGAAGAAGCCGCGGCCGTCCCAAGCGCATTCCACGCAGACCATGCTCGCCGGCCGGCCGCACACGTCGCAGGGCCACGTCGGAGCCTCGTTACGGGCGACCACGCGGACTCTCTTCAGGGGCGCCGCCTCGCAGACGCCGATGTGCCTGATGACCAGCTCGGTGCTGGAGCCGAAGTCGTACACGTAGCTCACGCGACTCCCGCTCAGACCCAGGATCTCGTCGATCGTCCTCGTCATGCCGACCCGCTGACACGGGCCGAAGGAGAACTGGCTGAGGTGGTCGCAGCACTCGAGCCAGACGCGCCGCAGGAGGCCGTCCAGGGCTTTCAGCTTCGCGTCGGGACCGGCGGCGATGTCCAGCCAGTACATCGGCGCGCCGGCAGCCTGCGCCCTCACGAGCAACACCGGCGCGCGGGCGCCGCCGCTCGCGCCCCCCAGGCACTTGCGCACGTGCCGGCCCATCGCGGCCTTGCCCACCCGCGCCCCGCACAGCTCACAGACTCCGAACGAACCTTGTCTTGACATGTCGATTCCCTTCGCGATGCAGGATAAGGGCACGTTCAACCGCCGGCCGCGGCTCCGGCGGAGGCGAGTCGGGCAGCCCCACGCCAGGACCGACGGCCCCTGGAGTGTACAGGGCGGGGGTAGGGGCCGGCGGGCCGGCCGGCGCCTCGCACGGAATCGGCGTCAGTCCCGCCGTGCCGCCGTGCTACCATCGCGAGCGTGACCATCGACCTGGCAGGAGAGACCGTACGCGCCATCGGCGCGCGCCTTGGCAGCGGCCGCGGGACCGGCGCCGCGGGCGAGTCTCGGAGGTAGGGCGCTCGTGGCCGACTACTACGAGACGCTCGGGGTCGGCGCGGACGCCTCGTCGGAGGTCATCCAGCGCGTCTACCGGCAGCTCGCCAAGGCCTACCACCCCGACACGAACCCCGACAATCCGGCCGGCGCCGAGAAGCTCAAGAACTTGAGCGAGGCGTACGAGACCCTGAAGGATCCCGTGAAGCGGCGGAGGTACGACCGCAAGCTGAGCCTCGGCGCCGCGGGAGCGTCGCGGGCGCGACCGCCGGAGCAGGAGCGCGCCGCCCGGCGTGAGGCCGAGCAGGCGAGGCGGCGCCGGGCGGAGGAGGAGCGTCGCAGACGCGACGACGCGAGGCGCCGGCCTGAGGCGGCCGCGCGCAAACGCAAGGCCGAAGAGGAGCGGAGCAGACGCGACGAAGCCAAGCGCCCGAGCGAGGCGCCCGGGCGCACCCGCACGCAGGTGGCGCGCGAGCGGCTGCAAGCTCGCAAGAGGGCGCTTGCACATGCGCTCAGCTACTTCGCCGGGCGCGAGCTTGAGGATCGCGTGGCGACGCGCGTCGGATTCAGCCGCGACCGGGGTTGGCGGGCGGACGCCCGCTGCTTCATCCGCAGTCCCGAGGACCACGATCTCCTTCTGGGTCCGAGGGATGAGATCCTCGATGCCGTGCTGGCCGGCGCACGCCCGGAGCTCGAGCGCGTCAAGGGTACGGGCCGCATGGAGGAGCATCTGGCGCGCCGACTCGATGCCCACGAGCGTTATCTGGCCGCAGGCGGGGCGGCCGCCGGGAACCCCGACGCTGTGCGTCGGTCTGGGGCGCTCTGGCTCACCGAGGCTGAGGGCGCGTTTCACGCCGCTGTCTGGGCCGCGAGCTGCGTCGCTCGAGTGCGCGGCTATGAGAGGGACGTGGTCCAGGCCGCGCTGGATGAGGAGCGGCGGCTGCGTAGGCTGCAGGCCATGAACCCGGTCCGGCGCTGGCTCAAGACGCCGCCGGCCGGCGCCTCCGAGTACAGCGAGCGGGTCCCACGAGCTCGCGCCGGCCTCGAGAAGCAGGTGCGGATCCTGCGCCGCGAGTATCCAGCGCAGATAGGCCGGCGCGAGCT
>Ga0194044_10001850_pt1 | contig 10701 bp, 4 predicted proteins | sample JunL4417m_MetaG_FD_155460 | JGI IMG/M metagenome (GOLD analysis project Ga0194044, IMG submission 155460) | Anoxic zone freshwater microbial communities from boreal shield lake in IISD Experimental Lakes Area, Ontario, Canada - Jun2016-L442-17m | ecosystem: Environmental > Aquatic > Freshwater >...
CCGTTCGCTATGGACGGGAACCAGCAAGACCTGCCCGGCCAGTGGCGCGAGGACTTCGCACATGGCGCACCAGTCTTTGTCGCGCAAGATGCCCAGCACCAACGCGGGTTTAGCCGCAGGGAAGTAGTCTCTGAGGGCCGCCACGAGGATTTCCGCTCCGCTGACATTGTGCGCGCCGTCGAGCAGGATTTTCTGCCTGCCCGCGAGGCGGGAGGTGACCAACTGCAAGCGCCCCGGCCAATGGATGCGGGAAAGACCGGTTCGGATTGCGCCCTCACTCACTGGAATCTGGGGCGCCAAGACCTCGACAGTAGCGATGGCCACTGCGGCATTCATTTTTTGATGCTGGCCCAGCAATGGCAGTTGTATGGTGTTCAGAGGCGCGCGTTGCACCTCCGACATGGACACGGTCGTCAGCGGAGATGCCTGGCGGTGAGCGGCTTGCTCGATGGATTTCAGGGCCTCTGGCGCATCCGTTCCGGTGATCACGGGGATGCGCGGCTTGATGATGCCGGCTTTTTCGGAGGCAATACTGGCCAACGTTTCGCCCAGCCATTTCTGATGGTCAAATTGGATGTTGGTGATGACGCTGGCCAGAGGGGTGACGATGTTGGTGGCGTCAAGCCGTCCGCCCAAACCAGTCTCCCAAATCACCAAATCACATTTCTGTGCGGCGAAATACCGCAAGGCCATCACGGTGACGACCTCGAAGAAGGTCGGATGGTCGGCGGCGACAGAGTCCGGATTGCCCGGTGGGCGGGCCATCGTATCAGGTGCCAGGCTGGGGACGAGCTTTTCGGAGACGGCCGCCGTCCAGCCCTGTTCCAGCAACGAGCGTAACTCGGCGACCAGGCCCGCGACATCGTCTTCGGAGATCGGTTGGCGATTGACTTGAATGCGCTCACCGAAAGCGACCAGGTGCGGGGAGGTGAACAAACCGACGCGCAAACCGGCCGAGCGATAAATGGATTCGAGCATGGCGCACGTCGAGCCTTTCCCATTGGTGCCAGCCACGTGGATGAATCGAAGCTGTTCTTGGGGGTTGCCGGCGAGCGCCGCCAGCTTCAGCGTGTTGTCCAATCCGAACTTTGCGCCAAACCAGCGAAGCCCGTAAAGGAATTGGATGGCTTCGGAGTAGGTCACCGGTTGAGAGCGAAGCCGAAAGATGACCGGATGGAGGTGCGTCGAATGACGGTTCCAGCACCCTTGGACTTAATCGACATGACGGGCACTCGTGCTAAAGCGGCTTCTTATGAGAATAGAGTTGCGCGGCCGCAATGAAGCCCTTGAACAACGGGTGTGGCTGGTGGGGTTTGCTGCGAAACTCGGGATGAAACTGGCAGCCGATAAAGAACGGATGGTTTGGCAGCTCGATGATCTCGACCAATTTTCCGTCGGGAGTGTGTCCGCTGAAAATGAAATCTGACTTCAGAAATCCTTCACGATAGGCATTGTTGAATTCGTAGCGATGGCGATGGCGTTCCTTGACCACAAAGGCTCCATAAAGCTGCGCCGTCTTTGTCCCAACAACCAACTGGCAAGGCTGCGCCCCGAGCCGCATCGTGCCCCCTTTCGTCGTCACTTTCGTTTGTTCGTCGAGCATGGCGATCACCGGGTGAGGGGTGTTCGGATCGAATTCGGTCGAGTGGGCCCTGGCCAGTTTCAGGACGTTGCGCGCGTATTCGATTGTCGCGATTTGCATGCCCAGGCAGAGGCCGAGATAAGGAATCTGGTTCTCGCGGGCATAGCGCACGGCGGAGATTTTTCCCTCGATGCCCCGCTCGCCAAAACCGCCCGGGACGAGAATACCGCCCAGCCCCTTCAAATACTTTTCCGGCCCATCCCGCTCAATGTCCTCGGCATCAATCTTTTGAATCTCGACCCCGCAGTCGTTGGCCACACCGCCGTGGCTGATCGCTTCATAAACGGACTTGTAAGCATCCTGCAATTCAATGTACTTCCCGACCACGCCAATGCGAACGCGGTGCTGTGGCGCGATGAGTTTGCGGATGATTTCCTGCCAGTGCGCCATGCTGGCCGGCGGCGCGTCCAAGTGCAGAAGCTGACAAACCAAATCATCCATGCGCTCCCGCTGCAGCATGAGCGGCACTTCGTAGATGGTGTGGTCCACATCCTTTTCTTCGACGACCGCTCCGAACGGCACATTGCAAAACAGGGAAATCTTCTCGCGCACTTCCTTGCTCAGCGGCTTCTCGCAGCGGCACACGACGATGTGCGGAGCAATGCCGATCTCGCGCAGCTTGGCGACAGATTGCTGGGTCGGCTTGGTCTTCAGCTCGCCCGCCGCTTTAATGAACGGAACAAACGTGACATGGACGAAAATCGCGTTGTTGTAGCCGACCTCGAGGGCGAACTCGCGGATGGCTTCGAGAAATGGCAGGCCTTCGATATCGCCGGTGGTGCCGCCGATTTCCGTGATGATAACGTCAGCGCCGGTCTTCTCCGCCAGCAGATGGATGCGGTGTTTGATTTCGTCGGTGACGTGCGGGATGACCTGGACGGTTTTGCCGAGGTATTTCCCCTCGCGTTCGTTGTTGAGGACGGTCTGGTACACCTGACCGCTGGTCAGGTTGTTTAACCGGGTCAACTGAACGTTGGTGAACCGCTCGTAGTGGCCAAGGTCAAGATCTGTCTCCGCACCGTCGTCCAGCACATAGACCTCGCCGTGCTGAAAGGGACTCATGGTGCCTGGATCGACGTTCAGGTAAGGGTCGAACTTTTGGAGCGCGACTTTGATGCCGCGGTTTTCGAGCAGCGTGCCCAGCGAGGCTGCCGTCAGACCTTTGCCCAACGAACTCACCACGCCGCCAGTTACAAAAATGTATTTCATTGCTTTCCAAACGGTCAAAAAGGTTGAAGAGACCAACGCTGTTTAATGAAACGCTCATCGACGCGCACACGCGCTTCCCGATTTAGCGCATTCAACATTCAACATTCAACTCGATCAACCTCTCAAGAGTTGTTCCACCCGCGCCACATCCGCCGGCACATCCACCCCGACGCTGTCGTAATCCACCTTGATCACGGCGATTTGGATGCGGTTTTCTATCGCGCGCAATTGCTCGAGTTTCTCAGCTTCTTCGAGCGGTGACATCGGGAACTTGACCAGGCGCAACAGCGTTTCCCGCCGGTAACCGTAAATGCCAATGTGCTTCAGAAAAGGAAACGCCGCCAACTGTTCAACCACCGAACGACCGGCGGCCTCGCGCAAATACGGAACTGTGCGTCGGGAAAAATATAGCGCCTCGCCGGCGCAGTTGACAACGACTTTCACAACGTTCGGATTGTCATAGTCGTCCGGGTTCCTGATTGGGGTGGCGGCGGTGGACATTTCCGACTGGGTGAGGGCACGAGCGACGGCATCGATCACGCCTGGGTCAATCAGCGGTTCGTCTCCCTGGATGTTCACGATGGCATCGCAGGCATGGCGCGCGGCTACTTCGGCGATGCGGTCCGAGCCGCTCGGATGGTTGGGCGCGGTCATCTCGGCGCGGCAGAATCTCTGGGCCACCTCCCAGATGCGCGTATCGTCGGTGGCGACGATCACCTCCGCCAGCGATTGCGCCTTCTGGCAACGCTCGACGACATGCTGGATGAGTGGTTTGCGTCCGATGAGTGCCAGAGGTTTCCCGGGGAAACGGGTCGAAGCATATCGCGCCGGAATGATGCCGAAAACTTTCATGCGCTTCTTTTAACCAAGAGCCGCTAAAATTGCACGGATGAAAAAGCCACGCAACACCGGCCAAAGCGCCTCCGCCCCTTTGACATTCCTGCAAAATCTGATAAGCCAGTGTCGTGGCTGCTTTAGACAAAGATCAATCCGAGGCGCTGGCAGGCTCGACTTTCATCGAACCAAGGCAGCGCGCAATGCAACTCGAGCTGATAGGGCCGCACCCTTTCGCAATTGATGGCCGGGGCCGGCAGGCAACGCGCATCGGCACTCTGTTTCCGGAATACGGCGCGCTCTGGACCCAGCTTCCCGGGGTGCATGCGATCCAGCGGTTGGGTTTTATTGAACGCATCAACGCCGAGCGTGCCGGCAAGGGCTTGCCGGCACTGAGCCTCGAGGAGGAGGAGCAATTGTCGGCTGCCTCGGTGGATCTCATTTTTGAGTCCGACCATATTCTGATTCGACCGGACCCGGAGCACATGGATTTGGCGTTTGCCGCAGACGAACTTTTGCAGGGGTTGGTGTCCAAACGGCAGGTCAAGTTTCTGTCGGTGGCGGACCGGCGGGTGCGCGATGCCATCAAGCACCGGGGCGAGTGTTGGCGTCTGAGTTCGATCCCGAAGACCCGCGAGGCCAAGGAACGCCTGGTGTTCAGCTCGAAGGTGGGCATCCACGGACTGCCGATTTATTTCTACAATCGCCTCACCGGCACGCGATGGCTGACCTGCCAGGAATTCGAGAGCCTTGGCAAGCTGGATGATGCCAGCCTGGCCCGGCATTTGCAGGAAATCGCCGACCACGCCATGCTGCGCAACCGGTTGGGACGCCCGGAAGTGGATTTTTTCGCTTCCGATTTGCGGCGTTTCGGCGCGCGCCAATTTGCCGGGGTCGTCTATGAGCAACTGGCATCGGAACAACTGCGGATAAAATTCGATGAGTTGCGCGACCACTTTCGGTCAGCGGTCCACGAGGGCTTTCGCCAGGATGATTGTCACTACAAGGCATGGTGCGAGCGCATCCTATCCACCCTGTTTCTGGAAGGAAACGAGACACAGACCGAGCAAATTCTCAGTGGCCTCAGCCCGGAGTTCTTCCTCCAAATCGAGTGGCTGCCGGGCGGGCGTTTCGAGGAAGGGGAGTTCCTGTTTGACTCGATATTTGACGAGGCCGCTAATCATCCCGAGGATGCCGATCTCCAACGGCTTTGCGACCCGCGCGCAAAAGGCATCATTTTCAATTTCATCCGCGAGTACGGAAACCTGGACCACATCAACGTCGGCTGCGTGCCGGAGTCGTTGTCGCTGGATCGCCCGCAGAAGGAAGGCCGTCGCGGCGTCTATATTACGGAATTCTATTCGCGGAGCGATCATCGTTCCATCAAACGCTTTATGCGGCTGCAAAAATGGGGCGTGTGGGAACACCTCGATGAAGGCAAAGATCTGCTGCAGTCGATCAAGGAAAGCGACGACTACACGGACTACTGGCTGGACCGGCGGCTGGGGAGCCGGCAGTTGGGCATGAATCTCACCCGCCGCGTGGCCATGCGCCGTTTAAGCGAGAGCTACAATGGCAGGAACGATCGATATCGGGGCGAGATGATTCGGACCATCTATTTCGAGCGCGAGTATTTGCCGGGCATTGCCACCGACAAACTGCCGATGGAGAAATATACGCGGCCGGGCTACGCGTTGAAGCTGGCGGGTCTGCTTGGCCGGGCCGCGGTCGCCAGCATGGTCGTAGGCCGCGCCCTCGAACAGGGCCAGCGGCCGCTCTTCGACGATGGCGACGAAGTGGTTCACGAAGGCGAGGATGGTCTGCCCGATGAAATCATGGTTGGCGACCACAGCGGCGCTTTTGGAGAATACAAACTCCCGCTCGAAACCTTTGCCGCCCATTACGCGCGGCCGGTCAACACGCGGGACAAAGTGGTGTCCAACCCACAAGAATTTGCCACCACCTACCTGGCCGCCTTTCGCGACCAATTCCTCCACATCCAGGGAGATTACCGCAAACGTCGCCGCGCATTTGACACCCTCTTCAAGCACTGCAAATACGACGATGGCGGCAGCTTCGCCTGCCGTTGGGAATTCGTGCTGCGCCGCCTCGACCGCACGGACGTGGACGCGCTGATCGAAGCGATTCGACGGCACATTTGGGTGCTCAATCCCCACAAGCCGTGAAGGCGCAATCGCGTCGGCCGGCCTCTGAGCGAACCTTCGCCCGCATGCATTCCTGGCGATTTCTACGGCGCGTGTTCTCGCGAGGCCACTGGCTTTCCTGGATGGTTGCGCTGGCGGCAGCGGCTGGCTCAAACGCAGCACCGTCCGAGAGGCCGCTCGCATCCCAGAATACCAACCGTTCGCTAAACCTGTCCCTGTCCGAACTGCGTTGCGAGTACCAGCAAGACCCGGTGGGTGTTGACACCCTCCATCCACAGTTGGGTTGGCGCCTGGAATCGATCGAACCCGATGTTCACCAGTCCGCCTATCAAGTCCTGGTCGCCAGGACGCCCGAGGTGCTGGCGGGCGACCGGGGAGATCTGTGGGACTCAGGAAAAGTAAAATCAATTGACTCCACGCATGTGCCGTATCGTGGCTCAGCCTTAAGTTCCCGGCTTCGGTGCTATTGGAAGGTTCGCGTGTGGGATGAGTTGGGACGGCCATCACGCTGGAGCCAGCCTGCCTTCTGGGAAATGGGCATGGTGCGCCAGGAAGATTGGCAAAGCCAATGGATCGGCAGCGGCCCGCCTCGGGAACCCCGCCCGGCCTCAGGCTTTTTCAAAAGCACCAACGAACTCTCCCAGGTGACCCAGCCGGTCACCGCAGATGGACGCTCAACGTTGCTGCGAAAGAAGTTCGTGCTCCGCCAACCGGTGGTGCAGGCACGACTCTACGTGACGGGCCTTGGTTATTACGAAGCGTCCTGCAATGGCCGGCGCGTAGGAGATCGCGTGCTGGCGCCCGCCAAGTCCAATTACCGCAAATGGGTCCTTTACGACACCTACGACCTGACTGCCCACCTTCGCCCCGGCACCAATGCGTTCGGAATAATGCTCGGGAACGGTTGGTTCAATCCCTATCCAAAATGGTGGGAGCCCTACCGAATGCAATGGTTCGGCTCCAAACGCGCCCTGGTCCACATCCACATCGAATATGCGGACGGCTCGTCAGAAGTGATCGTGTCGGACGGCTCGTGGAAATCGGCGCCCGGTCCGGTCCTCTCTTCCTGCGTCTTTGACGGAGAAGTGTACGATGCCGGGCAGGAAATACCCAATTGGAATCAGGCGGAGTCGGACGATGCCAACTGGATTCCGGCAAACGTCGTCGAGCCGCCTGGCGGCAGGCTGATGTCGCACTTGATGCCGCCCATCAAAGTCATCGAATACCTCCCGGCGGTGGCAGTAAGGCGTCCCAAACCCGGGGTTCAAGTCTTTGATTTTGGACAGAACTTCTCCGGCTGGTCCCGCTTAACCGTCAGCGGTCCACGGGGCACCCGCATTCACCTGCGCTACGCCGAGGACGTCCATGAGGATGGCAGCCTGGACGTGACCAGCAACGAGCACGCCGAGGCAGCGGACACCTACATGATGAAGGGGCAGGGGGTGGAAAGGTATGAACCCAAATTCACGTTTCATGGGTTTCGCTATGTGGAGCTGACCGGCTTTCCGGGAGAACCTGGACTGACCAACCTGCTGGGATGTGTGGTGCATTCGGCCTGCCCAAACACCGGTTCATTTGTCTGCAGCAACGAGCTGCTGAACCGTATCCATCGCGCCACCGTCTGGTCGCAGCGGAGCAATCTCATGGGCTATCCCATGGATTGCCCGCAACGCGACGAGCGGCTCGGCTGGTTTGGGGACGCAATGGTTTCGATGGAGGAGGCCCTGTTCAATTTTGATATGCCGGCCTTCTACGCCCACTGGCTCAACGGCGTGCGACTCAATCAGAACCCGCCGAACGGCGATATTTCAATCGTCTCGCCGCGGCCGTATATGCCGGACGAACCGGACCCGACCTGGAGCAGCGCCTACCTCGTGATGACCTGGCAATATTACGTTCACTACGGCGACCGCGAGTTCCTCGCACAGCAATTCGACGCGATGACGCGCTACGTGGATTTCCTGGGCACCCAAGCGACGAATCATATCCTGCCGAAGTATTGGATTGGGGATTGGGGCACAATCGTGGACGGCTGGAAAGAAGGCGAGCCTGCTTCCGTGAGCACCGCTTTCTATTATTACGATGCGCGCATTGCAGCGAAAGCGGCTCAGGCTCTGGGCCGGGTTGCGGAAGCAAGAAAATATGAGGCCCTGGCAAAGCAGATCCGCACCGCCTTTAACCAAAGGTTTTTTGACCCGCAAAAGAAGCAATACGCGCAGGGAACGGAGTTTGGCAATGCGTTTCCCCTGTTCCTCGGTCTGGCCAACCCGGCGGATGAGGCGGCCATTCTTGAAAACATCCTTCAGGATTTGGCGCGGAGGAAGTGGCGCTTCAACGTGGGCGTCCTCGGCGCCAAGTACTTGATCGAGGCCCTCACCGAGCACGGCCAATCGTCCGCTGCCTATACTCTCGCCACCCAGACCGGTTACCCCAGTTGGGCACACCTCTTGGAAGGAGGCCGGACCACCTTGTCAGAATTCTGGGACTTGCACGGCTCGCATAATCATGTCATGCTGGGAAGCATCGACGGGTGGTTCTACCGAACTCTTGCCGGTATCCAGCTCGATGAGCAACACCCCGGGTTCGAGCATTTCTTCATCAAACCGTTTGTCCCCAGTTCGCTCTCTTTTGTGAACGCCAGCATCCAGACGGTCCGCGGCCCCATCGCCGTGAGTTGGACGAACACCAACGGCATCTTCGAGTTGAAGGTCTCCGTCCCCGCAAATAGCACTGCCACCATCCACATGCCGGCCGCGTCGCGGAAAAGCGTCCAAAGCAGACCCGCTCTCCGTTTGGAGCGCTTCGAAAAAAGAGTGGCCGTCTATACCGTGGGTTCCGGAACGTATCAATTTCAGGCGCCCACCGAATGAACCGAGATTCTCTGCCTCTTTATGAATTAGGGCGCGGATTTCCGGGGCGTTCCCAATCATGGACAACCGTTGGACTGACCCATCGAAACATCTGGAAGTCTTGATCTTATTGGTGTGGTGGGCGAGACAGGACTCGAACCTGCAAGGGTTGCCCCACGTGGTCCTAAGCCACGCGCGTCTGCCATTCCGCCACTCGCCCAAACTCACCTGCACGAACGGGATGCTTCCTTTTTACCATAAACCACCGTGAGCGACACCAAAATCATTTCAGGGGGATTCAAGAACCTGAAAAATCGTAGCTGCCGTCGGCGGCTACGATTTCTTGAAACCACCCTGGAATCATTTTGTCGTGCTGTTCTTGACGCCGAACAACCCTTTCGAGTAAACCGGCCGCCAACAACCATTCGCAATGAACATTGTCTATCTCGCATTCCTTGGGTTTTTCGCCGTGCGGACACTCCAGATGTCGGCGGAAGCAGGCGAGCGCCAGTCGCCGCCCGAGCCGGCGCTGAATGCCCGCTCCGACCTGGCTGCCTGGCCGCGGGCCGCCGTCAGTTCGGGAAAAGGTGAGTTGCCGGCCTGGTCCAAACCCGTTTCGGCGCCGGCGAAAGACTGGCTGATGGATGGGCGCGGGTTTCGGGCGGGCGTCTTTCGCACCGGGCATCCCGCCGAGTTGGTTCTGGGCAACGGGCTGATCGCCCGCACTTTCCGGCTCGCACCCAATGCGGCCACGATCGGTCTCGATAACCTGGTCACCGGAGAGTCGCTCCTGCGGGGCGTCAAACCCGAAGCCATCGTCGCGATTGACGGCACGCGCCATGAGGTTGGCGGACTCAAAGGGCAGCCGAATTATGCGTTTCTGCGCCCCGAATGGATCGAGCAATTGCAACCCGACCCTGCGGCGTTCCGTTTTGTTGGCTTCGAGACCGGCCCGCCAAAAGAGCGGCTCGCATGGAAGCAGGTCCGGCATCATGCGCCGGACGTGACGTGGCCGCCCGCCGGCGCGTGGCTGCGGATGGACTACGAACCCCCGTTGGGGACCAATGGCCAGAAGTTGCGCGGCCTCCGGCTGTCGGTCCACTACGAGCTTTACGACGGCCTGCCGTGCTACAGCAAATGGCTTGCGGTCAGCAACGGAACGGACAAGCCGATTCGCCTGGACTATTTCTCGAGCGAAGTGCTCGCGGCGGTCGAGCGCGTTTCTGAAGTGGATGAACTTACGGCGGGCCGAGAGGCGCCGAATATCCATGTCGAGACCGACATGGCCTTTGGCGGAATGATGGCCGCCGGCGCGAACCGACGCTCTTACCGCTGGCTGGCGGACCAAGACTATCACACCCAGGTGAACTATGAAAAGAAAACTCCGTGCCTTCTGGACGTTGGCCCCGACCTCGGGCCAGCCGAGGAAGTGCCGCCGGGCGGCGTCTTCGAGTCGTTCCGGGCCTGGATGCTGCTGTTGGACAGCGCCGACCGCGAGCGCTGCGGTCTGGCGGTTCGACGCATGAATCGCGTCATCGCGCCCTGGGTGACCGAAAACCCCCTGATGATGCACGTCCGCGGCGCCGACGAACGCACCGTGACCAATGCCATCCGCCAATGCGCCGAAACAGGCTTCGAGATGGTCATTCTCAGCTTCGGCAGCGGATTTGACATGGAGAACGAAGCGCCGGCCACGCTGGCGCGCGCGCAAAAATACGCCGAATTCGCCCGGCGCGAGGGCATCGAGATTGGCAGCTACTCGCTGCTGGCCTCGCGCCACATCGGCGACGGCAATGACGTGGTGATGCCCGCAGGCCAAAGCCCGGCGTTCGGCAACTCACCGTGCATTGGCAGCGCCTGGGGCACCAACTATTTCCGACGGCTTTATGAATTTTATCGCCAGAGCGGCTTCACCTTGCTCGAGCACGATGGCTCTTATCCGGGTGATGTTTGCGCCAGCGACAAACATCCCGGCCATCGCGGCCTGGCCGATTCGCGGTGG
>Ga0194044_10001851_pt1 | contig 10699 bp, 11 predicted proteins | sample JunL4417m_MetaG_FD_155460 | JGI IMG/M metagenome (GOLD analysis project Ga0194044, IMG submission 155460) | Anoxic zone freshwater microbial communities from boreal shield lake in IISD Experimental Lakes Area, Ontario, Canada - Jun2016-L442-17m | ecosystem: Environmental > Aquatic > Freshwater...
ATCTAATTTTATTATACATTTATCAATAAGCACCAGCAACAACGACGAATAAAGTATGCTTAATTTTTAGACAGGTGTATATGCGACGGACAGCGATCCCGAATTGCGTCAGGTTAAAAGCCACCGAAATGGAGTTAAAACAAGGGAATGGACAAAGTGGTTGAGTCATAATCGTGTAACCGAAAGGTCTTATTTTTTATCGACGTGTTCTGCAACAGCTCCGAATATAAACAGTGCTACAAATCCTATTACAGCGAGTATTCCAGCTATAATGGCAAAAAGCAGCAATCTGAGCACAAATAGGCCTACAGTTGCGAACAGAAAAAATATAGCCAATCGTTTTACTAATTTCATATTGTTAACTCCATCGAGCATAGATTATCATTATCTAATGCTCTTTTTATTTCTTGTATAGTTTCTTCGTCGATGTTAATTCCACCATGCTCAGCTGAAGCAAGGAACCATTTAAGAGCCTTTTTATCATCTTTTCGTACTCCCTTACCATGATGGTATAGACGAGAAAGCTCATACATGGCATCTGCGTCACCATGCATAGCAGATTGTTTATACCAAAAAGCTGCCGCACGATGCCAAAACCTATCGTCACCTAACGCGTTCTCGCAAAGGCGCCCCATGGCGTCTAAAGACCAAGCGTGACCAAGCAGTGCTAATTTGTATAAATGGTTTATCGCGATTGTATGCTTACCGGCGTTATAAAGTTCAACGGCGTCTTTGTATTGCTGATTCAAGTTGGTCATTGAATGGTCTCTTCAGCCTTCGCTTTCTCCATGTGCCTTTTAAGTATCTCTACGGTCTGGTCAATTAACCACTGATCATCCTTACCGTCGTTATCAAGCTCAAGTCTCTCCACTATTGTTGTACCATGTGAGGGAATTCCACAACAATCACTGTACCATTTATTGCTACCACATTCACAGGCACTGTCGAAGCAAGTTTCAATGATACCGTCGCGGTGCTTCAGGACGTAATACATTATCATATTAGCCCCCAGAGGCTTATATATAGCCTCATTGTTTACAAGGAATCTTATTTATTCGTTACTTGCTTCTTTATTTCATCTTCCAAGTAACCTGCTACGGCAGCAGGAGTCTTCATAAAGCCCCATGCAAAAGTATATTTTGCATTAAGTAAAGTAGAACCTGTTTCGATATTAACCATTTTTATACTGGCTGAATCGGTATATTCCTTATCTCTAGTTTTATGTTTTACAAATACTAATGCATTTACACCAAGGATCTTTCCTAATTCTTTAGTTGTAGCATCATCAGTTACTCCAGATCGTTGAATTTTGTGTTCTGCCATAATTTTATCAAGATTAGCTCTATCAATTACATCAAAACCCATATTCATAAACACTGATTCTATAGAATCTTGAAAAGTTGCAATAAGAGAGTCGCTATCAACTGCTACTATCGCTACCCGCGGATATTCCTTTGTTGAAACCTTGGCTCTAGCGCCCCCACCGACAGAACTCGTTGTTGTAGAACAAGAAGCTAAACTCAAAACAAGTAAACTTGTACAGAATGCACGAATCATAGGACCCTCCTTTTATAAAACTTTTAAATTCTTTACACTATCCAAATAAGCACTATTTTGTTCTCCGCCTCCGCCTTTTCCTTCAAGGTTAACGCTGAACAGCATCTTATCTTTATAATAGAACTCCACATTGCATGTAGTCGTAACAAAAAACATCTCCTTAACAACCTGAGGTTGTGTATTTTGAGTGCACACAGCATTACATATGAACTCCTTCGATGGTTTTTTTGATACTTTTACCGGACAACCACGATTTGATAAAAGAGTAGATACCTTCTGTGTAAGATGCAGGTCGTCGCCAGTTAACACAAAAGAGATAGAATTAACGGGTGGTAATTTACTTTTTGCCATAATGCCATTTAGATCATTACTTTGAAGCTGACACCGATCTAATGCCCTACATAACTGAAAGTTTTTTTGAAAGTCAGAGCTGAAGATAACCCTTAAAATATCTTCCTGAGAAGGAAGTGTTTGTTTATCTTCCGCTTCATTCTCGTCATTAATGGTATTACTACCGATCTGCTTAAGTAAGTCAGAGACCTTGTGCTCCATTTTACTTAGCAGCTGGCTCTTATCAACACTGACGACAACTTGTTTTTTGTTTTTCTTTTCACATCGTTTAACTATCTTAGCATCCGACAGTATGAGTGAAGAAGATTCTGTAACCTTATCGTTCAAAAGAACATCCTTGTTACTGCCTGTTACTATGGATTTTGAATCTATTGATACATAGATTTGTTTTATGATCTCGTTCCTAGCCATACTTGAAGCTGTTTCAAAATCGTCGCTCTCACCAAAGCCTAGCACTAAGGATGTGCTTTTTGCTTTTTCCTGTTCAAGAAACGTGAAACAATCCTCTTTGGCATTAACTGCTACAGAGAATAATAATACAGCAACGAGAACAAAAAGATTAGTTTTCACTATCCTTTTTCCCCATACCGCTGATGAATTCTTTTTGAGCAGTTAAAAGTTGTTGCCTAATCTCAGGGTTACCTTGAGGTGTTTTTACTGTCGCTTCTCTCAATTGGCGCTCAAGCTCTGTCTGGCTAATAGTTAGCTGAGCAGCGCAATATAATTTTAATGTTCTACTGCCACTTACTTCCGAAACTTCTCTTTTGTCCCAATATTGTGTTTTGACTCCAACACCGTGTAATTTACCCTGACTTAAAAAAGCAATAAGGCTTTCATATGCAGGGTCATCCTTAGAGGATATTTGAGATACTTGTCCTGAGGAGGTTATAGCATCCTTAATATATCTCATTAAGGCAGATCTTCCTAGTTCCCCAGCAACAGACATACATGCTTCTGGTCGATTATCACCATCCATTGTTTGAACGCTTACAAAAATAACCTTACTATCCTCTTCCCACATCGTTTTCTCACCAGTAGCCCAGGCTGGAGTATCACTCCTGCCACCAACCCTTTCAATTACCTCTGAGGATTTATAACTAGGTCTATGGTTACTAGTAGTTGAACAACCAGCCACCATAAAAACAGATACGCTTAAAAATAAAAAACATTTTTTCACGGAAAACCTCCATTATTATATTAAAAACTTAATTCCCCTGGCAGACCATCTGAGTCGTTCCATCGCCCATATTTTGATAATAACACTGACGCTGACTAGTTTGGTTTTGGCCGTTGTATGGATTTTGATACGTATAGTTCTGCTGTGTCTGAGCTTGTTGATACTGGTACTGCTGAGCGAATACCGACGTGCAACCTAAAAACAAAAATCCTAAAATTAAACTCTTCATAGATCCTCCGTTTATTTTTTTACCTTCTTATCTATAGTAATCCTATATATTCCTCGGTGTATCTGGGTAAAACTATCGTCGTTAATAATGCCTTCTAACAACTGCTCCTCTATGTTTTTGCCAGTGACAAGGAATTCTATTGTAACGCAGAGATACTGAGCAAGCTTTATCACAGGCTCTGACAACGTCGGCCCACGACCATTGCACCATTCCGAAATTGTACTCTGCGGAATCCCAGTGGCTTCGCTGAGTTCCTTCTTTGTAATGCCTTTTTCGCGAAGGACTTTGTTTAAATTATCTGAGAATTTACTCATACCCCTCCATTTATAACCCATGTTATTGATACTGCGTTAGCTGACATTCGTATGTCGTTGATAATACTGTTTGTCGTATTTTTTATACGATATTCAGAAGTTCTTGAAATGCTCTTAAAAATAGTCTGAAAAGCAATAGAACAAGACTACACGTGGCAATTACGCCGGTAATAAAGATAAACAAAATTATTTTTATCATAAAGTACCTCCATTTTTTAGCTTCAAATATCTTTTACCCAAACTAAGGCAAGAAATGGCACGTCGCTGTAGTGAACTACAAACATATAATAACCGTCGGTGTGAAAGGCTTCTGGATTATCATAAAAAAGGGGGATGAAGGGAGACTACTGCCAATTGGCAGTAGTCTGAGTTTTTATGGTTATTACTGAAAAGTAGGTCTCCGAGGGTAAAAAAATCCGCATCAGTAAATACCGACGCGGATTTTCGTGTATCCTAATTAATTAACAAAATTTGCTGCTTTCGCTTCTGCCCAGCGACGATAAAATGTCCTTTCTGAACAAGGGAACTTTTGCGTAAAAAGGGCTTTGCATTCTGTAGTAGTGAGCTTTTTAGCCTGCTGCTCCATAATGAAGCCCACTTCGTTGTCCCCATTGTTTTCTCTTATCAGATCATACAAAATAGCCTGCCATTTCTGCTCAAACTTCTCAGGTTTAAGCTTACCGTAGTTTTTACGACACTGTAAAACTTTGTCATAATAAGATGTGACTTTTCTTAGATCCAAACAATTATTTTGGATCATAAATGCTACGAATTCAGATAAATATTTTTTATTACTGAATTCCTTTTTTATAATATCAGATGCGGTTTTAATAAAACTCTCTTCAGAAAGTTCAAGATGAATATATTCACATCTTGATTTTAATGCATCCAAATGATGCGTTGCCTTTAATGTATTGACGAGAAAAATCATTTTCCCGTTAAATGTTACTGGTTCTAGTTTGTCTTTAGTATCCCTTGTTATAATTCTCTTTGGTTTAGTGTCCACAGCAGCCTTAAGAATGCTCATACCTTCATCAGATTCCCAGCCGTAGGTATCACTAAGTACTATCGTCTTACTTTTATTATCGGACAGAGCCTCAAAAAGCCCACGTCCTGTTATATATCCAGTCTTTTTAATGATCTCTGATTCTGAAAAAATTGTTTCCACCAGAGTATCTTTTCCGCAGCCAGGTAACCCGGCTATTATTGCGCCATGCGCATACTTCGTTTCTTTAAAATTTTGTAACATTTCTATCGCTGTCTTATTATCCATTAAAAAATCCTATAAAAAATTTGATCGTGTCCAGTTTTTTGCTGATCTGTAACAGCATTCATTTGTCTTTAAAGTACCTCCCTGTGTATTAAGTTTCAACTCTCTTCCTCCTTTCTTGAGAGCGACCAATAATATCTCGCTGAAAAGAGGTCTAGTCAACAACTAATGATTTTTTTTTAGACGATAAAATATTTTTCCACCGACTTAAAATGTCACAATATTAAAGTGTTTACTTTTATCGATACAGACGAAAAATGGCCTATACCAAACTAGCCCTTGCCCTATTTTCGTTTAATATAGGTCAATTGTGGAGGTCGTATTCATATTCCAATAGCGAGTCTGTGGCATAAAACAGGCTTTCAAGAGGAGCGTTTGTCACAAGGTTCCTGTTCTTCATTGGTAACCTATTATTATTTTTATACTTTCTAGGAACAGTGCTATTTGTTGCCGGAGATCCTTGCCGGACCAGCGCAGATCCATTAGCAAGAAGTCCCCAGTTCTTTTAGTTTGTTCCCTCGCTTTACAGCATAACCGGGGACGCTAGATTGCTTGTCTATTCTAGCTTTCAGGATTTTGTCCCCAGTGTCCCCTGTTTTTCCACACAAGAGTCTCTTATATACATAGGTTATAGGGGAAGAGGAAAAGCCTCATACACATAACTATTATTCTTAAAAAAGTGGTATTGTGGGGACATTGATTTAAAACCCTCTACCAGTAAGCCTCCCGCTGTCCCCAGTTCTCTTTTTATGCTGGGGACAGCTGGGAACAATATTCTAAAAAGGAACGTTTGCTTCCGCTAGCCCTTCTTCTGTTGCCCCTTTACCCCCATCTATTGGATATAACCGACCAAAGGCACTGAACTTTATGGCAAAAGTTCTTTGCTTTCCGCTGTCCATGCGTTTTGTTTTGGTATTGTGTCCATCAGAATCGGCTTCAGCGATCAAATCCATTTGCTTTAAGAATTTGCCGATCTCTCTATTGGTATGCTTAAAATTTATATTGGATGTCTTATAAAATTCTGAAACCTTACCAAGACAAACCGTCGGCAATAAATAGACAACACTTCCTTTTACTTCACCTATAATTTCTTTTCCCTTCTGATCTTCGCTGTTAATGCCCATTATTATATACTTTCCCGAGGCTACGAGTTCTTTTATTGCATCAATAAACATTTCGCCAGCGTTCCTAGCTGATGTTTCAATGTCAGCCTTTAAGAATCCACGCTCAACTTGTGAATTCAATTTATCGACGTAGTATTCATTTTCTGTTTTAGATAAAACACCCTCAGCCAAACACCAATCAAAAAATAGTTTTCCACATACAAAATTAAACGCATAATTTTCTGCACATCGGAACGTGTTGTTTTTCTCCGTTGGTGTTTTCTTTCTTAATAGATCTCTTTTTTCAGTCCATGACTGCTTAACAGTTTTTGCGTCGATGCTGAACATGTACTTTATGAAGGGAGGGAGTATGCATGAGAAGGACTCATAGTTATCCATGATGGTATTAAATGCCTTTGTATTCTTTGTATTGTCGTCTATTTCAATTTCCATGAACCTTGCAGAAGTAGAAGCCTCGCCTTCGAAGGGATTGTTCTCACCCTCTATAAGTGGACATCCTCTGATAGGAAAAGATTGTGCCGTCTTTAGATCAGACCTGCATCTGCCTCTAGTAAAACCGTCATATGCATTCTGAAATATCCTTACATATGCATCAGGATTAGATATGACGGCCAATTTTTGATCTGATACAGGAAATATTGCTCCTCTAAAAAAATGCCCCTCTATTTCAAGATAGTTGGCTGTAGAGGATGCTGAAGGAATATTACCATTCAACATAAACCCAGGACCATATAAAGATAATCCGGATATCAGTAACGCTGTTTTTCCTATGCCACTTGGACCTATAAGCATCTGCCCCATAGTTTTAATGGAAGGAATCTTTTCTTTCACAAAAGGTGAAACTAAATGGGCTAGTATCATCGACATAGAATCCCTTTTAAGCGACAAGAAGGCCTCCACAAACATCTTCGTTGTTCTTACTACCTCTTCATGGTCAGCTATTCTAAAGTCGATATTAGATGCTTTGTGGCCACTAGGTACTTGGATCATATATTCTGTATTAGGAGTAATAGCGTCAGGTGTTATCATAACGCTCTTTGTAATGTATTTGTTCTTTCCTAAATATCCGCCTGAAGAATAGACATCCTTATCTTTATAGGAGCTACATTTATGGGCCATAAACACAATTAGGTCGGTGTGTTTGTTTGCAAGCTGTGCCTTTCCATGAGTTGCGCTTATCACAAGGTCAAAAAACCTTGAATTCATGGAGATGTCTTTGGAGGTATATTCTATTGGATATACAACACCAGTTTCCGACATTATAATTTCTGCTTTGAATATCGTCACTGAATCATCTGCGCCATTACCTACTGAATCAAAATCTTTAGCGGTTATGCATTCAAGAAGGTTCATTTTAAAGTTTGTAATCGGATTATCAATACAATCGTCTTTTTTCCATCGTCTTAAACAATATTTACCATCAAGAAGAACAACAGTTGAACTGCCAATGTCTATGCTTGCTGTGGCATCAGAGGGTAGGTTTTCTCCACTATATTTATCGTTCATATATGCAAAGCGAATAGGTGAAGGCTCTGCCCACTGTTCCGGTGGAAGGTTCTGTGAATTCTCAACGAGTTTTCCGTCAACCATTTCCATTGGCGGCTTTTTTTGGAAGCATGGATGCTCGCCCTTGTCACAAAATCCGTTTTCAATCATGTGTTTACAGGTTACCGGTTTATAATTATTCCTTATAGCGTCGGAAAGATACCCTTCAACTTTTCTGGAACCTTTTCGTCCATACTCGTCGAACTCTTCTTCGGTAGCCCATTCACCGTCTTTTGCAGGATATGTGTCTCTAATTATTTCGATACCATTGGAACAATTAATACTTGTATAGACGGTTGCCATACGTTGGTTGTGTGCCACCAAGTCACTGAACGGATCTTCTATAGCCTTACGAATTGGCAAACAGTTCTTTACTACCTTTTGGAAGTCTCCACGATCAGGCTTTTCATATTTTGACATTGTTGTATTGCCTGGTCCACGTGGAAATAAACTCGCTGACTCCTTGACCTCTACGTCGTTATCTTTTATAGCCTTAAGAAGTTGATCATTGGTTGTTGTCGGACGTGAGGCCAAGTAATCCCACATAAGATTTAGCATATCGTCGGTGTCTTTACCTATAGGGTTATCCTTCTCGTCCACAGGACACGATCTACCATTCTGCATAAGATGTTCCATCATTGGAAGTCTTATAAGGTTTCCAAACTGTTTTACAGACGTAGTCTCAGACTGCTTTGGAAATATCTCTGGCATCTTTTTACCATCACCAGATGGATACATATTAAGATAACCAAAGCACGTCATCATAATAGCACGAGCATGTCTGGCCTCTACAGGCTCAGAGAAGTATAGATAAACGTGCCAGCCTCTATTTTTACTCCTAAAGATTGTTGGTTGTAGTCCCCATTCTAACAACTTGTTGTATAGAGCTTGTACGTGACTAAAAGGTCGATCGTCGAAATCTGCAGCAACGAAATAACAGCTTACTCCGTTCTCTAATAATGGATAGATGCCGTATTCCACAATGTTACCATTGTTATCTTTCTGGTCTCCCTGAACATGGTGCATAATCATAAGATCATTCCACGGCTTGTAATTCTTGTTTGTACATTCGCTACAAGTCTTTCCCTCTAAATGCTTACAAATGTTTGGCACTCCGCTGTTAGAGCAGATTGGAGTAAAGTTTGTTGTCCCATCCTTTTTAGTCCACGTTTTTGCAACCAATGTAGCGTTCCCCTTAAAATACTTTTTGAAGATGTCTGTTTTCTTATCAATCGATAATAACTTTGACATACATTTAGACTCCTTGGAGCATACCCCTTTTTGGGATAGTTGCTCCAAGTAGGGGGTAGGAACCCATCAGGGTATAAATTAGGTGAAAAAGTGCAAAATGGTGATAAACAAGGGTTCTATGGATAAAAAAAGCGTTTCTGCCCTTTGGTGGATAAACCCTTACTCTGCGGAAATAGAGAAAATTCCGGCAATGGAAGATGAGCATAAAATTGTGATGGAAGGGAGAATGCCTCTAACCCTTGAGAACTCTCATCTTGGGCAATCGTTAATTACCTTGGGATTAAATGGGGTAGTCAAACAATATAATACTTTTGAATCCCTTGTGGCAAGAAGTCAGAAAGTTATAGATCATCCTCCCTTGACCGCAGAACATTTGATGACCGGTATTACAAATGAAGCCGAGATGCTGCCGGCAGATCCTTTGTACTTTGAAGACCTGGCATTATTACTTTTGTTAGTTATGAAACATAACCCAACCCAGAACATCTGCGATGTTAAACCGGAGAAGGTATCAGCGAAGGAGATTGAGTCTATTCAAAAAGCCTCATCTAAAATGTCTCAAAAGAAAGGGGCTGACTGTCCTTCTCTGTTATGGGACAAAACCTTTGATCTTATAACCGTTCCGTCCAATATTGATTCCGAGACAGACGCTATGATAGGTCCTGCATCAATGGCGTTTAATACGGATCTGTATTCCAATGTCCTAAGGGAAATAATAGCGCATTACATAGAAGCTAGAACCTTTAAAGAGGAAACGGGTTTGTCACATGAGGAACAAGCTAAATTAAGAAAACAAAAAAGTAAAAAATTTAGGAATAGGCTACAGCGAACAGCTTTTTATAAGGAATATGGCGAACAAGGCTTACTCCGCTTAAAAATAAAAGCTGTGTATAGGGAATCCGTCTTCAAAGGGACAATTATCAAAGCATTCATGTCTTACAACCTAGCTCACGCTCCAACACAAATAACGGATTTATATAAACAGATGTACAGCGGTATAAAAAGGCCAGCGTGTATAAAAAGCGAGAAGTGTGAGGCTTTACCATCCATAACTTTCCATCCCTACTTTCCCGTCATAAAGAAAGCGTATGACAAGATGTTTCAAAACAGCTTTCTTCATGATGTTACCAAGCTGTTAAATAACAGCGAACATAAAAATGAAATAGCCGCAAGGATGTGCGCTGTAATAGACTGGTACAACGCATATAGAATTAACAACTACTACGACGATAAGGATAAAAGCAAAAGAAAAGGTCACTACTCGATTATAGATAATATCGACGGTATCGGTAGCACCAATATTTATGATCCAGGAGATACGTCCGATAGACCGCTAGATTGGGAACCAGAACTAGAAAAGGGTAAAAAATCGCATAAAGATAATGAAGAAGATTACGACGATGATAGTGATGTTAAAGAAGTTGGTTTTGTAACAGATGAGGAATTTTATGAACTCCACAAACAAATGACTTCAACTGAAGATACGGAAGATAGCGGGGATGGTATTGAAAGAGATAATATAGATGGTGAGGATAAAGAGGAAACAGCGTCATCCAACACATGGGACAAGGTAAGCAAAACAGAGTTGTCCAAAAGAGCTATCCAGGGAAAAGCCAGCAAAGAGCATCAAAAAAAGATAGAAGATATCACTGGAAGCAGTGATACGCTGTTTTTAGCGGAGAACTATTTAAACGAACTGCCACAGCAACAAAAGGATGTTGTTTGCAGGATTGTGATAGGGCAATCAATATCGGATATTGCCAGGGCAACAGGTAAAGCTCCGGCAACAGTTAGTGAGTCGTTTCAGGCCGCACTAAAAAATATGCAAAAGATGAAGAACTCCCGCAAAACACCCTAATGGGCTCCTGCCCCCTAGGTGAT
>Ga0194044_10001853_pt1 | contig 10694 bp, 9 predicted proteins | sample JunL4417m_MetaG_FD_155460 | JGI IMG/M metagenome (GOLD analysis project Ga0194044, IMG submission 155460) | Anoxic zone freshwater microbial communities from boreal shield lake in IISD Experimental Lakes Area, Ontario, Canada - Jun2016-L442-17m | ecosystem: Environmental > Aquatic > Freshwater >...
TCGGTCGTCATCTCAGATATTTCATCGTCGTATGCACCCGCTGGAAAACATCTCGTATCCACTACAACCGATTTATCAACCACTGAGTCTGAGGTTCGTCGCCACTTAGCAATTCTGTGGGGAGTTGAAACGCGTGACTGGCAATTAATCGCTAAATATGAAATTCCTTCGGCATTACCCTTGCAATCTGTCGGTCGTGCTCTGAGTCAACCAATTAAAGTAAAAGATCACAACTATGTGATTGGCGATCATCGCAGCGTTCCATCACAACAAGGCGCATTATTTAGCGGCGCACTTGCGGCCGCATTAATCTTGAATTAGTTGGTTGAGCGCTTCGGTGATGTGCGGATAATCCCAAGTAAAGCCCGCTTCCTGTAACACGTGCGGAATTACTTTTTTAGAACCTAACACTTCACTAGAGAAGCCACCTAAAGCAATCTTGAGTGCAATTGCTGGAGCTGGAAATAATGCAGGACGGTGCAAAGCACGAGCCAAGGCAGAAGTAAATTCCTGATTAGTAACTGGATTAGGCGAAGTGAGATTTACTGCTCCAGAGATCGGATTAGCCAATGCAAATTCGATGGCACGAATTTGATCATGCAAAGTTATCCATGACCACCACTGTTTACCTGAACCCAGTTTTCCACCGAAACCCAAACGAAATAGCGGCAGCATCTTTCCGAGAGCCCCACCGGTTGGATCAAGTACTAATCCAGTGCGAATTTTAACGGTGCGAACATCACCAGCTAGATCAGCTGCCGATTCCCATTCGCGACAAACGGCGGCTAGAAAATCATCGCCAACACGATCGCTTTCGATGACAGCGCGGTTTCCACTTTCGCCATACCAACCGATTGCACTTGCAGAGATAAAAACTTGTGGTTTGAGTTCAGCGACAGCTTTAGCAATTGCAGTTGTACCTAGTAATCGAGAGTTCAAAATTTCCGACTTATATTTCTTGGTCCAACGCTTATCACCAACACCCACACCAGCTAGATGTATAACCGCATCAACACCTGCGAGTGGGGCTAAATCTACATAACCAGTTTGTGGATCCCATTGCACTTCATCTGATGCCACGGGGGAGCGTCGAACAAGGCGTTGAACGGTATGACCTTCACTTTTTAAATGGCCAACTAAGGCAGTTCCGATTAATCCGGATGAACCACTGACTGCAATTCGTTGTGGAACTGGCATCAGTCTTTAGAGACCTAAATCAGATTCAAAGGCACCGCCTTCTAGGCGCTCCTTCAAAGTAACAAGGAATCTGGCAGCATCTGCGCCATCTACAACGCGATGATCATAAGAAAGACCCAGATACACCATTGAGCGAATAGCGATTGTCTCGCCACCATCTTCACCGCGTACAACCATTGGACGCTTCACTACTGCGCCAAGACCCAGAATTGCAACCTGCGGTTGATTGATAATTGGCGTATCAAATAGAGCTCCGCGGCTTCCGGTATTGGTAATTGTGAAAGTTCCACCACCTAGTTCATTTGGGGTAACTTTATTATCGCGAGTGCGTGCAGCCAGATCCGCAATCTTTCGTGCGATTGCTCCAATGTTTAAATCGCCGGCATTTGCAATAACAGGAACTAATAAGCCGCGTTCAGTATCTACAGCGATAGCTAAATGTTCAGCACCATGATAGGTAATTTCATCGCCTTCGATGGATGAATTCAAGACTGGGTGTTGCTTAAGAGCTTCGCACACAGCTACCGAGAAAAATGGGAGGAACGAAAGTTTTACACCTTCGCGTGACTCAAATGAAGCTTTAGCACGATCACGAAGGCGTGCAATTTTTGTCACATCAACTTCAATGACCGTTGTTAGTTGTGCACTAATCTGGAGAGATTCGACCATTCGCACTGCGATAACTTTGCGTAGTCTGGACATCTTGACCTTAGTTCCGCGCAGTGGTGAGACTGCAACGGCAGCAGGCTTGGAAGTTGTTGGCGCCGAACTCTGCGCAGCAACAGGTGCTGCAGCTGGCGGTTTAGCGAGTGCCTCAACATCTTCGCGACGAATACGTCCACCAATACCAGTACCAGCAATATTGGCAAGATTGACACCTAAATCGTTTGCAAGTTTACGAACTAGGGGAGTGACATAGGCATCGGCAGGTTGTGAAACAACTGGAGCAGAAACTGGTGCTACTGGTGCAACAGGGGCTGCAGCAACTGCAACAGGTGGAGCAGCGACCGGCGGTGCTATGACAGGTGCTGCAGCGACTGGGGCTGCAATCGAGCCACTAGTTCCGATTAATCCAAGACGGGCACCAACAGGAACGGTTGTATCAATAGCGACATCGATAGCTAATAAAGTTCCAGCAACTGGTGAAGGAATTTCAGTGTCCACTTTGTCAGTTGAAACTTCAAGTAGAGCTTCATCAACTGCAACTGAGTCACCAATATTTTTTAACCAACGGGTAACAGTTCCTTCACTGACGCTTTCGCCAAGAGCTGGCATGGTAATTACAGTTCCGGAAGTTGGCGCTGCGGCTACTACAGGTGCGGGAACAGCTGCTACTGGAGCTACAACTGGTGCTGCGGCAACTGGTGCTGCTGCACCATCAGCAATAATTGCAAGCTCTGCGCCAACTGGAACGGTTTGGTCAATCTGTACAACAATCTTTGTAAGAGTTCCAGTAACTGGCGATGGAATTTCCGTATCTACTTTGTCGGTTGAAACTTCTAAGAGTGGCTCATCGACATTAACGTGATCGCCTTCGGCCTTTAACCAACGTGTAACGGTTCCTTCGCTAACACTTTCACCAAGTGCGGGCATTGTTACTGAGAATGTCATCTATTTTCTCCTTGGTTATCCGTGTGCGTGTAGCGGTTTGCCTGCAAGAGCCATATGAGCTTCGCCCATTGCTTCTGACAGAGTTGGATGTGCGTGGATGAGGGATGCAACATCAGTTGCTCGAGCTTCCCAGTTGAAAATTAATTCTGCTTCGGCCAATAATTCGCCAACACGGGCACCAACCATATGAACTCCAAGAATTGGTCCATCTTTTTCTCCCACTAACTTAATTGAACCTGCAGTGCCAAGAATTTGAGCCTTTCCATTTCCGGCTAAGTCGTAGCTGAGTTCAACGACATCGTGACCGCGTTTTTTAGCTTCGGCAGTTGTTAAACCGACTGATGCAACTTCAGGGTCAGAGTAAGTCACACGTGGAATTCCATCGTAATTGATTGCGCGTGGATTCAGTCCTGCAATCTCTTCGGCAACAAGCATTCCTTCAGCAAAACCAACGTGAGCTAATTGCAGCGTAGGAATTAAATCACCCACGGCCCAAATTCCAGGAATATTCGTACGGCATTTATTGTCGACCAGAACATAACCTCGGTCCATTGAAATGCCCTGTTCTTCATAGCCTAAGTTTGAAGATACTGGACCACGTCCAACTGCCACCATTAAAATTTCGGCAGTGAACTCTTTACCATCTTCTAAAGTGACGGTTACGCCTCTTTGATCTTTTACTACCGACTTGAATTTTATGCCTAATTCAAAATTGATACCGCGCTTACGGAATGCGCGTTCTAGCTGCTTGCTCGAAGATTCATCTTCCAGTGCAATTAAATGGGGTAGACCTTCAATAATTGTTACTTCAGACCCAAATGATTTCCAGACTGATGCAAATTCACATCCAATAACGCCGCCGCCTAAAACAATTACTGATTGTGGAACGTAGTCCAACTTCGTTCCATGATCTGAAGTGATAATTTGCTTTCCATCGATTTCAAGACCTGGCAGAGTTTTAGCGTAAGAGCCTGTCGCAAGAATTATATTTTTACCGGTATAGCGCTCACCATTAACTTCAACGGTATCTTTAGCAACAAGTTTTCCGTGGCCTTCGATGTAAGTGATATTTCGGGATTTAACTAAACCTTGAAGACCCTTATGAAGACGCGAGATCACACCATCTTTATATGAGTTGACGCCATTCATATCGATGCCATCAAAAGTTGCTTTGACTCCGAATTTTGAACCTTCGCGCGCTCCATCTGCAATTTCAGCCGAGTGCAAAAGCGCCTTCGTTGGGATGCACCCCTTATGCAGACATGTGCCGCCAACTTTGTCGGCTTCGATCAGAGCAACCTTTAGGCCTAGTTGAGCACTTCGCAGAGCGCAGGCATAGCCACCGCTTCCGCCACCTAAAATCACTACATCAAATTGCGACACGTCTTACCCCTTTTGCTCAAACTCAAGACCTCTATCTTGCCGTACGCCCGCCCAAAGTGACGAACCCTGAGAAGGAGAATCAGGCCTGTTCGACCAATCTCACAATTGAGCGCAGAGCTATCCCAGTTCCGCCAACCGGGGTGTAACCGTGTGACTTGCCTTGGTTGTTGGCAGGACCGGCAATATCAAGGTGCAGCCATGGGAGATCATCGGAGACGAATTCTTTAAGGAAAAGTCCAGCCACGAGCATGCCGCCATTTTTATCACCGATATTTGCCAGATCGGCGACCGGGGAATCAAGGGTTGCGCGTAGTTCTACAGGTAGCGGCATTGGCCAGAATTGTTCACCGGCATCTTTGGATGCATTCAAAAATTCTTCGCTGAACTCTTGGTTATTTGTCATGACGGCACCAGTAAGAGTTCCAAGCGCAATTACCTGTGCGCCAGTTAATGTCGCGACATCAATAATTCCATCAAGTTTATTTTTACTTGATTGAGCTTTCATTAACCCATCGGCTAAAACCAATCGACCTTCAGAATCTGGATTTAAAACTTCAACGGTCTTGCCACCAAAAATAGTGATGATGTCACTTGGACGGGTTGCGCTATCACTTGGCATATTTTCTGCCATAGGTGCCCAACATTCAATTGCAACAGGTAAACCAAGTTCTGCAATTGCTAACGTTGCTGCACAGACTGCTGCGGCACCGCTCATGTCATATTTCATCGCTTCCATACCAAGCCCAGGTTTTAGATTTAAACCACCAGTGTCAAAAGTAATTCCCTTGCCAACGAGGGCATAGCGCTTAACCGATTTTGTTTTTGGTGTGTATGAAATGTGTAATAAGCGTGGTGGGTTAGCTGAACCTTGACCAACTCCAATAATTCCGCCAAAACCTTGGGACTTGAGCTGTTTTTCATCCCAGATAGTTGTCTTTAAACCAATCTTTGCTCCGCCAGCGTTTTTGACTGCTAGTAGAAATTTTTTAGTAAAGGTGTCAGGAGTTAAATGACTAGGCGGGGTATTAATCAGATCGCGAACAAGATGGGTGTACTTACCTATGATTTTTGTACGGGTTACAACGTCATTGTAATCGCTCTTGTTCAAGCCCTTTGAAAAAATAGTCGCACCTTTAAGGGCTACCTTGTGTTCTGCTTTTGTCGTGCCTTTGAATTCGTGAAAAACATATGCGCCAAGAACTGCGCCTTCTGCTACGGCGGCAACTGAAGCTAGATCTTTAGTGGGAAGAGCAAAAGTTGCATTAGTTGTGCCAGCTAAAGCTCGAGCGGCAGCGCCTGCAGCGCGACGCAAGGTTTCATGCCCGTACGTTTGGGCTTTCTTGCCAAGGCCAGTGAAGACAATCATTCGCGCAGGTCCACCAGGCAACTTCACAATTTCATCGGCCGCTCCGGTCGCGCCCATTTCAACGAGCGAGGCCAGTAAAGTTTTTGAGTCGATTGCTAAGTCACCGGTCTCAATGGCGATTCCACCTTTTGCGTTGGTGCTCACTAGTCCTACAACAAGGACATCATCTTTAACTAAGCCATCTGAGATTTTGAGTGTTGTCATGGGTGTCAGCGTAATAGATGTATTGGTAGGTTTCACACTATGAAGCACTCACTGTTACATGAAAAGCATCTAGCTCGAATGGCCAAAATGGCTGATTTTGGTGGTTGGCTCATGCCGATCGAATACCCAGGCGCAGGCGTGCTGGCAGAACACAGCGCAGTGCGTGAAAAAGTTGGAATTTTCGATGTGTCACATTTAGGCAAGGCGAGTGTGCGCGGTCGTGGTGCGTTGGATTTTCTCAATTCGATGTTCACAAATGATCTCAATCGTATCGCCGATGGATCTGCGCAATACACCTTGCTTTGTAACCCACAAGGTGGCGTGGTGGATGACTTAATCGCTTATCGAAATAGTGCGGAAGATTTTTTCCTTGTTCCGAATGCATCAAACACAACAGATGTCGTAAAGGTATTAATTGAACATGCACCAGCTGCTATACATGTAGAAAATCTACATCTGGAATATGCAGTGGTTGCGGTGCAAGGTCCACTAGCTCCTCAGGTTATGAGAACTCTAGGAGTGAATACAAATATTGATTACATGGCATTTGAAACTGTAACCATTGGTGGCGCCGATGTAATACTTTGTCGCACCGGCTATACCGGTGAATTAGGGTATGAATTACTTCCTAAAATCGCCGATGCTTCAAAAGTGTGGGACACATTAGTTGCAGCCATCGAACTTGTTGGGGGATTGGTGTGTGGACTTGGTGCCCGCGATACTTTGCGAACAGAAATGGGTTATCCATTACATGGCCATGAACTCTCGCTAGATATTTCTCCAGTTGAAGCAAGTGCAACGTGGGCGATTGGTTGGGATAAGCCTGGTTTTATTGGCAGCGATATTTTAAAACAACAAAAAACCGGTGGTCCGGGACGTCGAAGTGTGGCGCTGAAATCACTAGATCGTGGAATTCCAAGAGGGGGCATGCAAGTAAAAACCGCGGCTGGTGAGTTGCTGGGCGAAGTCACAAGCGGAACTTTTTCGCCTTCACTTAAAGTTGGAATTGGCATTGCACTATTGAAGTCATCGGTAAAAATTGGCGATCAGTTAGTAATTGATGTGCGTGGCCGCGACTGCTTAGTAGAAGTTGTAAAACTGCCTTTTATGCCTTCACACGTTCGATAAATTCAATTGGTTGCACAAAAGCTGCACGCGTATGAGTGCGTCTTAAAGCCGACAAAACCGCTGAACCCGAAAACGCTAAAAGCACGCCAGTAAAAATCCCACGCGGAATATCCCAAGCCATTGAAGTGGCAAAGTGGAAAGTTAAAAAGCGTATAACGTTTTCATGAATAGAGGCATGGGCAAGGTAGGACAAAGAAGTTCCGGAACCGATCGCCCACGGCCAGAACTGCAGATCCATCAAGATTCCAAAAACTTCAGAGGCTATTAGTCCAAAACCTACGAGTAGAACAATTTCAGTTTTACCACGCAGTTTTCTAAAAGGAAGAAGTCCTGCAGCTAAACCAATCCAAGCGGCAGCAAAGATTTGGTAGCCCAACCATGGTCCTAAACCGCCAGTGAGAAGTGCCGATACAAACATTGACGTAAGGCCAAGGAGAAAACCAAATGAAGGTCCAAAAACACGGGCACTTAAAATCAAAACAAACCACATAGGTTCAATTCCAATTGCACCTGCACCTAGTGGCCTCAACGAGGCGATTAATGCCGAGAGAACACCTAGAAGTGCCACTGATTTAGCATCTAGCCGCGAGTTTGAAATTTGAATCATTACTAGGAAAACGGCCGCTGTTACTGCGCACCAAAAAAAGATTTGTGTTCGCGGTAATGAATCACCTTGATAATAAAAGGGCCAAAGAAAGCCCGCAGCCGAGATTAGAGACGTAAAAATCAAAACGACTGAGTTCAATTTAGAAAATCTAACAATGTCGGGTGTATGCATCATTTTTGGCTTTCAATCGCGGCAACAACATCAGCAACGGTAAGCCATGGCTGTGGGGCCATGATTTTAGATACTTGCGGGGCAAATGCTGGAGATGAAAGTAAAACATCGACAGTCGGGCCATCAGCAACAATTTCGCCATCGGCAATAAAAATAGTTCGAGAAGCTAGCTCGGCGACCAGTTCAACGTCATGTGTCGCGATCACTACACTTCGATTAAATACGCGCGCAAAATCTATGAGAATTTTAGTCAAAACGCGTTTAGCTTGATAATCCAAGCCTCGTGTCGGTTCGTCAAGTATAAGTAGGTGTGGGTTTGACGAGAGCACCACACTCAACGCCAGACCAAGTCGTTGGCCTTCGGAAAGATCGCGGGGGTGCACGTGTTCTGAGATGCCAGGAATGAGTTTCTGCAGAATTTCGAAAGTAGTACCGGGTTGAATGTCATTATCTGAATCAGCTTGATTGCACTCTTGCTGTACTGATTGTCCATAGAGCAAATCGCTAGGTTCTTGAGGAATGTAACCAACAGTTTGTCGCCGAATTTTTCGCTGCAATGTTTGCGAATCAACGCCATGAATTTTCACGTAGCCCGAAGAATTTTCGCTCACTCCAGCCATGGCGCGCAATAGCGAACTTTTGCCAGCGCCATTTCGTCCCATTATTGCCACGATTTCATTCTCATAGATTTTTGCAGTCAGTGTGTTCAAAGCTTTCTTACCTTGATAAGCAATGGTGAGATCCGCAATGTCAACAATTACATCGTTGCTCTGACTTGTTGTTTCTTTAGCTTCAATGCTTAATGAATCTCTGAAGTTCTGAGTCATGCGGCGCATCTCCCGCACTGAAACGCCGATTCCTTCAAGACCTATTGCCCGTGCTAATTCAACTATGGGAGGAACAATTGTTGAGTGCATCAAAATCTCTTCTGGCGTTCCCACGCTTGCGTTTCCCGAACCATTGATTTGGACAATACGGTCGGCAAATTGGATAACCCGCTCAAGTTTATGCTCGGCAATTACAACTGTCAGACTTAAGTCATGCACTAAGCGATGCAGAATTGATAGGACTTCCTCGGCGGCAATCGGATCAAGGGCACTTGTTGGTTCATCCAGTACTAAAACTTTTGGATGAGCGACTAAGGCGCTTGCAATAGCAACGCGTTGTTGCTCACCGCCACTTAATGTAGTTAATGCGCGATTTCGCAAAGGTACAAGGGAAAGCAGATCTAAAGTTTCCTCAACGCGTTTGCGCATTACATCGTTGGATAAATTAAGGGCTTCCATACCAAAAACTAACTCTTCTTCAACGGTATCGGCGACAAATCCATTGGCGGGATTTTGACCCACGATTCCGATGACATGCGCGAGAGCACCAGGTTTAACTGAAGACGTAGAAACTCCATCAACGCTTATGTCACCGGCCAAAATTCCGCCAGTGTGATGGGGGACTAAACCATTAATAAGTCGCAAGAGAGATGATTTTCCTGAGCCTGTCGGCCCGATTACTAAAACTAATTCACCTTCAGCAATTTCAAGGGTGAGATCTTCTATTACCGTTGTAGTGGAGTTCGGGTAAACAAGTGAGACATTTGAAAACTTAATCATGCCAACCCCATAACTAGTAATCCCATTGCAATTACTGCCGAGTCAATGAATTTCCACTGAATGGGTCGATACCGTGAGCGTTTTTTACTCAAACCATATCCACGTGAATCCATCGCGGCAGCTAAGTCAAGGCAGCGAGCTAAGGACTCTTCAAGTAAAGGGATAGCTATACGCTTAAAGGCTCTGACACCAGACGTCTGTTGGCCACGTAAACGCTGAGCCATACGAATTCGCGAAACCGCAGCGACTAATTGCGGCAACACCGATGTCGCAATGACAACAGTTACTCCGAACTCATACATATAAACTGGCAGAACGCGCAGAAGTCGGTGAGGGCTAGTTAAGGAAGCCGCTGCCGCAAAGATAACGAAAATCGCGCAGATGATGATTCCTTCGGAGATCGAAGAAAAAAGCCGTTCCCGAGTCACATCGCCACCGATACGTATGCCTGGCATCCAGTGTGGAAGTTTAAGAATTGGAATATGGAAGATAACGGTGCCAGGTATTGGAACTCCAATAACAACTCCCATAACCGCTCGTATCGCAATAATCCACAACGCCAACTTCAGACTCCACCCAAATGATTTCGACCACGGCGCAGAATCTTTTTGCGAAAAAACGATGATTGCCATTGCGCCCACTGCCACTAACGCAAACCACGTGGAATTAACCCGTGAGACTGCAATAGCGATAGCGGCTGAAAAGATCCACCACGTTAATGGGTGCAATGACAATCGTTTCATTAGATATTATTTTTTAGGTATCAAGGCTTTAGGAGTGGCGATTTCAACACCACATTCCTTAGCTGGATATCCGGCTAGACCGCAGATTAATCCGGAGGAAGCTGCGCGAATTTTTACCGCTTGGTTAAGAACGTCAATACCTTGCGAAGTCTTGGCAGTTCGCACGCACGTAATAATGGATTTTTGAATCTTTTCGCCTTTAGGCGCCCACACTTGGGAACCAAAATCAATCACAAGGGCAATGCGCTTTGTATCAGAGTCAGCTTTAGTCGTGCCACAAATTGCAGCAAAATTTGGCTTAGCTTTAGGTACTTGTGATGGAACGTCATCGCTACTGAAAACAAAAGACCACCCTTCAACAGCGCCATCGGCGATATCGACAGTAGGTCCGGTCATAGCTGCGGTCCATTTACTTGCTCCAGGAGCTGCTTGGAAATAGCCCCAATAGCGCCAACCTTTGGCGGCGCTGGCATGGGACTGAGGAGCGAAAAATAATGAGGTAACAAGCATTAAAAGGGTTACGAGAATTGATTTGAACTTCATAGCTGTGTGGCCTCTCGAAATAAAAGAGTCTCACAGGGAGTAGCACCGCGCGAAGATGAGAAAGTTAATCTCACAGACATGTGGACCACACCCCGCAAACCTCGGCGGGTGTTTGTCTAAAACCATTCATTAGG
>Ga0194044_10001854_pt1 | contig 10694 bp, 16 predicted proteins | sample JunL4417m_MetaG_FD_155460 | JGI IMG/M metagenome (GOLD analysis project Ga0194044, IMG submission 155460) | Anoxic zone freshwater microbial communities from boreal shield lake in IISD Experimental Lakes Area, Ontario, Canada - Jun2016-L442-17m | ecosystem: Environmental > Aquatic > Freshwater...
GAAAACTCTCGATTTGTTCTCGTTCATAAAGAGTCAGAGGTCTTCCTGTTGGCATATCCATAGCGTTATTGGAGGGTAACGCTCTATGGTAACAGAAAAGGGGCTTTGGAGTTTGAATTCGGGCGAGGGTTTGCCAAAATACCCAAAAGGTATATACTGGTTAGGTTGATTTGTACCGGTTCATTAACAACGATGCTCGAGAAACAAGCACAGCTCCGAGTTTCCAAAACATTGGCGATTCGGACGCTGTGGCATTTTTTCTGTCCAGCATAATAAATTTTTTTTGCGTAAACTTTTTTGAGGAGAGCCACAATGGCTACTATAGATTTAGGTGATGAAAAACAAAGAGAAGAAGAAAAGGACTGGGAAAAAAGTATGGATCCTTCAGTAAAAAAAGCCGTTTCCGATGACGCATTCTATGGCATCGGTGGCGTTGACGAGGCGGATTTTGATGCCGCTTCCACGGATAAGCCGGATTTGGAGTTCCCCAATCTGGACATGTTAATGAGTGAGCTTCCACTTGCTCTTGGTCACAATCAGTGGGCTTGATCTTCTCATCAGAGAGATGAACGCCCTGCGCTAAACCCTGCAATGCATAATTATATACCCAGCGTGGTAGGAATAATTATGATTGCAGGGTTTTTTATGTGCCTCTTTTGTCTTGCCTAAAACCCTTTATTCTGCTAAAATTTGTGCTACAGTGGAAGGGTATAAGTAATATGTAGCGAGATCTTATGGAAGAAAAACTCATCGAGAAACTGGCGAAGATCAAGGAAACCCTCAGCAAAGAAACTATCGGCCTCGTGAGACTGGAGCAATTGCGCTCGGAGACCAAGAAGGCTTTCGACGCGGCCATCCGCCGGATGATCAGCACGATCGACTATCGGGAGGAATTGGCTCGGCACCGAGAACAATTGCGGGGCTGGCGAGTCGGGTTTTTCCGCACCATTTTCCCTGTCAATCTCCGATACCTCTTCAGTATGCCGTTCATCTACGGGATGCTCATACCGATGGCTTTTTTCCATATTTGTTTGGAGATCTATCACCAAGTCTGCTTTCGGATTTATAGTATCCCGCTCGTCCGGCCGAGTCAGTATTTCGTCAACGATCGCCAGATGTTGCCCTACCTCAACTGGTTCGAGAAGATCAACTGCGTCTACTGCAGCTATTACAACAACCTCATCGAGTATGCCGGGGAGATCGGCGGTCGCACCGAGCGCTACTGGTGCCCAATCAAACACTCTAAGCGCGTTGATCGTCCGCACTCGCAGTATAAGCACTTCGTGGACTATCTGGACGCCGAGAACTTCCGCACCAAAGCCAAACAACTGAGGGACTTTTCAGACATCGCACCGAAAAAACCCGGAGCACCAGAGAAGTGCGATTTTATGAAATAAATTTTTTGAATTTTCTTTACAGAAAAGGGTTTTGGGTGTAGTTTTAGTATGGAGATTTTTCCAGAAGAAAATAGAGCAAGAGGTGGTTATCATGAGTATTATAAGTTTTAGTGAGGCGCGAGGGCGGACTCCATCGGATTCGAAGAGTGATTTCCAGAAATTATTCGAAAAAGCGGTAGAGTTAGCCCATTTTGAGGAGGCAGTTCCTGTTGATGAATTGTACATTGCTACTGAAAAAGGTGATATCCGGTGGATGCATCGGCATATCGCGGAGTGTGTGGTTGCACGGCATCTTTTTCAACCGGCAGTCATATTGTCGATACCCTATGTCATCGACCTATTGGCTCGCTTTGCCAAACATGAAGCGGTTTTAAATGCTGGCGCTTTGGCTCTCGCGATCGTCAAATGTGAAGAAGAAGGGTCGTTTCAGACGGTTGCGGACGATGCTTTTCTCCGGTATTCGTTGGGAGTTGAAAAACACCGTCGGGGAATGATAAGCGATTATCTCGGGTATGTGTCGTCGATGGGGCGAATGGCCTATCGTCGATGGGCGGATGGAAATCATCATCCGGCAGGAGCTCTGATGGCGGAAGCATTTCGACCATTGGGAGATGTGGTACGCGCGGAGATCGCATCACGAATGTTCCGGGAATGAGTGTCATGAACGGTATGAACGAAAGTTATTTTTAGCCCCTGATCTTTTAATGACAGGGGCTTTTGTTGTGTTTTTTGGTTAGCGGTAGAAATTGAGGTAGAATAGTGAAGGAGAGGGGAGATGATTATTTAACTACAGAATTATGAATGTAGACAGAATACTCGACTTTAATCGACAGGCGAACCGGGAACACGATGATGAAGAAACAATGAAGTTTCTGGATTTCACCAAGGAGCGCGGGTTCACGGCGGATCAGATGCGTGAGGCGTATTATCGATTGTGCGGCATATCGGATGTCACTTCAGATCGCGAGGATGAGCCTCTCGTAGTGGAGCTTCTGGAGAAGATGCAGGAGATGGTGCAGTATCATTTCCCGATTGATCGTTTCGCCAAACTTATCAATGGGAAATCGGATTTTGAAAAATCAGTCGAGTCATTTCACTCGTATGTTGAGAGTCTGACACTTTCATACAATGAGAAATCGATGTTGAAATCGATTGTTGACAAGATGCGGACTGGTGAATTTCAATGTTTTATCGATGGTGATCTTGCTGTAGAATTTACTATCGCGAATCCTCCAAGTAAGGAAGACTTGGCATTTGGTCTCACGGAAGCGCTTCGAGAAATGATTTCTCGGGTGCCACAGGGTAAGAAGTACGAGTTTACTTTTTCCGAGGCTGAGTGAAGTCTAAACATTAGATTGCCCAAAAAACACCCGCACCCCGGGTGTTTATTTGTTTCCCTGAGGCTTTACCACACTAGTTTTTGAAAGTATACTAAGGGTATTGAATTTGTAGCGCACACTCGTATGAAGAATATGAAGAAGAAAACTTTCACGAAAAACACCGCCATCGTGTATCAGGCGAAGACCGGTGCGATCGAATTGCGGGGAGATGTCATTCACGATACAATCTGGGTCACACAGGCGCAGATCGTAGCTGTTTTTAATGTGGATCAATCGGTTGTTTCCCGTCATATAAAGAATATTTTTAAAGACGGCGAGGTATCGAAAAAAAGCACTATGCAGAAAATGCATATTGCAAATTCTGATAAACCTGTAGTTTTTTATAGCCTGGATGTCATTTTGGCAGTGGGATATCGGGCGAATTCCGCACGGGCGATTGAGTTTCGGCAGTGGGCGACCAAGACCCTGCGCCAGCACATCACCCAGGGTTACACACTCAACCCCAAGATGATCAAGCATCATTACGACGAATTTCAGAAAGCAGTCGACACTATCCGTCACCTCCTCCCGAAGGGCACAGTCATCGATAATGAAAGCATCCCTTGGTTCGCGATGGCAATAAGCGGAGCGGCGCCTATGCTTTCGTGTGGTTTCTGAAGAAAACCAAACTCCTCGACACCGCGCGTATCACCCCGCCGGCGCTCACCGCTATCACACTCCTCATCGCCGAGAGTGACCCCAAGACCAAAGACCGGATGATCCGGCTGGTTTTGCAATTGCTGAAACGATAGACATTCAGATATCAGAAAATAAAACACCCGACACCCTGGGTGTTTTTGGTTTCCCGAGGCTTTACTTTGGGGATTTCTGGCGGTATACTGAGGGTATTGTTGGCGTAGCGAAGTTTTTTCAGCTATGCACAGAAAGTTTATACAATTTGACTTGTATAAACTAAAACAGCGCTATAGTTTAGAGTAATGTTTCTGTATAAATACTACCATTGAAGGATGGCTCGGTTTGACGCGTCCGGGGACGATCAAGTTTATCGAGCGTCTCATCAAGGCAGGAATACTCACACTTCATCGTAAAGGAGAGGGGAGTCGCGCCTCCCTCTACGCTCATAAGGAATACATCGAAATTTTTGCCGAAAAGAAATAAATGTATTCCCCCCCTCCTGAGCTGAGGAGTCCGCCGCGGCGGAGGGGTGACCTGCCCGAATCGCTCCGCGAAACGGTGCGGGCGGGGGTTGGGTTGCGTTTTCTGCTTCCCCGAGGCTTTACTTTGGGGATTTCTGGCGGTATACTGGGAGTATTGTTATCGTAAGGATTGTTTGTATTATCGTGAATGAAAGGTATAAATTAGCAAGGATAGTTTTAAATTATGTCCAGGATAAAAGGTGTCCATAGAGTTGAACTTCCCCGGGAAAAGCTCGAAAAATACGGAGTGGCGAAACTAGCGGACTATGAACTTCTCGCGATTATTCTTGGATCAGGAATCAAAGGTTTGAATGTCATCAATCTTTCGAAAAGGGTATTGAAAAAAATACGAACTGATGGCGTTGGTAATATGACATTTGCAAAGTTGCTTGATGAAAGAGGTCTCGGTAAGGCAAAGGTCTCGCAGATAATAGCGTTTTTTGAGCTTGGCAAACGATTACAGTCCGAGAGGAATCCGGAGATTTTTTCAGCCGAGGATGTTTGGAAGCTTTGTGTCGATATCCGGAATTCAAAAAAAGAACATTTCGTGGCATTTTATGTTGACACGCAGAGCAGACTTATCGAGAAGCAGATAATATCCATCGGCACGCTTGATTCAAGCCTTGTTCATCCTCGTGAAGTTTTCGAACCAGCAATCTCACTTCATGCCGCGAGTGTTATTATCGCCCATAATCATCCATCGGGAAATCTTGAGCCGTCCATGGAGGATGTCGAGATAACAAAGAGACTTATTCATGCCGGGAAAATATTGGGGATACCGATTCTTGAACATGTAATAATGACAGGAAGTGGATATAAAGTAATAAATATCGATTAATGTGTCAGATATTTGGAAAATATTTATGAAAGATAGGAGCGATAAAAAAGCAAAAGAATCATTTGTACTCCATTTAGCTAAGAGTGGTTACGATAATATTCAAATTGTTAAAGAGCCATCTGATATAGTTGCATATAAAAATGGAATAAAATATTATTTTGAAATTAAAAAAACATCTGCAGAAAAAGAATATTTTGGAGCGGCCACACTAACTGAATGGAGGTCAGCGTATGCTAACCCTCATAATTATTTTTTTGTGATATGTCAGGAAAGAAATGATTTTTTTAGTTTTACAATTTATACTCCTGAAGAATTCGAAAAATTTTCAACAATCCCTCCGTTTAAGATATTTTTTAATATTACGTTGAATGGCACTGATAAAGTTTTGACTATCAGGAAGAATAAATCAGCCATTCAACTTACAAAGGATACTCTTACTAAAATGGATGCTTTATTTACAACCTTAAAAAAATAATTAAAACTATGTATCAAACGAGAGAGGATGTGATGAACAGATAACCTCATTCCAGAAGAGATCTTGATCTGGATGCCATTGTATGATCTAATCAGATTATGGCACATGAGCATTCATACAGCGCAACAATCAAGAACAATAAAACCGAAACATCAGCGGTTGATTTTTTGCTTGCATCAGATGCTCGTTTTCGGCAACCAAGTAAAGAGGAACGAAAGGAAATCCTGGCGCGTTTTGGTTTACCGGCAACATTTTCGCGCGCATTTGATCTTGTTCTCCTCCCCTTATCAAACGATATTGGTATCCTGAATATTCCGGTTGAGCAACTTATATTGGTTGAACTCAAAACAACGCAAAAAAAGCTTGTTAATAATCCTGATGGATTTTTCTTTGGCGCAACCGAGAATGAATTTCGACTTGCGGATAAACTCGGTAAACAGTATTATTTTTGTTTTATAAGTCTTCATCCTGAGAGTAAGAGTTACGCGATGTTGACATCGGAAGAGCTTAAACCGCGAATTAAGACGAAAAGATTGCAATATCAAATCAACTTATGACTTCATGGGGAATGCCCTTGTCGTCGGTGTCATCAGGCAGCTCGGGAAATCGTTGCGGAAATTTATTGAGAATGAGGAATGATTTGTGATACTCATGATAATATGAGGAGAAAACGAAAAATGTAATCAGGAAATTGTGGGAATAAATTTATGACCAATATACCAAGCAATTATCCTAATGGATGCACTAATGAGCAAATAATTTCTTCGATTAGTGATTTATCGAAAGATATTTTAGATTCCAATGCAAATATCAATACAGTCTTACAATTGAGCCCAATCATTTCACTTGGCCAATTAGAGCTACATACACGGATTTTAAATGATAGCAAGTCTATTACCAAAAATCTTCATGATGAAGTTAAAAGATTAGTAGAGTCTTCCGAAAGAAATGAAAAGGCATCAAAGCGCATTTCTCTGGCAGCCTTGATAATCTCATTTTTTTCCTTTTTTTTGACTATTTATTTTTCTACCCAATCCAATCGACAAAATGAAGAATGGCAACAGACACAAATACAACTTCTTCAGAAAATAGTTGAAAAGAAATAAGAGCAACCTCTCATATTCCAATACCACAAACCACAAAGAATCAGTGACATTTTCGATCCGCAGTCGAGTTGAGCATGAATTTGTAAAATACAACCTGGATCCCGGGTCAAGCCCGGGATGACACCACCGAATTTGTTTCAGGTGATATTGAATTATTGTTGCTTGGAAATTCCTCTAAAAAATATTCTATGAAACCAAGTCGAGGACTAGAATCCATCCCCGGGGTGGGGAAGAATATCGCACAGGACTTGCGGGATATCGGGATCGATCGACCGAGTTGCCTGAAATGGAAGAATCCCCAGCGTTTGTATGAAAAATTATGCCGAATCCGCGGGCAACATATTGATCGGTGTATGCTGTATACCCTTCGTTGCGCGGTGTATTATGTGAATACTCCGGCCGAGGCGCGCGACCCGGAGAAGTTGCAGTGGTGGAATTGGAAGGATGAGCAACTCGATTGACCGTGAATCTGGAAAATCATCTGATTACTTTTGTATGGTAAAATGAAGAGAAATCGGAGTCGGGGTTTATATTGATGAGATGAAAGAAGGGGGCGGGAAATTATGGGGAAATTAAAAAAGTACATATGGATCTTACAGAAGATGAAAAAATCATCCGACAACAAGCGCAGAAATATATTGTAGATAATGAAGATGCCCTCATACAGCGTTTCGTTACGAGTAAGAACCCACTTCGCTTAGGAACAGTATCTCTTTTTATGGCGGGCTCGCCAGGAGCGGGGAAGACCGAGTTTTCCAAAAGATATTTGCCGGGTCATTTAGATAAGGAGGATGCTGATTTGGCCAAACTTCTTTCTGCGCAAGATGTAGATATGCAAAATGTGGATACGCTTTTCATTCGAATCGATGTCGATGAAATCAGAGAGTTTCTGCCAAATGATTTATATAAAAAGGCTGATGTGGCACTGGGAGTGTGCGGAAATGCGCATATTGTGCACCCTGCGGCTACTAGCGGATTGGATATTATACGCGAGTATTGTTTTCAAAATAATATATCGTTTTTGCTCGACGGGACTTTTGGTGGACACTACTCGACTATGAAGGAGTTGATTCGCAAATCATTGAAGCTGGGTAGGCAGGTGCAGATATTTTATCTCTACTTGGATCCTTTGGTTGCCTGGGAATTTACCAAGGCACGCGAGTATTTGGAGGGGAGAAATATCGTAAAGGAGAAGTTTATTGATCAATTTTTTGCATCGCGTGAGAATGTGAAGAGGGCAAAGAAAGATTTCGGAGCCGAAGTAAAACTGCACGTCATAGTAAAGAACAAGTTGAATGACGTTGATCAAGTAAGGCTGAATGTCCCTGATATTGACAGTTTCTTCCAGAAGCAGTATAGTAAGCAGTTGATAACCGAGTACACAAAGGAAGATTTGCTGAATCTGATTTCCTAGGTTATTATAAGTATAGATTAATGATACGATTATGTGGTTTTCCAAGAAAAATAATAAAGAACAAGAGGCAAAAAAGATTGTTTTGAAGCGATTTTTTAATTCTGAGAGACAAAAAAAGGATGTCAAAAGAGCCGCTAGAGATTCCGCTAAAGAACAGCGGGCGCTTGTTGATAGATATAAGGAAGCAGTCGGTAGATAAGAAGACTTTTCAGGTATATTCCTATTCCAGCCTTCGGGCTGGTTTTCATTTGATGTATACTTGATTCAGTTGGTTTGATTATTTTTTTGGAAACTTTGATCGACCGTGAATTTGGAAAATCCAACCTGGATCCCGGATCGAGTGCGGGAGGACACCATCGGAATTATTTTCGACCCGGCTTGACAGAATGGTAATCTTTCGATACCGTGTAAATGCAACAAAGTACCGTTGCATTTGACGTCAAATCAAACACAACCAAGGAGTTCCTTATCATGCAACAAAATCAAGCTACTGCGACATGTGGAGCGGTTCATATAGCTCTGCACAACCCGACCCTCTGGAAAGAAATGGAGGCCTATCAAAATGATGGCGTATGCAAACGGTTCGCCGAAGAACACGATACATCTCTCGAAGATGCTGAGCGTGTTTTCCTCGAAATGAAGCGTTTTCTCTATGTCTCTATCATTTGCCAACAACCGTGCTCACCTTCGAAGCTTGTCGATGAGATGTGGCACACATTCATTGTCTATACGATGCACTACCGTTCTTTTTGCAACGGTTTCAATGGAAGCTTCATCGACCATACTCCTTCCGATAAACCGGAACTCGAAGGCTACACGCGAACACGCGAGTTTGCTCAATCGATTTTTGGCGAATTGGATGAAAAGTTATGGCCTGATCCGGCTTTGCGTTTGGCTGGGGCATGTACGGCAGCTGCCGGTTGCACATGTAGCAATACTGGCTGTACCTGTAATTGCAGTGGCAACATTACTGCGTCCACTGGACTCACTTTGGATGAAAAACATCTGAATTGATTTCCGTTAAATTGAAAGACTAACAAGCCTTTCGAAATCTGTCCTTCTGGGTTACACTTACCAGAAGGACATTTTTATTTTTTTACTCTCACATTCTATGAAATACTCATACCCAAGTCTTTTTGAAATACACCCTACCGCCAAAACTTTTCTCGATCTCGGTTGCGGGCAGGGTTTCATCTCGCTCTATGCCGCTGCGCGCGGATTGCAGGTGGATGCGATAGATAGGGAGGCGGAGACACCGGCAGCACTTCAAGGTGTGCCGACCGTCGCCTATACCGTCGCCGACCTCAAAGAATGGAAGCCGATCAAGAAATACGACATCATCGTGGCGCATCACAGCATTCAGTTTTTACCCAAGGAGTATGTGCTTCAGGAATTTATTCCCGCACTGTGCAAAGCATTGAACCCGGGCGGAGTGCTGGAGATTTTCACATTCACGCCTGAGGAGACGCTCAGTGTTCCGACTAAATATACGCTGGAGGAAGTGGCAGGTGCATTGGGTGATGTGGAGATTATCGAGCAAAAAGCTTTTTCATACGACGGTATGCATAAGAAACTCGGAGCGCATACTTTTTATGAGCTGCATATCATCGCGAGGAAAACGGTGTAAAAAGATCTTGGGGAACGAGCTTGCTCATTGGGTCACAATAATGTACAATCATCCCGTGTCTTTATTTGCCTCTAACTCTTGAAATTATGTCCAATAAATCTTTCATAGCTCTATTCGTCGCTGTTCTTATTCTTCTGGTCGTAGGTTTTTTCGTGTGGAAAAAATCACCGACAGCGACAGCGCCCATCGTTACTCCAGTGAGCCAGCAAAACAATACGGTTACTCCGAAAATTCAAAATGTTCCCAATTGGAAATCGTATGCCAGTGTGACACAAAACTTCACCTTTTGGTATCCACAAGAGTGGACGGTAAGCGAGAGTGCGGATAAAAACTCACTCGAACTGTGGAGTACGAAAACAATGCAACAGCAAATCGATTGGAAGAAAAAAGGAACGATCGGTGAGGGCCCGCAAGCGGATATCGTTGTTTCCTCGTATTCCGATGCGAAAAATATTCCCAACAATACCGAAGGAAAAAGCCTCGAGCAGTATCTCAAGGAGAGCGGATTTTTTAGTGATGTTCAACCAATCGTTTTTGCTGGTCAATCAGCTTGGTTTGCTGTTCAAACCGATAGCTTTGTGAATTTTTACACGATTTATGCCGAGCGTAACGGGAGTGTGTATCAACTATCATTTCACGGGAATAGCTTTGATACACCAATGACACCGGACAAACTGTCTGACACAGAGAAACAGTTTGTGAAGAATTTTCAATTCAATAAATAAAAGCAGAGTCCAATTCTGAAAGAAGAAATAAAATCGCGCTACGGAAATGAATCGTAGCGCGTTTTTTTGTGGGCATAACGCCCGATAGAATCAATAGACCTGGTAGACCCATGAGTTGGGTGATGCAAATGCCTCGGGATAATTCGGCAACCCACTTCTGCCATCGGTACATATGCTCGGTGGAAGTGCCCCTTTGTAACTCATGCTTGAGTTGAAGGGTTTTCCTCGATATGAAGCGTGGATATGCGAATTACTTCCTTGATCGGCGACTGTACCAATTACTTGCCCATAGAGATCTTGGCCGACTTGGAAGTTCGGAACATTCTCCAAATGCATAAACAAATAGGTAGCTTTGGCATCGAAGGTATCAGCCACTACTGCCCATTTCCATCGCGGGTCGCTATCTAAATGCTTTTGATGGAAGTAAACATGATCCCAAACAACGACCTGTCTTCCAGCGGGAGCCATCCTGTCGACACCGACATGTTTGTAGTTGACCCACACAGTCTTACCTGATTTTTTGTAGGAGCATTGAGCGTATTGCCAGTTATCGCCGAAGCCGTAGCTGTATGCTGT
>Ga0194044_10001857_pt1 | contig 10691 bp, 9 predicted proteins | sample JunL4417m_MetaG_FD_155460 | JGI IMG/M metagenome (GOLD analysis project Ga0194044, IMG submission 155460) | Anoxic zone freshwater microbial communities from boreal shield lake in IISD Experimental Lakes Area, Ontario, Canada - Jun2016-L442-17m | ecosystem: Environmental > Aquatic > Freshwater >...
GTCAAGCCCTGACTTAATGGGTAGCCAAGTGAGTACCCACGATCCCCCTTGGCTAAAGTGCCCTTGAAAAAACTCAGGGGCGGCAACCTGGCCCCTGACAAACGAACCAGCGCCAGATCATGAATGACATCAATGGCGACAACCTCCATATTGCCACGCTGCCCTCCTGGTGCCTGGTACTCGAGTAAATAAAGGTCTGGTTCTAGGACTGCGTTACCAACAACGTGATAGTTGGTAAGCACTAGCCCGTCATGACTCACGACAAACCCGGTGCCGGTTGCCGCATTTCCCCCGCCGCCTCGTGGGTGCAACTCGATCTGCAGCACTCGAGACTGGAGGTCCTTAAAGATACGATTAGCAATATTTGATTGGGCGGAAGCACTCTCTGCTGCGTCCGCCAAGTTAATCAGGGCAGTCGATGAGCCCATAATCAGGCCCATGGCCAAAGCGGCTCGTACGAGGTGTTTCCTAAGGTCTGTACTCATAGCAATACTCAGGTGATCTACATTAACCGTGTGTGCCTTAAGTGCACGCCTGTAATTTTTTATGTTGGCACTCTCGAATCATCTTCTGTGCTTCCAAAATTTGTTGTGACGTCATATTTTTTGCGGCGAGCTCGCGAACTTTCTTGGCATTCGTGTGGCCAGATGCGGCGGAGAGACTCCACCAGGTGTACGCACGAACATGATTTTGCGCCACGCCCTGCCCCTCATCGTACATCACCCCCAAGCTATACTGTGCGTCAGCATCCCCTTGTTCGGCAGCAAGTCTGTACCACTTGAATGCCTCTACGTAGTCCTGAGCCACGCCTTGCCCCCCATCGTACATCACCCCTAGACTGTACTGTGCGTCAGCATTACCCTGTGCTGCCGCAAGCCTAGACCACTTAAATGCCTCTGTATAGTCCTGGGCCACGCCCTGCCCCTTTGCGTACATCACGCCAAGGTTGCTCTGTGCGTCAGCATTACCCTGTGCTGCCGCAAGCCTAGACCACTTGAATGCCTCTGTATAGTCCTGAGCCACGCCTTGCCCCTTTGCGTACATCACGCCAAGGTTGCTCTGTGCGTCAGCATTACCCTGTGCTGCCGCAAGCCTAGACCACTTGAATGCCTCTGTATAGTCCTGAGCCACGCCCTGCCCCTTTGCGTACATCACGCCAAGGTTGAGCTGCGCCCGCGCATTCCCTGTCGCCGCGGCCAGGCGCCACGCATTTATCGCCCCCATATAGTCAGCGTTCTTGTACTTGGCAACTCCCTCTTCAAATGGGCTGGCCGACACCCCGCTCGTCAAGCACAGGAGCGTCACAAGCCAGAGGTAAGTTATTCGTTTTATAGGTTTCCCCTTAAGTCATCTTAACAACAAATTAAACCTGATAATGCCTGGCCCTCATCAATCACTCAGGATAAGCAAGACTGCAATAGTGAACCTCAGCAACCTCGCCCAGTCTCTTTGATCGCAGCCTGATTTGCGCGCTCTATACGCTCGTCATGTCCCGGATGAGACGCCAAAAATGGGGCTGGCGCTGTCGCACCCTGCGCCTTAAAAATATTAATCGTTCTAGCTGAGCCACATGCACTGTAGCCGGCATTCATAGCCCACCGCAGACCAAGTATATCTGCTTCCCTCTCTTCGTCTCGCGAATAGGCTGTGGTCACAACCCCAACCCCAACGCTGGCAATGGTGCCGCCCATAGGAACTCCCACAAGCGCCAAGGCAAGACCCAAGACATCACCCAGACCCTTGGCGGACTCTGTTCGTCTCTTTCGAATGTCGCCATGCTTAAGCTGAAGATGGGCCAGCTCATGACCCAAAGTGGTTGCGATGGCATCCTTGTCCAGTCCAATATTGTTCAGCATAGCCAGGGTGAGTCCAATAATCTGTTGCTCATCCTTGGTCGTAGCAAAGGCATTCGATGTGTCATCCGCAACCAGTACGACCTCTGGATAAATGTGGCTCTGTTTCTCAATGGCGATCAGTACGATCTTAAGGTTTTCTATGTGGGCGCCCTGAATTTTATATAGCTTTCCATCCTTGCCCTTGAGGGTAATGTCATGAAATGTGGTTGCGTTGGCCCAGCCTGGCTTTAGCATCCAGGAATCCATGGCAGACTTTTGTGCGGGAGTTGCACACCCCACAAGAACAAGAAAGATGATCCAAGCGTAACGCACAAACAAAACTCCTATATCAGCCCTGCGACAGGACTGGTATCTTATACGAATTCTTTGTTACCTTGCTTTCCCGTGCGGAATCAACGATCGGCACTGGGTGGTCACAAGCAAGCTGTCTTTTATTCCATCCGTGGATAATTGCTGGCGAAAAGCCTCTGGGCTCAGGTAGCCAGCGATACACGTACCAGCAATCCCGATCAAATTTAAGCTGCTGCAGGCTTGGATTGGTATGGGTGAGGGTCGACCTGTCGAGGGTCAAGAATAAAACAGGGGATTGCTCGCTCAGAGAGCCGCAAGGCCTCAAGCAAACTCGTGTTGTCATTGAGGCGCAGGTCACGCCGAAAAATAAACAATGAGGCTTGCTATTGCATCATTCGGTGATTGACTACGAATACTGATACGAGCGAGCGTCCTGCATACCCAGAAACAGGCGATACCTATTGCAACTATGCCTTGGAAGTTTGCAAGCTCTCGGTTACATCCTTACCGACCCCGCGGTAACCGGTAAATCGACCGGAGGAATCAAACATCGGCTCCCCGCTAATCATAAAATACTGCCGTGACCCGTCTGGGTGATGTCGGCTGTAGATAAAGTCCAAGAAGGGTCGCCTAGACAGCACACGCTCTTTAAGCTCAGCCTGCTCAACCTTATCCCAATAGGCCGCAGTGGTCTCACTGGCCTTTACGAGCAAATCGTCAATCTGAACCTCCAGCATATCGATAACAGGGCCGTAAACTTTCGTGAATTTCCCCGCCTCATCCTGCTCCCAGTACCAATCTGATGACAATTCGGTCAGACGACGAAAGCGTGCCTCGCTCTCTCTTAACTCAGCGGTCCTCTCTTTGACCGTCTGTTCTAGCGTTTTATTTTGGTCAGCTATTTTTTTATAAAGAAGCCTCACCTCTAGCATGTTATGGATGCGGATCTTGATTTCTGTAAAATCAAATGGCTTACTAATAAAATCTTTTGCGCCAGCTTTTAGTGCGGCCAGCTTGTGCTCTGGTTGGGCGGTAATAACCAGTACCGGAAGATAACCTTCCCTCTCAACCTTCTGCAAGCCCTCCAATACCTGCAAACCATTCATGCCCGGCATCTGAAAGTCGAGAAGGATTAGGTCATATCGGTTCTCACGGTACAGCTCACACACCTCGTAAGGATCCCTGGTTGATGAAATACACGTGTATCCATCGTCACGTAGCATCTCCTCAAGTAGGCGTACGTTAGCCTCCTGATCATCGACAATCAGGATGCTGGCATTTAAAATTTGAGTTTTGTCGAGCATGTGTAAAGTTATATCTCTAATTTATTACTGTTTAAGTTTATAGAGGTCGCCCACCAGTGCGGGTAGCATTATACCGTCAAGCCATCCCGACACAACCTCACGGCAGTAAGGCACCCGCCCCCTACAGGGTACCCAATACCTCAACGAGCTAGCGACCTAATGTAGTGGATGAGCTGCCACACCTGCTCGTCCGGCAAGCCAGAAAATGCCATCATTCCAGTTCCCGGAGAGCCATTCTTGATAACCCAGAACAATTGGCCATCAGGGATATCCATCATCATCGGGCCGCATGTGAAGTTTCTTGGTGGTGGCATCAACGCCGCACCCATGACACCCTTTCCATCAGCACGATCCCCATGACACATCGCACAGGCGGCTGGTTTGGCGGTCTTTAAAAAGAGTACCTCCCCGGCCTGAATGGCCTCAGCAGAAACGGGCAAGGGGTTTGTCTTGCTCAAGAAATCTGCAGGCGCCGTCATTGTTTTACGTGGCTGTACACAGGCTTCAGGCTTTCCACTGTGTAGAACGGTGCCCAACACTTCGGGTTGAGGCGGGCCCTTGAATGTTGCCTTCAGGTAGGCAATTACATCGGCGACACCCTGCTGGCCGATGGTCAGATTCCAGTACGGCATGTTTGCCGACTTTCCTATGGCCGGACCGCCGTGATTGACAACGTTATAGACGTACTCCATTGGTAGTTTTTCAAATGGAATATTGGCATGAATTGCTGGCTTTGGTTCCAAGCCAGACGCAGCTGGTCCATCACCCTTGCCCGTTACGCCGTGACACTGAGAGCAGTACTCTTTATAAATAACCTTACCACGGGCGACATTCGCCGTAACAAACTCATGACTCATCCAGGGCTCGTAGTACTTAAAGTCAGGCACACCCTGAACCATCAAGAACCCAATCAGTGCGCGAAGCTGGGGGTCAGTTGCGTCTGCAAGGAACTCGCCATTGTGCACCGTAAAATTCTGTGGATTCTGTCCGAAACGGAATAACCAGTCCGCGTTATAGCGCTGCCCCGAGGCTGCCAAGTTGGTGCTCTGAGGACCACCAACAAGCTTATCGTTTTCTATGACTGTGTGACAACCAATACAGGCGTGAGCCTTAAAGACTGCCCCACCAAATGCAACGTCAAATTTCGTCACCTTTGCTAAATCAAATCCACCAATCTTGACTCGCGCATCCTTGTTGTTCTTAACCAGATAATCAAACATGGCGCTAGCATCAGACTCAGAAACAACAGGATGCTGTGCCGGGGTTGTAGTGAGGTCCCATCGATAATTCTTGGCATAAAGGGGTGGTTCTTTGCCGCTCATCCAACGAACAAACCAGGGCCGCTGATACTTGCTGCCGGCCCAAATAAGATCGGGCGCCTTAAGATTAAAACGAGAGTCCGGACCACCCTTTAATCGGTGACACTGAACACAGGTCTCTTGGATGATCTTTTTGGCACGCAATTGATCACTCGCAAGGGAGTGCCTGGGGGCTAACATCAACCAGAGTGCAGTAACAAGCACTCCCCCAATGGTCGCCCATCTTGCCAAACCCATGCCGCGACTGCTAGCAATATTAAATATCATCATCCTCGTACCTCGTCAGCGCTCACACAAACCAATTACAGCAACGTGTCATAACTCAAACATCTGCAACCATCTCAAGCACTTTGCTTGCTACTTCACATCGTCAACCTTGACAGGCTTCATGTCGTCCATCTTCTTATGTTTAGCGGCATGCATCTTCTTGTGCCCGGCCTTCATTTCTTCAAAACTAATCTTTCCGTCACCGTTGGTGTCGAACTCTTTAAACTTCTTCGCATGAAAGTCATTGAACTCCTCAGTGCTAATCATGCCATCCGCATTGGTATCTATGGCGGCAAACATTTCCTTCATCCACTTTTGATGCGTCTTCCCAGGATGTGCATCGTTGTCTGCGTAGGTAAACGTCGTGCCAAATACAAAGCAAGCAACTGCAGCAAAAGAACCGATAGCTTTATTCATGCTCAACTCCATTCATAAATGTACGAGGGAACCACTAGGTCATGAACGACACCATGTCACTCACAAAAGCTTGATCATTACATCACACAACCAAAACCTGAGCCGAGTCTAGCGAAGTATTGCGTGTGCCGTATGTGCGGTATCGAACTTTGGGGGGAAGGCAATTACAGAGGGAAGATCACTCCAGGATGAGGTACGAGTACGTGCTCCCAACCCAGCGTATCCTCAATCACCTGGGCGAAATGTTCTGTGGTGCCAGCCTCACCGTGAACCACAAAAGTTTTTTGCGGGGCTGACTTGAATCCCTTTAGCCATTTAATAAGGTTGGCTTGGTCGGCATGCGCGGACAGGCCACCGATTGTATGAACGCTGGCATCAACCGCCACCTCGTTCCCGAGTATTTTCACAGTCTTTGCTCCCTCAACCAGACGACGACCCAGCGTTCCCTGTGCCTGAAAACCGGTAATAACGATTGCATTCTTTTTGTGTGGAAGATTCTCCGCCAGGTGGAACAAGATTCTACCGGCCTCACACATTCCGCTGGCAGATAGGATAATGGCGCCACCGCTCACCTTATTAAGGGCCTTTGACTCTTCCACATCGGCAACCAAACGAAGTTGAATTGCGTCTTTATTTTTCTTCTGCCAATCGTAGCTAGACTGCGCAATCTCGTCTAGTTCCGCATAAAACTCCTCGGTCAGACGAGTAACTGCAGCGGCCATAGGTGAGTCAACCCAAACCTTAAGATGGGGTAAGCGTTTTTTCCTTACGAGGTCGGTCAGCAACAAAATGATTTCCTGGGTCCTGCCGACTGCAAAGGCCGGCATGACCACATTGCCACCATTCCTCATGGTGGTTGTAATAACCTCAACCAACTCGTTTTCAGTCTCCTGAAGGGTGCGATGGAGTCGATCTCCATAGGTTGATTCGATCAACAAAACATCGGCGTGCTCAATCAGTTCCGGATCGCACGTGAACGGCTGATTGAACATTCCCAGGTCTCCTGAAAATACAATTCGCTGAAACTCACCTGGTATTTTTTCAATCTCAAGCAACACAATAGCCGCACCAAGAATATGTCCAGCATTACGAAATTCAACCCGAACCCCACTGGCCGGCTCGAAAGGCTGGCCGCATGGGTGGGTTTTTATTTGCGATAAGCAATCGATGGCTAGCTTGGTGTTATAAAGGAGCTGCGGCAGATCGCCCTTCCACCTGCCCAAGCGACGTCTTTTTTCAGCGCGCTCCAGGGCGGACTCTTGAAGGTGAGCGCTATCCAATAGCATAATTTTAAGAAGCGCTTCGGTTGCCGGGGTGCAGTAGATGTCGCCCTTAAACCCTTGGGAGCACAGACGTGGCAGCAGACCACTATGATCGATATGGGCATGGGTAAGCACCACAAAATCCAGCTGCTCCGGCGGAATGGGTAACTCTGCTAGGTTTTTGTTGACCGCGTCACGCCCACCCTGAAACATACCGTAATCAATTAAAAATCGATGGTGAATGCCACAGGCCTTCCCCTCAATAAAATATTTCGAGCCCGTAACCTCACCCGCAGCCCCTAGAAATTGAATATGCATGATTAAAGTAAGTATGGATTAGTTATCTGACATGGAAAAGTATATCTAAGTGCATAGATTAATTTATTCTCATAAACACGAACCCAGACATCACACAACGCGATCATGATTAACCTATGGAAACAGTATGGAACTAGCGTAATTCATGCACCTATGCACATAATTCGACAAACTAGCATTTAAAACCTAAGTTCGCTTCTTAAGTTCTAAATTTACGGATGATTTGCACACAAAAAAGCTAAATTACCATTTTATGGTAGCCAGTTTTCACTCAATACGGCTTAATCATCAAACGAAGATGACCGGCCGTGTGTTAGCTGAATCAACATGCTCGACATAACAATCAATCCATACATGTCGTCAATTTTATTAATTTAAATGTGATGTCGATGCATGCCAAATTTGAGTCCAGGTCTGACTTGTTGCCGTACGAGGCAACTCATAATCACCTTCTCGCGGCTATGCTGCCCGATGAATTTGAACACCTAAGGCCTTACCTTGAGCTGCTTAAAATACAGCAAGGTAGCATCCTTCAAGAGGCGGGCAGCAAATTACATCACATCTGGTTCCCGACAACCGCCTCGGGCTCCTTGCAATATCTTACGGAAGATGGTGCCTCAATGGAGATCGCAGGAATTGGTAGCGAAGGTATATTGGGCCTGCCACTCTTTATGGGTCGCACAATACACTCAGATCAATTAATCGTGCAAACAAGTGGTTACGCTTACCGCTTAAAGGCCGATTTAGCATTGCAAGAATTTCATCGTAATAAATCGTTTCAACATCTAGTTTTGCTCTACATGCAAACCATGATCACACAGCTGTCGACGATGGCCGTATGCAATCGTTACCATTCAATTGAGCAGCAGTTATGTCGCTGGCTATTACTCATCGTTGGTCGACAAGGTGATAGAAGCGAACTGGTCTTAACACAGGAAGCGATTGCCGGTATGCTGGGCGTCCGCCGTGAGGGAATAACAGAGGCTGCCGGAAATCTGAAAGGCATTGGATTGATTAGCTATCGTCGTGGCCATATCAAAGTAATCGATAGCAACGGACTTGAAAAGTGTGCTTGTGAATGCCACAAAGTAATAAAACAAGAGTTTGCTCGCTTGCTGTCGATGTACGAAGCCGCCAGGAAATTATTTCTTAAATAAAATGTTGAGAAAATCGTACGGCAACTCGACCACGAATTCTCCAGACCAGTTTAATACGACTCAGACCGAGCTGCGCGCGCAGAGTGAAAAGTTAGCTCGAGCAGAGTTGGAGCTTAGAGAGCTTCAAGATCACTACGCGGACCTTTGTGACCGCTCTCCCGTCGGTCTTCTGACCATCAGCGATGATGGCACAATAGATGAAATCAATCTCACCTGCTCCCTATTTTTTAGGACAGATCGTGGAATGCTTTTGCACAGAGACTTCGCCTCTCTTGTCTCACCCAGTCATCGAGATCTCTGGCATCAGCACCTTGCGCTACTATTAAAAAGCAATCAGAGAGAGCTTTGCGAGCTCTCTCTTCAGCTCGATGATGGGGCGCACATTTTGGCTAAATTAGATTGCCTGCGTCTGCAAAAAGATTCCCCTCGGGCAACGATTCGGATCGTCATGACCTGCATTACCCAAGACATCAATTCCAATGTCGTCTCAGCCGCTTTTGAAATGCAAGAAAGCCTAATGATTACCGATGCCCATAGCGTAATCCTAAAGGTCAACCACGAGTTTACCAAAGCCACTGGCTACACAAGCGAAGAGGTCGTAGGCAAGACGCCACGCATACTTCAGTCTGGAATGCACAACGCGGACTTCTACGATGCGATGTGGGCCTGCATCAGAAAGACCGGGGTGTGGCATGGAGCAGTCTGGGACAAAAAAAAGAACGGCGAGATACATCAAAAATGGCTCACCATCTCCGCCATCAGGGGGCCAAACGATGAGATCACACACTACGTTGGATCGCATGTGGATGTCACCGAAATGAGTGACGCAAGAATTGCCGCAGAAAAAGAAAGTCGCAATAAATCAGAGTTTATCTCCAAGATTGCACACGAACTACGCACCCCCCTTAATTCCATCATCGGATACACTCAATTGATAGAACACGGGTCACCCCCGCCCACCCCTGGCCAACTAAGCAGACTCAAAGAAATCTTGCGTGGGGGGTGGCACTTGCTCGAGTTAATCAACGAAACAACAAGCCTTGAGTCAATTGAGTCCAACAAGATGCCGCTTCTAATGGAGCACGTGTCGTTACATGAAATATTTCATGAATGTAAAGCCATGCTAGAACCGCAAGCCAGACTGCATGACATCACAGTCCATACACCACAATCAAAAAATTCAATATTTATTTATTCTGATCGAGTCAGGGTAAAGCAAATTCTAATTAATCTGATGTCAAACGCGATTAAATACAATCGTAACGCAGGGATGGTCGATGTGTCATGCAGCACACATATCCCTGGAAAAATTCAAGTTAGCGTTAAGGACAGCGGTGAGGGGCTGTCGTCTGGGGAAATTGCGCAACTATTTCAACCATTCAATCGGCTTAAGCAAGAAAACAATGGCATAGAGGGAACAGGTCTTGGTCTGGTGCTAACCAAGAGACTGGTTGAGCTTATGGGCGGAGATATCGGCGTGACCAGCACCGTAGGCGAGGGAAGCGTATTCTGGTTTAACCTCAATATCAACGGGTAAAGCACAACACTACGATGTACGCATCCAAAGCAAGCCAACCTTCAATCTTTTTACTGGACCTTCTCAACGAAGCGGTAAGTGGCATGACAGGCGATACAGTTACTCATCAGGACACTTAATTTTTCAATGACACGCCTCTCATCTCTAAATTTTTCTGCATCGGCGGCAATGTCGTCAAATTTTCTATGGGTATCAAAACCGAGTACCTTCATCTCTGCTGGAAGCTTTCTAAGCAAGGATTCTGGGCCCGCTGCCGCCACACTCATACCCGAGGCCCTAGCTAGCTTGGATACCGCATCAAAGTCATTTTTTGATACCGCCGCCAGTATGCCCTGCGAGGCCTCCAATAGGCCTCGCATCTCATGTAACAACAAGTTACGCTCGTCCTTGCTTACCAACACAGTCTGTCGACCATCTTCGGACGGGCCCACCTCACCAACAAAAAATTTGTATCCCATCCAAATAACCATGGTCAAAAGAACAATAACCAACGCCCAACTTAATTTACAATTTTTCACGGCATCTCCGATTCGATCTGAACTTACTGAGCCCCAGCTTACTCGCACATGCTACCATGCACCGTGGTGGCAACCATCAAACTGCCAGCACTATCCGTTAAGGAGATTGCTTTGAAGATTGGTATTGTTGGTACCGGAAATGTTGGTAGCACCGTCGCCTATGCATTGGCACTGCAGGGTGTGGGTAGCGAGTTGGTATTGGTTGACCAAAATTCCGCCCTAGCCGAAGCGCATGCAATGGACATCATGCACGCGACGCCCTTTTCTCATCCCACACGCGTTTACTGCGGCGATTTTTGTGATCTCGCTGGATGCAAGCTAATCATCATGGCCGCCGGTGTCCGTCAGTTACCTGGTGAGTCGCGCATACAGCTACTCAATAAAAATGCTGATATTCTTAAAAATATCGTACCCAAGATCATGCGGTACGCAACGGATGCAATTC
>Ga0194044_10001858_pt1 | contig 10691 bp, 8 predicted proteins | sample JunL4417m_MetaG_FD_155460 | JGI IMG/M metagenome (GOLD analysis project Ga0194044, IMG submission 155460) | Anoxic zone freshwater microbial communities from boreal shield lake in IISD Experimental Lakes Area, Ontario, Canada - Jun2016-L442-17m | ecosystem: Environmental > Aquatic > Freshwater >...
TCAAAATGTTGACTGGTGTCAAGAAAGATAACCTTTGGAAATATCGGCTCAGGAACTCAAGCGAAAGACTGAAGGCGGAAGACTGATGGTTTTCATGAAAATCCTTGACCTGAACAGTCATTTTCCTTAAATGATAATGTAATTGAAAAATCAGAATTCAAAACCCATAAAAGCGAGACAAGAATGATTCAAATTACCCTTCCAGATGGAAGCTGTAAAACTTTTGAAGCCCCCCCTTCAGGGACAGACATTGCCATGAGCATCTCCGAAGGTCTGGCCAGAAATTGCGTGGCCATGGAAATCGACGGCCAATTGGTTGATCTCAGCACAAAGGTTGAAACAGACACCTCCATTCGATTGATTACCACCCAGGACCCGCAAGCCCTGTCCATTTTGAGACACAGCTCGGCTCATGTCATGGCTCAGGCCATTCTGCATGTGTTTCAGGGCGCGAAACTGACCATCGGTCCTGTGGTTGAGGATGGATTTTATTATGACATAGACATGGGGCCAGTATCGGAAGCTGATTTCCCCAAAATTGAGGCGGAGATTCAGCGTATCGTTCATGCCAAAATTCCGTTCCAACGCCGAGAAGTCTCCAAAGCCGAAGCCTTGGCCGTTTATCAGAATGAACCGTACAAGCTGGAGATGATCAGGGATCTGACGGATGGGACCATTTCCCTGTACGAGCAGGGGGATTTTATTGACCTCTGCCGAGGACCGCATCTTCCCCACACCGGCTTTGTAAAGGCCATCAAACTCATGAAAGTATCAGGGGCCTACTGGAGGGCGGATCAATCAAAGGCTCAACTGCAACGGATTTATGGAACAGCTTTTTTTGACAAAAAAGAACTTAAAGCCCATATTCAGTTCATCGAAGAGGCCAAGAAACGAAATCATCGAAAGATCGGCGCAGCTCTGGATCTGTTCAGCTTTCACGATGAGGCGCCGGGAATGCCCTTTTTTCACGCCAGGGGAATGGTTATCTGGAACGCTCTTCTGGAATATTGGCGCGCAGAGCATCGGGCGGCCGGTTATGTTGAGACCAAAACACCGATCATGCTGAATCGGGGGTTATGGGAGCGCAGCGGTCACTGGGAAAACTACCGCGAGAACATGTACACCAGCCAGGTGGATGAGATCGAATACGCCATCAAGCCCATGAATTGTCCGGGAGGAATGCTCCTTTACGGGCTAAAGCCCCATTCTTACAAGGATCTCCCCATACGCGCCGGAGAAATAGGACTCGTACATCGGCACGAGCTGAGCGGCGTGCTTTCGGGTCTTTTCCGGGTTCGGGCGTTTCACCAGGACGATGCCCACATTTTTATGACACCAGATCAGATTGAATCGGAAATCCTTGGGGTTCTTCAGTTGGTTGAAAGAATTTACCATACCTTCGGTCTGAGTTTTCATCTCGAACTGTCCACCCGGCCAGCAAAATCCATTGGAGCGGATGAACAATGGGAAGAGGCGACCAATGGATTGAAATCAGCGCTGAACGCATACGGAAAAGCGTATAAAATCAATGAAGGAGACGGTGCATTTTACGGTCCCAAGATTGACATTCATATCAAGGATGCTCTGGGTCGCACCTGGCAGTGCGGAACCATTCAACTGGATATGGCGCTGCCGGAACGGTTCAATCTGACATATACCGGTAAAGATAACGAAAAACATCGGCCCATCATGATACATCGGGTGATTTACGGTTCTATCGAGCGGTTTTTCGGGATTCTTGTCGAGCATTTTGCAGGGAAATTTCCTTTGTGGCTTGCGCCGGTTCAGGTGGTGATGCTTCCCATCAATGATGAGCTGATTTCCCATGCCGAAGCGGTCAGAGACATGTTTGAGAAACACGGCATAAGGGTTGAGATTGATGGCCGAACCGAGAGTCTGAACAAGAAAATTCGTGAAGCTCAGATCAACCATATTCCGATAATTCTGACAATTGGCGCCAAAGAAAAAGAAACGGGAACCCTTTCCGTAAGAACCCTGGATGGAACCGTTCGATACGGAATTCTTCCGGAAACGCTTATTGAAAAACTGCTTTCGGCGATTCGTGAAAGACAGATTATCCAGTCGATGGATTGATAATATTTTTTTTACCGTGAAAACACTTTTAAACCACGAAATACACGAAATACACGAAACAAGGTGACCGGCCGCCCTTACCGTCTTCGCGTGAGAAACACTCTTGTAGCCGACACAAGAGCGTCGGCTACCAGTTTTATATATTTTGGTATTCTTAGGGGCGGCATAGACCATGCCATGACCGTTTAATTGGCGGTGTCGGTCCTGCTGAATTTTACACCGAAGCAGCGGACGCAATAATCATCGCAGGATATTCTCCCGGAATTTATGCTCTATCACCAGAGAGATGTGATGATCGGGTGTCAAAGGGTCGCCCTTGACATCAATGCGCCGAATGTGAAACCGGTTTTTTAGATAATGAATGTTTTCATTTTTCAGTCCCCTCATGGTCGAAATACGTTTTGGGTTAACACAAAGGGTTACCGCCTCCATGATGCTGCTGCTGGCCTTCAGCAGTTCAATGACCCTGTCGCGATATATTTCCGCCATCACCAGGTGTCCAAAGGCCGGGTGAAACGGTCCTGCCAGAAGAATGGATTCGTTTTGCAGATCAGTTGTCGCCTGAAGCCCCATTCGGATGACTGCAATGTTTCTTTCCTGAAACATCAGATAAAGCATCTTCACCAGGGAAACTCCGGCTGAAAGGGATAATGGGGTATATTGTCCCATGCGGTGCCAATTAGCCAACGGGCTGTGTTCCAGAACAACCGCCGGATAAATCCGAACAAAATCCGGACGTAGAGCGGCAATTCTCCGACCTGTCGAAATGGCGCCTGCATCATCATCACCGGGTAGCCCTACCATCATCTGTATCCCCACTTCATAGCCGCCGGCTTTCGCCAATTGAGCAGCACAGGCCGTATGCACCGCCGTATGCCCCCGTCTGCAGATAGCCAAAACCGCATCGTTCATGGACTGCGCACCAATCTCAATCGTTGATACGGGAAATCCATGCAGGATTTCCAGCCGGTCTTTCGTAATGGTATCCGGTCTCGTCGAAAACCGGATACCATCTACAATCCCATCCTGGACAAACTGGGTGGCGACATTCAGAAGCCTTATTATTTCACGGTGATCAATGCCCAAAAAATTTCCGCCGAAAAAAGCGATCTGCACGGGTTTTCGGTTTGGCATCAGATATTTGAGATACGAACGAATGGAGGCTTCAATTTGCGCAGTGGAAGGCGCATGGACTTCGGATTGGGTGATTGCTTTCTGATTGCAGAAAACACATTGATGGGGGCAGCCGGCATGCGGAATAAATACCGGAATGATAAAAGGTTTTACATGGCCCTCAACTGGAGGCATGCTTAGTGAAGATATCAAAGGCTTTTCGGGCCGCATCCTGCTCCGCATTTTTTTTGCTTTTACCAAACCCCTTTGCCTGAATATCTCCACAAGTCAGTTGGACGATAAACATTTTATCATGATCCGGACCGGTTTCGGCTGTAACGGTGTAATTCGGCAGGGGCCCCTGGGTACTCTGAATCAATTCCTGGAACTTGCTTTTGAAGTCCTGCACCGAAACTGAAGGCGCATTCGCCTCCATCAGGGGCTTCATATAGCAGGAAACAATCTGAAACACGCAAGAATAGCCGCCATCCAGATAAACGGCGGCCATCAGCGCTTCGAAGGTGTTAGCCAGTATGGACGGCTTTTTGCTGCCGTTGGATAGGCTTTCACCCTTTCCAAGCTGGACATATTCTCCAAGGCCGAGTTCACCGGCAATATTGGACAACTGAAACTCATTAACCAGATGCGCCCGCATCCTGGACAAGTGGCCTTCGTTAAAATCAGGATAATACATCATCAGCAAATGGCCGGTGATCAGGTTCACCACGGCATCGCCAAGGAATTCCAGACGCTCGTTATCCGGCAGCCCCTTTGCCGGCATTTCATTGACATAAGAGCTATGCCTAAGGCTCTCTTCAAGAAGCGCCGGATCGGTAAAAGAATAACCGAGTTTTTTTTCCAATTCTGACGGGCAGGGATGGAACATAACCGATCAAACCATCGTCTGTTGACGTTTCAAAAGCAAGTCATAGACAGAATACGGAATGAAAAAATCCCCTTTTCCGTATCCCAGTTGTATATCCGGCTTGAGAGCGCCATGAAAATCAGTGCCGCCGGTGATCGCCAGATCATGGTTTCGGGCAAGCCGTGAATAAAATTCAACATAAGCTGAAGAATGTTCGGGATAATACACTTCAATCCCCTGCAAACCCATTTCTTTCAGGGTCGCCACAAGGAATTCCAGGCGGGAATTATCCTGAATTCCAAGAAGAAACGGATGAGCCAGAACTGGTGCGCCACCGGCTGCTGTTATCACTTCAATCGCTTTTTGACAGTCCAGCCGGTATTTGTCCATATATGCAGGCTTGTTGAATCCCAGATAGCGGTCAAACGCTTCATTAATTGTCTGAACAAAGCCTTTCTTTATCATCAACTGCGCAATATGCGGCCTGCCGATTTGAGCTTCTCCGGATGCCTGAATCACTTCCTCAATTGTAATGTCCATCCCCATTGCATTCAAACAGTTGATGATGGATGGGTTGCGGTTTTCTCTGGCCTGTTGGAGGATTTCCAGTGTTTGGTTCAGCTCCGGATCATTCAACCGGATGCCATAGCCCAGAATATGAAAACTCCCTGCAACCGGGTGCAAAGCCGGAGGAATGGTACTGATTTCAATACCAGTAAGTACACGAACATCCGATGAAGCTGCGGCTTCAAGCAGGCATTTGGAGCCTTTCAAAGTGTCATGATCTGTAATCGAAATCGCCCCGAGTTCAAGTTTTTCGGCCAGTCTAAGAATTTCAACGGGAGACAAGGTTCCGTCGGATGCGGTTGAATGAATGTGCAGGTCGATGCCTGCCTGCTTACAATCCAAGGGCGTTTTCCAAATTCTCCTCCTTGGTTTTACAGCCAATACACTGGGTTGTTACGGGTCTTGCTTTCAGACGATTAAACGAAATATCCTCCCCGCAGGATTCACAGATGCCGAAGGTATCTGTTTCAATACGCGCCAAAGCTCTCTTAACCTTAAGAATGAGCTTGCTCTCCCTGTCCCGAATTCGCAGCATGAAATTGCGGTCTGACTCTAGTGATGCCCTGTCTGTAGGATCTGGAAAATTCTCTTTGGGAGAGTTCATTCCGGATACGGTTTCATCTGCCTGACTGAGCAGTTCTTCGAGCAGGTTTTTCAACTGTTCCTTAAAAAAATCGACATCTTCTTTTTTCATAATCGAACCTATTGGCATCCTGTCGCTGAATCAGCGTATTTAAGTTTCAATCCACGCCCCTGTGCGGGGGCGACAAATCACTGCAGCACGGGGAAAACAATACTATTGAATCCGACAGCATAACAAAAATGGTCTTCTCTGTAAAGGAGAAAATGACTTGGCATTTCATGGATATCCCGCAAAAAAATCAGCTCTGGGATAACACAATATCCTGTGCATTTTCAAAGGCTTCTTCGGCAATTTCCCAATGTTTAAAAATGAGACCGTTGGGCCTCTCGAACTCAATGGCTTTCTTGATTTTCTGCAATTCAAACAGCGCCTTGTTTCTTACCTCATCTCTGGCGTGGACATTTTTCAGTGATCCAGAAACTGTTTCAATCATCCGATCTATTTGCAATAGCATGTCGCGCTGTAGCAGGGTGAATCTCTCATCCCGAATTCGGTCATACACCGGTTTAATCCGGGCAATCAGGTCATCCATGCAAATCAGGTCATCCCATGGATTCTGTTTCTCCAGAATATGGCGCAATCTTGAGAGAGCGGCGGCGGCTTCTGGATCGTCTTCAATTTCGGACTGGAACTCGACGAACTTCTCGATTGATCTCCGCCAAAATTCCCAGCGGACAATCCAGTTTTCATAGAAATCTTTCAATTGGATAAATGTATGGGAAAATGACGACAGGGCTGATTCCATATCGCGGACAGCACATATTTTTTCGTAAGGATCGGGTTTGGTCATCCACATCTGAATAAAAAAAAGGCAGGAGCTGATGTCCTTTGCTCCGGGGTATTTTCCGGTTTCAGCCAGGCTGCTGAAACCGGCAAGCAATGATTTCCATTGTTTCAAACAAACACCAAGGAAATGGACCAGATCATCTTGATCCGAAGGACAGTCCATGCCAAATATCTTCTGACAGGTATAGACAATAGCCTCCATTTCACAGGATGCCAGACGCTTTCGAGGTATGACCTGAATCCGCTCCCATTGATCGGGCGCCTCCAGAAAGATGCTGGAATGATAATACAGGGAAGCGTTGCCATTCACCACACAGGAAATCATTCGATCGGAAAAAAGGCTGCTTATGGTTCTGGTGATTCTTGCCCCGGACCATGCATCGGACTGCTCTGAAAACCGGGAGAACACCTCTGAGAGTGAAACCGGCAGCTCGGCTGATGATCTGTCGTCCAAAAAGACCATTACCCGTTTGAGATCGCCAGGGTCTGTTTTGTTAAACCCCAGCGGAAGCTGAAGGTGCCGTGAAGAAACTTTGTTGTCATTTGCCATTTTCATGATTGGTCTTGTCAGGAATAAATTGTCTTGATATAGCCTTCCAGAAATCATACATGGAAGCCATTAATACTCACAGAAATCACACGCGGCGCGGCAATTATCGACGCTCTTGTGGCTGCTAAAACAAGAGCCGCACTGGGGTGCGGCGATCCCAGAGGCGATTTGCCGCTCATATTTATCCGGTCTCAAGTATAGATATCGAAGATCATTTTTAAAAAAACTAACATATCCTGCGGGATTCTTCAAGTTTTCCCGAACAGGGATTGTTTCAGAAAAGGGGATGATTCTTACAATGGAAGGCCATCATCTGATACTCGGAGAACTGGTGGATGCAGTTACCGGCCGGATACTTCCGGACACCCATGACGAAAGATACCGCCAGAAACTGGCCAAGCTCCTGATGGGCGCCAAAGGGTATTCCCGAACGGATATTCAGAGCCGGTGCAGCCTTCAGGTCAAGGCAGGGGGCAACTGCGCCATAGTGAAAGTGGATATGGCCATAACCGTTGCCGATAGAATCTGTATGATCATCAAATACGGTCCCGGTTCGCTGGTCACCCGGCATCGCCCGGCCCTGGCGGCATCTCGGCTACTGGCTCCATATCAGATTCCTGTTGTCGTGGTCACCAACGGCGAAGATGCCGATATCCTGGATGGTCACACCGGGGAGGTGATCGGCAATGGCATGGAGAGCATCCCGGCCAGACCGGAGCTTGCTGCACGTTGTGCTGCTTTCCCGTTTCCGTCCATCGCAGAAACCCGCGTCGAAATCGAAAGCCGCATCGTATATGCTTACGAAGTCGATGGCGCCTGCCCCTGCGATGATTCCATCTGCATCTTGCCTTTAACCACAGTCACTTAAAGCAAGGACACGGCTCCAGCCCTGTGACAGGCTACCCGATGATTTTTTTCGTCGGCGCCGGCTACGGAACACAGTTGAGGATATGCTGTTTTACATATCGCTATCGCGAATGGGCAGCGGGGATGGAAATGACACCCCGAAGGGGGATTGGCTGGAGAAGGAACATCTCCTGGAAGCAGGAATCTTTTCCTTTTTCGAGAAGGATCAGGAATCGGTATGGCCGATATCAGGGCCTGGGTATAGGGATGCAACGGAGCAGCGTATAACTCTTCAGAATCAGCATATTCCACAATTCTTCCCAGATACATTACGGCAATGTCGTCTGAAATGTGTTTCACAACCGCCAGGTTATGCGCAATGAACAGATAGGAGATACCTTCCTGTTGAAGCTTTAGCAGCAGATTGACAATCTGGGATTGAATGGAGACATCCAGAGCCGAAACCGGCTCATCACAGATGATGAGTTTGGGATTTAAGGCAATGGCCCGTGCAATCCCAATCCGCTGCCGCTGGCCTCCGCTGAACTCATGCGCAAAACGAGAAACCGCAGTTTCCGGCATTCCAACACGATTCAGCAGGTTTTTTACATGATTCTTTCGATCATCGGAAGAGCCAACCTTGTGAATCTGGTATGGCTCTTCAAGAATATCACCGATGGTCTGTCTGGCATCCAGGGATTCGAAAGGATCCTGAAAAATGATCTGCATGTTTCTGCGGATACCTCTCAACCTGCTTTGCGACAGCGCCATCAGATCGTATCCCATGAAATTGATTGCTCCGCTGTCAGGCTCAATCAAACGCAGAATGGATCTGCCCACCGTTGTTTTTCCGCAGCCCGATTCCCCGACAAGCCCGAGGGTTTTTCCTTCCTGAATTGTCAGGGAGATGTCGTCCACTGCATAGACATACCCTGTTTTTCTTCTGAATATGCCGCCAAAAATCGGAAAATACTTCTTTAAATGATGGACCTCAAGTAAATTCTTCGACATGGTGAACCGATATCAGGCCTTTCTGCAATAGGGTTTTAGTTCCGATCTCACGCCCTCACGCTTTTCAGTCGCTGATCCAGAAGCGAAAGGCGATTTCCTGGTTTATCGTTCTTGATGGCCGTATCCAAGGCCTGTCGGGTTCCAACGATAATGACCAGTTTTTTTCCTCGCGTTATGGCTGTATATAAGAGATTGCGCTGAAGCAGCGGATGGTGCTGAGGCATCATCGGAATCACCACTGCTGGATATTCGGACCCCTGGGATTTATGGACGGAAATGGCATAAGCCAAAATCAGGTCATCAAGCTCTTCGCTTTCATAATCCACCAGCCTCTCGTCATAATTCACCGAAAGCCGTCTTTGTGATAATTTTGGAAATTGATCAATTCCTGAAATGATGCCGATGTCCCCGTTAAACACTTCCTTGGTGTAGTTGTTTTTCAGATGCATGACCTTGTCTCCCAGTCTGAACTGAATTCCAGCCGCCACGGGGGAAGATTGGGGATTCAATGCTTCCTGAAGCACCTGGTTAAGCTGAATGGTTCCTACCGTTCCCTTGTGCATTGGGCTAAGCACCTGAATATCTCTGACCGGATCCAACCCGAAACGCTCCGGGATTTTTCGGCTGCATAGCTCAACAATCGTCTTCAGAACCGTTTCAGGCTGGTATTGTTCAATAAAATAAAATTCCGAAAGCCCTTCCGAATGTCGGTTCTTTTCCAGATTCGGAAGCTTACCCTCCCTGACCCTGTGGGCGTTTACGATAATGAGGCTCTTTTCAGCCTGGCGGAATATCTCTTTGAGTTCGAATGTCCGGATGACCCCGGATTGAATCAGGTCCGAAAGGATGTTTCCTGGTCCAACTGAGGGAAGCTGAAACACATCTCCGACCAGAATCAGGGTAGCGGTCACAGGTACAGCCTTTAGCAGATGAAACATAAGCTGGGCATCCACCATTGAGGCTTCATCCACTATCATCACATCCACATTTAGAGGATCGTCTTCATCTTTTTCAAAATTATTCTGCTCAAGGTTATATCCCAGAAGCTTATGCAGGGTTGAGGCTTTTTTCCGGGCGACTTCGGAAAGACGTCTGGCCGCCCGACCTGTCGGTGCGGAGAGAATGGTTTTCTGCTGCAGGCGATCGCAGATAGCGGCTATGGAACGGATCAGGGTGGTCTTTCCGGTTCCAGGCCCACCGGTAATGATGGCAATGTGATGCAGGAGAATCTCTTCCAGCACGGACTGCTGCTCGGAGGAAAGCTGAATGGCCAGACGCGCCAGAATTTCCCGTGTCATCTGCTCCTGATTGATATCCGGGGGTTTCACCGGAACCGTTAAAAACGCCTTGATCCGCTGGGCGATGCCGGTTTCCGCCCGATGAAGCGCCGAAAGATAAAGCGCCAGATATCTACCCTGATCGCTATCTTGTTCGCCATCTTGTTCGCTATCTTGATTTTCCATCGCTTCCTGCACAACCTGACCTTCATCAGAGAGCTCAAGCATGGCGGCGGATGCCGATTCAGAGTCAATGTCAAACAGTTTTGCGCATTTACGCCGGGCTTCATGACCCGTCATGAACATGTGGCCATCACCTGCCGCCTGTTCCAGCAGATGCAGAATACAGGCCCGAATTCTCTGCGGATCATCAGAAAGCGCGCCCTGTTGCTGCGCAATCCGGTCGGCGATATAAAAACCCATTCCCGGAAGATCACAGGCGATCTGGTAAGGATGATCCTTGAGGATATCGACGGCCGCCACGCCATATTGTTTAAAAATACGGCCGCTGTAAGCCAGTGAAATGCCATGTTTCTGGAGAAAAATCATCAGGCAGCGAATCGCATGATGCGATTGCCATGATTCTGCAATCTGTTTTGCAATGGCTTTGCCGACACCCTTGACATCGGTCAGCTTTTCAGGCTCAGATTCAATAACTACAAGGGTCTGATCCCCAAAATGGCGGACTAACCGGGCAATGGTTCTGGCGCCCAATCCCTTGATTACACCGGACTTCAGATATTTTCGGATGCCATCAACCGTTGCCGGCAACAGAACTTCAAATCGGATGATCTTGAGCTGCTGCCCGTAGCGGATATGAGTTTCCCAGGTACCGTCCAGCTTCAGAAATTCTCCGGCTGTGGGCGCTGGCATGAACCCGACAACCGTAATTGCGTTTTGGGCGCCTTTGGGACAAAATTTTGCAATGGTATAATGGTT
>Ga0194044_10001860_pt1 | contig 10688 bp, 11 predicted proteins | sample JunL4417m_MetaG_FD_155460 | JGI IMG/M metagenome (GOLD analysis project Ga0194044, IMG submission 155460) | Anoxic zone freshwater microbial communities from boreal shield lake in IISD Experimental Lakes Area, Ontario, Canada - Jun2016-L442-17m | ecosystem: Environmental > Aquatic > Freshwater...
TCTTTCAGTTATAGAAAGGTGTTTCATGATGAGTGCCGAGAATATAAAGGTTATACCTATATTATACTCTCAAGTGGCGCTTTTCAAAATTTAATTGACCAAACACATACGTTATGGGAAACAATTCTTTTCTGAGGAATGCTTCGTCATATTTCACGAAGCTCATGCAACAGCAATATATCGCGAAATCTGAGATCATCAAATTGAAACGACAGTTCACTACACTAAGAATCCAGCATCCGGGTTACAATGCTCTTTCCAATAGAATTACCAATATAGCCAACAAAGCTAAGGGTAAAAATACTGTCGACATCCTTCAGGATGCTTATAATGACTTCAATCATCTGAAATCTTAAATCTCTGCCCCTGTATTAGGGGCTTTTTCTTTCTTGACTTTTTTCTGATTATTTATACAACAACACTTAATTATTTATTATTCGTATACCATGTCTTTTACTCCCGCAATCATCCAATATCTCGATATCAAGAAAGAGCATCCTGATTGCATCCTGTTTTTCCGCATGGGTGATTTCTATGAGACTTTTTTCGAAGATGCAAAAATCTGCAGCAAAATCCTTGATATCGTCCTCACGAGCAAAAATAAGAATTCAGAACATAGTGTCCCTATGGCTGGTATCCCCTATCATAGCGCTGAAAAATATATCACTAAATTAGTCAATAATGGCTATAAGATAGCTATCGCTGAGCAGACAAGTCAGCCTATTCCTGGAAAAATCGTCGAAAGAGCAGTGGTAAATATCATCACTCCATGAACCTATATCCAAGAGACCAAAAAGGAGTATACCACTACCATGGCCGTCACTTTCCTGCCTCACACCAATGGAGAGAACTATCATCTTGCTCGAGGCGATTTTAGCATAGGGGAATATCGAACCAAGAGTTTCCCTGATATCGCTGATATGCAGAAATTCATCCTTTCCATCAAACCGATAGAACTCATCTTCGATAGTCTCTTCCCGGAAAAGGATATCATCACTGAGCCACTTACCCGCAGCTCCAAATGTCTTATCTCCCTATGGGACCTTCCTCCTGATCCGGAAAAATTCCTTGTACACCTGACTCATGTGCAGCAAAGCGCTAGTTATGGGAAAGCTCTCGAGAGCTGAAGATTGGAAACGATTGCCTTGTTATTTTCTTATCTGACCTATACCCAGAAACATGCTCTGGCCAATATCACCAGAATTTCCTTTCACAGCCAACACCAATTTCTCATCCTGGATGATGTCACTATCAAAAATCTCGAAATACTCACTTCGACCTATGAAGGTAATGAAAGATATAGCCTTTTTCATATCCTCGATTCTACCCAGACGTCCTGAGGTTCAAGACTTCTCCGCCATATCCTCACAAATCCCATCAAGGATATTACACAATTGCAATGGAGATTAGATATGATTGATCAGTATCGCAGCGATGACACCATAGAACGGATTTCTGATGGTACCATCCACAAGGAAGCCAAAACTAAACGCATACGACAGCTTCTGAGTCATGTGCGCGATATCCCTAAACTCGTAAGTAGTATTCTTTACAAGAAAACATTACCCAATACCTTTATCAAACTCAGAGCGACATTGAGGATAATTTTCGGAAATTCCTTCCTCCTTGAAGAACTGACTGCTCTCTGACTCTCCGATGAGTCTAGATGATCAGTTCAGCACCTCTTTAACCATCTCGAACAAATCCTGAAAAATGATGATGAATACCATGATGATATCGATTTCATCCGCGACGGATATCAGGACCAGATTGATGAACTCAGAAAGATAGCATATCATAGCGATGATCTCCTTATGCAGTATCAGCAGGAATTGGCTCAAATAGCATGAATACCTACCGTCAAAGCGAGATTCATCATAAACCAATGATATTTTCTCGAAGTAACAAATAAAGACATCGAAATGTTTGAAAAAAAAATGGAGGAAAGATTAAAAATGGAGAATTGAGGGTTGAGATTTGAGAATTGAGGGTTGAGAGTGGAAAATGGAGTATGGAAAGAGAGATATAGTATAGTCCGTAGAAATACCCTGAAATGAGGTCAGAGATATTCTTCTCCTTATCTTGAGAATCTAGAAACTGATATTCTGAAAGCCAAAGATAATCTGCGTACGCTCGAATTTCAACTTCTGCATCAAGCCCAGCAGAAAATCTCCGAAGGTATACAATGACTCCATGAACTTGCTGAAAAAATAGCTCGATTAGACCTTTTTGTCTCCCAGGCATTATTATCCCAAGAAAAACATTTCTCAAAACCTGAATTTATCCCCTGATCACGTTTGACCATCGTCGAATGAAGACATCCGGTCATCGAAAAATATCTTCCTCTTGATCAGCAATTCATCCCCAACGACCTACAGCTTAATTACCAATGACCAATAACCAATGACCAATGAAATAATGACGGATTTTTGCATATCATCACAGGACCGAATATGTGAGGTAAATCCACGTATCTGAGGCAAAATGCTTTGATCGTCCTGATGGCGCATTGTGGATTATTCGTCCCTGCCAAGGAATGCAGACTAGGAATAGTGGATGCTATTTTTGCTCGTATAGGAAGCGGCGATATCATCGCCAAGAACCAATCCACGTTCATGACTGAAATGATAGAGGTAGCAAATATTCTAAATAATGCCAGCAAAGACAGTTTCATTATCTTCGATGAACTCGGCCGCTGAACTGCTACTTATGATGGTCTTGCTCTCACCAAAGCGATACTCGAACATCTCGTCACCACTATCGGAGCCAAAACCTTGATTGCGACGCATTATCATGAATTGATCCAGCTGGAAAACACCTTAGCTGGCGTGAAAAATTTTTCCGTCAGCGTCTATGAGACGGACAAGGAAGTTATCTTTATGAAAAAAATCGTTCGTGGATGAGCGAGCAAAAGCTATGGTCTCGATGTCGCAAAACTCGCATGAATACCTGCAACTATCGTAGAACAAGCCAAGAAACATTTAAACAATTACGAATGACCGATTGCACATGATGCATCAAAAAATCAACAAAAAGATTTTTGAACTTTGGACTTTGAAATTTCATCTTCCAACGAAAGCAGATTAGCTTATGAGAAAATAAAATCCTTGCTGGAAAGTTATAATCTCAACAATATCACTCCTCTGCAAGCTCTGCAGTTATTGGATAAGATCAAAGATGAATTGAAATAATGCTTTATGTGGTTTCACTGTGCCATGGCAAAAAATAGTTTCTATGTAAATCTACTTCTCGACTCACCACAATGTACCATGATCAGTCCTTGATATGAATATGATCGTGAAAAAATAGGAATACCAGAAAGAAAGAGTCGGAATCCTGATAATCTTATCAAACTTGAACAGATGGTATCCAATACTATGATAGCACGTCGACAACAGGAACTTACTGATGTCTTGGACAAAAAGCTACCTCTCCTCTATATAAATTGTATGAAAAAATGAGATGATGATATCATGCTTTTCATTTTCAAAGAATATCTCAAACAATCACAAGCGAAGCATATAAGAGATATCGTCACCCAAGCTATCTGAAGACACAGCATAGTAACAGGAAGTAGAGAGCAGTGGAATCAATATATTGCTGCCAATGCACCTACGCTTGAAGAGATACTGCATTATTATTCAACATCGCTCAAAACGTTGTTGGCAGCCAATCCTGATGAGGAATATATGAGAAGGCTTTTGGATTTTGAAAGTGATATCACGACTAACGGAATAGGTGAACTTATGGCGGATGCATGAAAAAAATATCTCTATCTCTATCTTGATAATATTGAATCCCTCAGTATCACAGAGCAGCAACGCATCAATACCCTACTCTATACTAGATGAAGCATCCCAAATACCAGTACAATTATGCTCAAAATAAACAATGGCCAATGATTATGGAAGACGCGATATTCAACTACTGGTCATAGAGTGGAATCACCACATGATTATTCAGAGACCACCATACGTGAGCATGAATTAGTATAATCTTTATATCATACCATTTCATTATGGCACTGACCCTCACGTGAGCGCAACAGCAAGTGAATGAACGAGTACATAGGCATCCTGATGGATATCGGGAAGATGAAAAACTCTTCGATAAGATGTCCGAAGAGCAAAAAGAGATTGAAGAAGCGCTTGATCTCTATCAATCCTTTCCTACCGGAAAAAATCTCCAAGGACTCAAAACTGAGATAGGAGATGAACTTTTTGCAATCATCTGTTTAGCCAACAGCAAAGGCATTTCTCTAGATGAATGTTTTGATCTCATGATGAAAAAAAACAGACAAAGAGAAAAAAATAATTATCAGAAAGAGAAAAAATAATCTATTATACTATTTTCCGTTCACCGGTTTTCACATCACCTAAGCTATATTTCCCTTCACGAACCCTTTCGAGATCCATCACGCGGTATCCTATGGTTTTGAACATCCTGCGGAGATGTCTTTTTTTTCATTCATTGAGGATGATGTTGTAATGATATTTCTTTTTGTTTTTGGTGATTCTTATGGCTCTGAGTATCTCGTCTTCATCCTTGACTCCGGAGAGTGCTCTCTGAACATCTTTGGAATCTAATTCCAGATCAAGTTCTACGATATACTCCTTCTCTATAGCAAATTTTGGGTGTTCGTATTCGTTTACGAGCGCTGGATCATCAGTCAAGAGGAGTAAACCATGAGAATCTTTATCCAGTCTTCAGATATAATAATAATTATTAAATTCTGGTGGCAATATCTCATAAATAGTTTTATTGTGCGGATCGGATTTGGAAGCGACATATCCAACCGGCTTATTGAGTAGGATAATCGTCGGTACTTTCTGTTTTTCCTGAATAATCTCTTCAATGGAAAGTTTTGGTGCTTTGATATTAAGCTTATCCCCCTCTATCACCTCTTGGGTATAGGAGGTGATTTTTTTGTTGTTTATGGAAATATATCCTTGGTTAACGAAATCAACGAACTTCCTTCTGGAAATCTGGTGGCGTGTCTGTATGTAGGTGATTAAGCGCATATTTTTTGATAAACATAAAAAGAGAACCTTACGATCCTCTTTCTACTCCTTTGTCAGCGTATTTCAACCTATGTATATAGGAATTATTGCGCTGTAGGTGTTTGAGCTGGAGCTGGAGTTGCAGTTGTATCTACAGCTGGAGTTACTTCAACAGCTGGAGTTTCTGTACCAGTTACCGCTTCTACTGTAGGAGCTACTTCAACTACTGGAGTTGTAGTGTCTTCGACTACTGCAGGTTTGTTCATACATCCTGCGAATATAGCAACACTAGCTACCAAAGCGCCTAAAGTGAGTAATTTTTTCATGGCAACACATTTAATTATATAAAAAAATATTCTTGCCCCCGCTGTATAAAAAAATCGTCTACAATTGCAAGGGGAAAGTTTATTTTGACAAATGGGAACTAAAACACTATACTTATCATCACTGAACAAAGCTTTATCGCAAGTTCGTCGAGCATCATGGATACCCTTAAAACAAAAATCATCCCGATTTATGCCAAGATATCGCTTTTTACCTTCCATTATCTTATTTTTCTTGTTGCGCTCATTGCTGGATTTTTTCTCTTCAAAAATATCATCTCCCATGCTGATACCGTCCATGTCTTCCAGGCTAATGATGCCCTTCAGGTGCAGAAGATCAAATCGATAGCAGAATTCAAGAGATTTCTCAGGCAGGACGTCCAGAATAATGACCTTCAGGTCAAAATACTCAAATGAGATTTTCAGACCGACCAATGATTTATAAAATCCGTTGATAATCTCATTATCTACAAATGATTTGTTGCACCGAGATATTTTTATATGTACAAAACACTCCCTATCCAGCCGATAAGTTATTTCTCAGGTGGTACCTATGAACTCAGCGAACTAGAAAATTTCATCAATGCTTTCGTATTCACCAAAAGGATAACCGTGAGCCAACCTTTCGAACGCACACCGCTCTCACTCAGTACATCACTCATAGATGATTTTAATCTTTCGTGTCTTTTCGAAAACAAACTATCATCTGCTACCTGCTATTATTATCTGAATGACTTCATAGAAAGTTTTTTCATATTCAAGCTCAGTTCGGATTATCCCTGACTCAAGAGGATATTTAATTCCATAAAGGGCATAGCTACATACAAACAGAAAATGTGCGAATGATTATCCAAATATTCGCTGTATGCTGATGATCAAAGCGATATTATGGGAGAACTCTTCATTGCATGTGGAAAGACCTATGAAGAAGAATTTAAAAGAACGACGCTTTTTATGGAGATCCAGAAATGATTGGATGGTCAATCTTTCGATAAATCTAGCTATAAGGACCCTATACTCAATGAGTATAAGCTACTTTCCTACCAACAGCAAATCTATCAGGATTTCCTCGCAAATAGGACGGACACCTACAAGATCACTATATATCTTGATTTCATCAATGAACTACTCAAAAAAAATAATATCGATATATTTTACAAGGATGAAATCTACCGGTTCAATAATAATTATCTTGCTTCGACGATAGAAAAGATAGCGTATCAGACAACCAAAGTCAGCCAGAATGTATGAATCGGCAAGCTTACTCCCCTGCTTTCCAATATCAATAGTCTCAATGCCTGAGATGCTATGCTAGGCCTTTCATGACTTCTGAGCCAGATACAAAATACCTCTCTCATACGCCAACAGTGAATGACCGGATGAAGCATCATCACACTTTCTCCAGCAGAAAAAATCCAAAAACAATTGCAGAACATCCCGTATATCACCGTAGAAAGACAGAGTATTTCGGAAACCACCATCGATCTCATGGCGTATATGAAGTTTCCTTCATTTTCCAACACTACTAGCACTACCAGTAAGACGCTCAAAGCCCATATCATCATGGAATATAAGAACGATATGCTTATCGTGAAAACCATCGAGCTCCAGGATAAACCCGAAATGAATAATGTCATCAAAAGTATTCTTGTAATACAGGATTTCTCTATCGGAGAGCTGTATTCATATATTTCAAAGAATCTCGTATTCTATGAACAGACAAATCCCACCATCTCTACTGATTTCTGTCCTGTCCTGAAAGATATAAAAAATATTTCTGTCGTTTCATGCAGCCCTACTGCATCGATAGTGGAGAAAAATAGCATGCGTTATGAATTCGGAATCAAAAATAATGGCCTGGAAAGTGTTATTATCTCGGATAAACTATTGGAGAATGCTATCAAATCCTCATATAGCACTATCGTAGCCGACAACTATTCCATCATGGATTCTATCGCCGCCATCCTTAATTATGAGATTCCTTCTCTCCAGGGACATGAAGGCACTACGGATGCCATTCTCGTCTTTGAGAGGATCCAACAATATATGGGCATAAAAAGCAATGATATCGCTAATAGTGGATGAATCATTCTTGTAGATCTCACGGTCTGATGAATCAATTTCATAGTTAATTATACTCTGAAAACCAATGCATTAGGTCCACGGTATTTCAAGGACATACTCACGAATCAAAATAAGCCTTATATGGTACAGAATCTGAATTTACTCCTTGATGCAGCGAACCAAAAAGTTATAGATGCTTTTGTCGTAGACCCGTTGACTGCCATCAAAAACGAAGATTTCACTGCATGGCAGAATTATCAGCAACTCTTCTGAGTAAAATAATATTAATTTAGCATATTAGTTTCCGGATATGTACAAAAGATTCACGCTTGATGAACTCAAAACGGTCCAGAATAATTTTGTCAGTAATTTCTACGGCATCCTCAAAAAAGAGCGTTGTATGACAGCAATCGATCTTTTCAAGAAGATATTCAAGGAAGGAGATGAAATCTATTATATCTCCAGATGAGATTTCGTCTTCAGATTCCAAAATATGCATGAAGACTATGTTCTCATGGATGAAAAAGAAAAAATCCAAGTATTGCTCAATGAACAAGATAAAAGAGATTTCCATGCTATGGTGAAGAATTTTATCCTCAAGAAAGAAAAAATTATCTGACAAAAATCAATCGAACAGATACTTCTTGATGAATTCCATACTGGCAAATATTCGACTATCTGATGAAAGAATTATATGGTATACGATATCGAGACTGATACTAATATCCAGAATCTCAAGGAGACCAAATTCCTTCTTGCCTATGCCATGTATCCGACGGGAGGAAACAAGATGATGTATGAATACGTCGATCAGGAATGACTCAAGGATTTTGTGCAGAAGATGCTTGATTTCGACGGATATATCGTGGGATTCAATAGCATTGCATTCGATAATATGGTTTCCGTATATAACGTAGGATGAAGTGATGAAGATATCAAACACATCAATGAGAAAAGTATCGATCTTTTCTTATTTGTGCGAGCGATGACAGGCAAGAGACTCTGACTCAACAAAATCGCAGAGGCATTGGTCAATGTCACCAAGACTCTGACTTCATGAGCAGAATGAGAAATCTTATATAAGAAATATATAGAAGAGAATGATCTTGAAGCATTAGAAGAATTCAAAAGATATTGCAAAAATGATGTAAGAATGACTATGCTGATTTTCCTTTATTTTATGCATTTCAAAAAGCTCTTTATCGAAGGTGAAGAGATTACTTTCACCCTTGAGGATCTCGTTGAAAAATCCCATCAAGAGATAAAGAATACCAATCATCTCGTAGGACAAAATATCTTTGGATAAAAGAATTTAGCATAATGGAGGATGGAGAATAGTCCCCTTCGAGGATAAAAAAATTTATCATATAATAGCAGATGTTGGATGAATGTTACTGAAGAGCTTAGGAAGTTCTATGATGCTCATGCTCAGAAGTATGCTGATACGAGAAATAAACATCGGGCCGATGCGGACATGTTTTTGGATGCGATTAAAAAATGCTGAAAAAAAACCGTGTATATCCTAGAATTCGGTTGCGGAAGCGGAAGACTCCTTGGCTATCTCAAGACATTGAAAGGAATTACTATCCATTATACCGGTGTCGATATCTCAAAAAAACTCCTAGATATTTCAAAAAAACTCGTCGCTGGCAAAGCAGTATCCAAGCATATCACTCCGACATTCGTCTGTGATGATATAGCTCATTATATTTCCTGACTCAAACAGGAATCTTTTGATTTCGTCATCGGTGCTGCAAGTTTCCAACACATCCCGACTATCAAAGAAAGATTCTTCCTTATCAAAAATATCTATAGGATATTGCGCTATGATGGCGAGATCATTATGACCAATCGATCATTTTCCCATCGATTCCTCAGAAGCTATCAAAAAGAAATCCTGCTTTCCCTCCGACGATATCTCATCTCACTGGGCAAACACCAATGGAATGATATCATGATACCTCGAATCCATGGCACTACAACAGCGAAGAGATTCTATCATATCTTTACTTTGGCGGAGCTCAAGAAACTTGTCTCACTCAGTGGATTCGTCATACAAGAACTCTGATATATCAGCAAATGAACGATGATAGCTTCATGGACATTATCGCAGAATAGCATCATCATTGCAAAGAAAACCTCATTTTTGTAACCGTCATATCACAGGACCTATCTTATGTTTTACTGTATTACCATCATACGCTATGAAAAAAACGCTTTCTCTCGTTTGACTCATATGCATCCTTACGCTCTTCGGATGCTCAAGCAGCAGACCAGTCATCCGTCCAACGACGACGCCTACTCAGACTCCTTCTCAGGTGCTTCAGGAACCTGTCATAGACCGACAGCCCTATACGAGTAAATCTGATGGATTCAGTATCAAATTCCCTTGATTGCGAAAATTCAAAGAAAACGTCAATAATGCTTCAGTCGTCTTTTTCTCTCCCCTCACCGGAACCGATACTCTTTCAGAAAATGTAAGCATCGTAAAAAGTAAGCTCTCTCAAAGCTATACGCTTGATGAATACTTCGCTATGACCCAAGGAGTGTTGACCTGAGAGAATGGATATAAGGAACTAGAAAACAACGAAGTAAATATCAATGGACTGCTTGGGAAAAAGCTCATATTCACTTGCATCATCAAAGAACAGCTGCGTCAATTTGAACAAGTACTCATCATCAAAGATGGTTTCGCGTACATCATCACCTATACCGCTACTGAAGCTACCTTCAATGACTATATCCAGAGTGTCGATGCAATGATCACTAGTTTCTCTATTCCATAAACAGTCTTCACTTTTTCTCATCAAAAAAAATCTCCCTCAATACGGGGAGATTTTACGTTATCACTCATCAATGGATTTGAGCGAGTTGTTTCAAATACTTTTCGGTATTCAATACTCTTTTCCTTTCGAAACGGGTAGTCATCTTGAGTGGAGCCATCGGATCCTGCATGCAAGCGCCACACAAATACTGGCATTTCTCAATATCTCCCCCACATTGTTCATGCGACAATCGCACGTTAGATGTGATTTTGACAATAAATTTTGTGGGAATTTTCTGCTCCTTGCAGCCCTTTTTCTTCTCTCTTTCGAGATCTTTGCTTCTTACTACTGTCATCCCTTCGATGACTGCTTCGTGTCTTTTAGGTCTTTTCATATATTTCATATTTTTTTTATTTCCCTTCTCAGGGAATGTTTCGAAATTTATAAAAACAAGTGCAATTGGAGAGTTATGAATATACTTATGAGTATTTTAACTCATATAACTCTCTGATGAAAAAAGGATATACCCACATTCG
>Ga0194044_10001862_pt1 | contig 10680 bp, 3 predicted proteins | sample JunL4417m_MetaG_FD_155460 | JGI IMG/M metagenome (GOLD analysis project Ga0194044, IMG submission 155460) | Anoxic zone freshwater microbial communities from boreal shield lake in IISD Experimental Lakes Area, Ontario, Canada - Jun2016-L442-17m | ecosystem: Environmental > Aquatic > Freshwater >...
GGTGGTAAAGGCTGTCATATTTTTTAAAATTAAAACCTGAACAGATCAAAAAACCGATTCAGGAATTAAACTATTTGATTAGCTCCATTCATCATTATCAAAGACTTTCTTATCTTTATTCTTTTTCGGATATTTGTCAACTTCTTCATCTTCTTCAATTTCTTCTGCTTCTTCTATCACCTCTTCTTGCACTGGAGACTCATCAATTTCTTCAACAATGTTTTCCGGTTCATCTGATTCCGCTTCAGCTTTATTTTGAACAATTTCTTCATCAGTCATGAGCGGATTTTCTTCGTCTATATTTTCTTCATTTTCAACATCTTCCTCTTCAATTTCTTCTTCCGGTTCTTTATAACTAAAATCAGTAAATGACGGTTCTTCTTTTAGTTCACCTTCCAAATCATATTCATGCGCGGCAAATTCTACAGCATTCACACCGCCCAATTTTTCCAAAAACACTTCACGCGGTTTGGCGCCGTCAGCTGCGCCGATAATACCCTGATCTTCAAGCAAATCCAAAATCCTGGCCGCCCGAGCATAACCCAATTTCAAACGACGTTGCAAAAGCGAAGCCGAGGCTTTGCCTGATTGGCGAATGACATCCAAAGCTTCTTGCATAAGAGGATCACCGCCATCATCACCATGACCGCCAGAAGCAAACGAGCCAACAGATTGTTTGTCCACAATTTCATTAATATATTCTGGCTCGCCTTGGCTTTTGATATAATCAATGACATTACTAATTTCCTTGTCTGACAAATACACACCTTGTAAACGTTTTGGCCGGCTAACTTCCGGACCCAAATATAACATATCTCCGCGTCCTACCAATTTTTCTGCACCCGAACTGTCAAGAATAGTACGAGAGTCAATGAGCGAAGCCACGGAAAAAGAGATACGCGCCGGAATATTAGCTTTGATAAGTCCGGTAATTACTTCCACTGACGGCCTTTGTGTGGCGAGTATCAAATGAATTCCCACGGCTCTGGCCATTTGCGCCAAACGCACAATACCACCTTCAATATCAGCTGATGATGTAGCCATCAGATCAGCCAACTCATCAATTACAATCACAATATATGGCAGACGATCACTGGCTCCTTGATTATAAGAAGCAATATTTCTTTTACCTAGTCGTGCGAGCAAATCAAAACGTCTTTCCATTTCCGTGATAGCCCACTTCAAAGCATTGATGGTTTTTTTGGTGTCAGTAATAACTGGTGTGAGCAAATATGGAATACCGTTATACACTGGCAGTTCCACGCGCTTCGGATCTATTAAAATAAATTTCAAATCATCAGGACTATTTTGGTATAGCAACGAAACAATCACAGAATTAATACAAACAGATTTACCACTACCAGTGGCTCCGGCAATCAACAAATGAGGCATGCGATCAAGATCAGCAAAATACGCTTTACCACTGACATCTTTTCCTAGTGCAATAGAAAGACCATGACCGCGTTCTTTGAACTCTTTGCTCTGCAACAAATCATTCATGGTCACCTTGGCCGCCAATTGATTTGGAACTTCTATACCCACTAGTGATCGGCCAGGAATTGGCGCTTCAATACGAATCGGATGAGAAGCCAGCGACAAAGCTAAATCACTATTTAAATTTATAATGCGAGACAGCTTCACGCCATCGGCCGGACGAAAAGTATATTGCGTGACAGTCGGACCAACATTCACCTCAGCCATTTCCACATTAATTCCAAAATTAGCCAAAGTCTTTCTAATGGTTTCTTGATTGGCTTTAATATCACCAGAGGTTGGCTTGCCAGAACGGCCAATTAATAAATCCAATGGCAATTCTATTTTTTTGCCGAATTTTTTTGGCTTGGCAATTTCTGATTTTATTTCTGCTTCGGGTTCTGACTTGCCATCACCTACTTCGGTTTTGGTAAAAACGGCTGGAGCTGATTTTTCTTCTACCGTATCCTCAACTTCTTCAACTTCGGTTCCATTATTTCCAGCATCTTCTTCTTCATAATCATCAGCTTCAACTTTTTGAGGACGATTATATTGACGATATTTTAAAAGCAAATAAGTACTCTTGGCTTTGCCTGCCAAAAATTTAAATAGTCGCATGGGCCACATCAATCCATGAATTGAAGTTTCAAAAGTCAGCAAAATTCCAACAATAAAAATTGCCAGCGTCACCACGAGCGCACCCCAAAAGCCCATCAGATTCAAAAGTGGTAAAGACAAAATCGCGCCCACATAACCGCCACCAATTCCTTCTCCGGCCGCATACCAAGAATAAGACGCATCAAAATGAGTCAAATGCCAAAAAGAAGCTATTCCAAAAATCAGCATCACTGATCCCAAATAATTAATAGATTTGACCTCATATTTTTCTTCACGCAATAAAAAATAAGCCAACAGTAAAAGCACGGTCGGCAAAATCCAAGCCAAACCGCCAAGCAAATGCGACAAAAATGAAGTCATAAAATTACCAAAAGCGGTCGTGCCATAAAGATGAAAAACTCCCAACCAGCACAAGGCGGAAAAAACAAACAAAAAAATAATACCTACCCCCCTTTTTGTTTCCGGACTCGTATCAACTATCATGTCAAAAATAGACACAAAAAAATTCCAAATTTTTTGTCCGATATAACTTAAAATTCCGGTGAAATTAAATTTCTTTTTACGCGAATATCTCATGATTTATTTTAATAATTAGGGAGCCGGATTTGGATCTGGCGCTGGAGGCGGATCTACTGGCCCAGGAGTTTGATTTTCCGGAGGTACTTCTACTAAATCACCCGATCCGCTTGGTGTAGAACTTGATTGTTCAATTACTGGCGGAGTGGACGAACCATTTGAATCTGTTGATGATGAATTGTCAACTACTGGCGGAGTTGACGAACCAACACCAGGATCAGACGAAGTGTCCTCAGGCATCACTGGTGGCGTGGAATTATTATTACTGCTAGCCGTAATTTGACTACTAGCCACAGCCAGCCAATCAAAAGTCAAATCAGCAGTAGCTGGTTGTGACAAGGCAATCAAGAAGCCATTAATAGTTTTACTAGCAATAACATATTGAGCAAACATTGGTGTGTCGCTAGATTGTAAATTAGCCACCACTTTTGGAATCACATTATATGGCTTACTGAATTTAATTTCTGTACTAGTAGCGCCAGCGAATATAATCGCCGAGCCAGCAGTGTCTTCATCCACAGTCAAATGATCTTTAAATTTAACCGCACCATTAAATTCCGCACTACCCATAACAGTCAATTTACCCTCAAACATGGCATCTGCCTTAACTACTAAGTTATTTTGCACAATAAGAGTTCCAACTGTCAATTCGCTAATAGACTGAACTGATGAAGAAGCTGTGTTTTGTAAAGTAGAGGTACCAGCAAGTAACCCCGCAACTTGCGCTTGTAGGCCAGTTAATAAATTCATAGTTGAAGAAGCACCAGTTTCTAACACCGCAATTCGTTCGCCATAAGTTGATAATACACTACTATTAGCTGTGGCAAAATTATTTATAGCTGAGTTAACGGCGATTCGTGCCTCATCATCAAGTTTCATACTAGCAACAGCTTGAATAACTTTTTCTTCTACCTGTTCAACTGTGATTGATTTATTACGACGAGATATAAGCACATTAACCACACCAGTACCGCTGACCAATTCTTCCAAAGCTACGCCAACCGTGGAATCACCAGCCACGGCTTTCATTAAATAGCCTGCCTGCGAAGCGCTGGTTAAAGAATCACCAGGACGAATCGCACCGTTTTCAGCGGACACCTTAGCTGGCACCTGACCCAGCAAACCAACAATAGCATAATTTGGATTATTCTCATAAGCTTTTTTATAATTACCAACTGTTGATGGGCGCGAAGAAACAATACCCATAATGTCCGGATCGGCCGAACGACTACATCGTCGCACAGTATTGGAATTGGCCACATCCAAACAAACTGCTTCACCACTGACTAAACCAACATCACTGGAATAAAAATATTCAGCATAGTCGGCACCACCACTAGAGTATGCACCATCAGCAAAAGCTTGACCATTAGCCCACACTTTAAAAACATAATTAGTGTTACTCCCGCCAGTTGAAATCGCAAACATTGTATCGGTAGCAGTTTGTAAATTATTTTTATTAACTTGCAAACGAGCTGTGGGAATAACATCGCCAATACCAATATCTGTAGACGTTCTAATATTTATTGCATTCATAACCAAACCAATATCCCCATTTCTACCATAAGTATAACCGATAGCAAAACCATTCTGTAATTCAACAGGGACAACAGTGTTAGTCCCACCTCCACTAGAATACTTACTTATACCCCAGCTACTACTACTACTTTCAACCAATGAAATGCCACCAGTAATACCGCCACCAGTTAGAGGCGATGGCTGATAAGCAATCAAAAAACTGCCCTTATCTTCCACGGGAGCCGCTACAACAATATTATTACCATTACTAAGATAGCTTGGCAGTGAAGAAGCACCAATTATAAAATTACCAGCTCCATCAACAACAAACATGTCAGAATTACTAGCATTACCAACTCTAAGCACATTAGTTGTAATATTAGCGCCATAAACACTCAAATAAGCACTAGGTACATCGGTGCCAATACCAACCTTGCCATCGTATTGAATGGTCATTAATTTATCACCCATATTAGCTTCTGACTTATGGTTAGAATAAAAATTAAAACTTCCAACAGAACCACTAAAAAGATCAAACGATGTTGGAATAGTACCAAAAGCCTTTGATAACCCTATCCCATAAATACCGCCAATAGCTGGATCATTATTATATAGTACAATCTTATTAGCCGTGGAACTGCCAGAATTATCAAATTGATTATCAAATAATAATACTCCAACCGAGGGTGAGGATGTGCCAGCATTTATTCCTGAATTTATTTTTAAATTACCATCATAAACTTCCAATTTCTGATTTGGGGTGATAGTCCCAATACCCACATAACCAGTACTACCAATTAAGGCCATTGTATTTGTGTAAAGATCATGAGTTTTAAAATACAAATCACCAACCGTACTAATCCAACTATTATTTGCACCACTCGCACCCATGCCATTATAACCACTTCCACCATGTCCAACATACATATTATCAACACCAGAATTTCTAAAAACTATTCCCGTATAGCCACTTGAATTAGTATTATTAAGAGTTACATCACCATTTCCACCACTTTCAACATTTAGAGCTCTGCTCAAAGTAGTTGTTCCAATCCCTACAAAACCTCTACCATCAATAGCCATACGAGTAGCATTATTCACACCAAAAGTCATCAAGTCATTTGCGGGTGTGGCATTAGTTGTATAAGTAAGATAGCCTTGTCCATTGACTGTGGGTTTGGAAAATTTTACGGATAAACTAGTTCCCACAGCTCCAAGCATTTGCAAGTTCAAATTAGACGAACCATTTTCTAAAAGCAAAGCGTCATTGGCTGAATTAAAAGTTGGATAACCAGCACTGCCCAAAGACACATGTAATCTAGCCTGAGGTGAAGTAGTACCTATGCCAATAAAACCTGATCCTACAATTCTCATAGCTTCCGTGCCAGACGCAGAAAAACCAAGAACATCATTAGCGGAAGAAAAAAGTCCAGTATTGCTATCACCAACAAAAAACAATCCAGGGGCACTGGCTGATGTGCTTGTAGCCACCGCCAAATTAGCGTTGGCATAAATTGCTTTGTTGAAAGCAAATTGTGGCGTATCACCAAGAGTAGTATAGCCGGTAATATCAAAATTCAAAGCTCCTTTGCCATTACTATTAAAACCAACGGCCATATATTTGGAAGCGCTGGCAGACAAGCGCAACAAATCACCACTACCAGCAGTTATGTCCAGTTTTGCCGATGGAGACAAAGTGCCAATACCAACATTATTCCCAGTAGAACTTACATACAAAGTATTTGTATCAACAGTCAAATCACCACTAACAGTCAAGCCACCAAAAGTCGGCGCCGAAGCCACAGCAATATCTTGAATAGTATTTAATTGATTGGTAGTTATTTTTAAGTTGGTAGTATTATAGGCCAAGCCAATAGTACTGCCGGTCAGAGTGATGGGCGCGCTGGTGGCCAAATTTGTTTGTGAAATACTGATAGTAGAAGTCGTACCAATGACTCCATTGGTGGCTGAAATCAAACCATTAAGCGTTCCAATTTTTAAAGTTCCAACATATTGATTTCCGGTAGTTGAAGCATTACCAGTGGTTGTTGAATTGCCATTAATAATCAATCCGCCAAAAGTTGGAGCCGAAGTAGTGCCAATATTTTGAATAGTGTCTAATTGATTACTGCCATTCAAAATTAAATTCGCTATATTTTTATTAAGAGAAAGAGTGCCAGCTGAAAAAGCCAGTGGAGTACTAACAGTCGCCGAACTTACTGCTCCATTATTGGCAAACAATATTCCAGACAAAGAACCAACATTCAAAGAGCCAGTATACAAATTTGCGGTCGTGGTCACATTACCAGTAAAGACGCTATTACCAGTCACTTCAAATTTAGTATTAGGGCTGGAAGTGCCACTGGCGCCAATCACTACTATGTCATTAGAGACACTACTGGGATGAATCACATTGGGAGTGGAAGTTGCCCACAAACTGTCACCACCTCCGCCGCCAACCGGCCAAGTAGTTCGACTATCTCCATTGAAATTGATATAGCCATTAACAATTAAGCCGGTGGTACTGGCAACCGCCAAAGTAGTCGTGCCTTCAAAATTAAATCCCCCCGGAGCTGAAAATCTTAGAACATCATCAGATGAGGTTGAGTAAATGCTTATAGGATTGCCACTAGAATTAGAATTTTGCATTAAGATAGAAACTGGATTGCTTGTATCTTGATTGCTTACGAATATTGAATTACTAATAATACCCATTCCACTATTCCAAATACCAGCTAAATCAGGAGAAGTGAATTTTATAATAGGAGCTATTAAACCACCACCAATATCAGTAGCCGTCATTTGAATATTAGTTGTATTATTACCTATTTGTGCACCGGTCATAGTAGTCGTAGCCAAAGTGGAAGTGCCAGTGACCGCTAAATTGCCACCCAAATAACTACTACCATTAACTTGGAATTTATCATTAGAAGATGTGACACTGGCACCAATCACTACTTGATAGCCAGTTGATGCTGGATAAATAAAAGCACTACCGGTTGAAGTTGCCCACAAACTATCACCACCACCACTGGGCCAAACATTTTTAGCCACGCCACCAAGAGTTATATAGCCATTATTAGCCACTACTAATCCTGTGGTTGTGACATTATTATCAAAAGTATAACCACCGCTAGCGTTGGCAAACTGCATCACGCCAGTGGAAGTGACATAAATAATATCAGCTTGTGAAAGACCATTAGCACTGCTAAAAACCAAATCAGGATTAGTATTATTATCTTCCAAAAGAGTGGCACCCATAGCCAAAGCCGGTTGATTTTGCACGGTTAATCCGCCTGTATAAGCAAATGCTTTTATAACTGGCGTATTGATAACACCACTTGTTTGAGTGACAGTCAAATAATTATTGACGCCACCAATCATACTGCCATAACCCAAGGTGGTAGTGGCCAAAATATTTGTACCAGTGAAAGTATTGTTGTTCGCCAAATAAGCAATGGTTGTAGAAACAGCATTAAAATAAGGATCAGTTTCAACAGACAATATACCAAGCGAGGAAGTGGCAATCGTACCCACCACGCCATTGGTGCCATACAAGAGTCCGTTCAAATTAGAAATGCTGGTGGTGGCCAAAGTGGAAGTGCCAACTACTATCAAATTTCCAGTCGCAGTAGAATTGCCATTAAAATATGAATTGCCATTAACACTGAATAATGACGGAGGAGCGCCGGTATAGCCAATGCCCACATAACCATCATTAAAATTATAACCACCACTAGCGCCATTAAAAGATAACCGATCGGTTGAGGTGCTAAAAGAAATACTAGTATTAATTAAATCATTACTAAGACTCTCAAATTGTAAGGTTGGTGTGTTTAATCCCCTAAGATACATATTGCCATCAAACAGATAATTACTTAATCCCTGCAAACTGTTTGTGCCGTTATCAAATGACAATACATTACTTGAACTTACAAAAGTTGCTTGGATACTGCTATTAAAATCAGCACTGACAAAATCCAACATTGGCATATCTCCAAAATTACTATTACCAATAAGATACAAACCTGTTTGCATACCGCCAATTGGCGAAGTGGAATTATCAGCATTAAGTAATTGTGCTTGAAGCACTGGCACTGTCATTCCATTGCCAGCAACAGAAGACACCTTCCAAAAACTACTGCCATCACTACTGCCAATTTTACTATCATAAGCCATATTGGTGACTTGTAAATTGCTAGTACCTTGAACAGTCAAATCTCCGGAAAAAGTCGGGCTATTCACCACGCTAATAGCATTACCACCAATAGAAATATTTGTGCCAGCTGTGATATTTGTGTCGGATAAATCAATAGTAGTCACACCAATCAAACCATTAGTTGCTCTCAAAACTCCACTTGAACTTCCCAGCTTCAAAGAATTAGTGATCATATTAGTTGTGGTAATACCAGTCATAGTCAGGCCAGAATTAGCATCAAGCGCCAAAAGCTGATTGGCTGTGGCTGTGGTCGTGGCATGCATACCGTCTATTAAATCTGAATTCATGGCATACGGACTGGCCGTGAGCCTTTTTCTTGGTGAAAAAGTTTCTTCTGGGTTTACCCCATCATTAAAATAAACTTGCAAATAAAGACTGTCACTGTTAAAAATTGTTGAAAGAATTGGCGTCACTGATCCTAAAGTAATGGAAAAAATTCCACCAGTAATACTGACACTGCTTTGAGTCTCACTCCAAATAGGCGTAATGCCACCACTGACAGTATTGTAAATCTCAAAACGGAAACTATAGCCACTACCATCGGTGACAGCTGTACCGAGTGTGTCAGCAATTTTTCCTTGATATGTAATCTGCGGATTGATTCCCGTGGCAGCTTGGGTGGACATTGTACCAGATTGAACCAGGTCCATAAACACCCAAGCTGCCATTATGATAATCGGCACGACAAGCAAAAATAAAGCGACCAGTACATTTCTGAACCAACTGTTTCGGTGCGGAGTAAATTTTTCTATCGTCAAAAACTCCATATTATTTTTTGTGTTTAGTCATATTTTTACGCAAAAAACGGATCAAGTCCGTTTCAAAAACACGATAAGTTTTGTAGCCCACCTTAGCAGCCGGTAAATCCCCGCTATTAATCCAGCGATAAACCGTTTTCAGGCTCACCTTCATAGTTTTGGAAACATCTTCAATTGTCAGAATCCCGTTGGGCATTTGATATAAATCAACAGAAAAAGACGAGATAAGCGCCATTTTCTGAACAAGCTTGATAAATATTAATTAGCTTTTTATTCACAACTTAATTATAATATTTAATGTCCTTAATTGTCAACAATAGTTATCAACAACTACTAATTAGTATTAATTATTATTATTAATTCTTAATTACTACTATAAAATCATTATTTTCTTTAAAATAGCTTATTAGTAGATAAAAAGTAAGTTATAGTAGATAAAAAGTAAGTTATAGTATATAAAAGATAGATAATTGAATATAATAAATAATCTATTGTCTATATTTGTCCTTAATTGACAAAATATTAACCATAAATACCTTCTTTTGTTTGGGGTTTTGGCAATATTGGTTCCGCGGGCTTTGTTTCTTCTTTGGAAGTCAGAGCATTTATAATATCCGTGGCTGAAGTTGGTGTAATGGCTGGCATTTGATTTGCCTGTTCCACTTCTTCAACTTCTGGCATCTCCGGAGTCTTATCACCTGCTAGCTTTAGCAGTAAATTATAACCAACTGCTTCCCCTGCCTTGTGATGGGTCAAATCAACGGTTTTACCAGTTGCTTCTTCATAGCCGTCATGACTGGCTGTCACATAAAAAACATTACTGTCAGCCAAAAAACCATAGCGTCCATATCTGTCAGACAATTGAGCTTCTAACATACGGTTATATTGCGGTGAAAAAATCCTAGCCACCGATCTATTAAGCGGACGACTGTTTGTTTTGTCAAAAATAATACCCCATGGTCGCGGTTTATATTGGTGCGCCAAACGCCTAAATAATAAAAATAAAATAATATGCACAGCAAGCATCAACACAAAAATCCAGGTCGGCGTGACTGCCAAAGAAATAAAAGCCAAAAGCAAACCAATAATGCTTGAATTTTCACTAATTTTTTTCCAAAAAGCTTTGCGAAAAACTTGCGCATTAGTAATTGTCACCTCATCCTGATCTATGGGAATATTGGCGCTAATAATGCCTCTTTCCTCTTCTCTAATTTTAATAGTTTCGCCATGATAAATATCCGTGAAAAAATTATCTTCCATAATACCTTGCAAGGCTTGGGTCGGAAAAGAAAAACCTTTTTTAGTGACTTCCAAACGATAATCACCTTGCCCAACCAAAAAATAATAACGTCCATGGGCATCAGTCACTCTGGAAGAAATCGGCTTGCCACCAACACTATAGTACAAACGCACCACTGCCAAATCAATCGGTTTTTTAGTAATGGAATTATAAACAGTACCCCAACCTTTTCTTTTGCGCTGAAATAGCCAAGCCAAAGGCTCTGTGAATAAAATTGT
>Ga0194044_10001866_pt1 | contig 10665 bp, 8 predicted proteins | sample JunL4417m_MetaG_FD_155460 | JGI IMG/M metagenome (GOLD analysis project Ga0194044, IMG submission 155460) | Anoxic zone freshwater microbial communities from boreal shield lake in IISD Experimental Lakes Area, Ontario, Canada - Jun2016-L442-17m | ecosystem: Environmental > Aquatic > Freshwater >...
ACTTTAACTCTCCCCCTGTTGGCTCTTGTTTTCAGCTTTTCAGGAATGGTTGGAGCATATCTGGTAGCGACCAATTATCTCGGAATCGATCCCGGAATGTTTATGTCAGGGATTCGCTATTATTTGGACTTGGATGACATTGTCCACGGCCTTGTGAAGTCGCTCGTGTTCGGACTCATATTTTCTCTGATCGCCTGTAATGAGGGATTCTACTCAACAGGAGGGGCCCGTGGAGTAGGAATAGCGACAACGAGGTCGGTGGTTGTCTCTGCTGTGCTGGTCCTCATTTCCGATTACATGATAACCGCTATGATGTTCCGGTCCACTTGACCTGGAGACCACTTGAAGGCAGCCGATGATCCACGTGGAAGAACTTTACAAGAGATACGGAGACCAGCAAGTGCTTAACGGTGTCACCTTCGACATCCGAACTGGCTCGGTGACGACTTTAATGGGGCTTTCCGGTTCCGGCAAGTCTGTTCTCATGCGGCACATGATCGGGTTGGAGAAACCAGATCGTGGGGCAATCTTGGTCGACGGCGAAAACATAGTGGGAATGAAACCCAAGCAACTCAACAGGATCCGGCGCCGATTCGGTGTACTCTTTCAAGAGGGTGCACTGTTCGATTCTCTTTCTGTCAGAGAAAACGTTGCCTTCCCTATACGGGAACACAGAAATCTTTCCGAAACCACGATTCAGGAGATCGTGGTGGAAAAACTTACCAATGTCGGCATGAGAGAACACCAAGAGAAATTTCCGGCAGAACTTTCCGGAGGAATGAGAAAACGAGTCGGTCTCGCACGGGCTTTGGCCCTGGAACCTGAAATTGTCTTTTTTGATGAGCCGACGACCGGTCTGGACCCTATTACCAAGTCGGCTATTTACAGACTCATTGAACAGACCCATTCCGAGAGTTCCATAACGTATGTCCTGGTGAGCCATGACGTTCAGGGAGTGTTGGAAGTCTCGGACGAGATTATGTTGCTCTTCGATGGCAGGATTGCTGCTAGAGGCTCTCCATCGGAGATCAGGGACAGCCTCGATCCTGCAGTCAAGCAGTTTATGACTGGTTCATCGGATGGGCCACTATCAATTGAATAAAACAACTGAGGATTCTCGGAATGAATAGATTTTCTGTGGAAGCAAAAGTGGGAATATTTTTCCTCGCTTCAATTGCCATATTTGCGTACGTCTGGTTCAAGGTATTGGATGTCGGTGTGAAAGACGGGTTTGTTCTCAAGGCTCGTTTCAGATCGATTGAGGGCCTGACAAAAGATGCGCAGGTTCAGATAGCGGGCATCAAGATTGGAAGTGTGAAAGAGGTCCAGTTTGATCCAGAGAGCGGGAAAGCTGCCGTCACAATGTTGATCAATGACGCTTACCGCAACAGTATACCGGAAGGATCTCGACTTTTCATAAAGTCCAAAGGACTCGCGGGAGACAAGTACCTTATCATTGAGCCAGGGAAACCGAATGCCCGCAAGTTAAAGCCGGGCGAGGAAATGACCCTGGTTTTCGAAGCTACAGACCCGGAGAAAGTCTTGGAAAGTATTGGAATCATAGCCCAGAATCTTCAGGTTGTGACTCGTGAAGTTCGGAAACAGATCATTGAAGAAAAGGGGTCTGAAAAGATCGACAGGGTTCTCGATAACTCCGATTCCGTGTTCAAAGATTTACGTGAGATATTAAATAGAAACAAAGCAAAAATCAACCAAACTGTTGATAACACAGACAGTGCAGCCAAGGGTGTCAATGAAATAGTCACCAGGAACAAGACCAAAATAAACCGGACGATGGATGAGGCAGAAAAATATTATAAAGGCATGGGAGACGCAAGTGACAAGTTTGGCAAGGCGGCATCAGATCTAGAGATTCTAGCCAAGGACGTCCGCAGTGGAAAAGGTACACTCGGCAAGCTCGTTACTGATGAATCTCTCTTCAGAAATACCCAAAACCTCTTAGGAGAAATGAGAGGAATCTCAAGCAGTATTCAAAATGGATCAGGAACCATTGGCCGCTTGGTAAACGATCCTGAGATTTATTACGAGGCTCGCAGGGCGATCCGAAATATGAACAAGACGGCGGAAGACGTATCCGAAGCTACTCCTATCAGCACGCTAGCAATCATTCTTGGGTCGATGTTCAGGTAGAAGGTCCCGAGTCCAATGTTGAGGCTCGAAAACCCAAATACCTGGATCAAAAACCACTTCAGAAAGTCGAATCCACAGGATTCAGTAGTGCAAAGTCATTCCGCACACATCGGAGCCCCGGATTTGGGTTTTGTAAATGTTAAGACAAGACCTTCATGCCGATTTTGCGTTCCAGGTTCGGGACTCCTGATTTCCTTCTTGCTCATGGCCTTTCTCGCGGGGGAACCCAGAAATGTATCAGGTTCAGACCTTCATGCCGATTTTGTCTTTCAGGCACGGGACTACTGATTGTCTTCATATTCACCACCATTCTCGCGGGGGAACCCAGAAATGTATCAGGTTCTGTCTATGATTTTTTTCGCCTGAAAACACAGGGAACCGTATTTGCGATCGATCCTGATCTTATGATTCGATCGATAGATCCGAGGGCACCAGATCAGACTTGGACAATAGGAGAGGGGTGGGGTTTTGGTCCCCTATTTTTTCATTCAAAAGTTCCAGGCCGTTACGACAGGATAGATTTCCTTTATCCTTTTGGGTGCCGAGAGGAGTCACATTTTCGCTACAAGCTGCGGTTTACTCCTTTCTTCGAGAGTCGCTGGTCCAAACTCCCACCTTTTGAAGGCTTCATCCGATGCCTGACCTTTTACAAGGGGAGATCAGACCTCGGCCAAAATTATTGGGGGTTTTTCCCCTTTTATGGTTACACTCATCGACGTTATGGCGTGGACCACAACTTTTTCTTGCTTTTCCCTCTCTATTACGAGAGCACTGAAGACGGTGCCAGGACATTTCGTTTCCTTTGGCCTTTGATAACATATTCCAGTGCTCCCGGCCGATCTGCCTTTAAAGTTTGGCCTTTGTACGGAGAGGATTCCATCCGCAACGATTATTTCAACCGATATGCGCTTTGGCCGTTTTTCCAGCGTATGACCAAGTACCCCGGTACTGATCAGGCGTCCGACTACACTGCCCTTCCCTTTCCGCTTTATGTCCGCCAAGAGGATTCCTACTCTTCTTCCACCCACATTTTATGGCCCATCTTTACTTTATATGAGCATTACGCCTCCGGGCACCACAGATACAGTTTCCGACCTTTTGTGACCTATGGATCAGGCGGAGGCATAGAAGAGTTGAGCATTTTATTCTTTTATTCTTCCAAAAAGGACCTTCGGAAAGCATCCACATCAACCGACTCAAAAGGATACGTATCAGTATCAAATGACGAAGTCGTTACTGAACGCAGCTTCCTGAAAATGAGTACGATCAAGAAACGGTACCGAAAAGGTTGTCTTGTTTACGCAAAATACAGATTCTGGCCGTTTGCGGAATACATCTGGGACCTGGAACGGGGTAGCCGACTCAAAGTTCCGGAGATAATCCCTTTCAACGACACGTGGTGGGATCTGAATCTGGGCCGCCTATTGAGGTTCGTGGATTTCCGTGACACCCCGATCACTTCTGAAAGCAGCATATTATTCGGGCTGCGTCAGAAAACCGAAGTCAAGCAGTATCCTTCCATAAGTTGTCCCCCTAAAACGGGCGATGACAACTGGTCGGAGCTTATCACCGGTTCCTTCGGTAAACGGTGAGACGGCTCATAGTGAACGAGCACTGTGAGAACTCTCATTGAGATGCTTCGCCAGGCTTCTGTGTCGTCCTATTTACCAGGCCAAAGGTTGTGCGAGGAGTTTCTAGAGTTTGTATATTTCTGAGTACTTGCGTTCGAGATAATTAATTAGATACATTGGGTTAAGGTCTTCACCGGTTACGGTCTGAACCAATACTCTCGGCAGATATCGGCATCCTTGCGAGTGTATCTTTTCTCGGAACCAAAGAAGCAGCGGAGTGAAATCGCCACCTGCCATAGATGAATTCAGATCGCCCAAGTCCTGTTCAGCTCGTTTTAAGAATTGAGCCGCGTAAAGATTTCCCAAGGTATAGGTAGGAAAGTAGCCTATAGCACCTGATGACCAGTGTATATCCTGCATGACCCCATCCTTGTGAGTCGGAGGAACCAGCCCGATGTACTTCTGCATTTTCATGTTCCAGGCCTCGGGAAGGTCCTCCACTTCCAGTTCCCCCCGCGTGAGCATTACTTCTAGTTCGAAACGGAGCAGTACATGGATATTGTAGGTTACTTCGTCGGCTTCTGTGCGGATCAGGCTCGGGGTTACCAAGTTGATGGAGAAATAGAAATCTTCTCGGGAAACCTCTCTTAGAGAAGGGAATCTGGCTTGGGCCTGGGGATAGAAATAGTTCCAGAAGGCCTCGGAGCGAGCAATCAGGTTCTCCCAAGTTCTGGCTTGGGACTCGTTCAGTCCCAGTGACACAGGTCGACAAATCGGGGTACCCCAGTGCTCCATAGGTAGTCCCTGGTGGTACATTGCGTGTCCAGCCTCGTGAATCACTCCAAAAAAAGCCTCGGTGAAAGAATCTATCTTGTAACGGGTGGTAATTCTAACGTCGCCGGGCCCAATTCCGGTCGTGAACGGGTGGGCAGATACATCTAATCGACCGGCTTCCATATCATACCCGATTCTACGAGCCACCTCCTTCCCGAACGCCTCCTGGTCCACGATTGGATAGCGCCGTCCCTCTATGGCAGAAGAATCGCTACGTCTGGAACTGCTCTGAATACGCTGTAACAACTTGACGAGGGCTGTAACCAATTGTTCGAAGATCGGCTCGAGGTCTGATGCGGTTTCACCCTGTTCGTAATTGTCGAGCAATGCATCATACGGCTCATTTTCGTATCCGAGGGCCTCAGCCTGTTCCCTCTTGAGGGCTATGATCTGTTCGAGGTAAGGTTTAAACAAAGGCCAATCATCTTGAGGTCTTGCCTTTTCCCAGACTGCCTGCCCTTGCGCTGCTGCACGGGCGAGTTCCACAGCCAGCTTTTCTGGAATCTTCACAGCCCGGTCGTAAATCCTCCTCCATTCTCTGATGTTGACAGCCTCCACTGAAAGTTTGTCTGACGTCAGGTCCGGGATCTCTACCACGGAGAGAAGTTCCCCGATTACTGGATCAGTAGTCATTTTGTGGTACATTTTGGCCAGGGCTGTTAGTTGGCCTACCCTATGGGGATGACCTTTCGAAGGGATTTGGGTGCGTTCGTCCCAGTGCAACAAGGCAATGACTGAACCCAGATAAGAAACCTGCTTACTGTGATCGGACAACCGGCTGTAAGCTTCCGATGCGTTCATCGCTTCACCCTTTCCGGCATGCATAAACCGTTAAGATCAACCGTTACCCATCCATTTTGAACTTGTTTTTGTAATATCCTAAAATGCTTACAATACATTGGCACCATCCCGCTTGCAGGTTCCAAGACTTCTCCTATAGCTCAGAGAGTTTTACAGCGCTGCAAGCTTCATTAAACACATCGCTCAGCCTCAGAATGCCCTGAAAACCGTCAGGCCCTCTCACCACGAGCGAAAGGTAATTACCCATAAGCAACTGGTGGATAGCACGATTGATCGACGCCCCCTGATCGATGATTTCGCCTTCCTCTGGAAATGACATGATATCCCTTACCCTCAACACTGCAGCCCTCTTTGCCAGTTCCCGCAGTGGTTCATTCCAGAGATGGTAATTTTCCATAATAGAATTAACTAGACCAGAATTTAAACCCAACCGAAACAACACTTTCTGGTCGCTGACCTCATCGTACTCCGGATCCAATGTTTTCAAAGCGTCTCTGTAGCTAGGTTCCAGAGATTCAACAACGTGCTTGTACTTAGGTTCCAGAGCTTTCAGGACCTCAAAATGCCTTAACGTTCCAACGATCTTTTCGTTTTTGTCATAAACCAATATCACACGCGGTCTGTACTCCCATGGGTCATCCTTTAGCCGTGTAGCTTCCAGAGACAATACAGCGTCACGCAGAGTAGCATCTTCAGACACTTTTGGGCACTGGGAGAAAGGTGCCATCAGGTCTCTTACCTTAATCGTATTCATCAAGTCCTCCTTGTACAAGCATCTCCTTAGAAATAGTCCAAACGCGACTGGAACATGAAAATTACATGGGCTGAGAAAAAAAGCAAACCGTAATCATACAAGGAGCAAGTCCTTATTATTTAGCGTAATAGGTTGATTATGTAATTGCTGACGGGGAATCCTCTCAGGTAAGGTGCAAGGTCCTCTCTTAGCAGGTGACTCATGTGGTGCCTTTGGTCAGCCGAACCATTTTCTCTTCTAGGCCACGGAAAACCTCCTCGCCCGGGATGCGCTCGCCTCGGTCGAGTTCCTCAATTCCCTCCTAAATATCCCTTCGCAGTTGATCACGCTGCCTTAGCAGGTACAGCGCTTCGCGAATAATTGCCGATTCGCTGTCGTATTGTCCTCCTCGTGAGATGGATTGAACCATCTCCTCAAGATCTGGAGTGATCTCTAATACCATGGGCTTCTCACCTTCTTTTGACTTTGGTCCAGGCTATCACGTCAGCAGCTACCAGTCAATTTTGACTTGGGAAATCTCGGGACAGCTTACTTAAGTCTCCAGATGGTGACCGAATTAGGGATAGGAAGTGGAAGTCTTGCCGGGATATTTCAACGTTGCGCTCGTTTGTTGGCAGATGTGCCCCAAAAGCTTGTTGAGCAATACCGAGAGGCTCCTGTAAAGCATGCGGACGAGACTAGTTGGCGCTCGAACGGTAAAAACGGCTACGTATGGCTTTTTGCTACGAAAGAACTGAGCATCTTTCAATTTGGCAAGAGTAGATCCGCTCAGGTTCCCTTGGCGGTTTTTTGGCAAAGAGCCTTTGGAGCCTTCTGATCCTTGAACTTAGAGATCAATTCATAATCCCATCTGACTTAAACGCGATTAACTGAGGATTTACGAGCAAGGAAACAAAATGCTTACATTTTGGCTCCAAATATGATAAGAAACTCGATTTTAGGCAAATTGGTATTCGCAGGAGGCTGGCTCCGTGCTTGAAATTCTAACCCGGGGATTCCGCGATGTTCGCCAATATCTGCAAGGTATGCGAACTCTTAACGAGGACAACCTCAGCGAGGCGCTGAAGATGATTCGCGTCTCCTTATTGGAGGCGGATGTAGAATTTCAGGTGACTCTTTCATTCCTTGAGCGGGTCAAAAACCAGGCCCTGGGTGAATTAGTCCAGGTAAAGATAAAGCACAAAGACAAGAAATTACAGGTTTCCCCCGGCGACCACTTTATAAGCTTATGCCACGAAGAGTTGGTTCGTCTCATGGGGCCGGCAGATCCTTCTCTCAATCTACGCTCAAAACCCTCTTCAATAATGTTGGTAGGCCTCCAAGGTTCAGGCAAGACCACTACAGCTGCTAAACTAGCCCGCTTTTTAACCAGGAATGGAAAGAAGCCCATGCTGGTGGCAGCTGACATTTATCGCCCTGCGGCAGTTGAACAACTACAACAGTTGGGTATAGACCTCAAAATACCGGTTTACTCAGACGGAGGAGTTGATCCACCAGAGATTTGTCGAAAGGCAATCCTCGAAATTGGCGACAGAGGTTGTGACGTCGCAATTTTTGATACCGCCGGACGCTTGACTGTCGATGCGCTGCTCATGGATGAGCTTCAACGTATTCAGGAATTGACAGCTTCGGAGAATGTTCTTCTCGTCTGCGACGCCATGATTGGACAGGAATCGGTCAATATAGCCAAGGCGTTTAACGAGAGAATTCGCCTTACAGGCTTCATCCTTACAAAGCTTGATGGAGATGCACGTGGTGGTGCTGCAATATCCATTAAGGAAGCTACTGGTGTCCCCATAAAGTTTGTTGGCATGGGAGAAGGCCTGGATCGCCTAGAAGAGTTTCGACCGGAAGGTGTGGCATCCAGAATCCTAGGTTTTGGGGACGTGGTAGGTCTGGTTAAAGATTTCGAGGAAGTAGTCGATGAGAAAAGAGCTGAAGAAGATGCCATGCGGATGCTCATGGGCAATTTCACTCTCAGCGATTTTCTTGGTCAGATCAGAGCAATCAAAAAGATGGGGCCGTTACAGGACTTGGTTGAGAAGCTCCCTTTCTTTCCCAGTGGCGTCCCCGAATCAGCTAAGGTGGATGACTATGAATTGATTCGAATGGAATCAATCATTAATTCGATGACTCCTTCAGAGCGAAAGCGTCCTGACATTGTCGATGATTCCAGAATAAGCAGGATAGCAGGGGGTTCAGGGAGGAAGGATTCGGAGGTCAGGGATCTTCTCGGTAAATTCAAAGACATGAGTGATTTAATGGTCGCCATGGGAGGAGGTAAGCTCCGGGGCCGCTGGAAGAGATTGAAGGGCATCAAGAAGTGGTTCGGCGGAGGTATGACGGACATGGTGGGAACTCAGGATTACGAAAACTCGGCTGCCAATCCTTTCGGCATGCCTGAGATCAAGAAAGGCAAGCAGGTTTCCAAGAAAGCATTGGAGAAACAACGCAAGAAAGGCAAACAAGCGAGACAGGCCAGGAAAAAGGCCAAAAAGAAGTGAGTATATTTAGTCCCGAATTGAAAGGTCCGGTTTCCGGCCTATAATCGTAACGGAGGACACTATGATTATAAAACTAATAGGAATGATTGCTCTGGGGTTAGTGAGTGCGGCTCTCAGCTACTACAACAAAAACTTTTACGTGAGAGTCTTCAACGACATTCTGGGGAGAGAAGAAGAAGAGGACGTTGCTGCTCGGGTCGGTCGAGGTTTTTTCTATGGATTCTTTTTCCCCCTCTATTTTGTGCTGCTGCTGCTAGGTCTCGTCGCCCTCATCTCATTCCTCATTACAGCTGGAATTATTGCCGCAATAGTTTTCGTGCTTGTCTGGATTACTGAGAAAATGCTCCCAAACGAATGGATTGGAAAGCTTCTGTTCGATTTGTTTTCAAAAGTCGGTTTTGGCGCTCCACCTGCGAAGTCAACCGTATCTTTATCTGCCCCCGTATGTTCGACTGAATCTCCCCGGGAAAAAGAGTCCACCCCGATTACCTCCCCATCGACCAGCACCTCCGAAACGTCTGAAACACCTGTTGATGAGGTCAAAAAGAGTTGATTATGAAAACCGCTGCTGATGCCTGGTTACTTTGCAGAGCGATCTTTGCGATTTACAGAACTAGTTTAATAGAATGATAGATTTGATCGGATTAAGATTGGGCGGCAGCGCTCCGTAACTAACTATATGTAATACGCACCTAACTCAGAGCGCTTTCCGCCCTTTTCCTGAAACTTGACGGTCTATTATAATGATTGTACCGCAAGTTGTTGAAGTTCCCCTACAACTACGCCCGTAGGGGAGTATTAAGGAATTGCATTATTAAGCCGATCCTCGAGTCTGGACAGTTCGCTGTGCAGTTCTCTAGGCAGACGGTCACCGAACATTTCGAAGTGCTGCTTTATTAGGGGAACCTCGGCACGCCATCCGTCAATGTCGACCCTGAGCAGCTCATCAATCGCTTGCTGAGATATTTTTAGACCTGATAACTCCAGCGCACCGGGAACCGGAAGTCGACCAATGGGAGTGTCTATCGCATCAGCCTCACCGTTTACGCGTTCAAAAATCCATTTTAGTACTCGACAGTTTTCGCCATACCCCGGCCAAAGGAATTTTCCCTGTGCGTCTTGACGAAACCAGTTTACATAGTAGATTCGCGGCAATTTGACCGCATCTGTTCTTGAACTCATTTTTAGCCAGTGTGCGAAATAGTCTCCCATATGATAGCCGCAAAAAGGTAGCATTGCCATCGGGTCACGACGGAGTTGGCCAACTTTTCCTGCTGCGGCAGCAGTAGTTTCGCTGCTGGCTGTCGAACCGAGGAACGTCCCGTGCTGCCAGTCAAACGCTTCCGTCACCAGAGGCACAATGTTTGCCCGTCGGCCTCCAAATAGGATTGCGTCAATGGGCACTCCATTGGGGTCTTCCCATTCCGGCGCTATCACTGGGCACTGCTTTGCCGGTGTTGTGAACCGCGCGTTTGGATGTGCCGCCTTTCTCCCACAGCCCGGCGTCCAGGGCCGCCTGAGCCAGTCAGAAAGCTCGCGCGGCTCTTCATCGCTCATCCCTTCCCACCATACGTCACCCTCAGGCGTTATTGCGCAGTTTGTGAATATCGAGTGCTGAGATGCTGCAAGAATTGCATTGAGGTTAGATAGAACACTGGTGCCTGGTGCAACGCCGAAGAAACCTGCCTCCGGATTGATGGCGCGAAGCCTGCCATCCGGACCAAATTTCATCCATGCTATGTCATCACCTATTGTCTCTACTCTCCAGCCGGGGATGGTGGGAATCAACATGGCAAGGTTGGTCTTTCCGCAAGCTGAAGGGAACGCTCCTGTGACGTAGCGAACCTGACCCTTAGGGTTGATGAGCTTAAGGATCAACATGTGCTCGGCCATCCATCCTTCGTCCCTCGCTTGAACCGAAGCAATGCGCAAGGAGTGGCACTTCTTCCCCAGCAGGGCGTTGCCACCATAACCGGAACCGAAAGACCAGATCTCCCGCGTCTCAGGAAAATGGCAAATGTACTTGTGCTGAGCATTGCAAGGCCAAGGA
>Ga0194044_10001867_pt1 | contig 10663 bp, 6 predicted proteins | sample JunL4417m_MetaG_FD_155460 | JGI IMG/M metagenome (GOLD analysis project Ga0194044, IMG submission 155460) | Anoxic zone freshwater microbial communities from boreal shield lake in IISD Experimental Lakes Area, Ontario, Canada - Jun2016-L442-17m | ecosystem: Environmental > Aquatic > Freshwater >...
GGAGTTAGGATCAAAACGAGCTATTGCGTTTTTACCAACCTTGTGGATAAAAGCCTGAAATTCAAATTCCGGCTCTAGGGTGTAGGAAGGGCCTCCATCATTACTGAACTTCAAACCGAATCGGTCACTCATAACCTCGCGATCCATCCAGATCATAATTCCAAACATCTGTGCCAAACCCATTCCGGACGCCGGCATTTTTTTGCCGTAATAGTCCCCACCATTAAAGTCCGGGTCCCGGATGATCGCCTGACGAATAACTTCCCATAAACCTAAATTGTGGGTGGTGGTTCGAGGTGTAGCGCTTATTACGATTGCATTGCTAAGTCGTTTTGGGTAGCTCCGCATCCATTGAAGCGCCTGAAAGCCGCCAAAACAACCGCCGGCCACGGTGTGGAAGGTATTGACACCCAGGACATCAGCCAGGCGAGCTTGAGCATTAACCATGTCACTTACGGTGACCACTGGAAATTTCAAACCATACGGAGCGTTGCGAGGTATGTCTATTGAAGATGGGCCTGTGCTGCCTCCGCAGCCACCCAGTACATTTGAGCATATGATAAAATATTTGTCTGTATCGAAAGGTTTACCTGATCCGACCGCAGCTTCCCACCATCCCTTTTTTGGGTTTGAAAGGACATGCCCCTCGGCTACGTGGGCATCCGCAGTGAGGCCATGACAGATCAGTACAGCGTTGTCCTTATTACTATTCAGCGATCCGTAAGTTTCATATGCAATATCATAACCTTCAAGAACCCTCCCGCTCTCAAGTTCTAAAGCCTCGTCGAAATGGATTGTACTTGCGCTAAAAGTCATCCTACTGCTTGTTTGTACAGATGAGCATTTCGGTCTGGAAGAACTACTCCACCAGGATATTCCAGCGCTGACGGTAGGTCTGGTATTGGCTCCCGGACAGCAAGCGCCAAAAATCGCCCGTCAATTTCCATGGCGATCTTATTTATTAGAAATTCCTCACAAATTGCTTCCACTTCGCTACTTGAGACTGCGCCGGTAGTAAATTCGCTGATGAGATTCTCTTTGGCAGGCGCTTTATCGGTTGCAAGATAAATGTCTCTTTTCAGCCCCTTCAATCTATACGACGAATCAACAGCCACCGGCCGGGTATCCTTAATGATTACCTCATCGTCTGTTAATGTCATCGATAGTATTGCATTTTCTTGCCAGAAAAGCTCTCGCCAGGCATTGAAACGCCCTCTGAGAATTTTGAAAGCCTGTCGTTCGGTCAGAAAAGCAACGATTGGATTTCGCTCACTCCTTATCCGCTCTTCGTCCTCAAAGAAATAAACCAGGTCATCAAGCTCCTCTTCTTTGATTGGATAAACGTACTTAAATGGGGAAGAAGCTCTAAGTTTCAACCCGAAGAGGTTTTGATTTTCATGATATACGCTGTAACGGCAAAATTCCAACGGAACCATCTTGATTGGAGGTTGTAAATGACTTAATAGAGGGAGCATATCCGCCATTTCCAGGTACCAGTCATCCTGATCCCCCGGAAAGTCAAAAAGCATATTCCAATGTACGCGGACTCCGAATTCACGAAGCCATTTCAGAAGCTGAATATTTTGCCATGCCTTGCATCCCTTGTTCATCAAATGGAGGATATTGCTATTAAGGCTTTCGATGCCGGTCTGTACCCATATTACCCCGGCCTCTCTCAAAATTTTCACATGGCGACGCTGCAAGTTTGACTTGATCTCGTAATACAGCCTGTAAGGAGTACCAACGGCCTTGATCATCGGGAGCGCTGTCTTGAGGTAGTTCATGTCAAGTATGTTGTCTACGGCTTCAATGCCATTTATTCCGTAACGACTATATAGTGTGGCAAGCTCGTCTACGAATTTTTCCGGACTCTTCGAACGGAATTTCATGCCTTTCCCATTAAATCCGCAGAAAGTGCACCCTTTTCGTTGACCCCACCAACATCCCCGTGAAGATTCCACTGTCATACCTGGAATAATCAGGTCTCCCATATTAGGCATAGATTTAATGGTTTTTATAAAATCGTCGTAATCAGGGACAGGAGAATCATCCAGAGAAATCGTCATGGCGCGAGGAGCGTCCTTAAGCTTGGCCCCATGAACTCCTGGATAACCGACATGTCGGTGAACCGGCCCGAACACACCTACAGGGAGTTCATCCGGAGGAACTTCCTTCCCCTTATCCAATATCGCTTTGGTAAGAGGCGCTATCAACCCGTCGGCCTCTCCGGACACAACATAGTCAACCCACGAAAAAAGCTCGTGAGTTGATCTGCCCATTATGGTCTCGCAGTTCGCCCCTCCCATAACGGTTACAACCTCAGGAGCCAACTTGCGAATCCGCCGAAGCAGCGCCAAAGATGGGACGTGCTGGCAAAAGGTTGATGAACAACCAACGATAGCCGGTTTGGATTCAAGAATATCAGCCGCAAGTTCATTTATAAAAGCGTCGGCTTCCTTTCGAACCGTCCATAACAAATCCTCCAGTTCAGTCCGATCCAGCGGAGCGTAAACCTCGTTCATAGTCATTACAAGATTCAAGTATTCGCTATGGTCGGAAGCAAACTCCGGAAACGCAATGTGTGAAAAGGTCCAGTCGGCAATAGCCAGTCTTGGTCTAAAGTATGCGACCCTCGTGTATGCCAGCGATCCGATTCGCTCTGCGAAAAGAATGTTGGCATAGACGCTTTTAGCCTTGAAGCCATCCCTGCCCAGTGTGGCCTGAAGTAACCCCAATGCGACGGAGGAGAGTTCAATTCGCGCATACGGCAAAGTTACTAAACAGAAATCCATAATAATGCTCCATTGCGCACCTGAATTTTGAAATTACCGGCCAGTATGCGTTTGAACAGCGCTCGTGGAATCATCATGTTAACTCTCAACTGTTTTGTGGAGTATTCTCACTGGCGCAGGATACTGAATTCCCTTGCACCAGGTAGCCACCGGGAAAATCTTCAAATGGTCGCTTTGGCGTCACAGGGTCTCTAAGCGCCAGCGATACATACCTTCCATCTATGTGAAGCATGATCCTCATTTCATCCAAATGTTTCAAGGTTTCAAGGATCTGCTGACGGCTGTAACCCTGACGCTCAAATTGATCCATCAGTTCTTCCACTAGTGGCGCTTCATCGCACTCAAGGTAAATGTCTCTCTCCATGCCATGCAATAGTATTTCCGGTTGCTTTGCGATTGATCGCGAATCCATTATGGTTAAGCTGTCTTTATTAACCTTCATCACGAGCGAAGGAGTCGGCTCAACAGCGTGAGCCCGAACCCATTCCTCCTGGACTCGCTTAACCATTGATAGCCCTGGCCGTAGAAGGAGTTGAGAAAGGATCGGCGCCTTCATGTCCCTGAGTTGGCTCTCTTCATCAAAGACGTATACGAGGTCCGCCAATTGGTGCTCCTCCAAAGGATAAGTGAGTGAAAACGGCTTTGCAGGGGTTAGAGTAATACCGTACTCTTCCGGGTGTGAATGGTAAGAACTGAAGCGTACGAACCTCACCCGAGTCATTCCACGGGGGGCTTCCAGATGGGTGAGCCACGGCAGATATGAAGCCATCTCCTCGTACCAGATATCTTCTTCGCCGGGAAACCCATACATCATGATCCAACTGCAGCGTATGCCAAACTGGGCCAGCCATTTGAGAATTTGGATGTTTTGCCAGCACTCGGAGCCTTTGTTCATGAGTTTGAGAGTCTGAGTGTGAAGGCTTTCGATACCTGGCTGAACCCATATGACGCCCGCTTTCCTTAAATCTTCTATATGGGAACGCTTCAGGGAAGCCCTGATCTCAAAAAAAAGATCATAAGGAGCCCCCAGCTTAGTGATTTCCGGAAGCAGGGACTTCAGGAATGGGAGGCCCAACACATTGTCCACCATCTCGAATCGGGAAACCTTATATCGATCCTGAAGGGTCTTCAGCTCATTCAAAACAGCAAAAGCGGGTTTAGGCCTGTATATTTTCCCTGACCCATTGAGGCCACAAAACAGGCAACCTCCTTTTTGTTTCCACCAACAGCCGCGCGAGGCCTCGACTAGTAATCCAGGTTTGATAACTGACTTAACAGTTGGTGTTTCGTCAAGGGTTTTGAAGTAATCGTCATAATTTGGAACAGGCTGATCATCGAGGCACTGGATGACAGCTCGCGGGACCCCATCCCCAGAGGAGTCGGAACTCTTTGGATAGCCGACAAGCCTGTTAATAGGCCCAAAGACTCCTGAAGGGAGATCGGATTGGACAACGTTTCGCCCTTTGCTCAAGATGTTGCGACACAAGCCCGAGATGAGTCCCTCGGCCTCTCCGGACACCACGTAGTCTACCCATGGGAACAATTTATGCGTGGTCAGCCCCATCGATGCTTCGCAATTGGCCCCTCCCATGATGCTCACCACGTCGGGATCGCGTTCTCTGATTCTCCTAAGCAACGCAAGAGACGGCACGTGCTGAAAGAAAGTGGACGTGCAACCCACCACACGGGGACAGGCGTCAAGAACACTGTCGGTAAGATGGTCAATGAATTTCGATGCAACTTCACGGGCCCGTCGCAATCTTTCGGCCGGGAAAGACAAATCCAGAAACTTGCTGTTACGCTCTTCTAGCAGGGCAATGAATTCTTCTTCGTTGCTCTGTTTTTCCGGAAAGGCAATGTGCGCAAATGTCCATTCGGCTATTGCATTGTCCGACCTTAGCAGTAACCACAGTTGAGAATACTCTCTTACTCCGATTTCTTTGGCAAAACCAATATTGGCGTAATTACTTGAGACGGCAAAACCGTCCCGCTCAAGAACCGCTTGCAGTATTCCGAGCGCCAGAGATGGAATCCGGACTGGCGCATAGGGCATGTTGACGAGGGTTATGTCCACGATCCGTGCCACTTCTTATGGAATTCAAAGGAGAGGGCATTGCCCGGTGATCTTGTCTCTCGAGAAATCTAGACCGTTTGCCGTCCTATACATCAACGACCTGATCCGCTCCGGTTCCTCCCGGCATGTCTTCCAGAAACCCCTTGCGATAAAGATCCGTAAGAGTGCCCATAATCCCAAAAATGTCTGCTCCAATGTCTACAAGAGCACCAACGATATCTGCCGGTTGATGCTTGCCCTCAGCGATCATATCTCCGAGGCGCCGAATATGATCAGGCCCCGTGAATGAGTGAACTGAATAGTCGGAAAAAAGGTCGAAGCCATCTTCCCGCTGTTCATAGGTCAAGGCCTCCCGGTAGGAGACCGGCAGATCAGAGGGGAGTTCCAGGGGCATACGCTCTGATATCGACCTTTCTATAAAGTCACCAAAGTCTTTCGCGCCGGCGAACGTCCCGGAAGCATGTACACGATAACCAAGAGGCCACCGATCCGAGGCTTGACATGGACTCACCAGGTATATCGTTCGATCCACCATATTGACGAGAAAACCGGAAACACAAGCGATAGAACTTGCGTCTGAATTCACTTGCAAGCCTGCGTTCGACTCTCCTTCTGCGTTGACCTTCTTCAGGGTTTTTCCTGCTCGGGCCTTTCCATAACTCGAACCCCTGAGCTGCATGAGGAGTTCATAACGCAAAAGTTCATCAGGAGAGAAGGTCGCGTGAAGCTCTTTGAGAGTTCTTGGACTTATAATGGAAAATCTGGACGGCAATGCAGGGGGTAGTTTTTGCATTTCCATTAATCGCCGAGTCCACACCAGGTCTCTCATGGGGACGGCAGAAGTGGTCTGGGGGAGCACGCCCACGATCTCACGGTAATCTTCAAGAAAATCCAAATAGTTCGGATTGTCAAAGGGTTCAGTGGCTCCGTAGCAAAAACCCGTTTGCGCCGCAGGACCGAACAACTCAACTGCCGTGCCAAGGATGTTGCGCCAAAGCAGTACATTCTTCGGAGTCCTCTGGTAATGTCCCTTGAAGGATTCTGCGCTGAAACCGCAAAACCAGCAACCCACCGAACAGCCTTTTGAGAGTTCGAAAGAAAAGATCGGATGAGTAATGGCATCTGCTTTGTTCGCACCAAATTCGATCTTGACTCGCTCCTCCTGACGCTTCCTCCATTCATTGAATCTGTGATCAGCGGTATTTGAATAACCGTCCTCCCTGATTAATCTACGAAAGGTGAGCAAGTCAGCAATCCAGTCTTTCCACAACACTGCCAGTGGCAATTCCGGGGACTCTGTTTTGCTTTCTGACACAGGGGCTTCCGCCTCGAACTTGCTGCTGAATTTGCTTAAATCAACATCAATTCCTCTTTTTTTAGCCAAAGAACTGGCACTGGTCGGATTTGCATTGATTTGTTTCCTGAACTTCGAGTCACCCGTTATGAGTTCAAGGAACCGTTTCAAATGCGCTATAGAGTTTAAGTCCTCGGCTGTGCGACGCGGGATCATAGTTCCATAAAATTCAGCCGCTGATATAATCTGGGGATTCATATTAATTGCTTGGCCTGATATGTTTTCGGGTATGGAAGCGACAGGAAAAATCACTCGTAAACCGGCTGCTTCTAAAGCAATCAGGAAACATCCGGTCCACATCCATCGAAATCTTGAAAACTGCGTTAAAACTAAGAACTGATTTTTGTGACTGATCAGTTCTTAGTCAGAGTGAAGGTCATCATGTCGCCACTATGACACATTCAGCTTCTGCAGCGGCAGTCGTAGTAGTAGCGGCGGTTTGCGTTTGAACCACCTGGACAGTGACTTCAGCTTGCACTTCCACATTGGTTTGGACGTTAGCTGTACCTTTTTTCTTCTTTCCACCCGCCACTTTATCGAGGTCCTCTTCGCTTAGTGTGGCCTTTCTCTGCTCAATGTAGGCGATCATCTCGTTTAGATTGACATCATAGCCCTTGCTTTTGGCAAATGCCACAAGAGCTTCGTTGCTGGTGGCAGCCTTCTTGACTTCCTCCTGCAGTCCCTTGTCAGCGCGAACTGCATTTGCCAAACGATCCATTTCTGACTTGCTCATGACTGTTCTCCTTTGATTTTGGTCCATCATACAAGACAAATTAAAACCAGACAACTTGAAATGGCCGAAAGTGAAATGGCCGAATGTTGTTCGACAACATCTCTATCGGCTTCAATAGAAAGATATCTTTAATGTATGCCTCCTGGTTATTCCGAACAACATCGTGGTCCAGACTGGTGAGCTGTTATATCGGCAGGTCCTCCAGAAATCCTTTATTAAAAAGGTCCTCAAGAGTGCCTCTCACTCCAAATATGTCAGCTCCCTCGTCCACAAGATCCCCAATAATTTGAGCCGGCTTATATTTGCCTTCAGCGACCATATCTCCTAGTTTACTGACAAAACCGAACCCTGTGAATGAGTGGGCTGCAAAGTCTGATGAGAGAAGAAAGCCGTTTTCACAAGACTCATAAACCAGACCATCCCGATACGCCACTGCCTGATCAGGCGGAAGACCAGCCGGCATGTGCTCCGATATTGACCTTTCTATGAAATCACCAAATTCGTTTGCGGTACTAAAGGTCCCTGACGCATGTACACGATAACCCAGGGGCCAGCGTTCATTGGCCAGGCTTGGGCTGACAAGTTGTATGATACCATCCATCATGTTTACCAGGTAGCCCGACATGCATGCAATCGACCCCACCTCCTCATAAATCTGTAATCCTTTGTGGCGAGGAGATTCAGCGCTTAGCTTTTTTCTGAGCGTCTTGCCCGCCCTCGCCTTCCCATAACTGGAACCCTTGAGCTGCATGATGAGTTCGTAGCAAAGAAGTTCTTCAGGCGAAAAGTTTGCATGTAGGTCTCGCAGGATCCTTGAATTAACGATTGAAAATCTTGATGGCACTGAAGGATATAATTTATGCATCTCCATCAATCTGCGGGTCCAGACCAGATCCCTCATTGGAGCTGCCGATGTGGTCTGTGGAACTATTCCGACGATATCGAGATAATCCTGAATGATTGATGGCACTGAAGGATATAATTTATGCATCTCCATCAATCTGCGGGTCCAGACCAGGTCCCTCGTTGGAGCTGCCGATGTGGTCTGTGGAACTATTCCGACGATATCGAGATAATCCTGAATGAAATCCAAATAGTTGGGATTGTCAAACGGTTCAGTCGCCCAATAGCAAGCGCCGGTCTGCACTGCCGATCCAAACAAATCTACGGCTGTACTCAGAACATTGCGCCAAAGCAGGACATTCTTAGGGGTACGCTGGTAATAGCCTCTAAAGGATTCTGCGCCTAACGCACAAAACCAACAGCCTACAGAGCACCCTTTTGACAGTTCAAATGAGAATATGGGATGAGAGATTGAATCTGCCTGCGCGGCGCCGAATTCGATGTTGACACGCTCGACCTGGCGTTTTCGCCACGCGTTGAATCGCGGATCAGCGGAGTGTGAATACCCGTCCTCACGGATTAACTTCACAAAGGTCCTCCAGTCCTGAATCCATTCCCGCCAAAGGACTGCCAAGGGGTATTCCTTTAGATCATGACATTTCACCTCAATGAAACCGCTGGGTTCGAATTTGCCGCTGAATTTGCTTAAATCAATGTCAATTCCACTTTTTTTTGCCAGATTATCGGCACTGGCGGGATTTGCCTTTATTTTTTCCCTGAACTTGCTGTCGCCGGTCAAGCACTCCAGGAATCTTTTCAGTTGGGCGATAGACCGCAAATCCTCGGCAGCCCGTCGCTCTGTTATTGACTTATCGTATTCTACAGACGAAATAGTCTCATGACTCATATCGTCAACCTTTTCTTGAAGGTAGGTTGGGCTTGAATGACATAAAATCAATTCTTTGATCCAAAAAAAAGCCTCATATAAAGTCCCTGTCAATTAATATTAATAATGTTAATTGGTTAATAGTCCAGCCGTTCATGCTGAGACGCAGCAAAACGTCGTTACAAACAGTGAGACTGTTTTATGATTCGACAATTCACGGCCCCAGAAACGCTGAGTACATTTTAGGTCCTGGCATGAACACTTATGTCGCAACTATAACCACTTCTGCTTCCACCATCGTCGTCGTTGTTGTGAAAACGGTTGCTTCCTGTACTGAAAAGACCAGATACTGCGCTCTTACCTGCGTATGTTGGGCTGACGACTTTCCACCGACCACTTTTTCGAGGTCTTCCTTGCTCAAAGTAGCCTTCTTCGCCTCAATGTGGTCAATCATTTCATCGAGGCTGATGTCGTAGCCCTTGCTCTTAGCGAATTCCACAATGGCTTCATTGCTGACAGCAGCGTTCTTGATTTCCTCCTGCAATGCCTTGTCTGTACGCACCGCAGTTGCAAAACGTTGAACTTCAGATTGACTCATGATTGGTCTCCTTATAGGTTGCGTTTAAGCCGCTGTGCAAGCGCTCGGCTCGAGTAGCTCAATCACCCATCCCTTGGAAAAAATGGCTTTGAACTCGAAGTGGCCGATCTTGAAAACGGATAGACGAAAGCAGGCTTTATAGTCGAATTCTAGGGTTAAATTATTATTATGTCCAACAAAATGTTTACAACCATAGGAAAGATCAACACAGGAAAGATAATCCTGGAGCCACAAATTCGAACACACAACCTTGTAATCGAGAAAATTTCTAAACAATTAGTAACGGGTGCCTGGTCAATCAGCTCGTCTTCAATCAAACTCGGTAAGCGAATAGCTTGTGCTGCGTCCGCCCGCGGCGTCCTTGGTCAAGATGTCGCTTCGGACGAGATCGGCGATGTCCCTGAACGCAGTGTCTTGCGAGCATTTGGCAAGTTTCGCCCATTTGGAAGAGGTGAGCTTGCCTTCATAATCGTCAATGAGCCGATTGAGAATGATGCGCTGACGGTCGTTGAAATGTGCGCCCTGATGCTTCTCCCAAAAGCGTGCTTTCTTTAGCACGGCCCCTAATGTCGTTTCCGCACCGTCGAACGCAGCGTCCAGACAGCCGAGAAACCATTCCAGCCAGGACGTGATGTCGAGATCGGCCTTTTGGGTCGCTTCAAGGATATCGTAATACGCACTGCGCTCCTTTCGGATTTGAGCGGACACACTATAGAAGCGTTGCGCTCCCTGTTCCGAACACGTGAGCGCCTGATCGGCAATCGCGCGGGCAATCCGGCCATTTCCATCGTCAAAAGGATGGATGGTCACGAACCACAGATGTGCCACACCCGCCTTGAGCACCATATCAATTGCGTTCTCGCCGTTGTACCATTTGAGAAAGGCCTTCATTTCCCTTTTGATACGCCTCGCCGGCGGCGCTTGGTAGTGCGTGCGCTCGCGGCCCAGGGGGCCTGAGATCACCTGCATGGGACCAGATTGATAGTTGCGCCATCCGCCAACAATGATTTTGACCATGCCGCTGCGTCCAGTGGGAAACAAGGCAGATTGCCAAGCGAACAGACGCTCTTCGGTCAGGGGAGTGTCATAGTTTTCAGTGGCGTCGAGGATCATTTCGACGACGCCGTCGATGTGACGGTCGGCGGGAGCAAGAGCGCCTATATCCATCCCGAGACGGAGGGCAATCGAGGAGCGCACTAGCTCCCGGTTCAGCGCTTCACCCTCAATCTCGCTCGACTTAACAACCTCCTCGGTAAGGGTTTGGAGGGTGGCCTCGGCACGTAGATTGAACCCAAGCGCCTCCATTCGCCCGATCAGCCGCCCCTGCTTGTGGCGCACGGAGACGAGTGGTTTCGTCAATTCCTTCTCGCTCCAACGGAAGCT
>Ga0194044_10001868_pt1 | contig 10657 bp, 8 predicted proteins | sample JunL4417m_MetaG_FD_155460 | JGI IMG/M metagenome (GOLD analysis project Ga0194044, IMG submission 155460) | Anoxic zone freshwater microbial communities from boreal shield lake in IISD Experimental Lakes Area, Ontario, Canada - Jun2016-L442-17m | ecosystem: Environmental > Aquatic > Freshwater >...
TTTTAAATACAGGCCGGCATTTACTGCAAAGTGAACAGTGGGCCGAGTTCCAAAAAACTATAGGTAAACAAGTGCTTCTGCGTAGTGGCCTTGGTTGGCAATATTTGGCTGTTGTCGAAAGAGGAGATGGCCGGGCTGGTAAATACTTTAAGCGTTTGTACACTCCTTATGGCCCAAGCTACAAAGATACACAAGCGCTTAAAAAAGCTCTGGATGATTTAGAAAATCAAGCCAAAAAGCTAGGCGCTGATTATGTCAGGGTAGAGCCTTTGGCGATAGATAAAAAGCAAATACTATCTAGCCTAAGCGGTTATAAAAAAACTGCACATTCATTCCAGCCAGTCATAACCCAATTAATCGATTTAAATCGGCCGTTCGAAGATGTCTTAAAAGATACAACTAAAACAAATCGATATCTATGGAAGAAAGCTCCGCAAAACGGTATAAAATTTAGCCAATCTTATAAATCAGCCGAGTTAGACAAGTTTTTAGAAATGATGAATGCTACATCAGCACGCACTAAGGCGGCATTTAAGCCAGATAGTTACTACAAGGCGCTGATAGACAGTTTCGGTTCTAAAAAGGCTGCTGGCGTTGCCTATGCTAGCGTAGATAACGATATTTTAGTAGGGGCAATATATATTGATGACGTTGAGGCTAAGATTAGATACTACTTGTTTGCCGGGTCTTTTGACAAAGCTCGTAAATATAGTGCCAATTCACCTCTTTTAATGTACCTAATAGAAGGCGCTAAAAAACGTGGTTTTAAGTATTTTGATTTGTTTGGAGTCTCGCCGATAGACGATGCTAATCACAGATGGGCAGGCCTAAGCAAGTTTAAGCGTTCTTTTGGTGGTTTTGAGGTTCGCTATAACGGTACTTATGAAAAGCCACTCAAAAAAGCCAAATATAAGGCCATGTCGCTTGCCAGAAAATTAGCTAAATAGATAAATCATTTCTCTAAATCCTACCCTTAACTCTATAATTAAGATATAAATGTTTGTAGATAAAGTAAAAGTAAATATACAGGCTGGTGATGGCGGTAGTGGAATCGTCAGTTTCAGGCATGAAATCTATGTAGATAAAGGCGGACCCGACGGCGGTGATGGTGGCAATGGCGGTGATGTGGTACTGACAGCTAGCAATAATCAAAACAGCTTAGCAGCCTTTAGATACAATAAGCTGATTAAAGCCAAAGACGGCCAATCTGGCTCCAAAACCCGTAAACATGGCCGTAGCGCTGATGATTTAATCGTGCTAGTCCCCGTAGGCACTATGGTATTAGATGAAAATAATGTACCTATAGCCGACTTAACAGATGATTGCCAAACTTTTGTAATTGCAAAAGGTGGCAAGGGTGGTTTTGGTAATGCTCATTTCACTTCTTCTGTTAGGCAAGCGCCTAGGATTGCTGAAAAGGGCGAAAAGGGTTTTAGGGGTGAATTTATCTTTGAGCTAAAAGTTTTGGCCGATGTCGGTTTAATTGGACTGCCTAATGCCGGTAAAAGCAGCTTGCTAGCTAGCATTAGCAATGCCAGGCCCGAAATAGCCGATTACCCCTTTACAACGCTTATCCCGCATTTAGGTGTGGTTGATGTAGCTGGCCAATCGATATTATTTGCCGATATACCCGGTTTAATAGAGGGCGCAAGCCATGGTAAGGGCTTAGGTGATGAATTTTTACGCCATGTTTCGCGTTGCAAAGTGCTAGTACATTTAATTGACATAAACAGTAATGATATTGCCGCAGATTATAAAACTATCCGCCAAGAACTTGCCGATTACAGTAAAGAAATTGCTAAAAAGCCAGAAATAATAGCGCTAACTAAAATTGAGACGCTTAGCCAAGATCTTATCGATATGCAACTGCAGTTTCTAAAAGAGGCTATACCGCCAAAAACTAATGTCTATCTTATTTCGGCCTATGCCAAAAAAGGCTTAGATGATCTACTTTATGAATTAAAAAAGAAGATTAACCTTAAAACTCGTAAAAAAGCTGCAACAAAGCCATTATTGCCAGTAATACGCCTAGGCGAAGAACAAAGCTGGGTTGTTACAAAAATAAAAGCAGGGTATCTAATAAAAGGGGCAAAAATTGAGAAATTTGCCAACCGAACCGATTTTAAGAGTGACCAAGGCGTAACCCGTTTGCGCGACATCATGAAAAAGATGGGTATTATGCACCAGTTGCGTAAAGATGGTATCAACCCAGGCAATAAAATCATTATCGGTAATCCAAAAATTGCAGAGCTTGAATATTAATTGACAATATACATAAAAGGTAGTAAAAAATATATATGATTAGGGAGATAAAGAGCGCCTATGATGGTAACTATGCTATTCGTGGTGATACTAACGACGCTGATTGCATAATTGCCCAATCTTTTGGCTACAGAAAAGAACATGGCATAAAGGCTCTTGACCCAGTAAATATTAAACTAGCTCGTTTTGTTCTAGAAAAAGCTGATGAACTTGATTTACGCACAATACTACAAGTAGAGGTAGCCGTTGCCTACCATGCGCTTAGTGCAAAAAAACCGACTTTTACTATAGACCAATCAAGAAATCCTATTAAGTATCTTGATAGTTGGGAAGTTTTAGAGCAATCGAAAGAACTTATGACAATATTAGATCTTGAGAATCCAATGATTGTAGCCCAAGCACATCACGTTGGCCGCGTTGCACTGCAAGCCGAAAAATTAGATATGAGCCCAATCGTTCCAGATGGTCTACCAGCTGATTTTGACGACAAATCTGAACAAAAGTGGACTCGGTCGAGAAATCTTTGGATCAGAAAAGAAATACCGGGCATGCCACTGCTAAAAGTTTTAGGCAAGCTTTAAAAAATTAATTTTGGGCATGATATGCTGTTAGCTATATATGGCTAACAGCTTTTATTTTTACGATTTAGAAACTAGCGGCATTAACTCGCGCAGCAGCCGAATAATGCAATTTGGAGGCCAGCGGACAGATTTAAATATAAAACCAATTGGCGAACCAGATAATTTTTTAATAAAACTTACACCCGATATTTTGCCAGAACCAGACGCTATTTTGATTACTGGTATTACTCCGCAAATAACTTTGCAAGACGGTATCAGAGAAGTTGAATTTCTAAAATATTTTCACCAGCAGATAGCCCTGCCAGATACCATATTTGTTGGGTTTAACTCTGTCAGATTTGACGATGAATTTGTAAGAAACCTAAATTACCGTAACTTTTTTGACGCCTATGAGTGGCAATGGCAACAAGGCCGTAGCAAGTGGGATATGTTAGATGTTTCACGAATGACAAGGGCACTTAGACCTGATGATATAAACTGGCCGTTTGCAAGTGATGGCAAACCTTCTAACAAACTAGATCTACTAGCTAAGGTGAACAACTTAGTGCACGACCAGGCTCATGATGCTTTGAGTGATGTAAATGCCACGATTGAGCTGGCCAAACTTATTAAACAAAAACAACCAAAATTATTTAGCTACCTGTTAAATATGCGCAACAAGCAAAAGATAGAGGAGCTAATAAGCAAGCCAGAAGCCTTTGTTTACAGTAGTGGCCGGTATGAATCAGATTATTTGAAGACCACAGTTGCAGTTTGTGTTGCTACCCACCCAACCCAAAAAGGTACCATTTTTGTTTACGATTTGCGCCATGACCCTAAAAATTTAGCTAAAAAAACGGCCGTTGAAATAGCAGATTTATTGTTTAAGTATAAATTCAATGAAGGCGAAGAGCGCTTGCCTATAAAGCAAATGCAATTTAATCATTGTCCAGCTGTAGCCCCTTTGAGTGTTCTAGATGAGGCTAGCAAAGAACGGCTTAAACTTGATATGAATATAATCGAAAAAAATGCCAAAGCATTAATGGCTCAAAGCGATTTGAGTAATAAGATACAAGAAGCAGTTAAAATAAATGAAAAAACTAAGCAAGTTTCATTTATCATTGATACTACAGATGTAGATTCACAACTCTACGACGGCTTTTTTAATGATAGCGACAAAAACAAAATGCGTACTGTCAGGGCAGCAGATAAAAACTCTTTAGCAGATTTGAACCTAGATTTTGCCGATAGCCGTTTAGATAAATTATTAATGCTTTATAAAGCTAGGCAATACCCCGAAAGTCTAAATCCAACCGAACAAACTGAGTGGGAAAAATACCGCAAGATTAGGTTGTTGCAGGGTGATGACCAGAGTAGTTTTGCCAGGTATTTTAAACGAATAAACGAGCTATCTCTTAAGGGCGATTTAACCCAAGATCAGATTTATTTGTTAGAAGAGTTAAAGCTCTACGGAGAGAGTATCGCCCCTATGTAAGATTGATTATAAAGCGATTAAATCAAAATAGTTTATTTTTGGAGGCAAATTTGGGTAGGGGTCAATTGACGCGGCTAACTTTTGAGCTAGGGGGTATATTTTATAAATAAATAATCCAAAAATAGTTGCCCAGCAAATAATAATAATACTTTCGAATGTTAGCTGGATATTTGTACCTGGTATGAGCCCTAACATAAAAAATTGCTGCGTTAGTATCTCTGGTCTGGCAGTATCTACGATCTGTTTTAAAGCTAAAATTGGGAATACTAAATCATGAAAACTAAATAATATCCACATTGCAAGGGCTCCTTTTAAAATACAATACTACCAATTATTATTAATAGCAAATATATTGTAAAATAAGCTTTAGCGGTTAATTTATCTTCTTAATTAAAATATAGTTTAGTAATATCTCGGCCATTGCGATAGCCAGGCAGCTAATGCCCAAACCGATGCTAAAAGCTGTTTCGATAATTACAATCAGCCATATTGCAACAATAAATAATACGAAGGCAATAATGTTATGGATATACTTGGCTATTTTATTGTTAGGGAACACTAACAATCTAATGTTTTTAGCGTACTTTTCGAAATGTTTAATCGCATTTTTTGCCCAATGATTATTAATAGATAATAGACCCAAACCTGCCAATATTAGCGGTATACCGCCAGGGCCGGGTAGCCAACCAATAGACAGCCCGGAGAGGATCAATAATACCCCTAAGACATCAAATATTATTCTTTTATAACCACCGGGTGATAGTTTCATGGCCCTTATATTGTAACTTGGTTTGACAATATATTTTTAACGGTAGTACAGTAGATATAAGTCTAAAGGTGGGTTAAGACAAACACAACTTGGGGGTAAAAAGTGGGGAAGCTTAACAAATATACAAATCACAGTAAAGATATTGAGCAATGCAAGCACGGCCATTGGAATATACACATTGCTCGCAGTTTGGCAGATGGCCAACCAGAGCTAGAGAATTGTCTTGGTTATATAGAAGAACATACTAGTGATTTTATAAGATACAAACCAATGGCTGAACTGTGTGTGAACTTAGTGCTGATGGGTAACGTTTTGCCTAAAATATTTGGCACAAACAAGTTCGAAAAAATCCCCAAACAAAGAGTTGAAAATTTTGAAGATGAGCTAAATGAGATATTTAGAGATAATCCAGACCATAGTATGCCTATTTTAGACCCAAACAGCCCTTTTAGTATTCATGGCAGCCAAAATAGATATCTTAGTTTGCAACTGGGTAGTGATAAAGATGATTCTCTTAATTATGATAGAAAAGTTATTACCGAGCATATAGTAGAAAATTATGATGTACGCAACTCCTTTTTACGGAATAACTTAATAAAATTAGACACTCATATTAGGCTTGGCACATTAGCAATAGATAAGCTTAGCCCCGAAGCGCAAGATTATATGATTAGGTTCCCTAGCGATTATATTGCTTGGAAAATAAAAAAAGATAGCCAATCTGCTGAACAATACCCCGGTCAACAGTTGCAACCTGTGCCCATAATGCCATCACATGTTTCTTTGAATGGCCTCAGGGCAGTTTGCGAAGACAAAGACAAATGGCAACTATTACACGCCTAACTCTAGTAAAACTGGCTGTTTTGTAGTACAATAACCGGCTGTCATGCAAGATATTATTCGCATCCAAGGTGCAAGGGAACACAACCTAAAAAACATTAGTGTTGATTTGCCTCGCAATAGACTAGTTGTCATCACTGGTCTATCTGGGTCGGGTAAATCTAGCCTAGCATTCGATACTATTTATGCCGAAGGCCAAAGGCGATATGTCGAAAGTTTAAGTTCTTACGCTCGTCAGTTTTTGGGCTTAATGGAAAAGCCAGATGTTGACCAAATTGATGGCCTAAGTCCAGCAATCTCTATCGATCAACGATCTACCAGCCGGAACCCACGCTCTACTGTTGCCACCGTTACTGAAATTTATGACTATCTCAGGCTTTTGTATGCTCGCGTTGGTATTCCACATTGCCCAATCTGTGGCAAAGAAGTAACTAGGCAAACTCAGACTGTTATCGTAGACCAGATTTCCAAAGATAACGCCAATGCAAAAATAGTTGTACTAGCCCCTGTCATTATAGATAAAAAAGGGGTTTTTGAGCATATCCCCGAGCAGTTTAGTCGTGTCGGTTTTGCAAGGGCGAGGGTAGACGGTGTAATTTATTCTCTAGATGAATTTCCAATATTAGATAAAGCCAAAAAACACCGCATCGATATTGTAGTCGATCGATTGGTTACAGACGAAAATGAAATAGGACGATTAAGTCAATCTGTCGAGCAAGCTTTAGACTTAGCCGAAGGGCGCATAATTATTTTTAATGCTGATAAAAATAAGGACATAGTCTACTCGCTTTTATACGCTTGCGATAATCATCCGGATGTAGCAATACCCGAATTAGAACCTCGCACTTTTAGTTTTAATTCGCCTCATGGTGCCTGCCCAGTTTGTACAGGCTTAGGTAGCCGATTAGAAGTAGACCCCGAGCTGGTAGTCCCAAACGGCCGGTTAACCATTGCAGAGGGTGCCATAAGACCTTGGAACAGGATCAGAATTGATAGTTGGTATTCTAAGAAACTAGAGGTTATGGCTGTCACTAATGGCTTTAGCATCCATGTGCCTACCGGCAAGTTAAGTGGCGAGCAGATGAATATGGTCTTATATGGTACGGGTAGCCGAATATACAATGTACCTCTTGGCGGTGGACGTCATTATGACACTACCTTCGAGGGTGTCATACCTAATCTAGAAAGACGTTATAAAGAAACCGAGAGTGATTTCATAAGGCGCGACATAGAAAAGTTTATGCAAGAACATCCTTGCCATGCCTGCGGTGGCAAGCGCTTAAAACCCGAAGTCTTGGCCGTCACCGTTGCTGGCAAGTCAATTGTGGATATATGCGAATTTTCTATTGATGAAGCTGCTGATTTTTATAAAACTCTTAAACTCGGCATAACCGAGGCTATTATTGCCAAACAAATACTAAAAGAAGTATCGGCCAGATTAACTTTTTTACAGGATGTTGGCCTAAACTATCTTAGTTTGACAAGAGGGGCAGCTACTTTAAGCGGTGGTGAAGCACAGCGCATTAGGCTTGCGACCCAAATTGGCTCTGGCCTAACTGGTGTTTTATATGTTTTAGATGAACCATCCATTGGTTTACACCAACGTGATAATAAACGATTAATAAATACCTTAAAACGATTACGTGATTTGGGTAATACAGTAATAGTCGTAGAACATGACGAAGAGACCATCCGTACAGCAGATTATTTATTGGATATTGGCCCTGGGGCAGGTATACACGGTGGCGAAATTGTTGCCATTGGTACACCGGCGGAAGTTGCCGAAGAGCCAAAAAGTATTACTGGCCAGTATTTGTGTGGCAAGCTAACCGTAAAAACTCCTACAAAAAGGCGTAAAAAAAGTGGCAAATCGCTTTTGATTAAAGGCGCCCGTGAAAATAACCTAAAAAATATAGATGTCGAAATCCCACTTGGCCAAATGGTAGTGGTAAGCGGAGTAAGCGGGTCTGGCAAGTCGAGTTTGATAAACGATATTTTAGCTAAAGAATTATCAGCAAGATTGCACAGGGCCAATACTGTACCAGGTCATCATGATGAAATATTGGGTATAGAGCAACTAGATAAAGTAATTATTATTGACCAATCACCAATTGGCCGTACTCCGCGTAGCAACCCGGCAACATACACGGGCTTATTTACCCCAATACGCGAACTTTATGCATCTACCCCAGAGGCCAAAATACGCGGTTATAATCCAGGTAGATTTAGTTTTAATGTTAGGGGTGGTCGTTGTGACAATTGCTCGGGCGATGGGATCATAAAAATTGAAATGCATTTTTTGCCAGATGTTTATGTGCCATGCGAAGAGTGTAAAGGCAAACGATATAACCGCGAAGCACTAGAAATACACTATAAAGGCAAGACTATTAGCGACATTTTACAGATGACTTGTGAGCAAGCATTAGAATTTTTTGCAAATATACCATCAATAGCACGCAAATTACAGACTCTGGTGGACGTTGGTTTGGGCTATATAACCTTGGGGCAATCGGCCACTACCTTAAGTGGCGGTGAAGCCCAAAGAATCAAACTAGCCACTGAGCTTTCACGTCGGCCGACTGGGCGTACTTTATATATCCTAGACGAGCCAACAACCGGTCTGCATATAGCAGATGTTGATAAATTACTGGGTGTATTACATGCACTAGTAGATGCCGGTAATTCAATGGTGGTTATAGAACACAATCTAGATGTAATAAAATCGGCTGATTACTTAATAGATATGGGCCCCGAAGGAGGTGACGCTGGTGGCTATATTATTACTACAGGTACCCCAGAACAAGTCTCTAAACATAAAGACTCTTACACCGGTCACTTTTTAAAGAATTTGTTGTAACGAAGTCGCAAATGCTTTTTTATATGCTCGCGCGATTTTGGTTCTTTCCAGATATGCCAAAAACTAATTGCAAAAGTTAAAATTGTTACTAGTAATACCACAGGCAGTATATATTTATCGATATTAAAGAACTTGCCCAAAACTTTACCTGCCCAATAGCCAATCATGGTTATAATACATACCCATAATAATGCACCGATAGTGTTGTATGCCATAAATAGTCGGTAATTCATTTTACCAATGCCCGCAATTAAAGGTGCTAAAGTCCTAACTATTGGTATGAAACGGGCAATTAAGATGGTTTTACCACCATGTTTTTTGTAAAAAGCCTCTGCATATTCAACATTTTGCTTGCTAAAAAGTAGGGCCTCTTCACTTTTAAATATTCTTGGGCCGCTTCGTTTACCGATTTCATAACCAACCATATTGCCAATCAAGGTGCCCAAAAATAGCACAAAAAGAGTTACACCTAAGTTTAACCGCCCTTGAGCCGCAAAAAAACCAGCAGCAAAAAGCAATGTATCGCCTGGTAAAAAGAAACCAATTAATAGACCTGTCTCTGCAAACAAAATTAGAGCCAAAGCTAAAAGTCCCCCAGTTTCGACTATCCTATCTAGGTTAATTTCACGAGTTAACAAAAATACAGCTAAAGCTATGCATATTATTAGCAAAACTAGTTTTATGGTTTTCTTCACTAAGCTAAATTGTAACACGCTAGTCTTCTATGAACCCGCCAGATTGATGTGCCCATAATTTGGCATATGTCCCATTTTTATCCAATAGAGTTTGATGTGTGCCTTGCTCGGTTATGTTTCCGCCATCAAGAACAATAATTCTATCAAGTTTTTGGATAGTACTTAACCGGTGGGCAACAACTATTGCAGTGCGGCCTTGCATTAATTTCCACAGCGCGTCTTGTATTAACTTTTCGCTTTCGCTATCAAGTGCACTAGTTGCTTCGTCTAACACTAAAATTGGCGAGTTTTTTAACATTGCTCGAGCTATGGCCACCCTTTGTCTTTGTCCGCCGCTTAATTTGACACCTCTTTCACCAACCATCGTGTTATATCCTTCAGGCAGTTTATTTATAAAATCATCGGCATGAGCTCTTTTGGCAGCTTCTATTATCTCTTGCGTTGAGGCACTGGGTTTCCCGTATCTAATATTATCGAGCAAACTGCGATGAAACAGAATTGGTTCTTGCGGAACATAAGTTATGGCTTGCCTTAGATCGGTTTGTTTTAATTTGGCAATATTTTGGCCATCAATTGTGATTTGACCGGCATCAATGTCGGCTAATCTTAGTAGAATTTTTGTCAGCGTAGTCTTACCACCACCGCTGGGTCCGGCCAAGCCAACTTTTTCCCCGGCTTTTACATCTAAATTAACGTTTCTAAAAAGTGGGTCGTTATCAAGAGCGTCTTTATGGCAAAAAGAAACATCTTCGAAATTTATTGAGCCGTCTTTAATACTGCATACTAAAGCATCTGGTGTATCTGTTATCTCTGGCTCGGTATATAAAATCTCGGTCATTTCTGCAGAGTCCGCAAAAGCACTCTCGACTCGTCTTACCATTCTTGGCACGTTCCAGAGGTTATAGATAACATTACCGGTGTAGAGTTGTACTAATACTAATTGCCCTAAATCTATTTTGTGATTTGCAACTAAATAAAGCGATAACCAAAAAACAACAATTTCAAAAACAATTGCCAGTAGACCTTGCCAAGCAAAAATAATTTCACCGATGCCCCAGTCCCAGTATTGTGAATCAGCAAGTTTTTGGGTAATTCTATTAAATTGCTTGGTCTCGTATTTTTCGCGGGCAAAGTATTTAATATTCGACATATTGGTAAGATTGTCAGCAAGCCTAGCAG
>Ga0194044_10001872_pt1 | contig 10640 bp, 11 predicted proteins | sample JunL4417m_MetaG_FD_155460 | JGI IMG/M metagenome (GOLD analysis project Ga0194044, IMG submission 155460) | Anoxic zone freshwater microbial communities from boreal shield lake in IISD Experimental Lakes Area, Ontario, Canada - Jun2016-L442-17m | ecosystem: Environmental > Aquatic > Freshwater...
CCTGCAAGAAACCAAGTGGGTACTCGCATCCCGCGTCCACGGACCCGGGCTATATAAAGTTCCCTAAGCGATTGTATTCAGAAATCAATGCTTGTCACCAGGCCATACCTTTAAGTATATCGCACCTTTTGCAGTGATACTAAAGTAGATAAATCTACTATACCAGTACTAAATTAATTAGTGTTTGGTATATGTTGCTAATTATGGGACCAATAATTGGCAAACCAAAAACAACCAAACCAAGCACAATAAAAATTCCAAATGGCTCGATCTTATCCATAAACCTCTGCATTGATTCGGGTGCAAATGCATATAGTACCCGCGAGCCATCTAGCGGAGGTAAGGGTATCATGTTAAAAATAAAAAATCCGATGTTAATACTCACAAAGTATACCCACCAAGTCGTCCAATATGCATCATTTATGCCAGCAAACCTTACCATTAACCCGCCCACAACAGCTAATAATAAATTAGATAGTGGCCCTGCTATGGCAACTATAGCCATACCAAATTCATCCCATTTTAAACGATGCCTCAATACAGGTACTGGTTTAGCGGCGCCAAATATTGGCTGGCCAGTTGCAGCAAGTAGTATTGGCAAGGCAAGGGTCATAAAAGGGTCGATATGTGCAATCGGATTTAGAGTCAATCGACCTTCTTGCTCTGCCGTATCATCGCCAAGTTTTTTTGCTACAAATCCATGCATAACTTCGTGAATAATTACCGAAATTATTACAATCGCAAATGTTATTACTACTACAAATACTTTATTGGTTAAAATCATAGCTATTTAAGTATAGCAAAGCCTACCCCGTCGTACTCTTGACTTTTTAACACTTTACAGATAAAATTTACAACTGAATCTCTAAGGACTTATAAATCAATGCATAAATGTGACATAACCGGCAAAGGTAAGCAGTTTGGCAATAGTGTCAGCTTCTCTCAACGCCATACCAAAAAGGTATGGAAGCCTAATTTGCAGACTAAAACAATTGTCGTAGATGGCAGAAAAGTTAAATTGCGTATTAGCACCCAAGCAATCAGGACTCTCAAGAAAAAGGGTCTAATTACTACTTAAGTATTATTTTTTATTTAGTTAGATTTAAAACAATAACCCTAGTATTTTCGCCTAGTTCTGATTCTTTCAGCTTAAGGCTATCAACTGTTTCATATTCGGTAACACCCATTTCTTTCATAAACAAAGCTAAATCTGCTTGAGGTACTTCGTATTTAATTGCGCTGTCTGCATAATGGGCGGGTATTACAATTTTTGGTTCTATCTTTTTTATTAAATGAGCAGCAGCATTGGCATCTAATGTATAACCATTGCCACCAACTGGTATTATCAAAACATCAACAACACCCAATTCTTCTAGCTGTTCGTCTGTTAAGTCGGGATGTATATGGCCAATAATACCTATATTAAATACTTGCATTTGGACTTTATACATAGTTGCTCTTTTACCACTTTCGTCAAGGTGAGCCCTGACCGGTATGCCAATAATCGACACCTCGGATATTTCATACTCTCCTGGCCCATTTACCGAGAACCTTGCAACCTTACTTTTGTCTGTATTTAAGGTTGTCACCGAAATATCATCTGCTTTAGTTACCCCCTTTAGGTCCAATTCGCATAAATTATCATCTATAATCACACTGACTTTTTTATCTGATAAACGCACACAGTTAGCGCCAAAATATTGAATATCCACAGCCTTTACTCCTAAAGAATTTTATCTTTATCAATTAATACTATTTTTTTAGAAACTAAAATATCGGAGATGAATCTATCATTGACCTGTTTGCGATACTTAAACTCCTCCGGTGCAAATACGCTATAACGTAAATCTTTCTTTTCTGATATTTCTAGATCTGCCACAAGATTATCTATTGCTGAACGATTAACGTCTCCAACGATTAATATATCGACGCCGGATTGATCGTCGCGAGTAAACTGGCCTGTATATATAGCTAAGCGAATATTACCGGCCTTAAGCAAATCTGCCACAAATGGGTCTTTTATGTTTTCCGTTGGTTCTACATCAGCAGATTCGGCTTCGTCGGTAGTTTCTTTGCTAGCTTTATCTTTCTTACTGGCTTTAAATTTTTTACCGCCAAATATGCTAGATAGTGCCGGATAATGTTCATAAGTCTGGCTAACTTCGTAATACAAACGGTTGTTATTTGTATCTGATGTAATGATGCCAATACTCAATAAATTAGCCAGTTCACGTCTTACAGAGTTAATTTGTTCGTCAATTTTACGTGTTATTTCACGAACATAAAACGATCTGTTAGGGTTTTGATAAAAGAGTTGTAGTAACTTAACTCTGGTCTTTGAGCCAAACAATTGTTCAATCATATTAATATTGTACCAATAATGTAAATATTGAGGTAATTATTTAGTAATACACCAGTTAGCGCGGGCGAGTTTTAGCAACGTCTAAAGCTCGTGATTCTATTGCATCATCTAAAGGTTGCAACTCAATATTTTGCCCGCGAGTTGCAAGAGCTAAAGCTATAAGAAAGTCTGCAAAAATAGGGGATTTGGATAAAATTGGACCATGCATATAGGTGCCAAAAATATTGTTTGTGGTTGCTCCTTCGGTTTTATCCTTGCCATTATTGCCCTGCTTAATGGCTGTATCGCCAAATTTAGTAGTGTCACTAGCCAAGTAAGTTCTACCACTATGGTTTTCGTAACCGACAATATCGCCCCACCTAGTTTTAACGCTAATATTACCTATTAAACGCCCGTATTCACCAACCGTATAAATATCTAGCAAGCCAATACCTGGTATTTTTATATCATCTTGAGTTTTAAAATAGTGCCCAAACATTTGATACATACCACAAATCATTAGCATTGGGACACCATCTTGTGACAATTTATTTAACGTTTTAGATTTTTGCTGTAAATCACTAGCAACTAAAGATTGCCCAGCATCTTGGCCACCACCACCAATGATAATGCTTGTATCACTAGGTAATTTATCGTTTACACCACAAGCCGCTACAACACATGGTATGCTACGCCACTGCAAGCGCTTTTTTATTACTAAAACATTACCGTTATCACCGTAAATATTCATCTCTTTGGGGTACAAATGCACAATTTTTATTGGTTTCATATTTTATCAACCTTTGTCATCGAAGATAATAGCTTTCTGATTTCTAGCATTGCAGTATAGGTTGTATAAATAACTAAACATCCACCTGCTGGAGTTCTGGATAATGACGCCTTAAGGCATACAAGTAAATCCTCTTTTACTATATCGGTTATAATGTCGTCATATTTTAAACGTAAGGCCATATCCGTTGCCCGTGAGCCTGTAGTTGCGACTAGGCCATTAACACCGCCCGTTTCTTTAAAATTTACGTCCCAAAGCCAAGAAACATCACGACCATCAGCATAATTATCGTTTATGGCAAGCATCGTAACGGTCTGATTGTTCTGAGCGCCGCTTATAAGTGCATGCCTAAAACCACTGGGGTTTTTTACTAACTGCAAGATTAGGTATTTATTATCAATTTTTATGCTTTCGCCTCTGCCAAATGCAGCTTTTACCTCTGATAATCTAGTTGTAATTATATCAACACTATAATCCAGAGCGAGCCCTGCCGCCAGCACTGCCATAGCATTTTGAGCATTAAACGTACCTTTGGCACTTAGACCAAACTGCACATCTTGGCCGTTTACAGCCACCTTAATTTGACCATTTTTTTGGATATCGATCAGTTCGACATCAGCTTTGTTTGCCCCAACTCCTACAATATTATCGCCTTCTTTGTGTAACTCGTCATCATTCCTAAAAAGTGACCTTAAGGCTTGGGACACCCTAAAGTAATATATATTTTTAGGGGCGTCTTTGCTCATGTTTTGTACCCTTGGATCATCCCTGTTAAGCACTACAAATTCCGTAGTTTTTGCAACGGCTTTTTGAATTAAGCGTGCAGTATAGTCAATCTCACCGAATCTATCCATTTGATCTCGCATCACATTAAGCACAATCATTCCACGGGGTTGATATATATCTACAAATTTTGCAGCGTACGCTTCGTCTAGTTCAAAAACAGCGATGTCATAATCTAGTTTACCGAGCCAAGTTGAGTGTAATAAAATAGCTGCTATTATGCCCCTAACAAAGTTGCTGCCCGTAGAATTTGTTAATACTTTTTTTTGCCCCCTCAAGACATGGGTGAGCATTTTGGTGCTGGTTGTTTTACCATTAGTGCCAGTAACAATAATTACACCGCCAGGTATTAATTCTAGGCTTTTGGCAACGAAATTTTTAGATAAACTCTCTATTATCAAACCAGGCAAGGCTGAGCCCCTCCTGCCGAATACTCTAAGAGTTAAAATTACTGTTTTACCAATCCAGATAAATATTATTCGCACGGTTATAGTTTAGCGCCTAATTGCTTATCTAGCCAAACCAAAGCATCTTTAGGGTTATCAAACCAGCGGATGTCTTTGTTTCGCTTAAACCAAGTCATTTGTCTTTTTGCCAATAATAAGTCGCTTTTTATAAAGTTCTCTTTTGATTCTTCTATGCTACAAGTGCCTTGTATGTAGCCTTTAAAGGCTCTATAAATGCCCCCTGTCATCGCCGTAGAATCCCAACCATATTTATTGGCACATAACTTTATTTCGTCTACCACGCCATCTTTTAGCATGTTATCTAGCCGTTTTTCGATCTTTTTTTGTAAAACTATTTTATTTGGGCAAATACCAACAATTAGAGCATCTTTTGGGGTGAGTTTCTTGAGTAATGGAGCGTTGCCTCGCTCTATTGCCCTGATTAAGTATCGTTTATTATTAAGATTTTCGGGCATCTGCAACTTTTTATCTTTTATAATTTGTTGTAGCTGGGTGATAGTTTTATCTGCCATTTCAAATCTTATTTTTGGGTTTTTTGGTGCTAAGCTAAAATCATAAAGAACTGAGTCAACATACAGCCCCGTGCCCCCAACCAGTAATGCTAGTTTGTGCCTGTTTTTAATATCATCTATTTTTTTATCTGCGTATTTTTTATAATCTGCCACACTATAATCTTGGCCAGGACCAACTAAATCTATACCCCAATGCAATATACCAGCTTGTTCGTCTTTAGATGGTTTTGCTGTGCCTATATCCATATATTTATAAATTGCCCTTGAATCGGCAGACACCACTTCGCCGTCATATTTTTTTGCTACATCAATAGAAAGGCCAGTTTTACCACTTGCGGTTGGGCCTACAATTGCGATTAACTTAATATCTTTGGTTGCCATAATAGTTCTCTAAAATTAACTATTATATCATCAACAACTTTGATGTCTTCATCTTTTAGTAATGATTTTTGGCCTTGCTTGCCACCTGGCACAAAGCCACTAGCCATAATACCCTTTTTGTTAACGACCCTATGCCAAGGCAGGTCACTTGGGCCAAAATGCGCTATTTGCCCCACCGCCCTTGCTGCGTTTGGGTGGCCGCAGATAGTTGCAATCTGCCCATAAGTCATAACCCTGCCACTTGGGATTACAGCTACCAAGTCATAAACATTATTGCGAAATTGCTTATTTAATAAATCACTCACATCGAAGTATGTGTTACCCGAGATTTGGCTTCGTTAGCTACAGTTTTTAAAAAATTATCCATTTTTATTAAGGTTGGAGCTTGTACTTGCATGTCAGACCTAATCCTCGGAATAGTTTCTTGGGTTTTTAGCTCTTTTTCGCCCATAACAATTACATATGGTATCTTCATCTTTTCGGCGTTTCGTATCTTTTTACCAACAGATTCGTTTGTACTATCTACTAGCACCCTTAAACCCAATTCGGTTGCTTGTTCGGCCACTTTGTCGGCATATTCAACGATCTCTTTCGTTTGGTTAACTGTGGCAAATCTTATCTGTTCTGGTGCCAACCAAACTGGAAACTTGCCCTCTAAATGTTCTATCAATATACCAATAAAACGCTCCATTGAACCATAGATTACCCTATGTATCACAATAGGAGTTTTTTCGATACCATCATTGTCTGTATATTTAAGCTCGAAACGCAACGGTTGCTGAAAATCTAACTGGATTGTCCCCATCTGCCATGGTCTTCCAAGCGCATCAGTCATCAAAATATCAATCTTTGGACCATAAAAAGCTCCATCACCCTCCTCAACAAAATAGTCTTTGTCGCTTTCTTCTAATATCTCCCTAAGAGTCGCTTCTGCGGTATCCCAAAGCTCAGGCTCACCCATGTATTTTTCTGGGCGCGTACCTAATCGGAATGAATATTCCATACCAAAAATAGAATAAAATAACTTTGTTATTTCAAATATCCTCTGGTATTCGTCCTTTATTTGGTCTGCCGACACATAGATATGAGCATCATCTTGGCGAAATTCCCTTACACGCAACAATCCGTTTAGCGCACCCGACATCTCGTTACGATGTAGTGTGTCGGTATCACTAAGACGTAAAGGTAAGTCACGGTATGATCTGTTTTTCATCTTAAAAACAAGCATTGCGTTTGGGCAATTCATAGCTTTCATGGCATATAGTTCGCCCTCTGGGGTCTCACAGGTAAACATTTCTTCCCAGTAGTGTTCGTAATGCCCAGATATAATATAGAGTTCTTTTTTATTTAATAAAGGAGATACTATTTCTTGGTAGTTACGCTTCTGATGTTCTTCACGCCAAAAGTTAATTAGCTCATTATAGATTTTTACACCTTTTGGCAACCAATAAGGCATACCAGGGGCAGTATCATGAAAATAGAACAATTCTAACTCCGGACCCAGCTTACGGTGATCGCGTTTTTTAGCTTCTTCTAGCATCAATAGATGTTTGGCTAATTCTTCTTTGGTTTCAAATGCTACCCCGTACAGCCTTTGCATTTGTGGATTAGTTTCTTTGCCTCGCCAGTAAGCGCCAGCGACTTTCATTATCTTAAACACACCCGCTTTAGCCGTAGATTCTAGATGTGGACCACGGCATAAATCTGTAAACTGCCCAGTGGTATACAATGTCACTGTTTTGACCACTTCTTTTGCATCAGATATACCTAAAACTGTAGATTCTATCTCTTTAAGATTAGTGGTACCGCTTGTTTTTAAATCATTAAGCAGCTCGCTTTTATAAGGTTGATTTGACTCTTTTGCCCATTTTATAGCACCCTCTATGTCTAGCTCTTGTTTCTCAAAGGGGTAATCGGCCTTGATGATAGCTTGAATCTCTTTTTGGATTTTTTTAAAGTCTTCTTCGGATATAACTTGGTCGCCTAAATCGATATCGTAATAAAATCCATCGTCTATAGATGGGCCTACCCCAAATTTAGCCTCTGGCCATAACTTTTGTACAGCCGCCGCCATAATATGGGCCATGCTATGTCTCATTGTTTGTAATTGTTCTTTGTTGGACTCAGCCACAGGTTAAACTCCTTTGATATTATTGTACCAAACATAAAACGCACGAGCCTTAGAATGTGCGACATTGTCGATTCTAACTACTCGTGCGTCTCGGATCCCGAATTATCAGGATGGTTCCACCGGACTTCCTCGCTTTTACTTATCTTATCTCGCAGCTCAAGGCTTTTGTACCTTAAAAAGACAAACTTTGCAAGCAAGGCACTTGTGAGGCCGCGATATCGTTCGCTACCACCGCCGACGGAGCTGGTACAGATGGTGAGACTGCGTCTTAGCCCTGTACCAACAGTTTAACACACCTGACAAAACTTCACCTGTACGCGCTAGTATACAACTGCTAGCCTATTAATGCTAGTATAATCTTATCCACAGCTTGTGGATACTTGCCTAAAGCTAGATATCCCTGTTATATTATCTGTCAGAACTCACAGTTACTTAATAAATTACACATCTTATAAACCAATCCGCTAAGAGCTGGATGTTTAAAGATTCAGATGAAGCGCAGCGATAAGCATGCGCCGATACGGGCCCTTAGCTCAGTTGGCTAGAGCGCTTCCTTGACGTGGAAGAGGTCAGAGGTTCAAATCCTCTAGGGCCCACCAGATAACTCTCTAAATTGCTTAGAGAGTTTTTTATTTCTTATAATGTCCGCTTAATCTCTTTATAAAGATACTGAATAGTTCGATTAAGGTGTGCACGTATGCATGAAAATTAGATTCTCCTACCAAGCCCATATTATCTTCTTTAGGGTCAAACCAGTCATTTATCTTAAGCAGCACCATCTTATATCCTAATGATCTAGCTCTTACCAATATCTCTACATCAAAACCCCAAGCAAGTGTCTCGAGAGGTTCAAACAATTCATATGCAACATCTCTCTTAAAAGCCTTAAATCCACACTGCGTATCATTAATGCCTGGGGTAGCTAAAACCCTAATTAACAGATTAGAGACAATCGATTTTAGTCTTCTAGCAAAAGTATTATGAATCTTACCAAGAGGTCTGTCGGCAATCAGCAAATCAGCATTGGTACTTTCTAACATATCAAAAGCTTCTTTGATATGTGTAGCCGGGGTTGCTAAATCGGCATCTAAAAACAAAATATATTCACCTCTCGCTGCCAGCACACCAGCCCTGACATCTCGGCCCTTACCAACTTTAGGACCAGGTTTTATAAGCTTAAAAAACGCAAACAACTTAGCCTGGCTTTTTGCTATTTCGGCAGTTTTGTCAGTACTATCGGCTGAGACAACTATTAACTCTGTTAATCCGTGTCTTTTTTTATCTGCCCTTAAACAATCTGATATTTTTTTAAGGCTATCTGCTATCAAAAGAGCCTCTGAATACGCTGGTACAATAACAGTATATTTGGGCATTTTGTTCATAATCCTAAAACAGTATAGCGTTAATGGATGCTAATCTAAAGCATTAACAGATACATCGAAGTGTTTAGCCTATTGACACAGTCGCACCCTTTATGTTAATATAGTCTAGTTAAACGAGGCGTTTTACTTGAGTAACATTTCACCGTTAGACAACTTTCAGTTGTTCTACGAAGAGCTGCGCTCATCTAAAGAGTTCGTAAACCGTATTAGGCGATTACGCCGAGCTACGGTTAGTACGAATTAACGATCAGTTCGAAAATGGCAATGGGGCGTGTATCCACAGGTGCACGTCCCTTTTTCCACTAGCATTTTAAACAGCGTTGTGTCAATATGTTGATATGGTTTGTATATATTGTGGCAGCGAAACTAAAGTTACAAATAGCCGTCCCCAAAAATTAGATAATAACGTTTGGCGTCGCCGTAAGTGTAAAAGTTGCCACTCCCTGCTGACTACACAAGAAAAAATAGACTTAGAACAAGCTTTAAGAGTGCAAAAAAAAGACGGCTCGCTTGAACCGTTTTATCGAGATAAGCTGTTTTTAAGTATTTATAGAGCCATCGACCACTTAAAAAGCCCAAATACAACTGCCTCAAGCCTTACGAATACTGTTTTACGACGTGTATTCAAACTTAAAGGTAATGGTATTATCGATTCTAACCAGTTATCAACCATTACAGCCCACACAATAAAGCTGTATGATGCTGCTGCAGGTGTTCGCTACCTGTCATTTAAATCACCTACACAGTTGCCCAATGACGTCCGCCGGTTGCTAAAACAATAATAGTCTACTTTTTAACTGCTTTTTCGGTAATATCAAACTTGCCCAAGTACCAGCCAAACATCAGCCTAGTCTGTGAATATAGCGCTGCAAAGCTGTTAAATATGATGGTTGTAAAAGGTAGATATATCCATTGGATAATCATATAAAATCGATGACGATTTTTGTATCTAAGGGGCTTGGGCGGTAAAAGCCTGATACTAAGGTAAATACTGACAAAAAGCCCTAGCATAGCCAATGTCTGGACCCTGCTAACAATTACAGGCAACTGATTGGCTACCAGGCTTAATCTAGAATGCGGAGCTACATATAGGGGCACAAAAGCCGCCAACAAAAGCAAAAGTGGAGCCGTAGCCCAAGAGTTGTGGCTCTCTATCAACCTAGCCGTCTTAAATATTAAGTCTACCTTTGGTACGCGGTTTTTCTTGCGCCAACCGGTGTTAAATACATAGGCTATGTCGCTAGCCCCCCAAGCCCAACGCCTAATTTGCACAAACTGAGCTTTTAAAGTTTTTACATAGGTTCGAGAAAATACAGCGTCTAGATATACCGGCACCATTATGGGATGAACATCGTGGTTGCCATCATATCTAAAATAAGTCCTCCAAAATTGATGTCCGTCTTCTACTATCGTCCTGACACTCCAAAAATCAGTATCAACTAGAGCCTGCATACTTTGCGAGTGAGCACTAAAGTTGCGAAGCATATGCGGACGCAGCGATAAAACTATGTTCCAAAAAGAGTTGCCAGCAGCAATTACCCTCATCGGGGCTGGTACGTCCCAAATATTATTAGTGTAGATGGTTATTGGCTGGAACGAAGTATGTACGGGGTCTGGACAAGCAGTATAAGCGTAAGTGACAGCCGCAAAATACTGTGGATGCGGCCGATTATCAGAATCTAGTGTAGTAACAATAGCTCTTTCATAAGGTATACCAACTTCGTCTAAATAATTCTTAGCCCATTTGCCAGCATATGTGATGTTTGCCCCTTTACCAATGACTTCATTAGGAATGTCACCAGGATGCTCAACTGCCTCCATATGATAGAATCGATCTTTGTATTTTTCGGTCA
>Ga0194044_10001873_pt1 | contig 10636 bp, 10 predicted proteins | sample JunL4417m_MetaG_FD_155460 | JGI IMG/M metagenome (GOLD analysis project Ga0194044, IMG submission 155460) | Anoxic zone freshwater microbial communities from boreal shield lake in IISD Experimental Lakes Area, Ontario, Canada - Jun2016-L442-17m | ecosystem: Environmental > Aquatic > Freshwater...
GATGAGCGTTGACGCCTCCGGCGTCGACAGCGGCGCGACCGCGCCGCGGCCGCGCGCCGTGATCTTCGCGGTCATGCCCGCCGGGCGCAGCGAGCCCGGTGAAGAGGAGCCGCTCAACGAGATCAAGGAGCTGCTCAGCTCCGCCGACATGGACTGGGTCGCCGACGTCCTCCAGCGCAAGGAACGGCCGCACCCGCATTCCTACCTCGGCAAGGGCAAGCTCGTCGAGCTCGCGGAAGCCGTCAAGGAGAGCGGCGCCACGGTGGCGGTCTGCGAGGACGACCTCAGCCCGGGCCAGGTGGCGGCCGTGCTCGACGCCGTGGACGTGGACGTCCTCGACCGCACCGAGCTCATCCTCACCGTGTTCAGCAAGCACGCGCACTCCATGGAGGGCACGATGCAGGTGCACCTCGCGCAGCTCGAGTACGAGCTCACGCGGATGCGCGGCAAGGGCCACATCCTTTCGCGGCTCGGCGCCGGCGTGAACATGCGCGGCCCCGGCGAGACCAAGCTCGAGGTCGACCGGCGCGTCGTGCGTCAACGCATCCAGACGCTGCGCCGGCGCATCGACCACATGGCCAGGACGCGGCGCACGCAGCGCGCCCGCCGGCTGCACGCCGCGGTGCCGCTCATCGCCCTGGCCGGCTATACCAACGCCGGCAAGTCGACGCTGCTCAACGCGCTCACCGACGCCCACGTATCGGTGCGCGACAGACTCTTCGAGACCCTCGACCCCACCTCACGCGCGTACCGCTTCCGCGACCGCGACTACGTGCTCACCGACACCGTCGGCTTCATCCGCAAGCTGCCGCACGCGCTGGTCGACGCCTTTGCCTCCACCCTCGAGGAGACCACCCTGGCCGACGTCATCCTCATCGTCGCCGACGCTCACCTCGAGCCCTCCGAGATCGAGGCCCGCGAGCAGACCGTCGCCGAGGTGCTCGACATGCTGGGGGCGCAGGCGCCGCGCATGCTCGTGTTCAACAAGATCGATCTCGCCGATCCCGGCAAGCTGGCGCGCCTGAGGGCGCTCTACCCGGAGGCCGAGCTCGTCGCCGCGGCCCGCGGCGAGGGCCTCGACCGCCTCCAGGAGCGCCTCGCCGACTTCTTCGACCGCGCCCTGCGGCCGGTGCGGCTGCTCTTCCCGTACGCCGCCGCCGCCGATATGCACCGCCTGCGCGGCGTCGCCAGCGACGTGCACGAAGAGCACACCCCGGAGGGCGTGATCTTCGCCGCCCGGCTGCCCGTGGCCGAAGCCGGGCGCTACGCGCGCTACAGCCTCGACGCCACGGTCATCGACGATGCACTCGACGACGAATCCGACAGCGCGGACGCCGAGCCGCCGGCTGACTCCGCGCCGGCCGCGTCCGCGCCGGCCGGCGACGCGGAGCAGGATGCCGATGAGCCCTGAGCCCGCCGGCGTCACGCTGGGCGGCCCGCCCGGCGTCACTGTGCCTGTCAAGCTGCTCAGCGCCTCGGCGCGCCTGCCCGCGCGCGCCTACGAGCACGACGCCGCCTACGATCTGCACGCCGCCGAGGCGCTCGTCATCGAGCCGCTCGGCCGCGCCGTCGTGGGCACCGGCGTCGCCCTGAGGCTGCCGCCGGGTCTGGCGGCCTTCACGCTGCCGCGTTCGGGCCTGGCCGCCCGGCACGGCATCTCCCTCGTCAACGCCCCCGGCCTCATCGATCCGGGGTATCGTGGCGAGGTGCGCGTGATCCTCCTCAACACAGATCGCCACGAAGCCTTCCGCGTGGCCGTGGGCGACCGCATCGCCCAGCTTCTGTTCCTGCCACTGACCAACGTGGGCCTGGCGACCACCGCTGAGCTCGACCAGACAGAGCGAGGCCCGCGGGGCTTCGGCTCGAGTGGAAGAGGGGAGAGGGCATGACCGAGGACGTCATCCGCGACCCGGCCCCCGACGTCGCGGGGTCGCCGGATAAGCCTACTATTCGCGTCGCAGGACTGCTTGTCCACGAGGGTCGTATCTTGATGGTAGAGCAGGGGCATGGGGAAGAGAGGTACTGGCTCCTCCCCGGCGGCGGCGTGCACTTCGGCGAGACGCTGGCCGACGCCGTGCGCCGCGAGTTCGACGAAGAGCTCAGCCTGCGCGTGGGCGTGTACAAGCTCCTCGCGATCGTCGAGTCGATCTCGCCCGATCCGGAGTACGTCAAACACGTCGTGCACCTGGTCTTCGAGGTCTCGGCGCCGCACGAGGTGACCCCCGAGCCAAAGGACGCCAAAGTCATCAGGGCGGAGTTCCTCGATGAGCTGCAGCTGCAGAGCGCCGACGTGCGCCCGCCCATCACCGAGTTTCTCAGCGCCTGCGTGCGCGAGCTGCCGTCCTCGCCGCAGTATCTCGGGCGGCGCTGGTAGACACCCCTTTTCTTGCCGCCCGCTCGCGGCCCGCGCTCGACGATAACGCACGATAATCAACGTTATGACAAGCTAGCCGCGATGTGACCCGCGTCAGGTCGCGCGGACCCCGCCCGGATACACGGCGACTCTCCTCCCCCCGCCATCCCTCGGGATCTATCCCGCCAGGTATGCACGCACGGATGCGCCCGTGAACACGTCGCGGATGCGCCGTGCACGTGCGGATTCGTCGAGTACCTCCGCCGCTCGCAGTCCGCATGCCCATCTGCCGGCCGCAGGCCCGTCCACGGTACGCGCGTTCAGGCGCTCCCGCACGCGCCACAGTCACCCGTGCGCCAGCGAACACATGTTCGTGCGCTTGCGTGTGAGTGCATCAACCCACCTGTGGCGGTCCCCTGGAGGAATCCCGCGGTACCTCCTCACATGGCCAGCCCCGTCGCTCAGGCGCCGGCGAGCCACGAATGGCGCGCCCGGTGGGGGCACACAGCCGGCGGCGCTCCCGGCGGGCGCGGCGGCGGCCCCTGCGGCGGCCGCCCCGGCCGCCTCGGCCGCCCAGCGACCCCGGCGCGGGGTAGTACCAAAAGGGAAGATAAGGATTCGCTAACTGTCGGGCCGCCCACGGCCGTCCGCAGGCTCGCTCGCCGGGGGGAAGATAAGGAATCGCCGGAATTCCTTATCTTCCCTCACACTACTACCCCGCCGCGGCGGCTCCCATGGCTGCGGCGGCCCCGGCGCGCGCCGCGCGGGGCCGGCGTGGCCGGAGGGCCGGCGCGTGGCCGGAGGGCCGGCGCAGGGCCGGGGCGGCGGAGGGCCGGCCGGACGTCTGCCCGCGGGCCGGCGTCAGTACTTGATCAGGCTGAAGACGTCGTAGCCCTGGAGCTTGCTGCGTCCGTCCAGGGCTTCGAGCTCGATGATGAAGGCGACGCCCACGACCTTGCCGCCGAGCTGCTCGACGAGGTCGATCTTGGCTCGCGCGGTGCCCCCGGTGGCCAACAGATCGTCGTGTACGAGCACGTTCTGACCGGGCTTGATGGCGTCGGCGTGGACCTCCAGCTTGTCGGTGCCGTACTCGAGGTCGTACTCTGCCGAGATCGTGGCGTGAGGCAGCTTGCCGGGCTTGCGCGCGCAGACGAAGCCGGCGCCGAGGCCGTAGGCCACGGCGGCGCCGAGGATGAAGCCGCGCGCCTCGGCGCCCATCACCATGTCTATGTGCTTGCCGGCGCCGTACTCGACGAGGCGGTCGACGGCCTCGCGCAGGGCTACGGGATCCTGCAGCAGCGGCATGATGTCGCGGAAGAGGATGCCTTCTTTGGGGAAATCCGGGATATCGCGGACGTGCGCGCTGAGGTCGATGCCGCCGTCTGTCATGAGGTTCTCCTTGAGGGTGAGGTCAGCGCGCGATGGGGCCGCCGGTGAGGCGGCGCACGCCGCGCGCGAGGAGCAGCCGGCGGAGCTGCGTGGTCGCCTGGACGATGTCGTCGAGCTGCTCGAGGCCTTCGCGGCGGCGCTCCTGCCGGTTGGACTTGAGCGCCGGCAGCAGCACCTGCTCGATGAGGCCGATCTCGCGGTCGACGCCGCTCTTGACCACGCGCAGGTTCTTGGGGCGCAGGCCGAGCCGCGCAAGCTGCGCCGCCGCCCCCACGATGCCGGCGTCGGTCTCGGTGTAGCGGCGCACCCCGCTCACCTGCCGGGCGTGTACGAGCTCGAACTCCTCGAGCTCGGAGAGCAGCGCGGCGTCGGCGCCGGTGAGCTGCGCGATCTCCTCGGCGGTGTACTCGCGCTCCTCCCCCACGGCCAGCAGATCGGTCTTGCGCAGCCCCTGACGCGCCGAGGGCAGCGCGCTCACCGGGTTGCGTTCGAGCTCCCGGCGGATGACCTTGAGCGGCAGGTACTCGTCGCGCTGCATGCCGAGCACGCGCACCAGGCGCCCGAAGTCGTCGCGCGAGTACAGGCGGTAGCCGGACTTGGTGCGGTGCGGCGCGACCAGGCCCTGCTCCTCGAGGTACCGCAGCTTGCTGACGCTGATGTCGGGGAACTCGCCGTGCAGGCGCTCGACGACGGAGCCTATTGTGAGCAGCTTCTCGTCGCTGACATCGAACAGGATCGCGGTGGCGTCGTTCACGACGGCACGATGAACGTGAGCTTGTACTTGCCGATCTGGATCTCGTCGCCGTCGGCGAGCGTCACCCGGTCGCCGCGCCGCCGATTGACGTAGGTGCCGTTGAGGCTGCCTTCGTCGACGATGACCCAGGCGTCGCCCTCGCGCTCGCCGTGCGCGTGATTGCGCGACACGGTGACGTCGTCGAAGAAGATGGCGGCGTCGGGGTGGCGGCCGATGGTGACGCGCGCGCCGCGCAGCGGGTACGTCTCGCCGGCGCGGCCGCCGCCGCTGCGCATGACCAGGCAGGCTTCGTCGCCGGCGACGGCGGCGAGCGCGCCGGGCGCGCCCTCTTCGGCGCCGGGGACGTAGCTCAGCGTGATGGCGGACTCGGGCTGGTCGGCGATGAGGCTGACGCCGCAGCGCACGCAGAAGTCGGCTGCCTCCGAGTTCCGGATGCCGCACTCGGGGCAGAACACCTCAGCGCTCCCCGAGGTCCTCGGCGGCCGGCGTGGCTGCGCCGGCCGGCTCGTCGTCCCCCGGCCCCAGGCCGGCGAGGATGCGCGTGAGCCGCTGCAGATCGCCGCCGGAGATGATGGCCTCGCCCGCGCTGTGCTTGCGCTGGAGGCGCATCACGAGCTCCGCGCGCAGGATGTCGAGCTTGCCGTGCAGGATGCGACGGCGTCGCGAGATGTCGCGCTCCTCGGCCTCGAGCTCGGCGACGAGGGCGCGCAGGTCTTCATCGGATCGCGAGACGAGCTCGACGATATCGTCCATGGCGCATCTCCTCCGCGTGCGTGAGGTCCGGGGTGCAGATGGTACCCGACGCGTCCTCAACGTTCAAGCTCAGGTTGAGGCGCCTCCCTCGGGTCTCGGGGTTCAGCTTCAACGACCCCCTGAGGCGTCTCGACGCGCACGACGCCGCGGGCGGCGAGCGCCTGCAGGGTCTCGAGGGCGTCGTATTCGTCGGCGTCTCCGCCCATCAGCAGGCCTTCGACAACGTCGCCGAGGCGGCGCGCCCCTGGGCCGAGGTAGCCGAGGACGCGCGCTTCGAGCTCGTCCCCGGCCTCCCCGCCGAGCAGGCGCACGCGCGCCGGCGCCGGCAGCCTACAGCGCAGGCGGGGCAGCTCGTCGAGGCGCCGCATGCCTTCCATGAGCAGCGCCGCGGTGGGCAGGTCGCAGCTCTCGTCGCCGAGCTCCGCGGCGGGGTCGAAGGCGAAGGCGCCGTCCTTGACGGCAAGCAGGACATAGAAGGCCTTCTCGGCGCCGAGCTCGCCGCACACGGCGCCGACAAGGCGGCCGTCGCGAAAGGCGAGCTCCCCGACCACCGCGCCCTCTTCGTCGAACAACGTGAGACGGCCGCTCTTGCCGCCCAGCGAGGTCATCTCGATGAGATCGGCCAGCGGCAGCTCGGCGAGCCTGCCCTTCAGGCCCATGTGAGCGGGGGTGCGTTGGTCATCGGCGGTGCGTCACCATCCTGCAGGTAGCTTCGCAGCCGCGAGGCTGGTTCCTGCGGCCGGCGCTCTCATGCCTGGTATATACTTCGCTGGCCGCGGACCTCCCGGGCCGCCGGCGGCCTCGACCTGGAGGAGCGCGCGTGACGCGACGCAAAGGGCTCGTCATCAACGACCGGCAGCTCGACCGCTGCGACGACCTCCTGCAGAAGCTCAAGGAGGTCTCGGGCTCGAGCTTCCTGGCCCTCATCACCACGTCCGGCCAGCCCATCACCACGGCCTCCGACACGTACCACCCCGAGACGCTCTCCCTGGCATCCCTGGCGGCGAGCTCGTTCGCCGCCACCCAGCAGCTCGCCGGCATCCTCGACGAGAACGAGTTCACCCTGCTCTTCCACGAGGGCAAGGCCCTGAACCTGCACGTCTCGCAGGTCAACGACCAGATCCTGCTGATCGTCACCTTTGGGCACGAGACCCAGGTGGGCAAGGTGCGTCTGTACACGCAGCGCGCCATCGAGGTCCTCCGCCAGATCTTCGACGGTCCCGAAGACGAGGCCTCGCCGGCCATGGACGCCGGTTTCGAGAGCGCCGCCGGCGAGGCCATGGACGACCTCTTCAGAGACGTGTGAGGCCCTCCCCATGCCGCTGATCAACTTCGCCGCTCGCGAGATCAACTACAAGATCGTCTACTACGGCTGCGGCCTGTGCGGCAAGACGACCAACCTCCAGTACATCCACCGCAAGATCAACCCCGACGCGCGCGGCAGGCTGGTGAGCATCGCCACCGAGGAGGAGCGCACGCTCTACTTCGACTTCCTGCCGCTCACGCTGGGCACAGTCAAGGGCATGCAGACGCGCTTTCACCTCTACACGGTGCCCGGCCAGAGCTACTACAACGCCAGCCGCAAGCTGGTGCTGCAGGGCGTCGACGGCATGATATTCGTGGCCGATTCACAGATCTCGCGGCTCGACGAGAACGTCGACAGCTACCTCAACCTGTGGGACAACCTGCTCGGCCAGGGCGACGACCTCAGCAAGCTGGGCTTCGTCATCCAGATGAACAAGCGCGACCTCAGCGACATCTTCTCGGTCGAGGACATGAACGAGCTTCTCAACCACACCGCGTCCCCGGTCACCGAGTCCAGCGCGATCAGCGGCGAAGGCGTCTTCGAGACGCTCAAGATGGTCTGCAAGCAGGTCATCGCGAAGACCGGCTGAGGCGCCGGCTGCGGGCGGCCGCGGGGCGGGCGGGGCCGGGCGCGGCCCGTGCGGCGCGGCGGGCCGCGGCGGGCGCGACCCGTGCGCCTCTCCCCCGCGCCGTCATGTCCCGACGCGCTTCACCCAGTCGAGCGGCTCGTAGTGCGACGCGAAGGTGTCGTGGAACAGCACCGCGCCCTTCTCGTCGCGCACCGTGCGCTCGACCTTCACGCTGTGCCCGTCGATGCCGCGTTCCCAGCGCACCACCCCGGGGCCGAGGTCGGCGTCGTAGATCACGCGCGGGTCCGACTTGCCGTGGGCCGGCTTACGTATATCGTAAAAGGGACCGGTCTTGAAGGTCGCCTCGCGCCCGGTCTTCCCCACGATCGCGACCGTGAGGCGACCGCCCTGCACCCAGCTGCGGATCAGCAGCGTCTTGCCGGTGTCGTTGCGAAACTTGAAATCGATGGCGCCCCAGGCCACGGTCGCGTCGCGGCCGATAGGGTAGTGCGAGATGTAGAGTGAGTGGGCCTCGCGCTCGACGATCGGCAGGCCCGCCAGGAGCACGGCGTTGAACAGCGTCGTCGCGTACTGGCAGATGCCGCCGCCGACGCCCTGGCGAAGCACGCCGTCGGCGGCGATCACGGGCGCGTAGTCGAAGCCGCGGTTGGTGGTGCGCGGGCCCATGGCGGCGTTGAGCGAGAACGTCTGCCCGGGCTCGACGACGCTCCCATCGACCAGTTTGGCGGCCAGGGCGATGTTGCCGGCGCGCGTGCTGTTGCGCGGGTCGAAGTACGTGACGAACTGCGCCCCGAGCGCCGCGAGGCCCATGCTCTCGACGTCGTCGCTGGTCAGCGTGGGCATCGCCGGCTTGAGGGCCACGAAGACGCTGCGCAGACCGCCGCCGAGGGCGGCGTCGTCGAGATCCTCGAGCAGGACCTTCATGTCGAGGAGCTCGCCGACCTTGCTGGGCGTGACCGTGATACCGCCCTGGGGATACACCGTGATGAGCGCGTTCACGGGCGGGGTCTCCGCCCAGGAGAAGAGCTCGTGGAGCCGGGCGGCGGCGCGCGCGTTGCGAAAGGTCAGCGGGTAGATGTCGGCGTCGGCGCGCGTGTTGACGCTGAGCATGCCGGCCATCTCCCGGGGGCTGAGCACCATGGTGCGCGCGCGGTAGCGGAGCGTGAGCGGGCGCGCGAGATACATGGCCGCCACGCCGGCGCGCGCCTCGGCGTCGGCCGTGCTCACGCGCGGCCGCACGGCCTTCATCGGCGCCGGACCCGCATAGGCCTTGCCGCGCACGACGCTCCGCTCGATGGCGCGCGCCAGGGCGACGGCGTCGGCCGTCGCGCCGTCTTTGGACGGCACGACCGTCACGCCGTCGCCGTCCGCGGCGATGTCGAGGCGCGCGTCGCGCGCCGGTACATCGACGGCGGCGCGCACCGCTTCGAGGCCTCGCTGATAGGCGACGGCGTTCACGCGCACCACCGGCGCCACGTCCCCCCCGCCGCCGGGCAGCCATACGTCAAGGCCGAGCGGCAGCCGGTGACGCCCCCGCGCCAGGGCGGCGCGGGCGGTCGCCGGCACGTCCACGCTCATGCCGAGCTGCGCGAGGGTGAGCATGAGCGGCTCGCCGGCGCCCGTCTGGAGCCGCACCGTCGAGACGCGCGGCGCGAGCTCGCGGGCGAGCGTCTCGCGAACGGCCGCGCCCGTCTGGCCCTGCAACTCGAGCCCCGCGACCGTGACCCCGTCGCCGACGCGCTCGCGCACCACGAGCTGCAGCGTCACGAACCCCGCGGCGAGCACGAGGAGGATCAGCGCCGCGGTCGCCAACCAGACGTGACGCCGGTACCACGCGAAGCGGCGCCGCATCGGTCCTACTCGGTGTTGTCGCGGATGACGGCGCGCACGACCTCGAGAAAGCCCTCGGCGAGGCGCTCGGAGTCGGCGTGGTCGGCGCCCTCCGCGTACACGTGAAAGACGGGCTCGTCGGCGTCGGGCAGCAGTTGCACCCAGCCCGCGTCGCGGCGCAGCTGGATGCCGTCCACGAGGCTGATCTCGCCATCCTCGTCGAGGTCGCGCTGCAGACTCTCTGTGGCGGTGCGCATGACCGTGCCCTTGAGCGACCAGGGGCAGGCCACCGTCTTGTGGACGAGCGTGCTCGTGGGAATCTGGGCGATCTGCTCGCTGAGCGGGCCCGCCTGCGGAGCCAGCAGCTCGAGCAGCTTGCCGAGGCTCATGACGGCGTCGAAGGCCGGCAGGAACTGGGGGAAGATGTAGCCTCCCCCGAGAGCGCCGGCGAAGACCACGCCGTCGTCGGTCGACGCCTGCGCCAGGGCCGGCAGGGAGACCTTGGTGCGGCGCACTGAGACGCCGTATTCGCCGGCGAGCCGCTCGGCGAGGCGCGTGACGGTGAGGGGCAGCACGATCTTCTCGCCCTTGCCGGCGTGCTGCGCCACGAGCTTCACGAACAGCAGCAGCGCCTTCTCGAGCGGCACCTCGTGGCCACGCTCGTCGACGATGTACAGGCGCTCCGCCCCGGGGCCGATGACGATGCCCATGTCGGCCTCCATGGTGCGCACCAGGCGCTGCACCTCCTGGATGTTGGCGCCCAGCTCCTCGGCGGCGAGGCTGGCGTGGCGCTGGTCGTTGAAGGCGCGCATCGACAGCACCTCGGCGCCCAGATCGCCGAGGATGTTGGGCAGCGTGAGGGACGCCGGCGAGTACGAGTAGTCGATCACCAGCCGGTACGCCCGGCTGCGGATGCGCTCCGCGTCCCAGCCGTTGAGGAGGCCACGGACGTAGGTCTCCATGGCCCTGTCGGGGAACTCGAGCTCGCCGAACTCGCTGTAGAAGGCGCGGCGGAAGTCCTCGCGACCGTAGTACTTCTCGATGTCCTTCTGGCGCCGCTCGCTGAGATTGACGCCCGGTGGCTCGAAGACCTGGATCTGGATCATCTCCGGATCCCAGCTGGAGATGCGCACGTGCATCCCGCCCTGGGAGCTGCCGTTCTTGACCTCGAAGCGGTTGATGGCGCTGCTCGCGACGCGCAGGTCGCGGACCACGACGCCGGTGGAGTTGAGGCCGCAGATGAGAGCGCGCTTGATGACCCGCGACGCCGGATGGGCGTCGCGGCTCGTGGTGACGCGCGCGCCCTTCTTGAGCACCGTGCCGTAGGCCATGGCCACGTGCAGCGCCAGCTCGGCGGTGATGTCGACGTTGATCAGACCGACGATGCCGTCCTTGCCGAAAAGCTGGGAGCTGCCGCGCGACTCCCAGATGATGCTGGAGTTGATCTGGGCGCCCGACTCGACCGATTTGAACGGGTAGATCTTGACGTCGGGGGCGATGTAGGCCTGCTCGCCGATGACGCACTCGTCGCCTACCGCCACGCCCTCGCTGAACGTGGCGCCCGCCTTGACGTCGCAGTTCTTGCCGAGGATCGCGCCGAGCACCTTGGCCGAGGCGCCGATGTAGGTGTTGGAGCCGACGACGCTGTGGCGCGTCTCGGCG
>Ga0194044_10001874_pt1 | contig 10628 bp, 8 predicted proteins | sample JunL4417m_MetaG_FD_155460 | JGI IMG/M metagenome (GOLD analysis project Ga0194044, IMG submission 155460) | Anoxic zone freshwater microbial communities from boreal shield lake in IISD Experimental Lakes Area, Ontario, Canada - Jun2016-L442-17m | ecosystem: Environmental > Aquatic > Freshwater >...
AGGCTATGCTGGCAAAGGCTCGCGGCCAGTTATCGTTCAAGTATTTTCAGTATCTTTGCCTGCTATATTCGGAAATCTGGCTGGATCGGCTAACCCGAGATTCGGCGCTGCTACTGTATCAGGTGAATAGATTTTTGAAAAAGGAGCAATCCAAAGAATCCGGATTCAAGAATTTCTTGTCTTATGAAGCCGATGACCTGCGAAGGCTGGCTTTTTTCATGGCGACCGGTTCCGGCAAAACTCTGATACTGCATGTTCATCTGTGGCAGATTCTGCATTATTCAACTTGCGCTACAGATCAAAAGGCTCTGGTAAACCGACTTGACGGCAGGCCCGGCTTTGACAACATTCTGCTCATAACTCCCAACGAAGGCTTGTCCCGCCAGCATCTGGCAGAATTTCAATTGAGCAGCATCGAAGCATCCCTGCTCAGCCAGGACCGTAATCAGTCGTCAATCGTCAAAATTGTGGAAATTCAAAAGCTGACCGAAGCTGCATCCAAAGACGGTGTCAGCATCGTTATGGGTGATCTTGGCAGCCAGAATCTGGTGTTCGTTGACGAGGGTCACAAAGGTGCTGGCAGCGAGGCTCAGACCTGGAAAAACCGTCAGAAGGCGCTTTGCGCTAATGGTTATCTGGTGGAATACAGCGCTACATTCGCCCAGTCCGTGGCCGCAGTAGGCAAACCATCTGATCGGGAAAAGCTGCTTGCCGAATACGGCAAATGTATTCTGTTCGATTACGCCTATCGGCATTTTTATGATGATGGTTATGGCAAGGATTTTGAAGTACTCAATCTGACCCATGCAAGGGAGGAACAGGCGTTTGAACTGCTGTTGGGCGGGCTTCTGGTGTTTTATCATCAACTGACCTGGTATCATAACCATGCGGAACACTGTCGGTGCTATCTTATAGAGCCGCCTTTGTGGATTTTTCTTGGGTCCAGCGTCAATGCAGTTTATGTAAAAGGCAAGGAAAAGCGCAGCGATGTCGCAAAAATTGTGGCCTTTTTGAAAAAATTGCTGGAAGATTCGGCATGGGCGCTCGATCGCATCCAGGCGGTTATTGATGGTAAAAGTGGATTCCGGGTGGATAAAACCCACAAGGATATTTTTGCAGCATACCTGCCGAATTTCAAAAATCGCAAAGCGGGTAGTATTTATGAGGGATTGCGGCGCGATATCTTTCATGGCCAGGGCGGACTCGAACTCTGGGACCTGACCCATGCCGAAGGAGAAATCGGGCTTAGGGTCAGCAACCCGGATGGCGGAGCCATGAAATATTTTGGGATCATCAATATCGGTGATGTAGGTACATTCAAAAAGCACTTGCAGTCGGATATCGGCATTGATGTTTTCGAAGACCGGTTCGCCGGTTCATTGTTTGCCGATATCGATGCGCCCGACTCACCTGTTTCTATCCTGATAGGGTCCAAGAAATTTGTGGAAGGCTGGTCCAGTTGGCGGGTTTCTGCAATGGGACTTCTGAATATGGGCAAGGGCGAGGGGCCTCAGGTGATTCAGTTGTTCGGAAGGGGCATTCGTCTGAAAGGCAAGGATTGGTCGTTGAAGCGCAGCAGTGCGCTGTCCGGACAGCATCCCGAGGGGCTGAACTATCTGGAACACCTGTTTATCTTTGGCTGGAACGCTAATTACATTCAGGCATTCCGTAATATGCTGGAGCAGGAGGATATGAATCGGGAAATCCGGATTCCGGTTTATGTTCAGCGCGGCCTTTGGAAACAATTGCCGGTTCCAAAACCCAGGGCTGATTACCATGTCGAATCCGAAACCTGGACACTTGAGAATCTGACACATCCGCCAGTTCATGTTGACCTCGGCCCCCGAGTCACAATAATGTCCGGCGGCCAGGCTATGATCAACACCGTCAGTGCGCCGGTTCTATTGGATTGCAGACAGATTGCGCCTGCGCTGGATAAAGATGCTCTCTATGCGGATCTGATGGCATATAAAGCTTTCAAGGGCTATGAAAATGTGTACATTCCATGGAAGAGCCTGGATATGATGTTGAAAAAAGGCAGGATTGGTGTCGCAAAATCGGACAGTAACAACCCGGTTGTTATGCAGCAGGGCGCGTCTATGGTATTGAAAACGATTTTGGACCGGTTTATCGCCATGAAAGAACGTGAAGAAGAAAGCAAAAATCTGGTTCCGACGGTGCTTTCCAAAGCCAGCGAAAGCATCATCCCATTTTACACGGCGCGGGTATCGTCCGCCAAGCTGATCCCCGAAATTGAAAAACTGATCAAGTCCAAAGAATTTTTCAAAAACAGTGACCTGGAACCACTTCCCCGGCTTCATGTACACCGGCATCTGTACAGTCCGATTTTGCTGAACCCAGCGGATTTAAACATTGAGGGCGTGACATTCAGTCCAACAGGATTGAACCTTGCCGAGAGTCTGTTTATGGAAGATATTCATGATTTCTGGGAAGACCGGCACAATGAACAGCATTTTCGGCATGTAGAGATTTACCTGCTGCGAAATCTTCCCGGCACCGGTGTCGGGTTTTACCGGCACAGCGGATTTTTCCCGGATTTTATTCTCTGGATCAAAGACAAGGCTGCAAAAACCACCCAGGTGGTGTTTGTTGACCCGCACGGCATGCATCATGGCGGATTGAGCGGCAACGAAGATAAAATTCAGGCCATGAAAGAGCTGGAAAAGCTGAGTGAAGAAAAGGCGTTTCAGAAAAAACGCATTACGCTTAAAGGATTTATTCTGACTGAAACATCCATAGAAAATATGCCGGGTGCAGAGCAAACGGATTGGGATACGCTTCGAAAAGACTACAATATTCTTTGGCGAGACGGTGAAAAATCGTATCTGAATATCATTTTTGGGATTGACTCTGATACCAAAAATGCGAATAAATAAGCCAACCAGCAACTTCTGAATTCCCAGTCAACGGGAGGACCCATTTTAGCACATTTTAGCACTTATATTTTGAATTTCGTTTATATTCTATAACATGCCTCTAATTTGGACACAAGATACCGTTAAGGTCATATTTGCGAGCTAATGTATCTCGCAAATATGGGGTTTCCGTTCAGGCACTAACTATCAAAGAAAACATCAATCGCCTGAAACAGTTCTTTGATTTTAAAAGGCTTTGAGAGATATCCGTCGCATCCTGCTTCAAGCATTCGTTTTTTGTCTCCATCCATTGCGTACCCGGTTAGGGCCACAATGGGAATATGCCGGGTTGCCGGATTTGCCTTGATGAGCTGGGTGGCTTCCATGCCGTCCATTACCGGCATTTGAATATCCATGAGAATGAGGTCGGGTTTTTTCTCAATAGCCAGATCAATGCCTTCTCTGCCATTGGCGGCCTCGAAGACAGTATCTCCACGATAGGTAAGAATTTCCCGGATCAGTTTTATGTTTAATAACGCATCTTCTACAACTAATATGGTTTTGCCCATGGTTATCCTCTTGTCTCTAAATAGGTGCGAGGGACGAGTATTGAGGAGCGAGAAAAAACTAATCCCTTGGCTCTCGTCACTCGTTACTGCTGTTAAATGTCTGGCGACAGGGGAGTTCGATCACAAAACGGCTTCCATTTCCCGGCCCCTCACTTTCGGCCCGGATATTGCCGCCGTGCAACTGTACAAGCTGCCGGGATATAGACAGCCCCAGCCCGGTTCCTGGAGTTTTATCAACTACACCATTCTGAATCTGATAAAATTCCTCAAATATTCTGCTCAGATGATCCGGATCAATGCCGATGCCCGTGTCTTCAACAATGATCTGAAGGCTCTTCGATGATAGGTCTGAAAATCGGGTCTTCAGGGTGACACTGCCGCCATCCGGAGTAAATTTGACGGCATTGGAAAGAAGATTGAACAAAATCTGTTTGAGTTTTCTGCCGTCCGCATCGATCTGAAAGGTTTCCATATCCAGCGGGATATTCAGGTTCAGACGAATGCCGTGTTTGTTAGCCTTTTCACGAACCATAAGCATGCTGTTTTCCAGAATATCCACCACATAAAACCGTCCCAACTCCAGCTCCATTTTACCGGCTTCAATCTTGGATAAATCCAGAACATCGTTAATGAGCGAGAGCAGATGATTGCCACTGGAGAGAACATCCGAAATGTATTCCCGTTGTTTGTCGTTGAGTGGACCAAAATATTCTTCCAATAGCACTTCTGAAAAGCCAAGAATGGCGTTCATAGGCGTTCGAAGTTCATGGCTCATACTGGCCAGAAAATTGGATTTGGCCTGGCTGGCCAGTTGAATGCCGCGGATCAGTTCAGATTCCTTTGAAACATCCCGAAAAACCTCAACCCCCCCAAGATTCCGGCCATAGCTATCCACAATTGCCGACGCTGATAGAGAAACCGGAATCAGCCTGCCGGACTTGGTTCGGGAAAGCACTTTCTCGATCTTCGCAGGAACGCTCGCCCCCCAGACTATTGACAGAGGACAATTCCCGGTTTCACAATACGAATGGCCGGATTCATCCTGGTGGGCCAGAATTTCAGAACAGGTTTTGCCGAGTGCATCCTGAACCCCATATCCGGTGATTTCCACTGCCCCATTGTTCCAGGAAAGAATCACACGGTTTCGATCCACGGTATAGACACCGTCTGAAATGCTTTGAATCACGGCTTCGGCATACCGTTTTTCCTGAAGGACCTGTTCATAAAGCAGGGTATTCTCATTTGAAACAGAAAGAAGTCCGGCTTCAGTCCGCTTGCGTTCGCTGATATCCCGGACAAAACTCTGTATGGCCGGCTTTGCACGATAACTCAGCACTGTTGCGCTTATCTCGACCGGAATAACTGAGCCGTCCTTACACTGATGTATGCTTTCAAATATGGCTGTCCCTTTTTCACTGATGTACGTCTGCTTTATGTGAAACTGGCGGGCCTCTTCAGGCGTGTCGATTTCCTGAACTTTTTTGGTCAGGAGTTCTTCCCGGCTGTATCCCAGACGCCGGACAGCGGTTTCATTGACATTCAGTATCTGGCCGCTTAAATCATGAATGAAAATGGCGTCATTGGCGTTTTCAAACAGATGCTGATATTCGGCCTGAAGACCTCTATAGGATGCTTCCAGCATAGCAGCCATTTCATTAAAATCCAGGGCAAGTTCAATGAATTCCGGGGCGCCCTTGACCTGAATCCGCTGATCCAGTCTTCCAGAGGCGATTTGCTTGGACCCAATGCTCATAGAATTCAAAGGAGCAGTCATCAGGCGAGAGAGCAAAAACGCCGAAACAATTGACAATCCTACAACCAGAATCATAACCGCAGAAAAGACATCAAGAAATTGATTGGCGGCAGATAGAATACGACTGTGCTGCACAATCGTACCCAGAACCATAAAACTGCCAGAATCAGAGTCTGACAGCAATGACACCGGCGCAAAAAAGATTTCCCACTGCCCGACTTCCACCCCGCCTGATCTTCCGGATAAAAGGGTTTTCGCCTCCAGTGGATAGTCTTTCCAGAGCGAATGGCCAGTGTTCAAGTTATCCGGCCCGCCCCATTCCCTGTCCGGATCACTGCTGTGATAAATGTAGAATCCGCGATTGGTCGCAAGAAATGTCCGATAGTCATCGTCTGTATCCGCCATGGTAGGAAATGCCCCGCGAATTACAAGGTTCGCATCAATATTGATGACAAGGATTCCCCGGAATTCATTGACCTGGTTAAAAATCGGGGTTGCAAGGCGCATGACAGGCTGGTGAGGAATGACGATTTTCCCATTTTCCTGATTCAGATCCGGATCGGAGATGTAAATCTGGCCGGCAGTCAGCTTTTTGGTTTCCAGAAAATAGGGCCGGTCCGCCTTTTGCTGGAGCTCATGCGCGAGCACCACTATTGGCTTTTTTCCATCCCAGTCCACACGTACCAGCTCCAGGCCGGTCTGGTCAAGAATGCGTATCTGGACGTACCGACCGCTGTTTTTGTGCATTGACACAAAAATCAGCTCCAATCGCTGAATGCACTGGTTGTAGGTAGAGCTGCTTTCCGGATCATAACCACCGTTGTCGCGGGCGCGGATCAGCTCCTGGACACGGGGCATCGTGGCCGCCAGCAGCAGATTCTCTTTAAGCTGATTCAGCAGGGTTTGAAACCTCATTACTTCAGCCTGATTGACGGCGACATACTGCTTTTCAATGAGTTCATAAATCTGGCGGCGTTCGTGAAAAAAACCATAACCTGCCATGATACCGGCAGAAACGACACCCATCAGCACCAAGGCAATCATCAGCCGGGTTCGGAAGGAGAAATAACCGCTGAAAGATTCAAGTTTCATATCGTCCTTTTAGTAGGCTGTGAGCTACTCCACGGTTTTCCGCCTCAATGACCATTCATCGGCAACTCCACCACGAAACGGCTGCCGTTTCCGATGCCGCTGCTTTCGGCCCACACCCTTCCGCCGTGCATCACGACAAGCTGTCTGACTAAGGAAAGGCCCAACCCAGCTCCCTGGGTTTTATCCAGAATGCCACCTTGAACCTGGAAAAAATTCTCAAAGATTTTTTCCAGGTATTCCGGAGCAATGCCAATGCCTGAATCTTCGACAATGATTTGGATGGTTTTGGAATCCGTGTCTGCAAAACCGGTTTTTATGACGACGCAGCCACTGTCCGGCGTAAATTTTACTGCGTTTGAAATCAAGTTGAACAAGACCTGCTTGAGTTTTTGCGGGTCTGCAACAATTTCAATATCCGATGTTTGCGCTTCCATTTCAATGTGGATGGCAATGGCGTGTTTACCGACCTTTTCCCTGACCATGATCAGGCTGTCTTCCAGAAGGCCGCTGAGCCTTACCATCTCAGGTTCCATGGTCATCCTGCCGGATTCGATCCGGGACACATCCAGAATGTCGTCGATCAACAGCAACAGGTGTTTTGCGCTGTCAAGGATATCCCCAACATACTCGCGCTGTTTGTCATTGAGCGGGCCGACATATTCCTCGGCCAGAACATCCGAAAACCCGATAATGGCGTTCATCGGAGTTCGCAGTTCATGGCTCATGCCTGCCAGAAAGCGGGATTTGGAATCGCTGGCTATTTTAGCCAGGGACATGGCTTCTTTCAAATCCCGGGTTCTTTCCCGAACAATTTCTTCAACATAATGATTAGATTCAAAGATTTGTTCGCGCAGCCTGACGTTATTACATGACATCGCAGCATGGGCCGCCAAGGTTTCTTCCAGCTTGCCCTGAACGGATTGTTCAAAAGCAACGATGCGGGCTTTTTCGGCTTCCTCCACACGATGCCAGGTCAGATCACGAACTATCGAAAGGAACAGGCTTGTATCTTTTACCGTGAAAGTCCCCCTCAATCCCTTTTTCCCAAAAGGGGAAGTTATCACTTTGATATGGGTGGTGCTGATTTCAACATCCACCATGGATCCGTCCTTGCGGCGAAGTGAGGTTTCAAACAGGGCAGCGCCTGAAGCCATGGATGCTTCGAAGTCGCGGAAAAATGCTTTAGGGGATATGTTTGTTTCTACATCGTGAATGGACAGGGTTAGCAGCTCTTCACGGGAATAGCCCAGCAGATTGCAGTATGCGGGATTGACTTCCAGAAATCCGCCATTTTCACCGAAAATATAAACGCCATCACTGGAAAGGTTGAGCAAGGCATCGAAGATTTTATCGGCGGAACAATTCTGGTTCCAAGGATTATCGGACATTTAATAAAAGTCCCCTGTGTATGATGATGTCAGCAAGAACAGGTCTTAGGCAAATCAAAAGATGTACTTGAGACAGGATAAATTTACGAATTATACTTTGAGCGGTCAATGACTTAGTTTTTATTCACCGCTAAGTGCAGTTAAAAATATTTTCACGGTAAAATAATATTATTCATGTTGGACTTATAGAGGTCACTTCGAGGTTCCCCATCACGACATGGAGCTGGTTGTTGATGATCGCCAGAATAGATTCTTCGATGTACTCGTTCATTTCGCTCTCATTCCCAATCACATTTATGCAGCTAATCTTTCCTTATTTTCAACAAGTTCCACATACGAAAACAATATATCTGCAACATCCAGATTTTCCAAATGCATTATAATAGGGATAGGAGCCGGAACAGGTTTTCCAATTTCAGAATAAGTTTCAAGATTGATTCTAATTGCTTTGATGGCTGCTTTCTTTGCAGAAGGAATATCCTTTCCGTAAGTTGATATTGCCAAATCAGGAACCTGTACGGCGAAACCAGCTTCGGTTTGTTCCAACAAAATTAGATAACGCATTATTTTACCTCCAATTTTATCTTTTTTATGGTATCTGATGATCTCCCTACAGGTACATCTTTTTGCGGATGAACAATTGTTACGATAAAACGACTGTCATCATGCTTAAAGCTATGATGATCGCCTTTTATGCTTACCAATTCCCATCCATATTCTTTTGACATCGCTATCAATTCTCGGCTGGTATATCTTTTTTTGCCCATATCTCGTCCGTTTATCCATAATTACCATGTAATCAATTCCAAATGCAAAAGAAGTGCAGCAAACGGAACAAAATGAAAGAAAATACGAGATAAAAATTAGTTTTGAAACTGGCTCTTACATTATTCTGTTTTTCCAATAATCAGGTTTTCTGTTCAATTGCATCACTGCAATAATAAGAATCTGATCGTCTTCAATGTGATATATCACTCCGTACGGAAATCGTTTGGTTAGGCACCTTCTTGTATTTTTTGTCAAAGAACTCCATGCTTCGGAAAACTCTATAATCCGCTGGACAGTTAAATAAACTTCTTTTGTAAATTCTGCTCCGAGTCCCGTCCGGCAAGCCTCGTAATAGTATACCGCTTCGCTCAGTTCGATTTTGGCAGAAGGGTGAAAAGAGTATTTCATTTCGACAAATTCTCCAGAATTTCTCTGAAAACATCTTCTCCTGGAATCGCTTTCATTTTGCCGGTTCTCAGTTCTTGAACTCTTTTTTCAGCCTCTTCCGCCCATAATTCGTCAATCTCCTTGTTAGATGGACTCAGGCTGTTAAGAAGTCTCTCAATCAGTTCTGTTTTTAATTCCAGCGGCAATGATTCCGCCACTGATATAAGTTCGTCTGTATTTATCATATCAGTCCCCGCTTATTCATTATTCCAGTTGCTTATTCCCCTTTAACTAATACATCTTCTGAGCTTTGAATACAACTCCGTTTTCTCAGTTACACGGACAATCTGTCCTCCTGTATTCTGCTTGCAAATGGCATAAATTCAGTCTGGGCAAAGGGCATGATAAGCATATTCCGTAATTGAATGGCGAGAATCCCGTCGTCTTCAACAACCAGTATGGTTTTATTTTCCACGAAACCTCCCTTGGGATGATGAATTTCTCACTCATCATTCAATCAGTCCTTTAATCCTTGCGCCCGTTCCGTTGTAGCAATCGCATACATCCGCCCTGCTTCATTCACCAAAGCGGTGGAGGTCATCCAGACATCCACGACAACGCCAGATTTGGTGATCCGTTGGGTACGATACGGCTCCAGAATTTCCGTATGGCCAAGATGCAGTACCTTAGTGCTTCTTCCCGCAGTCCCTCCGGCACTCGGTCGCGGACGTTCATCACCAGCGCCTCAGCTTCACACCAGCCATACATTCTTTCCGCTCCGGGGTTCCAGGCTATGATACGGCCATCCAGGTCCTGCACGGTGATGGCATCGCGCGCATCGCGCACGACCACAGCCAGACGGTGCAGCTCATTGGCTTTCTGTAGCGACTCCTTCGCCTGCTTCATCTCCGTGATATCGACAAAAGAGATCACTGCGCCTTCAATCACGTTATCAAGTGTGCGGTAGGGATGGATGCGCATCATGTAATACTCGCCAGCCGTTGTTTGCACCTCCACCTCCTTGGGGATCAGCGTGTTCAGCACCTTTTGTATGTCCGCCACCATGCGGCTGTAGCCGACCAGGTTAGAGACGATGTGGCCCAGTGGCCTTCCCACATCGCTTAAGATCAGGTTGATGATCATGCTGGCGGCGGGGGTAAAGCGCAGAATTCGCTGATGATGATCCACAAAGACGGTGCCGATACCGGTGCCTGCCAGAAGATTGTTCATGTCGTCGTTGGCGCGCGACAGATCCGTCACCTTGGTTTGCAGTTCGTTGTTGACCGTAGCCAATTCTTCGTTGACCGACTGTAGTTCTTCCTTGGATGTCTCCAATTCCTCGTTGGTTGACTGCAATTCTTCGTTGATCGACTGCATCTCCTCGTTCGAGGATTTAAGTTCTTCGTTGGATGTTTCCAGTTCTTCGTTGGAGGTTTGGAGGTATTCATCCTTGGCGCGTAGTTCCTGCTTGAGCGCGATGATTCGCACATCAGCATCCGTACCTGCACTGATTTCTGTGGAAGCGCCGGTATCATCCGCTGCTGCGATAAGTTGCAGGTCTGCGGCCTGATGCGCCTGTTCGGAACCGACAGGATGCGATTCCTCCAGAGTGACTAAGTACAGGGGCGTATCAAGCGACGCGGTAGAACCTGGCGCCACCGGTTGGACGGTCAGATTGACCGTGGTGAACTCGCCGTTGGTTTTAACGCGCAGGCCAGGGCAACGCACGATCTCTCTTGCCCTTGCAGCTTTGTGCAGAGCTGTAGTCAGGTCTTGCCGCAACCCTTCACGCGCC
>Ga0194044_10001879_pt1 | contig 10622 bp, 11 predicted proteins | sample JunL4417m_MetaG_FD_155460 | JGI IMG/M metagenome (GOLD analysis project Ga0194044, IMG submission 155460) | Anoxic zone freshwater microbial communities from boreal shield lake in IISD Experimental Lakes Area, Ontario, Canada - Jun2016-L442-17m | ecosystem: Environmental > Aquatic > Freshwater...
CGGCAGAACGCCCGCATCGAGCACGACAAGGCGCTGTGGCGGGTGATCGTGGGCCTGATGCAGGACGACACAGAACTGTTCAAGCAGTTCAGCGACAACGAGTCGTTTCGTAAGTGGCTGACGGATACGGTGTTTGCGTTGACGTATGAGTGAGGGGTGATGCAGAGCGGGGGAGCGGGGTGACGCAGGGAGTGGGCTGGACAGCGAATCGCATAGATAACAGGAGCGCGGGGCGGTGAACCGCCGCGCCAAGAGATTACCGTCGTCGAAGCCGAAGTCACCGCTCTCAACGATGTCGTTTAGAGCCTCGCCCAAGCCACCGATCGCAACCAACAGGCCGTCCTTGACGCCCTCCAGCGCATCGCCGATCGGATGGAGCAGGTGAACATCCGCCTCACCGCGCTCGAACAAGCCGGTCAGCTCGAACAAACTGCCCGTTGGCGCGTGCTCCTCAAACGCCTCGGCGAACTGGCCCTCCTCTTGGTCGGCCCCACCGCTCTCGCCGCCGCCCTGCGCGACCGCCTGCTCGGACTGCTCACCCGCACCGAAACCCGCGTCGGCTCGCTGGATGCCGCCACCGTCGCACCCGATTTTTCGTTGCCTGGCCTTCCATCATACCAAATGTGCGTAGCGAATACCAGGGTTGTGTCACCCATCTGCACCCGGTCGCCGTCTTGAAGTTGATGAATCCCCACCCACCGACCGTTCACATACGTGCCATCGCTACTCCCCAGATCATAGATTACGAAGCCGTTTTCCTCGTAGACCACCTGTGCGTGGCGTCGGGAGATATGGCAGTCGCCGATCACAATGTTACAGCAGCGCGGGTCGCTGCCGATCACGTTGGGGGCCGATCTGCAAAGAGGTATTGGACCAGCCTGGCCCGCCACACCCTTCGTAGATAACACCGCAGCCCCTGGCAGCTTCGCAGCCGAGCGTGAGGGCGGGACCATGGCCGCTGGTTTTATTGCCACCGGGCAGCCGACCTGCACGCGCCCCCGTGACCGGCGTCCGGCCAGCAGGCCCTCTGATACCCCAAACCTCGTGAGACTTACCCTGTCCATGTCTTTACTCTCCGGCCCGAGGTCTCTTGCCATTTCCCGCAGGAAAGAGCAATCTGGCTCAAGAATAGTTCCCTCCTGAGCCAGATTGCCTGTTGGTTGAGTGGCCTTTAGCGATTATGGTCTGCGGATCGAGTCGTACAGTACCTCACCCATGGGGATCGGCCAGGACGTACTCGGTGGCTGGTTAAGTGCCGCTCGTGAGAAGTAGGTCGTGCTATTAAGCGGTCCAGCCCCGTCCATATCCCAGAAAATGACGCAGTTCGAAGTTGCTCGCTGGGAATATTTCCATGAGCTACCAACTCGATAGAACAGCACATTCACCGTATTGCCTTTCAAGTTGTCCGCGCATACCTTCAAGTTGGCCCGCCCCCAAGACTGATCTTGCCACAGGGTGCTGACTCCGTTCTTGAAGACGGTCGGCAGGACGGGGCCTGGTCCGCCTCGGCGGTTCCAGAGGGCCTGCCACTGGTCGAGAAGCGCATTGCAACTACTGCCGCTGCAGGTACCCCAGGTGCCCAGGGCGGAACGCATGCCCTCGCGATCGAAGGCCTCCATCCTGAGCATCTTGCGGATCGCGTCATAGTAGCCCTGGTTCAGGGTGTTGGCCGTCGCCCGCACGCCGGTTGCCTGATCCTGGTAGTTCTGCACACCTGAGGTGCATTTCCCTGCTGCATCCTTGCGGATGCAATTGAAGTAGCACACGTTCATCTGCCAGGTTGTAGCGAGCGGATTCCAGCAGGCCCTGGTATTCTCGTAAGGCTTCCAGGCCATCAAGGCGTCAACGGCGAAGTCGCTGGCAGGGACGTTGCTCAGGCGGCCCACCACCTGGTTGAAGTAGTCGCGACCGACATCCTTGCCGTACGTGCAGTTGCTCGGCGGGCAGGATGCCTGCGCGTTGACCTGCGTCGAGGTTAGGGTGGCGACCAGGAACGCAACGAACACACCGAACACGTAGCGAAAGACCTTCCAGAGAGACATTGGATACACTCCTTTCTATGCTTGTCCAGCCGAAAAGACGGTGACCACGCTCAGTGTCACCAGCGTCAAGAACCTGACGAGTGGTGCAGAGAGAACAGATGCCATTTTCATAGGTGACGCCTTGTAAGTGATGGGAAACAGACGGCGAACCAGTAGATGCTTCATGAGATTTCTCCTTGTGTGAAAATGAGGTGGCCTAATCGGGCGGCTCTTGACACTCGGTCATTACCACTCCGAGCCGCCCGAATCAGAACCGATCTCGAAGACAACGGGCAGCCCGCTAACGGCATTGTCCAAAGAACCGCATACTCGCGTTAAAGGCTTCGCAAATGGGCCTAGGCAACATGGAATGACTGCAATTCCAGCACGCGGAGCTTGCCGCAACACATGTTCCCTCACTTACGGCAGATACGCTCTGAATTGGAGTTACAGCAATTACAACTGCTGTTACAAACACCAGGGCTACCAATGCAGCCAACGCGTTCTTGGTGATCGATTTGTGGTTCATTGTTCCTCCCTTGAAGATGACCTACTCACTCGATTTGGGCAGCGGCTCGAACTAGCTCGACCCGGTACCCCGGTTTCTTTCGGCAGCGTATCGTAGATCGCTCCCGATCTCGGCGATGAGGTTTCAATTGCTACTCAGGCTAGGGTGTGGGATGTTTGCACACTGGGCATCACCTCCTTTCTGCGTGGTGGCAGCGACTTGGCTGCAGGATCAGTTTTTCGTGTTCTCCCTCGCATCTGATCTTATCTTAGGCCTTTCCGTGCCGGGTTTGGAAGCCGGCAAACCCGGCATTTGCGTGGAGATGCAAGAATGATCGCCGCTCCCCTCTCCTAGCGATCCGTTGTTCGCCGTTAGGAGAGGGATCAGGCGATGAGACCCAACGGCTTTTTGCACTCCGATGTAACTCTTCTTCCCAAGCGCTGTGACACTCAGACGATTGGGTTGTCACCCCAGGATTTCCGGCCTCTCAGGCGTATCTGGCCTGGACCTATCGGGAGTCGTCGCCGCCTTGCGTTCCATCGTCATACTAAGTATGCACAGCAAACACCAGGGTTGTGTCACCCATCTGCACCCGGTCGCCGTCTTGAAGTTGATGAATCCCCACCCACCGACCGTTCACATATGTGCCATCGCTGCTCCCGAGGTCATAGATCACAAAGCGGTTCTCCTCGTAGACCACCTGTGCGTGGCGTCGGGAGATATGGCAGTCGCCGATCGTAATATTGCAGCAGTGCGGGTCGCTGCCGATCACGTTGGGGACCGATCTGCTAAGGGGGATTGGGCCAGTTCGGCCCGCCACGTCCTCCGTAGACAACCCCGCAACTGACATCACTAACGTCGTGAGACTCGCCTTGTCCATGTCCCCTCTCTCCGTCCCAAGAAGCAATCTGGCTCAGGAGGGAACTACTCCTGAGCCAGATTGCCTGTTGGTTGAGTGGCCTTCAGCGGTTATGGCCTGCGGATCGAGTCGTACAGTCCCTCACCCAAGGGGATCGGCCAAGACGTACTCGGTGGCTGGTTAAGCGCCGCTCGTGAGAAGTAAGTCGTGCCGCGATTGAGCGGTCCAGCCCCGTCCATGTCCCAGAAAGTGACGCAGTTGGAAGTTGCGCGCTGGGGAGGAGGAGTCCATGAGCGGCCATCTCGATAGAACAGCACATTCACAGTATTGCCATTCAAGTTGTCCGCGCATACCTTCAAGTTGGCCCGCCCCCAAGACTGATCCTGCCATAGAGTGCTGACACCGTGGTCGAAGATCACAGGCAACTGAGTTTTCTTGGCGTTAGCCTTATAGATGTAGGTCGGGTTACCACTCATGTGCGACGGGCGAATGAGACCGCCAGTTGCCAGGGCTGATGCATCTGCAAAATAAGCCTTGACCTCCTTCCAACTCCCATTCACCTTGTTAAAAACCGCGAAGTGTAGATGCGCTCCGTCAGATCCGCACCCGTTTCCAGAAACACCGATTTGTGTGTAGGGATAGACCAGATCACCTGGTTTGACCATGAGCTTGCTGAGATGTTCATAGTAGGATTTTATCGAACCATCGCCATGCTCGATATAGACGTGGCAATTCTTGGCTTCAATCACTTTGCCGGCAGCGGCCGCATAAACTGGTTTGTAGCTCAGAGTGAAATCAATAGCACCGCGAGTCGTTGAACTCGGATCGTGGTAGTCTCCGCTTGTCATATAGGTCAGGCCTGCGTTCCGGTAATCTTGTTCATAGAGGCGGCCCGTTCGCGTCGCCTTGATATCTCCGGCCTCTGGACCATACGGCAAAGCGAACGTCACGCCTTGTGCGTGAGTCGCACCGGGATGAATGGTAATCCCGGCCAACACAACAATCAAGCTGAGTAATGCGTGCAACGACCTTTTCAACATGATCTGACTCCTTTCGTGATGAAATGTGTTCACTACCTTGGTGTGTAGAACTAAGGTCAAGAACCTGGCCAGCGGCGTCGAGTATTGAGATATCGTGTTCATGGGTGACTCCTTTCAGATGATGGGAAATAGACTATGTACCAACACGAAGGGCCTACTCGGCGTTGTCTCAGTAAGAATCGCGGGGCTCTGACGAGGTCCGTTCGGGCGGACTGCGCTTCCTCGCCGTCACGTATCGCGAATTCTGTACGTTCGTCACCTCCTTCCCATCGATTTGGATTACTTTCTCTGCACCCTCCGGGGACGCCCTAGCATTTGCCTAGATGGAGGGTGCTGTTGGTGCGAATCGCGTCGATCTCAGGACAGCATGCCGCTAGCTCCAAGTACTAGGCCAATCATGAAGCCGAGGCCGGAAATGACGAGCCAGATGATCGTGATTGCCATGCCGTTTTTCTTCTCAGTTGGCTCGGCAGAACGCCACAGAACAACTCCCAGTACCAGTGACGCGATTTGCATGATCAACCCCAGGGCAGTGGAAGACTTTGGTGTCGATGATGCCAGAAGCATGGGAATCCCAAAGCTCGCCACGAGGATGATCCATGCCCAAGTGATTTTTGATTTATTGGTTTCCATGATGATTCTCCTACAGTTGTGGATTGATTGCTCGACCCAGGAGCTCCTGAATACTCAGATGATTAGTTAGTGTCTTCACGGTGAGCTACGAGCAACCTGAGCGGATCCCCGCAGTAGTTCGCGGAGCAGAAACAACCCTGTCACTCCGCTCAGGATGTGTCGCTTGACCAGTCAACCATTCACTCTGAATGCACCCGATTTTATCGCAGGATTAGAGTCAGGAGGCCGAGACCGACCAGCCCACCAACCAAGCCGCCAAGTATCATCCCAGCGATGGATGCTTTCCGTTTACCGTTATTGAGCTTTTCCATGTTGTTCTCCTTTGCGAGTATTTGATATAGTAGATTCGCCATGATAGCCTCTGTTGCTGAACTCAATCCAAGGTTTCATTGTGCTGCTAACACTTGGGCGTAGTATGATTACACACTGGATATCACCTCCTTATCTACGTAGCGACAGCGCCTCGGCTGTGTTGTCGTTTGTTGTCCCTCGTATCTGATCTCATTATGGGCTTTTCCGTGCCGGGTTTGGAAGCCGGCAAACCCGGCATATGCGTGGAGATTCGACATACGAGCGATCTGCTTGCTGGCTCGCGCCATCACCGATCCGTCTGCTCGGCGGCCTCGGCCTGTCGTTCCGCTTCTGCGCCGTTCGCTGGGCAGGCATTCGGAACCCTAGACCTAGATGGGATAAGAAATGCACCCAGGGCAATGGCTGCTCCGACAAAAACCATGTAAACCCCGGCCCCCAGGCTGGAGTAATCCACAAAAAACCCTTCATATCCCCCCGAATAGCCCCAGGTTCCACTCTTTAGAAAGCCGAAAGCTGCTAGCGCACTGATTATCGCCCCCCCGGTACTGAGTAGATGGGCCACCTTTTCCTCGCCTATTGTGAAAAGTTTGATGAGGCCAAGTACAGCCGCTCCCGTGGAGAGCAGACCATAGGCGTTCGCAAGTCCAATGGTTCCATAGCTGTGGTAGCCGCCATTGAAAATGCCCAGCCATTCCCTGGAAGACGACCAGGTTACCAGTCCGGCCATCACAATGAGACCCATACCAATAGCTGCAACAATTTTCTTGGCCGTAAACCGACTGGGCGGCGTTGGCGTTTGTTGAGTGGAGCTAAACATCAGAGCTGGTTGCGGCACTATAACCGGTTCAGCCGCTATGGGGGGTTTTCCTGCGCTCATGGCATAGTCAAAACCACAGCGATCACAATGCCTCTTCCGACCGATGCGACTTTGCGCACATTCTGGACAAATGCGAAGTTCAATCGCAGGGGACGGGGAAGTAGGCAGCGCGGGAGCGTCTGCGCTGCCTACTTCCAAAATGCCCAGCCAATCCGCGCCGGCCTGGGGCAGCAAGTGAACTCTATCGGGATAATAGCGCGCCGCAAACTCAATCTGAAAGTCCTCAAAGGGCTGTGTGCTGCCCGTCCAGCGGTACAGCAGCAGCCAGGCGGATTCGTTGGTGAAATTGTTTTTCAGCACCCGGCTGATCAAAATGCCGCTGGCTTTCCGGTCGCCGTTCGAAAGGGCTTTCTCTGCCTCGATCAGGTTCTCTTCTGTGCTGTATTCCTGTGCCATGATATTCCCTCCCTGAAAATGGTTTGCTACAGTCTTGAGCTGTGTTGTCGTCCCTTCGTGTTGTCCCTCGCATCTGATCTCATCTTAGACCTTTCCGTGCCGGGTTTGGAAGCCGGCAAACCCGGCATTTGCGCGGAGATTCGACATACGAATGGTCGCCGCGCCTCCCTCTCCCGGCATCCAACAGCAGGTCGCCGGGAGAGGGGATAGAGGATGCGGTTCATCGCTGCTTGCAACCGGACGCAAATCCTGTTACAATCGGCTTCAGTTCTCCAGGCTTGTATCTTCAGGATTCATGGCGATAATCGCTCTTCCGCGCTATTTCAACTGGAGTCTTTTCGTCGTTGGGTCTTCGTCGCTCGTTAGTCCAGCAGTCCGTGCTTCACGCCAAGAGGAGTGGTCATGGCGGCACCTGCATATCGGCAACCCAGAAGTGACCCGGAGATCGTAGGCGTCTTGATCAAACTGCGTGACGATGCCCATTTGACGCAGATGGAAGCAGCTCACAAGGTCGGTCTCGAAGGCACGAAATCCCGTGACTCCTTCAGCGCGTGGGAATCGGGCATGAGCATCCCGCGGGTTGCGCGCCGGCCTGACTTCCTGATTTACCTCCTTGATTCCCTGCGCCTACGCCGCGATCCCACCCGTTTCGAGCAGGTGTGGAACGATGTCATGGTCGGCCAGTGGAACTGGCCGACCGTCAACGACACCGAGTGGACCAGGCTGTTCCCAGGCCGGAGCAGAGCTCGACTCGAATCTCCTCAGCCTGCGGAGATCCGGATTGTCGAGCCTCCCCGTCCAACTTTTCCGCCGAACGTTGATAGCTTTGTGGGTTGGGGGAGCGAGCTTGATCAGTTACGGGCCACACTGGAGAGTTCGCACAGGCTCGCGTTGACCGGTATGCCCGGTGCGGGCAAGACTTGGCTGGCTGCGTACCTGGCTATCCGTTCTCGTAACCCCGACCTGATCTTCTGGCACGAGTTCCGCTTGGGCGAGGATGGGCGGACGCTGATCTGGAAGCTGGCAGGCTTTCTCTATTGGCGCGGGCGCAAGGAGCTCTGGCAGATGCTGCAAGGGGGCGGTCAGGGTGACAGGAATAGGCCGCCCCTGGATCTGCTGGTGGACTACCTGGCCGAGTGGCTGCCCAAGGGCGGCTACCTGCTCTGTCTGGATGGTTTTCAGTACGTTGACGAGGACCCGCTGGTTGACAAGCTGCTGGATCGCCTGGCCCCGGCGCTGGACGGTGGGACGCTGTCGCTGCTGCTGACCTCACAGCGCGTTCCGCCGCGGCGAAGCGATGTGGAGTGTTGGCCGGTGGCTGGCCTCTCCTGCGCGGATGCCGGCGAGTTGTTGGCCCGTCTCCATGCAGCCCCGCCGGAAGCTCTACTGGTGGAACTGCACGCGGCGACCGAGGGTAACCCCGGAGTGTTGTGCCTCGCTGCGGACGAGTTGCGCGCTGGCAAAGACCCGCGACGCCTCATCCGCGAGCTGGGACAGACCGGCAGCATCGAGCGGTACCTCGCGAACCGGGTTGACAGGCGCCTGTTGGATGCGGAGCGAGACGTGATGATGGCCGTCGCGGTGGCTGGGTCCTGCACGCGCGCGGCCGTCGAGGCAGTGTCGGAGGCGCAGGGCGTGGCACAGACGCTGCGCAGCCTTCAAGATCGCGCGCTCCTGCACGTCATGGTTGGCGATGCCGATCGTGAATATGATCTACATGCGCTGCTGCGGCAGTTTTACCTCGACGCGCCATCGGCTCAGCGGCGGACCACGCTGCACATTCGGGCAGGCGAGCACTACGAGCAGGAACGGGAGGATCTGCGCGCGGCCTCTCACTTCCTCCAGGCGCGACAGCTCGAGCGCGCGGCGTTGCTCGCCACACCAAGCGTGTGGGCCGCGGCAAACCGGGGAAAGCTCCACATTGCGCGCCAGGTCCTTGTGGGCCTATGCGCCGATGGCGCGGCCACGTCGCGGTGGCCTGCCGTGTGGGCCGCGCTGGGACAGGTCTATACCCTCTCGCGGGAGACTTCAGCCGCGCGGCAGGCGTTGGAGCAAGCTTATACGCTGCAGGCCGCTCTGCCGGATTCGCCCCATGGCCGCGAGCAAAAGGCCATCATCTGTCGCCACATGGGGGAGCTTCTGAAGTTCGACGCCCCCCGCGAAGCGCTGGAATGGCTCGATCGGGGGCTGGCAGCCGTCTCCGACAGCGTGGCTGACCCGATGGCAGCCGCGGCGCAGACGCTACTTCGGCCGCAGGCCGCGGCGCTTCACGTTGAAGCCGGCTCGGTCTATTCCAAGCTGGGCGAATTCCCCGCCGCTATCCGTGAGCTGGAGCAGGGACTGGCCTTGCTGCCTGAGCGCACTGCCACGCGGGCGGCCGGACTGATCAACCTGGGCGTCGTCTACTGCACTCAGGGCAAGCGAGACCAAGGCATAGCGTACTACCAGCAAGCGATCGAGATCAGCCAGGAGTTAGGGGATATCTTGCGGGTGCTGAGCGCGCGGCACAACCTGGGCATCGAGATGGACATCGCGGGGCAATGGGAGGCGGCCAGCCAGGAGCACCGGTGGGCATTGGACCTGGCGGAGAAGCTGGGCAGCCGCAAGCATCGGGCCCAGATCACCCTCTCGTTAGGCATCCTGGAGACGAAGCGCGGCAACTACGGGTTGGCTGGCGAGCTGCTTGCGACCTCTGTGGCGAAGGCGCGTGAATTGGGGCTACAAGATCACGTGGTAGCTGGCCAATCCAGCCTGGCGCAACTGAAGCTGCGCCAGAATCAGGTCGCAGCCGCCGCCGAGTTGCTGGTTGCGGCCGAGTCGCTGGCGACGGAGTTGGAGGCCAGGGACCAGTTGCCCGAGATTTGGCGCGGGCGCGCCGAGGTCGCGTTGGCAGCGGGGCGGATGGACGAGGCGCTGGAGATCATCAAGCAGTCCATCAATCTGGCGCCCGATCTCGACTTGGATTGGGAACTCGGCATGAGCCAGCGCGTGCTCGGCCAGATCCTGAGTGCGCGTGGGAAAGACCCCCGCAACGCGTTCGAGGAAAGCCTGTCGTTATTGCGCGACCAGGACCCGTATGAGGCCGCACGGACCGAACACCAGTGGGCACTGGCTCTGTTGGGACGTGGGGACCGTGCGGGGGCCAAGGAGTTGCTGGTGAGTGCTCGCGCGGCCTTCCTGAAGCTGGGGGCCGGTCGCGATCTGGCTGAGGTCGAGGCAACTCTGGGGAGTGTGTCATGAGAACATCAAACCACCGATCGGCAGAGTGGCTCCGTCGAGCCTGTGCCAGGTGCGTGATCGTGGCGGCCTGCATTGCCTGCGCGCTGCTCATGCATGTGAGCAGGTCGAGCAGCAAGGCAGCGGCCCTTTGGTCAGGTGTGATGCCGGACCAAAGAGGAACCGATGCAGCGGGCATCGTTAAGCAGGATATCTATCCTGGCTCAGCGGCGCTGCTTTCAGCAAGTACCACGGATGCGCCCCTGCATCCGGCCTGGCGGTCAGACGAATCAGACCCCACTACGAGCATCGCGTGGGGCGACTACGACGGGGACGGGGACCTGGATCTCGCTGTCGGTAACTACCTTGGCCAGCCCATTCGCCTATATCGCAACGACGGTGGTACCCTGACCGAGAGCGCGGTCTGGTCGTCGGCTGAACCAGAAACTACCTACAGCCTAGCATGGGGCGACTACGATGGAGACGGTTATCTGGACCTCGCCGTCGGCAACTGGAACCTTCAACCGAACCACCTGTACCACAACGACGGCGGTGTCCTGACCGCTATCCCCACTTGGTCGTCGGCCGAATCGGACTCCACCACCAGCGTGGCATGGGGGGACTACGACGGCGACGGCGATCTGGATCTCGCCGTCGGCAACGAGGGCCAGCCCAACCGCCTCTACCGCAACGATGGTGGTACCCTGACCGCGAGCGCCGCCTGGTCGTCGACCGAATCAGCTGACACTACCAGCATCGC
>Ga0194044_10001881_pt1 | contig 10621 bp, 9 predicted proteins | sample JunL4417m_MetaG_FD_155460 | JGI IMG/M metagenome (GOLD analysis project Ga0194044, IMG submission 155460) | Anoxic zone freshwater microbial communities from boreal shield lake in IISD Experimental Lakes Area, Ontario, Canada - Jun2016-L442-17m | ecosystem: Environmental > Aquatic > Freshwater >...
CGAATGACGAATGACGAATGACTAATGAATAATGACGAATGACGAATGACGAATGACGAATGAATAATGAATAATATCGATATATGTTTATATATGACTTATAGTAAGTAAACTATAGTCATTTATTATCCCTCGTTTTTTGCTGGACTTTGTATTTTTCATCATTCATTTTGCTATGAAACTAATAGTTGGACTTTGAAATCCTGGTAATGAATATGCTAAGACAAGACACAATATCGGTTTTGTGATAGTGGATGATTTTGTAAAAGGTGGAAAATGGGACCAGGGACCAGGGATATGGAAATATCAAAATACATGGAAATGAGAGGTTGCTGAAGTGATGATAGAACATCAGAAAGTAGTCTTTCTCAAACCTATGGAATTTATGAACCGTTCTTGATGAGCAGTTAGTGCTTTGGCTCATTTTTATAAGATTCTGCCTGAGGATATCCTTGTTATCCATGATGATATCGACCTGCCTGTCGGGAAAGTACAATTAAAACTTTGATGAAGCAGTGCTGGTCATAATTGACTCAAAAGCATTATAGAAAAATTATGAACGAAGGACCCCGCTCAAGATGGGGCAGGATTTTGGAGATTGAGAATCGGTGTCGATAGACCAAACAATCAAGACGATGTCGCTAATTATGTCCTCTCTCCTTTTACCCAAGAAGAAAAAAACCTCATCGATAATAAGATGAATCACATAGAAGAATACATCATTACTTTTTTATCTACTCATTAACTCTATGAAAAAAATATCATCTCTTTTATTTATCCTTTGATTCTTGGTTATTGTTTCCGGATGTGAAACTCAAGAAGCCAAAGAGGTGTCTTCAGAATCCACTACTACTGAACAAACGACACTTTCTGTATCATATACTGTGGAAGATGTGGCCGCACATGCTACTGTAACATGATGTCGGTCTATCATCAGAAATAATGTCTATGATTTTACTGCTCGGGTATCACAACATCCTGGATGACCTGAAAAAATACTTGGTATCTGTTGAACAGATGCTACTCCAATCTTTGAAAAAGTCCATTGAGGAAAAGAGAAACCAGAAATGAAATTAGAAGAGTTTCTTATCTGAGTCCTCAAATAACTATGAAGGCTGCCTATATGGCAGCTTTTTTTTATGTTTCAATCTTATTAGTTACGGTTGGCTCTGTTGAGAAAATCATTGAGCGGCTTTAGTACTTTAGCTACAGACATACAATATTCTATAAAATTTTCTTGGAGCACTTTTTTGTCTGATATATTATGTCATATAAAGAATGATTTCATTTTAAGAAATTTGGCTGCTTTGTGGTTTGGATCAAATCATCTTGGTACTTTTTGTAATTCTTGTCATTGAAGCGAACCGAAGGTCTTTTTAAATTCTGGCGTGCTGATTATTTTTTCTAATTTTCTATAATTTTTGGCTATATAGGTCCTTAGTCTTTGTAATGTTGGTGTCGGTGGCATATACATCCCTCACCCAATAAAAGATTCTCCTGGCTCTATATGTACATAATACCCTGCTCCGCTTCCATGTTTTCCTTCTTCACGGATGATTACTCAAAAATTGGTCTTGTAGGGAGATTTGTCTTTGGTGAAACGGATATCCTTGTTGAAACGGAATGTCGCATCTTTTACGGCAAGCGCTCAAATGCTCTTATCAAGTTCGTTTATCTTCTCTATCAGTTTCTTTGCAAAATCAAAAAAATCGTCTCTCACCATATGGTAGAGATCTCTATTTTGATTCATCCGTTCGAGATTATTGTTTTCTTTGACCGCTTTGAGGAAGGCAAAGGTGATTTGACTAATCATACTTTATGTCGGATAATTTACTAAAGAATGCGTAGGCAGGTCGGAATCTCTATAGAGAGATACTTATGTTTTTATAGTGTGGATTCCGGTTGCAGGCTTTGCCAATATCATCGGAATGACGCTCAAAAGGTTTAGAATAGACTTTGCGTCTTTGGTTTCGCTCATTCGATAACAATATCTTTGAGAAATGGAAACTGTTTGATAATAGTCTCCCATCATTCATATATCTTTATTCACATCTCTTGTGCTTTGTTTTTTTTGCTTCATGCTTTTTCTCCGATGAGCATAAAATCGGTTGTTTTGGAAGGTTGTTCGTGGAAAAGATAGCCGCTGCGTTGAAAATATTCAGCGATTTTTTCTCTTGGAAGGTCGAATGATCAGGTAATGGAAAAGCTGCCTTTTGCATCACTTGCTTTGAGGAGATCAGAATATTTTTTTGGATCCATATTTACACCATATGATTTCAATTGTTCTATTATTTTCACATTATGTTTTGCATGGAAAAATTTTGTCATATTTTCCACCGTCTTTTCTCCTATACCGTAGATACTTCTTAACCATTCAGTGTCAGTTAGATTATCCATCATTCATTGTTCCCCGCTGTGCGGGACTTCATTTCATTTCGCATTATTCATTTGTGAAGCAATGTCTTGGGCCATTTTTTTCCCTACATGTGGGATGCCGAGACCATTGAGTAATCTTCGCAATGCTTTGTGCTTTGACTCCTCTACTCCGTTTGCTATCTCAGCTATTTTCTTGTCTCAGATTCATGGGAATTTCATGAGCTGGACTTGGATATTTTTTTCCGTGAGTTTGTATATATCCGCAATATCCTTTACGAATCCATGTTCTACGAGAAGATCTACAAGACTTTCTCCGATTCCTTGGATATCCATGCAGTTTTTGCTTACGAAGTGTTGGATTTGCTGTTTTGTCTTTTCTGGGCAGTGAGGGTTAGTACAATAGTAATGGATATCTTTATTGGTAATCGTTTCATGGCATGAAGGGCAGGTCTTGGGTGCATTGATTTTGGTTTCTTTTCCTGTTCTACGATCAGTAATTACACTTACTATATATGGTATCACTTCGCCACTTCTCTGTAACCGTATCCGATCATGGAGATGGATATCTTTCTCTTTGATGAAATCGAAATTGTGTAGCGAGACTCTTTTTAATGTAGCTCCGCTTAATTGCACGGCTTCTAAGTTTGCAACTGGGGTGATAACTCCTGTCCTCCCTACTTGGAAATCTACGGAAAGTATCTGTGTAGCTGCAAGCTGTGCGGGGAATTTATAGGCTACTGCCCATCTTGGGTGATGATCCGTCGATCAGATAATCTCACGTTGCTCCAATGATTCCACTTTGATGACTAAACCATCAAATTCTATGTCTTGGCTTTCCAACATTTTTTTGGTCTCTGGTTCTTCACATAATTTGATAACTTCCTTGATATCGAGCGATGTCTTTTCTCGTGGAAATACCGGGAATATATCTATAAGTGCTGTCCCTTTAGGTAACTCAATATCATTGAGAATATCGTAGATATGGCAGATTAATCCTCTCTTGGCAACTTCTTTGGGATCCAAGAGTTTAATACTTCCTGCCGCTGCATTCCTGGTATTTGCAAATGGAATATCTCCTTCTTCTTCTCTTTCTTTGTTGATCTCTTTCCAGACGGTTTTTGGCATCAAAATCTCTCCTCTGACGTTGATATCCAATGGATACTTTAATTTCTTCGGGATATTCCTTATTGTTTTCACATTTTCCGTTACATCTTCCCCTACGAGTCCGTCTCCACGCGTGATGGCTTGGGTAAATATTCATTTCTTATAGATTAGTTCTACGCTGAGTCCGTCAAATTTCGGTTCAGCACGGTAGGTAATTTTAGCATCCGGGTCTTGTTTTGTGAGTATCTTATGGATTCTTTCCTCCCATTCTTCGAGATCTTTTGCATTGTAGGTGTTTTCCAATGAAAGCAATTTCGTATCATGTTTTGCCTGGATAAATCATTCGCTTACTTGTCCCATTAATCATTGGGTAGGGCTATTTGACGTTATGATTCCCGGAAAACTTTCTTCTATCTTTTTGAGATACTCGAAGAGCTCATCATATTCTTTATCTGAAATGATAGGTTTACTGTCTATATAATAGAGATGATTATGATCTGTAATGCAGTCGATTAGCTCTATATAAAATTCATGGATATCTTTTTCGGAAATCTTTGCTGGACTGGGATGTTGTTGTATGAAAGATTGGATTTTTTTTGTTTGCTCACTTAGATTCAAAATAATAATTAATTGATTTAAAAATTACGAATTATTTTCCTTTAAATACGACTCAGAAGGTAGTCAAGATGATATAGATATCAAGAAATAATGATCGGTTCTGGATATAGTATAGATCTAATTTGGCTTCTTCTTCGAAATCGAGACTATCCCTTCCAAATACTTGTGCATATCAGCTGATGCCTGGTTTGATTGATAAGAGTCTCTTTTGCCGTGATTCGTACTGATTTACTTCGCTCTGGAGATGTGGTCTCGGTCCTATGAGTGACATCGTTCATCGGAAAACACAGAAGATCTGGGGAAGTTCATCGAGCGATGTCTTTCTGAGAAATCTTCCTACTCTTGTCACTCTTGGATCATTAGCTATTTTGGGTAATACTCATTGTCTCACATTTGCATCTGATTGTATGAGTTTCTGATATAATGCATCAGCTTCTGCTCCTCCATATCCTACACTTAGATGTGTATACATGCTGCGGAATTTGAGGAAGGTGAAGAGTCTGCCGTATTTACCTACTCTTTTTGACATATACAGTATCGGTCAGCGCGAATCAATCTTGATGATGATACCTATAAGAATCATCAATGGCAGGGTTATGATAATCAGTAGTCATGAAACAATCAGGTCGAATACCCTTTTCATGATGATGGATCGCCCATCGAGTTTAGAATGTTTGTATTCTAAAGCGATGATGTTGTCGATGTTTTCTGGTGAATAGACGACATCCTCCAGAAAAAATCATTCGCTGATATGATAAAATCTTGTATTTTCGCTGAATCTTACTTTCTCGAATATTGCCTGTAATATTTCTTTTTCGAAACTACCTACCGCAGCTACGATAAAATACTGTGATATATCGATATCATTAATATCATTATGGGTGATAAATTCTGTCTTGAATGAAAATCCGTTCTTTATTTTCTCTATCGCTTTATAACTTTCCAATGTGTCGCTTCATATGATTAATATTTTATTCTCACCATCTCTATGTCTCCTTGCTTCTAGATAATTTCGAATCTGATCGAAGAGAAAGATTGTCATGAAACTACCTAAAGCACCTAAGACTATGATAAATCTTGAGATTCAGAAAAAGAATACGAATCCTTGACCGAAATATCAGATGAAGGTAATTGCAATGATTCGATATATCCGTGTTTTGGTGAATGTCTCGAAATATCTCTGGATAGGTTTGTGGAGTTCGTAGAGATCCTTTATGATACCTATGAATACGAATGCAAATGCTGAAATAATACCGAATGCCATATTCTCCTGATAATTGATGATTGGTATCCTTAGCTGGACTCATGGTATGAGATCAGTGAAGAGACGGATTCTATACATCACATAAAAGACCACTATAATTATCCCTATGTGGATTACCGGTCTTAGCAGACGCAATACTATATTGTACTTTCTTTGCATGATGAAATGATGAAATGATGAAATGACATACTTTATGCTTTTTTGACTATTGTGTTAATCTCTTTTACCAATATTTGTATCTGATCTTCGAAACGACCTTTTGCTGGAACACTGAATCCTGAGGCTAATCTATGTCCGCCTCATCACAGGTGCTGAGCAATCTTATTGCAATCTATCTTTGTACTAGTAGATTTTCTCGTGTCTTTGGCTCTGAGCGATCATTTGATCATATTGCCTATCTTTCTAATCAGAACCACTATTTCTGGTCCATCGATATTTTGTATGACGTGTAAGCCATATGCTGCTTCTTCCTGATCGATATGGTACTTTTCCAATTCATTCTCATCATAGTAGGTATAGAGCAAGCTCTCTTTCTGTTGGATTCTATTGAGCAGTAATTGGAGGAATTTTATTGAATTGAGCGATTTCCTGCGGATGAGATTATCTACTACAAAATCTTTATCAGCACCTAATTTGAGCAGTTTCAATGCATTTCCGAATGTCCTGATATGATCTTCGCCGAAAAGAAAATTTCCTGAGTCTGAGGTAATGCCGAGATAGAGATAGGTAGCAATCTCCTTATCGTACAATTCAGGCCGTCGTTTGTAGGTTTGTTCAAATACGATTTCACAGGTGCTTATGCTTTTTACGTCTTTGATGACTACTCCGTGATTGAGGCCATTTCCTAGATGATGATCGAATATCACGATAGGATTGTTATTGAAATATTCTGGATTATCTGTACTTATCGCACCTATACGATTGACACCAGTAAAATCCAAGAAAATGAGCAGGTCATATTTTTTGTATGCGAAACGTGATTTGAGTCTTTTGATTTTTTTGATGAAGTCGAAGACCTTGCTCGGTGTATTTGGAACAAAATATTCTACCTGTTTTTTCTGTTTCTCTAATAATTTTCCAAAACCTAGCATGGCGCCTATACAATCACCATCTGGACTCATGTGTCAGAAAAGCGCTATTTTTTTGGCATTTTCTATCATTTTCCTAGCTATTCCACTCTCCTTTTGCATCTCTATTATTTTATGAATAAATCATGAATCTTTTGTATACCTTCTTGGTTGAGTAAGAATACCTTTCCGCTTATCGTTATTTCTTGATCGCCACTATGGGTCTGTATGATGGTAATCAATTCATTTATCTTCTGAGCACTATCTGGCAGGGCAAATACATTCTGTGGTTGTGTGGGTTCGATTATTGTATCTTCTGTATTTCTTTCTTCTTTAGATTTTTCCTTTTCTTTGCTCGGTTCGACTATCATTCATTGTGCCCTCAATGCTTTGGCTTTGACTACGGTCAACTCAGGATCATACTTGCTCCCTGCTTGTTTGATAAGCTGTTCGCGAGAAACTTTTATAATCTTTTCTAAGCTGATTGATCTCCCTTTGAATCCGGATATCACCAGAATGTCGAATTTTGCGAAATCTAGTAGTTCTCTGACAAATATCTCTGTAGTTCCGGAAATATCTTCTATCTGGATGAAGAATCATTTTTTCTTTGCTCTCTGGATGTTTTTGATATATCATACGATGATGAGGGTTCAGAAATTTTCTTTTTCCTTGAATTGGGAGATAAAATTATATCTCTTGATGTATGTATATAATCAATCCAGCGGATTTCCCGATACGAAGACTTTGAATACTTCATATTCCATCATCAGTCTCTGCATCATCGTAGTTGAAGGTCATGGCTTGAAGGTCATCTTCGTACTCATTTCCATCATCCCAAATAATCATCATCCTGTATCTTTTGATTTTTTGGCCCATTCTAAGATGGTTTCGCTATTTGCCAATAGAATTCCACGATCGCCGAATTCGTCAAATCCTCATGCTTTTATCAATCATTCCACTGATTTCTTGTTTATGATGGATGCACATCTTTTGATAAAATCCTCCAGTGATTGATATTTGCCATTTGTCTGTCTCTCTTTCTGTATGGTCTCTCCTATCTCACTCCCTAATCATTTGATACAAAAAAATCATAATCTAATATCTTCTCCTATCGCAGCTACATGATTGAATGAATGATTAATATCGGGAGACATGACCTTGATACCTTGATTTTGCGCTTCATAGATATAGATACTCAATTCGTCACTATCCTCCTCTACCGACCTAATGAGTGATGCATAAAATTCTACCGGGTAATATGCTTTGAGATATGCAGTCTCATATGCGATCATTGCATAACATACGGAGTGTGATTTGTTGAATGAGTAGGATGCTGCAGGCTCTATCATCTTTTCATAGATGTAGATAGCTGTCTCTTTTTTGTATCCTCTATATTCTTTTGCTTTTTTGGTGAATTCTTTTTTGATTTGTTCGATGATTTCCTTTTTCTTTTTTCCGACTCATCTCCTGAGTAGATCAGCTTCTGCCAGCGAAAACCCTGCCATAGACTGTACGAGGAACATCAACTGTTCTTGGTAGACGGCAATCCCATAGGTAAGGTTCATAATAGGTGCTAAGTCATCCACTAATTTCATATTTTCCTCATCTGTTTCTTCCTCACCGTATTTTTCGACTAACATTCCCCTGAGTTCTGTACTCATATAAGTGACTGGTTCTTCACCGTTTTTTCTCGCGATGTAATTTGGGATAAATTCCATAGGACCAGGACGGTACAAAGCATTCATGGCTACGAGATCGTTGATTGAATCAGCTTTTAGTTTGATTAGAAATTTTCTCATTCAGCTTGATTCAAACTGGAATATCCCTGTCGTATTGCCGATCTGGAATACTTTCTGGAAGGTGAATGGATCCTCTAATGGAGGTTGAAACGAAGTATCTTCGAAAAAACGCTGGAACATTTCTGGCAGCGGTTTGTTTTCTTTTTCGTGTGTTTTTTGGATAATTTTGATACAATTTTTGATGACTGAAAGATTTCTTAGCCCCAGGAAATCCATCTTCAACAGTCCTATAGTCTCTAGTGTCGGTCAATCATATTGGGTGACAATATCAGTTCCATTCACCAATTGTGCTGGCGAATATTTTGTTATCTTGTCTGGAGCAATGATGATTCCGCATGCATGTTTGCCTAATTGTCTCATATTGCCTTGTAGTTTCTCCGATAACTCCGCAGCTTGCTGCACTTTAGCGTCTCATTCATATAATGCTTTTAGTTCTTCTCCTACATCCTGGGCATGTACTGCTTGCAGTAATGAAATCTTGTCTGGCATGAGTCATGAGATCTGATTTGATTTTTCGAATGGGACTCCCAATACTCTGGCGACATCTTTGAAAGCCGCTTTGCTTGCCATCTGCATATAGGTACCGATAGAGCTCACTTGATCTTGTCCGTATTTTTCTGTGACGTATTGAATTACTTTCTCTCTTTGTACATCTTCGAAATCAATATCGAAATCTGGCATCGATATACGTGCAGGATTGAGAAATCTTTCGAACAGTAGTCCGAACTGTAATGGATCTATGTCGGTTATCCTTGTTACCCACGCTAATATCGATCATGCACCAGATCATCTTCCCGGTCCTACGACGATGGTATTTTTCTTTGCTCGACGGACGAAATCTGCTACAATAAGAAAATACGAATTGAATCCCATCTCTTTGATAACTTTAAGTTCGTATTCTAGACGTTCTATATATTCCCCTATCGTTCAGAATGAATTTTGCAATCCTATCGCCACCAAGGGTGTATCTTTGTTTTGTTCCAGATATTCCTTCTTGTATGATGTATAGGTCTCTATCGTTATCTCATGAAGTTCTTCTGGTTTGATCTCCTGCACTGGTTTGGTGAGTGTTCATTTGTCTGATATTTTTGTCATCTCCAAAACCGTCTCTTGCTCCCATCAGAGGCCGAATTTATGATTTAATCCTTTGTATGCACGATAACGCAGTTCGAATTCGTGGGTATGCATCACTTCAATTATTAGTTAAATAACGGATTACGGATTCGAAAATACAAAAATTTTTGATGAAAATTTCATGTATTGGAAGTATAGGTATTTAGTATGGTTTTTCAAACCAAAATCCTTTTTTCTGTGTCTGTTATATTTTATTGTTTACAAAAAAAACCCACACATGATGTAGGTTTCTTTTGTGATGTTGAGTTTATGTTTATTGTACTCCAATCTCTCCTAATAGCCGGAATATCACGCTAACTACTAACCGTGAGACTGCTATAAATACTAATCCGACCGCTGCTTGTGAAAGCAATTTGAATCCTTTCTTATATTTTGCTTCATCACCAGCAGCGGTGACCATCTGGAATCCTCCTCGAAGTAGGATGACTAATGCAATCAATGATAACATTCCTAACATCCGGTTGATGAAATTTTTGATGACGGTTATCAAATCTTCGCTTCCTCCTTTTGCTGCGACACTTGCTCATGGAATACCTACAGTAGTCACATACTTCACATCTCCGAATCCCAAAGTATTTTGTGTCACAGCTGCTTTTACTGAGAGAATACTTGATAATCAAAGGACTCCATATACAATAATCATAAACGCTCTCAAAGAAAACTTCTTCATTAGGTGATGGTAATAAATTAAAAGCAAATTATCTGTGGACAGATTAGCTTTATAGCATATAAAATCAAGTCTTGTTATAAAAAAACCCCACATTTCGTGGGGTTTATATATTTTCTCATACATATTTTATTGTACTCCAATAATTCCTAATAGCCGGAATATCACGCTGACTACTAACCGTGAGACTCAAATGAATACCAATCCGATAGCTGCTTGTTGAAGGATCTTAAATCCTTTCTTGTATTTTGCATCATCACCAGCTGCAGTGACCATTTGGAATCCTCCTCGAAGTAGGATGACTAATGCAATCAACGCAAGCATACCTAACATCCAGTTGATAAAGCTTTTGATAACATCGATTAATTTGCTGCCTTGCGCTGTACCTGCACCTGCAACACCAACGCTACTTGTAGAAGTAACATCTCCTAAATTTGTAGTTACTGCCGGAGTTCATTGTGCTGCTACCAAGTTAAACAAACCAAAGGTTGAGAACAAGAAAACTAATACCTTTACCAAATTTTTTTTCATTTTTTCCATGTATAAACAAGCTAAAAGGGATTGTGTTCGTGATATACAATCTCCTTACAAA
>Ga0194044_10001882_pt1 | contig 10619 bp, 10 predicted proteins | sample JunL4417m_MetaG_FD_155460 | JGI IMG/M metagenome (GOLD analysis project Ga0194044, IMG submission 155460) | Anoxic zone freshwater microbial communities from boreal shield lake in IISD Experimental Lakes Area, Ontario, Canada - Jun2016-L442-17m | ecosystem: Environmental > Aquatic > Freshwater...
TACCGATATTTTGGGTAGGGCTTTGGCACAACAACTCTCGATCGTTTTAAAGCAAAATGTCATTATTGAGAATCGGGCTGGTGCAGGTGGCAATATTGGCGCTGAAGCGGCAGCGAAAGCTCCCGCTGATGGTTATACGATTATTTTAGTATCTGGCAGCATGATGACCGTGAACCCCTTTTTATATAAAAAAATGTCGCATGATTACGCTAAGGACTTAATTTATATCACGACGGTTGCTGGCGGGCCGATGGTTTTAGCAGTCAATCCAAATTTACCTGTAAATAATGTCAAAGAATTAATCGCCTTAGCCAAAACGAAGAATTTAAATTTTGGCTCAGCGGGTATTGGTAGCCAGGTGCATATGGCAGGTGAGAATTTTATTTATGCTGCTGGTATGCCTGCAACCCATATCCCTTATAAAGGTGAAGCCTTAGCCATGAATGATCTCATTGCCGGACAAATTGATTTTATGCTCGGCAATTTTCCAGCTACTAATGGTTTTGTTAAATCAGGTCAAGTCAAGGCATTTGGCGTAACTAGCAAGACCCGCATGAAGCAATTGCCTAATGTGCCTACGGTTGCTGAAGCCGGCGTACCAGGTTTTGAAAACAACGGCTGGTTTGCCTTAGCTGCCCCTACCGGCACACCTAATGCCATTATTGAAAAACTCTATAACGCGACAGGTAAAGCGCTTGAATCTGAAGGCATGCGTGCCAGTCTCGAGCAAAATGGGTATGTTGGCTATTTAACGAAGTCAAAAGAACTTGATGCACAAATTAAGACTGAGTCAGCGACTTGGGAAAAAGTGATCAAAGCCCGTAATATTCAAGCGCAATAATTTTTTATGGCCAATTTAGCTAAGCCTTTTTTATTTGGCTTAGTTAAATGACGCTTCAACTAGCATTGTTTCACCAGGCTGAACGCGGGTAAAGATCACCTGGCGATTTTCAATCTTGAGCTGACCCTCGCGTAAGCCAACTACGGTGTAATAAGAACCTTCCAACTCACCCGACTGAGGGAAGTCTTCGCGATAATGTGATCCCCTCGAATTTTCCCGCGCTAATGCAGCTTCATTAATAGAACGGCTTACTAAAATTAAATTACGCAGATTCATCCAATCCTGCCAAGTTAAGTTGAACTCGCGAGAATCACCACCTACCCCAATCTGATTTAATTCGGCAGTTAATTGATCAAGCCGAGAGCGGGCCTGCAAAAGATTTTCTTTATTACGTGAAATACCGACCTCATTCCACATGCAATCTGCTAAGGCATCACGTACTGACTCAATATCGCCCTGCACTGCTCTTAAAGGTAACTCATGCTGCTCAATACTTGCCATCACTGCATTCATATCACAAGGCAATAGAGGCTTGTCGACCACCCACTTTGCCATTGTCTCGCCCGCAATGCCACCAAATACAGTCGAATTAGCAACCCCATTGCCGCCTAAGCGATTAGCACCATGAACCCCGCCAGTATCCTCACCAGCAGCAAATAATCCTGGCAGTACTGTACTACAGTCGACATTAAAAATGAGGCCGCCCATCATGTAATGCGCGGTTGGTACAACCTCAACCAGGTTACCCGCTAAATCAAAGCCGCTATCAGCACAACGCTCAACCATGCCTTTAAAGAGCTTACGCACATTTTCAGGCCCTAAGTGACTCATTTGAATATAAACCCCACCATGCGGAGTCGCACGACCTTCACGAATTTCGGTATTAATGGCTCGCGAAACAATATCGCGAGTAGCCCGTTCATTGCGAGAATCATAATTAGCCATAAAGCGCTCTTGTTTGCCATTTAATAAATAGCCACCAGCGCCTCGTAAGCCTTCTTCCAAAACCGTACCTGTCATCCGTGTACCAGGGCCAGCTAATAATCCCGTAGGATGAAACTGCACCATTTCCATATCCCGCAATTCAAGGCCGGCACGTAAGGCCATTGCTAGACCATCGCAACTTTTATCACCTGAAGGTGTATGGTATTTATACATAGTTGGACCGCCGCCAGTAGCCAGCAAAACTGCCTTCGCACGCACCAAGACAAACTCGCCAGTACGCATATCGAGCATCAATACGCCAGCTAATGACTTGCCATCAGCGCTACGAATCAACTCGAGTGCGCGGTATTCTTCTAAGCGCTGAATACCGCGTTGCCAAACTTGTTCGGCTAACCGATTAATAATTTCAATGCCGGTTAAGTCACCTTTATGTACCGTACGATCAAATGTTTGACCAGCAAACGCTTTTTGATGAACTGTGCCATCGGGGTTGCGATCAAAAAAACAACCGAGTTCATTTTCTAATTCATGAATGCGCTCAACTGCAGTGCTAACTAAAGTCCACGCCAAGTCTTGATCTGAAAGCCATTTACCACCCTCGATCGTATCCATAAAATGCCGCTCTACCGAATCACCTTCTGCTAGCGCAACGTTATAGCCGCCTTGTACCATGCGCGTACAACCCGATTTTCCCAATAAGCCCTTCACCGCAATCGTAATTTGCAAATGCGGATTTGCTTGATGGGCATGCAAGGCGGCAAATAGGCCTGCACCGCCTGAACCTAAGATGAGAATATCGGTTTCAATTATCTTTAATGGCTCAGCAGTATTCATCATTAACCAATTCCTAAGCTTTTCAACACGGCTACCTTATTAATCTCGACTTCGCTACGTACGTCTTGATAAATGCTGCCACCATGGCTATCCATCGCCACTAATAGAGGGCCAAAATCGCGAATCTTAAAGCGCCATAAGGACTCAGGATTTAAATCGTCGAGGTCAACATCTTCAATTTGCTCAATCCAGGTCGTTTCAAGCGCTGCAGTACCACCAATAATGGCAAGATAAACCCCGCCTAACTCAATGAATGCGTTGGCAGAACCCTCACGCAAACCTCCCTTGCCAATAATGATACGTACGCCATTCTCAGCCATCAATGGTTGCGTAAAACGCTCCATCCGATCCGAGGTTGTCGTACCGATACAAACAGGCTCATAGCCCGCAGGGAATTCTGCACTTACCGCCACCTTGCGTACATTGGGTGCTGTATGAATAACTGCGTGACCACTTAAATCAAATTTAGTTTTACGGCCCCGATCAAATAAATGAATTTGCGTAGCATCGCGAATACCAAAGAGTGTATTTTGTAGCGTCACCGTATCATTAATTCGTAACTGTCGAATCGCAGCTTCACTAACGGGAGTGGCAAGTTCGTAATGCGCCATTAGCGGTCAACTTGGAAGTGATTAATAGCCATAGACAAGACCTGCTGGCGTAAAAGTAGCTCGGGCACGGCGTGCTGAATGGCATTGCATATTCACTGCTACCGGATTCATCGTAATGTGGGTGGCAGCCAACTCGACATGGACTGCAAATGCCGTCGCATCTCCCCCGAGTCCTTGTGGACCAACCCCCAAATGATTAACCGCAGCGCTTAATTCAGTTTCTAATAAGGCACCTTCGGTATCGCTGCAGGAGCTTCCTAATGGCCGCGTGGCAGCTTTTTTTGCCAACGCCACACATTGATCAGAAGTGCCCCCTACCCCTACACCCACAATCGTCGGTGGGCAAGTTTTACCACCTGCAGCTACGACACACTCGATCACAAACGCTTTCACGCCTTTCATGCCTTCAGCTGGAATTGCCATTTTTAAAAAAGAATTATTTTCTGAGCCACTGCCCTTTGGAATCATTTCAATTTCGAGCTTTTCGGTATCCGCCATAAAATCAAGATGAATTGCTGGCATTTCAATGCCGCAAGACGTATGGTTATTTTTTCGGGTGATTGGATGTACCACCGATGACCGCAAAGGATATTCTCGGGTGGCCCGCTCACAGCCGCGTCGAATTGCATCTTTTAACGCCATACCATCGACTAGGACGTTGCTGCCAATCTTCACGTTGTAGATTGGTAAACCCGTATCCTGACAAAGTAAATTATCGTCACGCTCAGCAATTTGAATATTGGTTACCATCGTTTGTAAAACAACTTGTGCGCGGGCATCGGTCTCAATGGCTTTTAGTTGCGCTATTCCCTGCTTAATGTCATCTGGCAGCATCTTGAGTGCGCGAATATAAAGCTGCTTACAGGCTTCTTCGACTTCCTTAAGGTCAACTTGCATAGAGGACTATTCGCTTCCAAGATATAAAAATATTAAACCGTAGGCGATCGCCAAAATAATACCCAACTGAATTGAGCCTTTACGTAAGCCTCGCCAAGGGCCAAATTCAATCATTAATAAACGAATACCGCCAGTTAAATGCAAAGTTAAAAACATGACTAAAATCCATTCGCCAATTTTAAAGATGGGCATCTCTGTCAGGTGTAAATATTGTTCAAGACCTGCCTGGCCACGCAAGGACTGAGATAAAACAAAAAAATGGAGGGGTATAAACAAAGCTAAGGCTAAGCCTGATAGGCGATGTAATAAATACGCCCAATAAGAAAGATGGGTTTTAGAGCGATACTGAACGACTGGTCTGCTTTGCATTATTTAGGGCCTCCCACTACCAACCCCCAGACAGCAGCACTACCTAAAATAAGAATTAATCCAGCCAATAACCAGGCACAGAAAATACTCAATTTCGACTGCGGAAAATGCTCTTGCAAAATGTTGGCTAGACCAATAGGTGCATGAATAAAACAAGCTAAAACAAAAATTTCATAAAAGATGGCAAACAACCAGTTTCCTTGGGTGCGCCCTAAAATTTCACCGGCTGTAAGACCACCTCGAATAGCATAAAAAATAATGCCTAAGTGGATTGCAACGCAGATACCTAATACCATCGCGCTAATCCGTTGTAAATACCAGAGCTTAGCTTGCCTTACCCCACTTGCCAGCGATAACTCCTTGCTTAAGTTTAGAGCTTGCCCCACTGACTTCCCTTCATTGCCGCGCGACCGACTAATTTCTTTAAACCAGCGATACCGGCAGTCGGCTCTAATACTTTAGGACAGCGTTCTGAACATTCTCCTTGGGTATGGCATACATGACAACCAGCGTCGCCAGCCACAGCTCTTAAGCGATCGAGCTGAGAAGTATCGCGGACGTCATTGACTAATGTCCAGGCCCGATTTAATGCCGCGGGCCCTAAATATGCAGGACGCAACGCAACTACATCGCAAGAGGCGTAACAAACTCCGCAGCCAATACATTCAATGCCCGCATTGGCTAACTGGCGCTCAGGAGAATCAGGTACCACAGTGGCAAAATCATCAAAGCGCGTTTTATCACCCTTAAAAAATCCGCGGGCATCCGTCCATTTAGTAAAAAACTCGCGCATATCTGTAGCAAGGTCTTTAATCACTGGCAAGTTATTGAGGGGGGCAATTTCGAGGCTATCACCTGCCACGATATGCGATACATGGGTACGGCAAGTCCAGCGAGCTTTACCGTTAACTGTCATGGCACATGAACCACACATACCGACTCGACAAGCAAAGCGATAGCTCAAGGTTGGATCGAGTTTACGTTGAATATAGGTAACCACATCCAACACGGTTTGATTGGGGTTGCGCGGAACCGAATACTCGACGAATTCGCCAGTTTCACCACCACGCCAAACTTTAACTTTCAGGGCTTGATCAGACATAACCTGATTATCGCAAATTAATCATAAAAATGGTTTAAGCAATACCTTTGCGGAGGCCGTTTTGCCCGCATGAAGATCGGCAAAGGCTTTAGGACCGTCTTGCAAGCCCCGTTTTTCGACCCAAGTAAGGTCGCCAAACACGCCATCATGGAGAAATTGCACGGTCGCCTGTAAATCAACAGTGGAATAGGTATAGGTTCCTAATAAGGTAATTTCTGCCAGCGTGAGCTTGCGCATATCAATTTCACTAGCCCAATCTTGTAGGCCAACATGCATGATTACCCCACCTGGCTTCACACTGGCTAGCGCTAACTTGCGAGTTGCTGCACTACCAACACAGTCCATCACAAAATGATAATTATTTTCTTGGGCCGGCTCTTCAAGAGGGTTAAATGTATTGCAGCCAACATGCTTGGTAATTGATGCTCTGCGCAAGGTATTGACTTCCGCTAAATCTACATGCCTCACGCCATCATGTTTAAGTAGTAGTGCTGCTAACATTCCAATAGCACCGCCACCAATGATCAGTACGCGCCCTTCTTGAATAGGGCGTTGTAAAGCCTTCAGCGATAAATTGATGGCATGCACTGCCGTCGCCGCAGGCTCAGTTAATGCTGCTGCATCGATATTCATCCCCACTGGCAACGAAATTAACGAGCTCGCGGGAATACTCATGAACTCGGCAAAAGCGCCGGGTCGGGTCATGCCCACCATGGTGCGGTTGGTACACAGATTATTTCTACCCTGCAAGCAATATTCGCAATAGCCACAGGTAATCAATGGATTTCCTGTTACGCGTTTCCCCACAGGAAAAGCAGGCGCAAGACTCTCGGCCACCGTACCTGCAAATTCATGGCCCATCACTAATCCAGGATTACGCCGCGGGTCATGGCCATGGAAGGCATGCATATCACTGCCACAAATACCAACAGATTCAATTTTTAACACGACTTCATCTGGAATTAATTCGGGATAAGCTTGCTCTAGAAATTGAATTTCATTTGGTTGGGTATAAACCAAGGCTTTCATGGGAATTCCTAACTTGAGGTGTAGCCACCATCCAGCATGATGGTTTGACCAGTTAAATAGGCAGAAGCATCACTAGCAAGAAAAATCGCTAGGCCATATAGATCTTCTAATTTGCCATTTCTACCGACTGCAGTACGGCTAGCATGTAACTGGACTAATTCAGGATTAGCAAAAACAGGTGCTGTTAAAGCTGTGGGAAAAAATCCTGGGCCAATGGCATTACAAGTAATACTGTACTTCGACCATTCTTGCGCAATGGCGCGCGTTAATTGCAAAATACCACCCTTAGCAGCGCCATAGGGAGCGCTATTTGGAAATGCCCGATAACTTTGTAGGGAAGCAATATTAATAATTCGGCCCCATTGTTGTTCTTTCATACGCGGAGCAAATGCTTGAGTCAGAAAAAATGGTGTCGATAGCTGGAGGTTAATTTGCCTTTCCCAGGTAGATGCTGAAACCTGATCAAACGATTCCCGCAAATTAATGCCTGCTGCATTCACCACAATATCGACCGTTGGATGTTTGGCCAATACTATACGACCCAATTGCTTAGCAGCAGCAATGGTTTCTAAATCTGCCACGTAATAGGAGGCCTTGATACCGGCTTGGGTTAATTTAGCTACCGCCTCAACTAATAATGACTCACGACGGGCTACCAAAATAACTTCCGCGCCGGCTAAACCAAATGCATGCGCCATTGCCTCGCCAATACCACTACTGCCACCAGTAATCAGCGCCGTACGATTTTTTAAAGAAAAAAGGTTGAGTAGATTCATAATTCGACAGGCATCCCTAAATCATGTTTTTCGCCTGGAAAATACTTTGCCAAGCGGTCATCGGCAGTTCTGGCGTGGGCTTCCATGCCCTCTAAGCGACTAATACGTGCAGTTACTAAAGCCATCTCTTTGCTTGCAGCACGTGTCATTTTTTGCCAAGTCAAGGTTTTCATAAACTTATGTACCGATAAGCCGCCTGAATACCGTGCCGCTCCTTTGGTTGGTAATACATGGTTGGGACCGCTCGTTTTATCGCCAAAGGCAACCGTCGTTTCCTCGCCTAGAAAAAGCGACCCATAACAAGTTAAATGCTCTAGCCACCAATCAAGCTCTTTAGCGTGTACCTCAAGGTGTTCGCTCGCGTAACGATCGGAGATAGTGACGATCTCTTCTTTCGAGTCACACAAAATGACTTCCCCATAATCACGCCAAGCACAAAATGCAGCATCTTTAGCGATGGGTGGCAGGGTATTAATGAATTGTGGCACTAGCTCCATGACCTGCTTTGCCAAGACTGCAGAAGTAGTAAAAAGCCAAGCAGGTGACTCATGTCCATGCTCTGCTTGACCGACCAGATCACTCGCAACAATTTTGGGATCGGCAGTTTCATCGGCAATGATGGCGATTTCTGATGGCCCGGCAAAAACATCAATCCCTACTTTGCCAAACAAAGCACGCTTGGCTTCAGCCACAAATTTATTGCCAGGTCCAACCACGACATCCGCTGGCTTCCCGGTAAAAAGTCCAAAGGCCAATGAAGCAATGGCCTGTACACCACCCAAAGTCATGATGACATCCGCGCCAGCAGCTTTAAACGCGTACAACACATAAGGATGAATACCGCCACCACGAAATGGACTTGAACAGGCAATAATATTTTTAACTCCGGCCGCCTTTGCGGTTGCTACCGTCATATATGCAGAGGCTATATGGGCATAGCGGCCAGCGGGCGCATAACAACCAACTACATTTACTGGCATTACCTTTTGACCAGCGGTAACCCCGGGATGCAATTGCGTTGAAAAATCTTGGATACTTTTTCTTTGTGCCACTGCAAAATCATGCACCTGCTTCACCGCAAAGTCGATATCGCGCTTAACTTCAGCAGGCACGGTCTGAATAACGGCCGCAATGGCAGCGTCACTCATCACAATTTCACCAGACCATTTGTCCAGCTTCTCTGCATACTCTCTGACAGCCGCCTCACCTTCCTGCTCAATACGAGTCAGCATGGCATGAGCCACTTCTTGCGCTGTCGATGTTTCAGTCTCTGGTGTTTTACTTGCTTTTTTTAAAAACTGAATTGCCATTTCTAAATCCTTAAAAATCAATATAAGACTAATCTCAAAACCAGGGCAACCAACACCCTAGTTTCAAAATTAGCAAATTCGGCGCATCACAAAATAAACGTAATGCTGGTAAAAGATGAATTACTTCGCGTTATTAGCAAACTCACGTAATTGTTTATCTGCGTTAACCATCTTCATATACTCATCGGTAATGTATTCACTAGCAGGAGGTACTGCTTGAATTGCTCCAGTAGCAAGCATGAAGGCGCCAATTGCTGTGAACCAATCATCCATTGGTGATGGTCCCTTAGCGCGATCCATGACTTTCAATTCACCAGCAAGATCAAAGGTCGGACGTGTATCAAACTCCTTACGCATCGAGGCTTCTGAAATTGTTACGCCACCCTGCTCATAAAATTTCTTCATCATTGCAATGGCCTGAGGCTTATTAGCATTCATCCACTTCCAGGTCCGTAAATACACGGCTAAAAATTTTGCCACCATTTGAGGATTTTCTTTCGCATAATCGCCGCGCGCAATTAAAGCCCCAGGCACTACCACTCCACCTTCTTTACCGCTACAAAGCACTTTACCGCCCGCCTTTTCTTCAAGGGTATAGATATTTGGTGCCCATAAGCCACCAAATTCAGCATTTCCAGAAGACATTGCGGAAATAATTTCAGCCTGACCCATATTCTTAATGGTGACATCAGTTTTACTCAAACCATATTTTTTTAAACAGGATTGCACTGCATAGTCACCGGTTGAATTACCCGTCAAAACAATTGCCTGACCTTTAAGTGCTTGTTGTGGATTTTTTGCAAAAGCCTCAGCCCCTTTTGCAGTTCCTACTAAAGCATTACCGGCAGATTCATCATTCGAGATACCAATGGTTTTAATACCGAAGCGGACAAAACCAAGAACAGCTGGAACGGACCCGGTGGCACCAACATCCCAAGATTTAGAAGCCGAAGCAGCAATTTGCGGTACGCCCGCTGGAAAGGTACTAAATTCGGGCTTAAGGCCCATTTCTGCCCACCAATTTTTTTCGCTGGCAATATAAAAAGGTAAGGCCCAATAAACCGCAGGCTGATAACTCACTTTAATTTCAGTTAGTTTTGGTGTCTGCGCTTGCGATAAAGTACTCACCATCATCAAAGCACTACCAATAATGCTCACTGTAAGGCCTAATGCAATTTTCTTCAACTTCATTTTGTCTTCCTCCGTTTACTTTTTAAATTAATGATCACTACCTAAATTTTGCTCCCGCAACAACCGCCAAATCGAACTACGTAATTTCACAAAAGAGGGTAAATCCATCACATCTTCAATACGTGAATGACTATCCCAATTTTCGGCATCACGTATCGATTTAATATCAATAATTTCCCTAATTAACCCAGGATGTCTTGACATCACCACAACCCGATCGGCTAAATACACCGCTTCCTCAACCGCATGGGTAATGAATAAAACTGTTTTGGGATTTTTACGCGCCAGTCGAATTAATTCCTCTTGCATGACTACCCGCGTTTGCGCATCCAAGGCCCCGAATGGTTCGTCCATTAACAATACCTCAGGATTTAAAACATAGGCTCGCGCAATCGCTACGCGCTGCTGCATGCCACCTGATAATTGATGTGGATAAGCCAGCTCATAGCCATCGAGGCCCATTAATTTAATCGCATCAGCAGTTCTAATCGCCCTCTCGGCAGAATCGACACCATTTGCTTTGAGGCCAAATTGAATATTTTCAACCACTGTTTTCCAAGGAAATAAAGCAAATTGCTGAAACACGACAGCGCGATCTGGTCCCGGACCCTTCACTTCATTGCCCCCTACCAAGACTTTGCCTTTGGTGGGCATATCCAGTCCCGCTACCATGCGCAGGCAGGTAGTCTTACCGCAACCAGAAGGTCCCACGAT
>Ga0194044_10001883_pt1 | contig 10615 bp, 10 predicted proteins | sample JunL4417m_MetaG_FD_155460 | JGI IMG/M metagenome (GOLD analysis project Ga0194044, IMG submission 155460) | Anoxic zone freshwater microbial communities from boreal shield lake in IISD Experimental Lakes Area, Ontario, Canada - Jun2016-L442-17m | ecosystem: Environmental > Aquatic > Freshwater...
AACTTTGCAACCCTTAATATCCGATGGAATCATCGTTCCTCTGGAGGTCATGACATTCATGAAATATACAAATAAAATACTCGCAGGGATGCTGATTTTTATTGGAGCTGCCGCATTATTTTCTGGGATAATTATATCCGAAGCCCGGTATCCCGGGTACCGTGTAGCACAGGCTATAAGCGACCTGGGTGTTGGCCCCACCGCATGGCTGTTTAATTCAACTATTTTCATTTTCGGCATATTTCTTATTATCAGCGCATATCTACTCCTGAATACCGGTACAAACAGGTATTTTACCGTGCTCCTCGGATTGGCAGGGGTAGGGGCAACCCTCGTCGGGCTTATCCCGGAAACCCAGGGAGTACCTCATGTAATTGCTGCGGTAATGGTATTCGTATCAGGCGGGCTTTGTGCTATCGCCGGATATAGCGTGTTCAGAGGTCCATTTTCATTATTTTCGCCGGTATTCGGTAGTATAGTCCTTATTGCAGCAATACTTCTCGCATTAAAACTTTATCTCAGTCTCGGGATGGGGGGTATGGAACGGATGATTGCCTACCCGCTCATTATATGGGCCCTTGGTGTGGGAGCCTACCTGATGTCTCCGGGAAAATAAGAACTTTTCAACTTGGGGAATACCCCGGTTTAATTAATGTCAGAAGGGTTTTCATCCGTCGATTTGGAGGCATCACCATATACCTCAGTAGTGAAACCACCGTTTGTCGCTCACGGGTAAATAATTCTCCTGGATTCTCCATCGACGGGAAAAAAAGAATTCATTTCTGGAGATGGTGCACCTTACCTATAGAAACAGAATAAACCGGCCTGAATTTATTTTCCCTTCAGCTCTGCGTCAATCGTAGCAATAAGGCCCGATGGACTTGCCGGTTTCTGGATAATATGGTGAACAAAAATATTCCTCGCTTCAAGCTCTTCACGGACTTTGTTCTCAGGCATCCCGGTATAAATTATTACTTTTGCTTCCTTTAATTTGGTATCCCTATGGATCCTGAAGAGAAAATCAATGCCGTCCATTCCTGGAAGTTTTACATCAAGGAGGATCAGGTCCGGCGTTACACCTTTCATCAGGGTATCATACGCTACCTCTGCCGAGTTAGCAATAAGGGTATCATAATGAGCAAGGTACTTGATAAAATAAGCCAGGCTATCAGCGATGTTTTCATTATCTTCGATAATAAAAATAAGCGTCATCAACAATATTTTTTGTACCATGCCGGATAATTCTTTCGTGTTCCCAGTGCAGGGGGATTATCGAAAGTCATGTGATTATACTGAACGGTAAGGTTCACTTTTCATGAGGCAGATAGGTTATTTTTAATAAATGCTGTAACTCTTTGTAATTGTGCTGAATTGCCATTATGGATTACCTCCGGGAATCTCATCTTGTTTACCAGTAAATATTCTATTTTTTCCCGTTTTTGTCTACGTCGATCAGGTCCTATGCGACGTTGGCCCAACTATGCACAATTAGTTAAGGCGCCATGTATAGAAGCCCCCGCGGTAACCATTATACTTATCCTCTTAGCTGGTTCATATACTGCTGATGCCGGACCAGGACGTTTTCTCAAAAATAAAAGGCATATCAAAAGAGAGAACAACTTTTATGCTTTCCGAGATCATTCCGGATTTAAAGGGTGCAAAAAAGGACAACTATTCTGTGGATCTTATTGAAAAAATTAAAAAACAACTTCCTGATCTTGGCATTTCAATGAAAAAGGTCGGGAATGATTATGAAATATCCACCTGTTTAACGGGACTGGTAAACGAAAAACTTATACTTACACCCGAGGATAAGAAACGACTCTGGAAATTTTTTGAGGAACCAAAAGTCCCACGGCCACTTGACGAACTGATTAGGGAATATATCACAAAAAAGACCGGAAAACAGTGGGATGACCAGGTCATTCTTGAAAGGATACGCCAGGCAGTTATCGCCCAGAAAGGAGATTACTGGCGTGAAGGACAGAAAAAAAAGGTCCAGTACGAGCAGGGATATCGTATTTTTGCTTACCTTGCCTACCAGTTCCCGGTATATTTTATCCAGTTTGAACATATCCTCGGAATGCTTGCCTCATCTGGACTCCTGAAAGAGGACATGACGATCCTTGATATTGGAAGCGGCCCGGGTGTGGCAGCGTTGGCGACGACAGATTTCCTCTCGCGGTCCGGACATGGTAACGCCACACTCCATGCTGTTGAGCTCGCAGGGGAGCAGCGCGAGGCATTTACATTCCTTACCAGCAGGTTTTCGGATGGGATCGCGGGAATCACCATAAAAGATCCACTACCTGAAGATCTCACCACGGTCCCTATCGGGGCCCTTCCACGTGAAGTCGACCTGCTCGTATTCCAGAATGTCCTGAATGAACTTACAGGGCTGACGATAAAGGAAAGGGCAGAAAGAGTAAAGGCCCTGTCAGAAGTATTGTCACCGGACGGGGTAATTGTGATCACCGAGCCCGCGGACATGGTAAATTCTATCGCCATGAGACAGACAGTCCAGGAACTAACCTTTTCCGGACTCTTTGTCAGTGCACCCTGTCCACCCGGATGGACGAAGACCTGCAATTCCCAGCATTGCTGGAGTTTCGTTGAAAAACCACCACTAAAACCGACCCGGCTAATGGAGATGGTAGCCTCATGCAAGGAAGCCTACCGGTTCCTCAACACGGATATTAAGTATTCCTATGCGGTCCTGAAAAAAAGTCCGTCCCATAAGATACCGGATTACAACACAGGAGTCCGGAAAAAGACGGCGGTATTTTCGACCCTTTCACGCCATGTCGACCGCCGGATCAATGTAGGTGCTGCGGTGATGTCAGGTGACCTTGGCAACAGCAGGACTCATCTCTGGAAACTCTGCGACGGGACACCACAAAAACCCGTGTATGCCGTGATGCCTTCGTATCATCTTTCAATTGAAAATGAATACATCATGAAAGCCGGTTACGCGGAACAAGTTGACATTTCGGGTGTACTTGTCAGGTATAACCCCAATCATGACTCATACAATCTCCTTGTAACGAGGGCAACAAGGATCATACCCTCCGGTAACAGGCCTGCGAGGAGATGACCGTGAAGCGGATCCCTGGTATTCTATCCAGGAGTCATGCATTCTGTTAAGGTTGAGACCTCAACCGTACTCTGGAAAATATCATATTTTCAAACACCAATCGTCACCTGAAAACTTCATCGTCGTTAACAGGTAATAAGAAAACCTGGGAATGAATATTTTTATAATAATCTGGTTATTCGGCGTCATATTAAAATAACAATAGTATAACGGGTAAATATTAAGCCAGAATGTTTATTGGTAAACAGGAAGAAAATAAATCACCATGCAGTCCCGGAGACATAAAAATTACTTCTATATGAGTAGCTTCGCGCTGATCCTTATTATTTTCACCATTCTCTGCGGATGCGTAGGTACCGACCTAACCTTTCATAGCAACAATTCAAGTACACCTGCAGTCATGAGCCCTACTTCAGTGACGGCTCTCCCGAATGCAACACCTCCGGAAAATCCAGGTGCAGGAGAGCCAGATAAAACCGTGAATATGGAACAGGCCAACCATGGCCAACTTGAAAAAGCATGGAAAACACTCCGGATAATTAATACTGACACCAATGAGCGGTATTTAAAATTGGATCTATCCAAGAGCGATGATATCAATTACCTTCGATACTTACTGGTTCCTGAAACCGTCAGGAAAATTGAATTGGTGCGTTCTGACCTGTACCAGATAAACCCGGCAAATGATGATGAAAGAAATGATACAAAAGCCCTCATTGAAATCACGAATTACACCATTCTGAAATATGAGGGACTTTCCACGGTAATGCATGCAACACAGTTCGTCGCCATCGGAGACCCGGTGAAAATGAAAGCCGAACTCAGGAAGGCAAAATTCCAGATAATGGATGCACTCGATATCATCAACGAACAGGAGATTTCTGAATATCCTAGTATGTATCGTGACCAGATTGCTGCCGATAAACGCGAACTTGACGAAATGGCCTCACAGGTGGAGAGTTTCACACAGTCTGTATATCGCACCACACAGTTTGAGGTGTAATTTCCTGATTCATTTTACATTTTTTTTGCTATTTTGCCTTAAATGGTTTGATACGATACCGGGTCAGCCGGCCAGATTCCGAGGCATGATTCCATATCTTCATAATCACGGCGGGATAATAATATCATGATATTTCTGCAGCACACCTGGAACCACCCTAAAGAGATTAGGATCCGGGAGTTCCCGTACTGTGGCACAGGGAGTGCGATCGCCCGTGGACCTTTGCAAAAACGGTAAACAAAAATGAAGCATATCATATCGATACGCGACCTTGACCGGCCATTTATCGATGAACTGATCAACCACGCCAACCACATTGCATCACAACATTTTAATGCGAATTCATTAAGCGATAAAATTCTCGCACTTCTCTTCTTTGAACCTAGTACCAGGACCCGTATGTCATTTGAGGCGGCGATGGCCCGTCTCGGGGGAACTTCAATATCCGTAGGAAGTATCGAAGCGAGCTCAATGGCCAAAGGAGAGACACTTGCCGATACCATACGGGTGGTAAGCGGGTACGCCGATGCAATTGTTCTTCGGCACCCAAAAGAAGGTGCTGCAAGACTTGCAAGTGAATTTGCCTCTGTACCGGTCATTAATGCCGGGGATGGAGCAGGACAGCACCCGTCACAGACCCTTCTCGACCTCTATACAATACAACAGTCCCTGCCGCTCGACGGTATTGATGTGGGAATGATTGGGGACCTCAGGTACGGTCGCACAGCACATTCACTCGCGTATGCCCTCTCCCTGTACCGCAGCCGGATCCATGTGATATCACCGAAAGGACTGGAACTCCCGTCCGCGCTTATCGGGGAACTCCGTGACCGTGGTACCGAGGTGATCGAGCATGAGCATGTTGAGGACATTATCAAAGAACTGGATGTCCTCTATGTGACCCGTATCCAGAGGGAACGTTTCCCTGATTCAGCATCATATTTCGATGTCTCTTCAAGCTACAAGATAACAACCGACCTTCTTGAAGGTGTCAGGAGTCACCTTATCGTGTTGCACCCGCTCCCCCGCGTAGATGAGATTGAACCAGATGTCGATGACCTCCCCTACGCCCGGTATTTTGAACAGTCAAGGAATGGTGTCCCGGTAAGGATGGCGATGCTCCAGGAGGTATTAAAATGACCACACTTGTGCCACCGGCTGAAGGCCTCCTGATTAACCCAATCAAAAATGGCACAGTTATTGATCATATCACATCTGGCGAAGCACTGAACGTGCTGAAAATAATCGGGATTACCGGAGCAACAACCGAATCAGTGAGTGTTGCTACAAACGTTTCAAGCGGGAAAATCGGAAGGAAAGACATTGTAAAAATTGAAAACAGGGAACTCCGTAAAGAGGAGATGGACCGTATTGCGCTTATCGCTCCCCGCGTATCGATCAACATTATCCGTGATTACAAGGTATATGCAAAAGGTGGAGTAGAGCGTCCAAAATTTCTCCTTGGTGTGGTCAGATGCCCAAACCCCGGGTGTATAACTAATGCGCATGAACCGGTCAACAGCAGGTTTGAAGTCCTGCCGAATGGTCTGCACTGCATGTACTGCGACTGGCTGATCACCAACGACATCACGGGCCATATGATTTAACCGCTAAAACTTCGTTTCACATCAATTAAAGAGGATTTGGAATCAGGCAGGTCCCGCTTGCAGGGATTATAATTGCCGTTGAATTTTTTTTTCATTGTGCGATTTCTCATGGATGCGGACGAATACCCCGATCACCTTATCACTGGAATCGGTAATAGGCTGCGCCTTAAGCGCAACTTCCCTCCTTTTTCCCTTCATTGATATAATGGCGATATAGTTCTCGATACCGATCACCATACTCTCGCGGATGATATCCCTGACAGGGTCTTCAATTTTTTCGCCTGACCTGGTATCGACAAGCATGAGGAGCTGGTTTAACGAGACCATCGTTGCCTGTGTCCTTTTAACCTCAATCAATCTCTCTGCATATGGGTTCATGAGGAGGATCCGCCCGTTAATATCAGTAATAATAACCGCGTCAAGTAATGACATGATATTTTGTGAGACCCGACTCTCAAATCCCATAAGCCGCCGCATTATTTCATGGTTAGCGATGGCAATCTCGCTATTTGTAATGATAGTAGTGGTGTTGAAAGGAATCGTGACAAATCCATAAGGTCCTGCTGACAAGGCCCGGTTAATAATCTCGTCATCCCTTTTTTCCGAAATGAATATGACTGGGGTATTAAACACATGGTTCACGTAATATGCCGCTTTAATGGCATCTATTTTGCCAGGGAGCGAAACATTCATGATGACAAGATCGGGGTTGTGCTCGGCAACTAACGCAATCGCTTCTTCGCCGGTAGACACCTTGCCGGTGATAACATAATCTTTACCTGATAACATCCCCTCAAGAAGGTGTGCGATAATTTCATCATTTTCGACTATTAACACTTCCTTCATGAATTTCATGGTCTCTCCTGATAGGGTCATGCACTGGTTCCGTCGGATTTTGTTCCTGTAAGGTGTCCATGCTCGTCAATTTCACCGCGGTATATCCGTGTACTGGAGATCCATCGCCGGTCTTCCGCGAGTACGCAGGTAATCTGGTGAATATCGACCTTGTGTAGTCCTGCTTCATGGCGGAGACGATTAATCTCAGTTGCTGCCGGAAGCGTCTCCTCCGAGACGACGATGGCATCAAAATCGGCTTCCAGCGCTGAGCCATACCGGTCGGATAAAGGTTCGATCTGCCAGTTTGTGGTATATCCCTGATTATCAATGAATGTTTTTAAGTATTTTTCACGATCTTTATACGGGCGCACGGGATGGCTTTTTGCGCTTGCGAATGAATCAGTGGTCAGGCCGATTATTACGGTACCATCAGAAGTTGCAAGGTCAAATGAGCGGGCGAGGAGCTGTTTATGCCCATCATGCAGCGGATCAAATGTGCCCCCTACCATAACCTTCATTCGCTTGAATCGTTAAACTGCTATAGTATTATGAGTATGGATAAACGTACAGGTTCTTCTGGTTTTATTGCACCAAATGCCACGGTCCTCGGTTCTGTAATTATCAAAGAAAACGCAAGCATATGGTTCGGTGCCGTGGTCAGGGCGGACAAAGATGATATTTTTATCGGGGAATTTTCAAATGTCCAGGACAATGCGGTTGTTCATACAAGCAAGGGGTTTCCGGTCCATATCGGTAACCAGGTCTCGATCGGTCATGGTGCGATACTCCATGGTTGCAGGATCCAGGACCGCGTGCTTGTCGGTATGGGGGCCATCGTCCTAAACGGTGCTGTTGTTGGTGAAGATTCAATTCTTGGTGCTGGCACGGTGGTAACAGAAGGATCTGAAATTTCTCCCGGCTCTCTTGTGATTGGTGTACCTGGAAAAGTGATCAAGCCGACGACCCCCGAACAAAAAAAGAGCATTGTGAGCAATGCAGAAAGTTACATGGAACTTGCACGGAGGTACAGGGATGCATGAAGTGGTCGTTATCGGGGGTGGGGTGACCGGGATCCAGGCTTCCCTCGATCTTGCCAATCACGGTATTATCGTACATCTCATAGAATGTCAACCATCGATCGGCGGTCACATGTCCCAGTTAGACAAGACTTTTCCTACGAATGACTGCTCAATGTGTATCCTCTCACCAAAGATGGTCGACGTAATCAGGCACCCGAATATTAGGGTCTACACACTTTCAGAAGTTGAACGTGTTGAAGGAGAAGCAGGTGATTTCCGGGTAATAATCAGGAAAAATCCCCGGTATATTTATGAAGACCTCTGCAATGGTTGCGGTGACTGCATCCAGGTCTGCCCTGTAGAAGTATACAACGAGTTTGATGCAGGGGTCGGGACAAGGAAGGCGATCTATAAACCAAATCCACAGTCAGTTCCTGACCTCGTCGTAAAAGATCCAGTCCATTGTGTGGAATGCGGTCTCTGTTATGATGCATGTCTGCTTGATGCCGTGAAGAAAAAAGATGACCCGGTCTTCATCGAGGTCCATGCAGGGAGCATTATTGTTGCTACAGGGTATTCGGTCTTTGACCCGGGTGTAAAGAAACAACTCCGATACCTTGAGTATCCGGACGTCATCACAACCCTGGAACTCGAACGGATGATGAATGCGAGCGGTCCGACCGGCGGTCAGATCAGGCGTTTCTCAGATGGACAAAAACCGAGACGTGTGGTGTTCATCCAGTGTGTCGGGTCACGCGATATGTCAATTAACCGGCCATGGTGTTCATGTGTCTGCTGCATGGCATCAATCAAGAATGCAATCCTTATAAAGGAGAAATCCCCGGATACCGATGTGACAATCTGTTACATGGATATCAGGGCCTATGGCAAAGGTTACGAGGAATTTCGTGAGCGGGCAGAGACAACAGGAATACGGTTCCTTCGCGGTATTCCCGGGGAGGTTAGTGGTGATAAAGGAGACATGTCACTTATTGTGGAAGACAGCGAGACAGGGGAATTGAAAGATTTAAAACCAGAACTGGTTGTCCTCGCAGTTGGTATCAGCCCATCTTCCCAGGCTGGAGAAATTGCAGAAAAATTAGGGATATCTCGTGATACATCAGGTTTCTTTACGTCACTTGATGATAAAATGGGGATTGTAGAGACCAACCGGCCGGGCATCTACATCGCCGGGACTGCTGTTGCCCCGAAAGATATACCCGACTGTGTAGCTGTCGCAGGTGCCGCGGCAATGCGTTCCTTTATCGGGTCAATCCGGGACTAAAAGACTATGGAACAATTAAAAACCCTATGGTATGAAACGGATACTGATTGCATTGCCTATATTGATGAGACCAGGCTTCCGGTATCATTTGAGATCGCCAGGTGTACGACCATTGCAGAACTTGGGACCGCGATAAAAACCCTTGCAATTCGTGGGGCTCCGGCATTGGGTGTGGCAGGTGCATTTGGAGTCGCATTAGCCGCAAGGAGATCGAGTGAGACCGGATTTGAGCAGTTTTACAACCAGGTGCAGGTAGACGCCAACCAGCTTTCATCCACGCGGCCAACCGCGGTGAACCTCTCCTGGGGTATACAGCGGGTACTCAACAGCGTGAGTACCTCAGGATCAGTCTATGAAGCGAAGGAGGCAGCACTCTCCGAAGCACTCGCAGTTGCCCGTGAAGATGCTATAATCTGCCGCAGGATCGGACAACACGGTGCGGCATTATTGCCAGATCGTTGTACTGTCCTCACGCATTGTAATGCAGGAGCCCTTGCTTGCAGTGAGTGGGGCACTGCACTGGGGGTTATCCGCTCAGCAGTTGAGGCAGGCAAAGATATCAGGGTGATCGCCTGCGAGACCAGGCCCCTCCTGCAGGGTGCACGTCTTACTGCATGGGAACTGGCCCGCGATCATATTGATGTAACCGTGATTACCGACTCCATGGCAGCCCAGTTAATGCGCAAAGGCGATATCGGAAGTGTTATTGTCGGGGCAGACCGGATTACGCATGACGCGGTATTCAATAAAATCGGGACCTATATGCATGCAGTGTGTGCAAAATACCATACGATTCCGTTCTATGTCGCAGCTCCTGTTTCCACGTTTGACTTCAAAGGAACGGAGCCTGATATTATAGTCGAAGAGCGAGGACGGGAAGAAATCGCATCGTTGTATGGCCGGAAAACAATTCCAGATGGAGTACCGGTGAAAAACCCGGGATTTGACGCGACACCACTGGCACTAGTAAGCTCGATCATCACTGAAAGGGGTATCCTTTCCGCACCATATGATATACGGCAGGTCATGGAAACAGCAGAAAACACATCGCCAAGGTGATCAGATTTCAAGCATTTAACCCTGGAACAATTGACTATTCGCTCCTTTCAAGCGTGATATTCATTATCGGTGAGATTACTGTTATCGTCCTCATCGGGCTGTTTTTTCTTGCGCTTTTTCTTGTTGCTCTCACGTTATATTCAATCAGGAAAGGAAAACTGATTTTCCCGGGGTTTTTAAAGGCAGGGATGGTACTGGTCGAAGGGTTCTCCAAGGCATTGTTCAGCCTTTTTGGTCTCGAAGACAAGGAGATGATGACATTTTTTATCCGCGTGCATAACACAATGAGCAGGAAATCTTTTGAGGTGATCCCTGTCGGGGATAGGGCAATATTCTTCCCTCAATGCCTGAGGTCTGCAAAATGCCCTGCAAATCTCACCCCGGAAGGACTGAAATGCGTCAACTGCGGGCAATGTACCGTTACCAATGCGATCCGGTTGCTTGAATTGCTCGGTTACAGGCTCTTTATTGTCCCGGGGTCGTCCTTTATCAAACGTATGGTGAAGAAGTATCACCCAAAGGCGATCATCGGCGTCGGATGTCTCTCTGAAGTGAAGGAAGGCCTGGATATGTCTGATAAGCTCGGATTGGTTGCCCTCGGGGTGGTAACAGAGCGGGAAGGATGTGTCGAGACTTCGGTAAACTGGGATGATGTCTTTGGGGTGGCACTTATTGGTATCGACCCGGCATTAGTCCCTGATGAAGTAAAGG
>Ga0194044_10001886_pt1 | contig 10602 bp, 8 predicted proteins | sample JunL4417m_MetaG_FD_155460 | JGI IMG/M metagenome (GOLD analysis project Ga0194044, IMG submission 155460) | Anoxic zone freshwater microbial communities from boreal shield lake in IISD Experimental Lakes Area, Ontario, Canada - Jun2016-L442-17m | ecosystem: Environmental > Aquatic > Freshwater >...
TTTACAAGATCGAATCCTGCAAATGATGTCGGGCGCTCAAGGCGAAAATGGAGACACCAGACCCCAGAAACCGGGCAGCGAATCTTACGGTGCGACAAGCGCCGAAGAACCGGGCGCTTACTACCAAGGGCCTATAGATCCGGCAGGTGAAATCAAACCCAAACCGATTAATCCAAGATGGTGGGGAGCATGAAACCGCGGATTACGCATTTAAATTTCTTTGACTTTTGGGGGTTTGGCAAAACGACCAGTGTTGTCGTTCTTGCCCTGCTTCTTTCAAATCTATTTTTGATAGACCTCGCTGAGACAGCGGAGCTTATGGCTCCCAAAATTTCAGGAGGAGAAACTTTGAAAAAGAAAGAACCGGCCGCAGAGGATATTCAGGCCGGTCAACTTTCGTGGGAAATGCCAGGGAGACTTTCTATCTATGATCTTCAGTTTGGACCAGCTATTGCTCAAAACCAGGGCTGGAAATTTCTTGGTAACAGCAGGACCTTTAATGCAGGGCTTTTTGGGGACAGGTTAATATTGATGGTGCGATTTTATTACAAGGCTTCGACCTCGGACACACCTTTGAAATTTGTCATCAAGTTACCAGATTCAAGACAATACGAGGAAACCGTCAGACTCTCAAACAATCAAGGGCAGTTTGCGTACCACTTCACAATTCACAGGCCTGAAGATTTCCTGGGGAGTGGAATGATCTATGTTTATTATGGCTTCAGCATAGTGGATGTCCTTGATTTCACCATCATGCCCGGCGCCTGACACAATTCGGGCTCCATGACCAAAATACTCAAAACTAGATTGGACATCCTGATGGTCGAGAGGCGACTGACGTCTTCGAGAGAGAAAGCCAGAGCCCTCATAATGGAAGGTAAAGTAATTGTTGATGGGGTAATTATTGATAAACCCGGTAGAGAAATATTGAATACGGCGGAACTGGGTCTAAAAGAATCCCTCAAGTATGTGAGCAGAGGGGGCCTCAAACTGTCCGCCGCCATTGATAAGTTCGACATCGACCCTACGGGGCTGACCGTTCTGGATGCGGGGGCGTCAACGGGTGGATTCACAGACTGCCTTCTGCAAAGCGGCGCAAAAAGAATCGTGGCTGTTGACGTTGGCTATGGGCAGTTCGATTGGAAACTTCGCAACGACCCAAGAGTTAGACTGCTTGAGAGGACTAATTTTAGATACTTGGATATATCAGCATTGAATGAATCTGTAGACGCGGCGGTCGCAGACCTGTCTTTCATTTCCCTGAGACTGGTGTTATTCAAATTCGCGGAAATCCTCTCAAAGGGCAACTGGTTTGTTCCACTTGTCAAGCCACAGTTTGAAGTCGGGAGAAGAGATGTCGGAAAGCACGGTGTGGTAAGGAATCCTGACGCTGTCACAGCGGCTTTGCATACCGTAAAGAGAGCGGCTACCGACACTGGTTTTATGGTAGTCAATGAATTCGAATCACCGATTCTTGGCCCCAAAGGCAATCATGAATTTTTGATTCACCTCGTAAGAGTATAGAACATTTTTTGAGGCTCGTTTTAAAAATTGCGTTGATTTTAAGTGCTTTTAAATTGAAAACACTTGCCCAGTCGGTTAGAATTTCAAATTCTTAGTAAAAACCATCCCGAAAATCGTTAAACTGAAAGGTTTGATTATGGCTTTCCCTGATGTTGAAACTCAGATCCGACACATTATGCGTGGGGTCGAAGAGATAATTCACGAAGAAGAATTGCGGCGAATGATTTTGAAAAGCGCCCAAGCCGACACCCCTATTCGCGTCAAACTGGGCGTAGATCCGACCGCCTCCGACATTCACTTGGGGCACATGGTTACCATCAGGAAATTGAAACATTTTCAGGATATGGGGCACACGGCAATTTTTCTGATAGGTGATTTTACCGCTCGTATCGGGGACCCTACCGAAAGGTCCGAAGCCAGGGTGCGATTGACTAAAGAACAGGTGTGGGAACACGCAAAGGATTACAAAGACCAGGTATTCAAGATCCTTGACGAACAAAGAACCGAAGTTCGGAACAATGGCGAATGGTTTGACAGCATGACGTTTGCTGACTGTCTTGACTTGGCCTATCGGTCCACCGTCGCTCGTATGCTGGAAAGAAATGATTTTGAAAGAAGATTCAAAGACGGTTCTCCAATAAGCATCACGGAATTTTTGTATCCTCTCATGCAGGGATATGACTCAGTGGCTCTAAAGTGCCATGTGGAATTGGGTGGAACAGATCAAAAATTTAATTTGTTGGCGGGTCGCGACCTGCAGCTCCAATTTGGCCAGGATCCTCAGGTGGTCATGATGACCCCCTTGATCGAAGGTTTGGACGGCTCCAAAAAGATGAGTAAAACGGAACGTAATTATATTGCCGTCGACGATACGCCTGAAGACATGTTCGGAAAAACCATGTCGATCCAGGATGATCTGATCGTAAAATACTTTACTCTGCTCACGGATGTGGAACTGGATGAAGTCAGTAGATTTGGACGGGCCCTGGAAGAAGTGGAGACGCATCAGGAATTGTCGGATCCCCTCCATCCGATGCAGATCAAGAAGGCGCTGGCTAGAAGCATAGTCTCAGAATATCATGATTGGAAAGCGGCCAATCGAGGAGAAGAGCATTTTGAAAAGGTTGTCCAGCGCAGGGAGCTTCCCAGCGAGATTCCTCTGGTTGACCTGATAGAGAGGAAACATCGGGCATATGAACTCGTGGCCACTCTAGGCGCCATATCTAAAGCCGAAGCCAGGAGACTTATAACCCAAGGGGGCGTCAAAATAGAGGGCTTGAAAATCGAAGATCCTGTCAAAGAAATAGATCTTGAAGATCAAGAGTTGACTATCCAGATAGGAAAAAGAAAATTCTTCCGAGTTAAAGCCGCTGGATGAAAAGGCTCTGAACTAATTTGGCCGGCACAGACCGACTCAATTTGTTCCTAAATCAACTTTCAAGGCGACATACGAACTCACCAACCGACGAATTTTGGCATGATGTTTCTGGAGTTGTGAAGTGTTACAGTCTGCGGACGTCAGAAACCACTTAGAGCCCATTTCAATGCGGCCGCAAACTTTGAGTATGAAATTAATTCGTTCCGAGATGGAACAGAATAAGAGAGGAACTATGCATAGTCTAATCGCCACAATATGTACCATAACCATTTTCTTTGGTTTGTCTCTGGCCGCTAGCCCAGCTAGAGCAAAAGAAAGCGTAGCCGTAGTCGTCGTGGATGTTCAGGGGGATTTTACCACCGCTCGGAACGGTTCTCTGGCCGTCCCCAATACTGATCAGTCCTATCTGGAAAATGTATCCAAAGTTACGGAGCGGTTAAAAAAGAGCGGGCTGCCGGTGTATGCTACCCAAGATTGGCATCCTGCCAATCATATGTCTTTCGCATCTAATCATAACGGCAAGAAATCATTTGATACCATCAAACTGTCGGATGGGAGAACTCAGGTCCTTTGGCCCACACATTGCCTGCAGGAGACCGATGGCGCTAAAATCCTTTTGAATCAGGCTCTCATCACCAAGGTGGTCAGAAAGGGCATGGATCCGAAGTTTGATTCATACTCCGGGTTTATGGACGACGGAGGCGCTAAAACCGAATTGGATAAAGCGCTAAAGGCTGCCGACATCAATACTTTAATTGTCTACGGCGTTGCGACGGATTATTGTGTAAAGGCCACGGTGCTTGATGGACTCAAGGAAGGGTATAATGTTTATGTTGTAAGTGATTTATGCCGTGGTGTAGATGCAGAAGCCTCAAAGGCCGCTTTAGAGGAAATGAAACAAAAAGGGGCTACGATCTGGAACTCCCTGGACATGGAAAAAATCAAGGACTTTTAATTTAAAGGTGTTTGACTTAAGTTAGATCCAAAATGTTTCGGTTTTTTGATGTAATTCTCTTTTGCAGTAAATAAGCCCCTTGCTTATCTAGAACGAAATCACGCGGTATGGACGTGAAAGATGTCCTTTTTCGTGAGACTTTTGCATCAGGCCCCTGATTAGTGATTTTCGCACATTAAACTGTGATCTTCTTTAGCAACCACGCCATATTCTTGCCGAGGTTCTTCATTGTGGCTATTGCTTCTTCGTCTTTTTCAACTTCCCCCTTGTTTCGACCAAAGCCTACATTCCAGTAGGTCGATCCTGGAACAATCATTTCGTTGATAAAGAAGAAATGGTTTATTGTGTCGAAGCAGTGAACGGAGCCGGCCCGTCTTGCCGCAACCACGGCCGCGCCGACTTTTAATCTCAACATGTTGTCATTGGCTCTGGCGACCATTCCGGATCTATCAATAAGACCTTTCATTTCTGCTGTCACATCGGTGAAATATGTTGGAGAGCCGAGAATTATACCGTCAGCTTCTCTCATTCCGGCAATGACTTCGTTTACGTAGTCTGTGGCTACAGAGCACTTTTTGTCCTTGTTTTGCATGCACTTATAACAGGCGATGCATCCCCTGACCTTCTTTCCGGCTAATTCTATTAGTTCGGTATCAATTCCTTCCGTTTCTAACTCCGCAAGAACATGTTTTATGAGAGCGGTAGTATTCCCTTCTTTTCGAGCGCTTCCATTAATTGCAAGTACTTTCATAATAATCTCCGTATTTAAGGATGTTTTAATCTTTATCAAGATTACTTTGGATCTACCAGTTTCAAGAGTATTTCCCCAATTTTAGTTAAAGGCATCGTTAAGGATTTCTGTCAAGCCATTATACTGACATTGATATCAAGCGCGCTTAATTTGGCAAGTTCCATAGTTCGAGAAGAAACAGCCAGAAACATAGTCTATTACTGACAAAAGTTAGTCTTAAATGTTAGGAACTCAGACTATGACTTGTTCCAAGATAAACCTAAAAAGCCCTAGATTCTTATAGGTTAATCTGAAAGCAGTCCTACACATTAAAAACTTCTCCAGTAATTGAGGCATTTGTTGTGTTTTTTGTTTATTGAGTTGATATAAAAACTGTTCTTTTTTACGAAAAATGCTTGCAATTTACCAAACACTGTTATAATTAGACTTTCGAAACCGAGAACACAATTGATCTCGGGGGGTATATACAGGTAATAGCTTGTGTTTAATGGTGGTCTTCCTCAAGACTTCCGAGTTGATCCAGCTAAACACCAAGGAAGGAATTTCCGTGAAAATCTTAGAAGTCCGGCCTTTACCTGCAATAGAGATCGAGCTGACAATGTGTTTTCGGTTTTGTGGTTTTCGAGGATATTTCACGGATTCCTTCCATTGTCGGTTGTGATTAGGGCTTCTTGAAACATTTACCGCATTAAAATTGGTGTTTTCGGGGGGGATAAGCAGTCGGCTTGTTTCCGTGCCTTCGGACTATCAAATTGTCCTGATAGGAACGGGCAAAGTCGACTGCTTTTTTTGGAGTCAAAAATCAATTTTGACCTTTGTTGTCAAATTGCGATTTCGCTGTTCCTATCGGTATCGCCGGCAGGAATCAATAAACAGGAACCAACCGTCGTATTCTCTGGAAGAGGCTGAAACAGTATGCGCCTGCGATGTTGAGGTATTGTCAAGCACCCATTGGAATGATATAATTGGATAAATTATATTAACCAGAACGAAGCAAGAAACGACGTGAAATATCTCATTGTATTACTCTTTACAGTCACTTTTTTCGTTAATGGCTGCTCCTCCCTACTGGACGCCCGCTACGTTACCCAAGAGGGTAAGGAAAGCCCGTTCAAGCCCAACGTGACTACACACGAGCCGATTCAGGCCCCCTCTTTGCGTGACTAAGCTCCCTATTTCATAATAATAATTTTTCTGTGGTGGAATTTAATTGGCCCGGGATAATTTGAAACGGGCAGGGTAAATAAAGCCGCTGCCCATTACATTTCAAATATTTTACGCAGCCGCAAGGTTTGATGAACTGTAGTCACATTTAAGCTTCTGCAAGGCTGCTCGCTCAATCTGTCTCGCCCTCTCTCGCGTCACACCGAAATGCCTTCCAAGCTCTTTCAGAGTTTCAGGCTCGTCAGACAGGATCCTCTTCTGCACTATGTACTTTTCACGGGGATTTAGCTTTTCCACGGCGACGCCAACCCAGCGTCTCAGGATTTCAGTCTCCTGGCGCTCAAGCAACTCTCTCTCCTGGTCGGCTGTATTATCTCTCAAGGTGTCGGCGAATGAGTCCCTTGAACTGTCACCCAGTAATTCATCCAGAGACAGGTCTCTTGACTTCAACCTCGCCGCCATATCAATTACTTCATCTTCAGTCACATTAATCCGATCAGCGAGTCTTGAAACATCATCCTGGTGAGTTTCAACATCAGTAGCTTCAGGGAGGTCGCTAATTCGGTAAAAAAGTTTTCTCTGAGCCTGAGTCGTGCCCATCTTAACCATGGACCACGAACGTATTATGTGATTCTGGATGTAGGCCTTGATCCACCACACAGCGTATGAAATCAACCGATAGCCCTTGTCGGGGTCGAACTTTTCAACGGCCTTCATCAAGCCTATGTTACCCTCCTGAACCAAGTCCATAATCTTAACGCCATAGTTCCGATATCCAAGAGCAACTTTTATGACGAACCTCAAATTCGAGGTTATCAAACTGTTAAGAGCTTCATCGTCACCCAAATCGCGACACCTAAGCGCCAGTCGATTTTCTTCCTCACGGTTTAGCACTGGGTAACGTTCAATTTCCGCCAGGTAAGTTTTAAGTTCTTCTGATTCAGTCCAGTAATTCATCTTGATCTCCCCTGCAATAATCGGCCACAACTATATGGACGCACATCCTTGCAAAAGGTTTCAAATTGATAATTATTACTGGTTGAAATTTTGGTATTTATTTTTCTCAGGACGGCTGGTCCTCACTGGCGTTTTGCCCCGCTGTCGCCTCCTCCTCTCCTGATTCATCTTCCTGGCGGTCCTCGAATTCCTTGATTCCTATGGCCAGGTCCTCCAGTTTCTGATTTACCGTGTAGTTCACTGTACCCTCAGGATAGTCTCCATCCTCATTCTTGTAGCCGGCTGGTACGCCCGTAAGCAGTTCTATCCCCTGATCAACATGTTCTACCTGCCAGATGTGAAAATTGCCTTCCCTGACAGCGTCGACCACTTCAGAGTACAACGCGAGGTCACCAACGTTGCTTTTCGGAATGATGACACCCTGTTTGCCGGTCAATCCCATTGCCTTGCAAACCCTGTAAAAGCCTTCAATTTTATGGTTGACTCCACCAATTGCCTGGACCTCTCCGTTCTGGTTCACGCTACCTGTCACCGCTATGCCCTGATCAATCGGCAAACCTGACAGTGAGCTGAGCAGCGCGTAAAGCTCGGTTGAGGACGCAGAATCTCCGTCTACTCCTGAATATGATTGCTCAAAAGTGATACTGGCCGTCAGGTTGAGCGGCTTGTCCTGGGCGAAGCGGTCCCTCAGAAATCCTGTGAGTATGAGCACTCCCTTGTCATAACTCGAACCGGAAAGCTCAGCTTCCTTTTCGATGCTGATGATTCCGGATTTTCCCATGCTGGTCTTGACAGTGATACGCGATGGCTTGCCAAAAGAGATTTCCGGCAGGGAATATACGCTCAATCCGTTGATCTGGCCGACTTTTTCCCCTGCCGTATCAATCATGATGATCCCGTCTTCTATATATTCCTGTATTTTGTCTTCATACATGTTCACACGTTCAATCCTGTCGGCGTTGGCTGTTTGCACATGCTCGAAACTGATAGTATCTGAGCCGTTTTCTCTCGCCACAAGGTCCGCCTCCCTCAAAACATCGCCAATTCGCTCCAACTGTGCGGTAATCTTCTTCTTTCTACCGGCCCATCGAACTGCGAGACGCGCCAGATTTTCAACTCCGCCGGCGTCGCAAGGCAGAAGATTTTCCTCAGAGCTTATCCTTGCAATGAATCCGATGATCTTCTTCATGTTCTGGTCAGTATTGTTCATGCTCGTGTCGAAATCGGCCTTGACCTTGAAAATTTTTCGGAAATCCTCGTCATACCAGTGCAGCAGATCATAGACTTCCGCGTCACCAATCATTATCACTTTAAGTTGGATTGGGATCGTTTCAGGTTTAAGCGCGCTGTTGAACAGCCACCCAAAAGGTTCCGACTGGATTTCCGTCACTTGGTTTCTTAGGTTGCGTTTCAATGTGGGCCAACTTCCAGGTTCTATGACAAGGTCTCTTGAATTGAGCACCAAGTAGCCACCATTAGCCTTGAGCAGACTTCCTCCCTTAATGTGACGATAGTCCGAATACCAAACGCCGTTCTGGTCTATTATTCTCTCAATTGTCCCGAACAAGTTCCTGTAAATCGGCATGGTCTCTATGATGACCGGAGGTTTCTTGGTCTCGGAGTTATCAACGAACAGGTTCACTTCATAATACTTGAACTGGGTCGGATCAGGGGGCATCAGCATTGGTGGCCCGGCACCTTCGGCAGTAGGTGGAGGCGTTATTATCCTGGGACGGAACCTGTCCAGATGTGCGACTATGTCGGCCTCAACCTCGTCAAAGTAAGCCCTGACAGCGTCTGAAACGAAATTTTCACGAACCTGCGCCATAGACTCCTTGAGTAAAGGTTCGATCCATTCGTTGCTGAGTTTTTCGAGGTCCTCCTGGATTGTTTTATCGATGTTTCTCGCTTCCTTAAAGATTTTTTCCATCTCAGAAGAAAGGGCTTTGTATGTGTTTTTTATCTTTTCGAGTTCTTCAGCCGAAAACTTACCTTCTTCCACAAGGGCTTCCAGCTGCTCTACCTTCATGGGATTTCCAACGATTACTGGAGCCAGATCAGGTTTGGTGAACGGCCCCACCTGCACCTGCACCATCATGAAGTTTTGGGACGTTACCTTGTTTTCGAAATTTTTGAACAACGCCTTTTGTTCGCCCATGTGGAGGTTCACTATTTCGTTTCTCGCTGACTGAAACTCTTCACTTTCAAAGATTGCGGGAATCTTCTTTTTCAACGAATTGATTAGGTCGTTGACCTGGTCACGGAAGGCTATTCCCTGTCCTGCTGGAAGAACTATCAGCCTCGGGTGGTCCGGGTCCTTAAAATTGTTCACATAGCACATGTCATCGGGAACAGGGCCACCGAGATTGAATTCCTCGAGAAGTTTCTTAACCGTAGCTGTACGGCCGGTCCCGTTGGTGCCTGAAACGAAAATGTTATAGCCATGGCTTTTCATTGCGAGGCCACGTTTTATCGCCTTGACGGCCCTGTCCTGTCCAACTATTTCAACTACCGCTTCAATTCCGGCTGTAGTTCCGAGGATCAAACCTTCGGCTGGACCTGTCCAAGTGAGATCCTGCGGGCTAAGTCGGAGTTCTTGTTTGAGATCACTCATTGTCTGACGTCCTGTATAAGTAATGTGTTACATTTCCTGAAAACGATGTAACGTTATGTGCGGTCCTTGCTTCATAGGACATGGACCGGCCAAGCCGCCATGCCACAATCCTCAGTCACATCGAGCCGAAGAGCTTCATGTCCACGAGTTCTACTATGGTGTGCCCGATTATTAGCTGCGTTTCCTGGACTCTCGGGGTTGCTGCCCCGTAAACACTAAGATATTGGTCACAGTGATCTTTCATTTCACTGTCCGGGGCGCCGCCTATTCCAATGGTGGTAATGCCAAGTTCACGGGCCGCCCTTAATCCCCTGTTAACGTTTTCAGATCTGCCCGACGTGCTGATACCAATTGCAGCGTCGCCCCCGCGACCAAGGGCCATTATCTGCTTCGCGAAGATGTCGCTAAAGTCGTAGTCATTGCCGATGGCTGTCAGTATTGACGTGTCGGTAGTCAAAGCCAACGCGGGAAGGGGCCTGCGCTCAATCCTGTAGCGATTTACAAATTCCGCCGCTATGTGCTGCGCGTCGGCTGCTGAGCCTCCATTGCCGAAAAGCATGACCTTATCGCCCCGGCGAATTACATCAACCAACAGGAGTGTAATATCTATAAGGGTTTCGACGCCGCCAGCCAGGAATGAATCCCTGACACGCGCGCTTTCTTCAAAAATAGCCTTAATATCGTCTTTCAAATTTTCACGCCTTCCATCCAAATCAGTTCAGGCAATCAGCTTTGTTGAGAGGTGAATCCAGCTACGACAAACTTCTTTCCTTCGCTAAGACGGTAGAGCGGAACATCTCGTAGCGATTCGTGTTTGAACTCCCAACACATTCCGATAGCATCTTTCATTTATCATATAATTGTGCGTCATTGCATCAATATTTCCCCATCCTGACGACGCCGGTCAGTTTTATGGTGATTCGCGTTTTAGCAAGTAACCAGCAAATACCGGCCTGGGTTCGTTCCTTCAAGGCGAGCTGACTCAGATTGTTCAAATCTTCCTTCAGGGTGACTTTCCAACCGTAATTTTGTTTTTTAGCGAGGGGGAATGCTTTAGAAGACTTTTTTTGCTCTATCTTTTGATCTGTTTTTATTTTATATCTGAAAAATTATGGTACCGTCATGACATTTCAGAAAAATGATATAATCGACTACTACGATGACGCAAGACTCTCCTGCGCCCTAGTGCTTGAAGTTAATGATCGCCGCCTGCACGTGCTTAACGATCAGGGTAAGGAAGCTAATATATCCTCAAGTCG
>Ga0194044_10001887_pt1 | contig 10601 bp, 8 predicted proteins | sample JunL4417m_MetaG_FD_155460 | JGI IMG/M metagenome (GOLD analysis project Ga0194044, IMG submission 155460) | Anoxic zone freshwater microbial communities from boreal shield lake in IISD Experimental Lakes Area, Ontario, Canada - Jun2016-L442-17m | ecosystem: Environmental > Aquatic > Freshwater >...
ATTAATATTAATTAAGTCGGAGTAAAATAGGTAAATTAGATTTATAATAAAGTGAAAAAGGGCTTTGTTAAGCCCTTTTTGTATTTGTGTGAATAGTTTATATCATTAAAATTAGCTATAACGGGACCCCATACTTTCAGATAAATTTTCTTTCTGAAAATCCTTGTACAGAATCAATACAACCGAAAGCATCAGAAGAATTGAAAATACTATTATTTTTAATAACAGTACTGAATCCTCAAAGAATAACAGGAATAGATATATGTATAAAATGTAGGGTATGCTTCGTATAAATACACCCCTGGATTTCACTATGATTGAAATCGCAACAAATACTGCTACAGAAATTAAAATAAATTCTAACATTTTGGGCTCCCTTAATGTGCAAATGCACGTTATAGTTTAGCTTTGTCAACCTCCTATAACTGCCCTAAACAAATTTACATAAAAAATATTGTTTAATCAAGAAAAAAAGAAATAAACCTCTGGTATATTTTATACCAGATTATACACCAGAGGTGTTTTTCGATTCTACATAAATATATATAACGGATTGGCAATTATTTGGAAAAATATTTGTTAATTATCTTAATATTACTTTATTTGTATTAAATAAATGTTAATTTATTGAAACTTTTTAGTTAAAAACCGATATAATAAGTAATACTACTAATAATAAAAGAATACATTATGAAAAAATTTAAACAATTAGGGGCAGTTTTGTTTATTGCTGCATTCCTTTCGCTCGGATTCACTTTCTCTGTTAATATTGATGAGGATTTTGTGAACCTGGTTACGGTCGATAAAACTACTGTAAGAATTCCGGTATCACTGGTTAATAAAATTAGGATCAGGTTTGCATCTGCTGACCTTCCGGACTGGTCACAACTTTCTCCCGTTAAAGACGGATACGAAGGTACCAGAACGCTTGAACTTTATGATTACATTAAATCAAAAGGCATTGCCAGCCCGAAACCAATCATAGTTGCAGTTATGGACTCAGGCTTTGAAATGGACCATCCTGATTTAAAAGCTAACGTATGGAATAACGAAGCAGAAATAAACGGATTACCAGGGGTGGACGACGATGGAAACGGATACGTTGATGATTTTCATGGATGGAATTTTCTGGGGAATGCTGTTAATCTTAACCTTGAAGTTACAAGGGAATATGCAAGGCTTCAGAAAGAAGGCGCCTCTGAATCTGATATATATTTCAGGAAAGTTAAGAAAGAATATGAAGATAAAAAAGAAGAAGACGTTAGCACAAATGATTATATCAAAACACTCGCAAACACTACGAGAGATGCAGTTGCAGTTTTAAAAGCAAATAACATAACTACTGACCCTAAAAAACTACAGGAAATTTCTTCAACGCTTACAGGTAAGTCAAAGGATGCAGCGGAATCGATTCTTGGCTCTTACTTGTTTATGCAGATAACACCTGATGATATTTTTGAATATGAGAAAGAATATGAATCAAAAGTTAGTATGTCTTATGATCTGAATTTTGACCCGTCTACAATCATCGGGGATAACCAAACCATTTTGACCGAAAAAAATTACGGTAATAATGACCCGTCAGTTAAAGTAAGTTCACACGGAACACACGTTGCAGGTACAATCGGTTCAACTAAAAAAGGAATCGGACAGGCACCGTTCGTGAAACTAATGTTTATAAGAGTCGTTCCCGCTGATGGTGACGAAAGAGATAAGGACATAGCAAACGGAATCAGGTACGCCGTTGATAACGGTGCAAGTATTATTAATCTTTCAGCAGGTAAATATTTTGCGGCAAATGAGCAGTACGTTATTGATGCAATTAAATATGCTGAATCTAAAGGGGTCCTGTTTGTTGCAGCAGCAGGTAATGAAGGTACTAACATTGAAACCAAAATTAACTACCCAAGAAAGTTTTATACAGAAAACGGTCAGATGAAGTATTTCTCTAACCTTCTTTGCGTAGGTGCAAGTACCTGGATGCAGCAGTGGAACTCTGACAAAGATCCTTTAAACCTTGCGAGGAAATTTGACCTTGCAGCGTCTTTCTCAAATTTTTCTGATAAAGTCGTTGATTTGTATTCTCCTGGCGTTGAAGTAAACTCAACCGTTCCTGGTGGTAAATTCCAGAGAATGAGCGGTACTTCAATGGCAGCTCCGAATGCAGCAGGTGTGGCAGCAATTCTAAAAGGTTATTTCCCGAAATTAACTGCAGCACAGATAAAGGAAATTCTGATGAAGTCTTCCCGCAAGTACAAAGGACTTGCCGTAAAAACAACTGAGTCCGGAAGAGTTGGTTTCTCAACCTTGTCAAAAACAGGTGGCGTCATCGATGCTTACGAAGCATTTATGATGGCAAAAGATATGAAGTAACAAAGTTAATTTATATATACCAAAGCAGAGATGCCTATAGCATCTCTGCTTTGGTATTTACTCAGGTCTAATTTGTACTTTAGCAGTAAATAGGAATTGTTTAATTATCTGTAAGGATAAAATGAAAGTCCTACACCTACTGATGCATCAAATATATTTGCTTCTTCTTTCTTGAGCATGAATGTTTCCCTGGCTTTAATGTATAAGTTTATTGCCATCGCATCTCCCAATGGTACTAACATTCCTATGGAAACTTGCGGGAATAAACCGCTTTTCTTAGTGTCCGAGAAATATCCCCCGCCTGTATTAAGTACAATTGCCATAAAATCCTCTGCCATCAAAGGAATGATGTAATCGGCAAAGACACGTATATGGTGATTCCTGTCACTCCTGAAAACGTAAGAATATTCAAACCCGACTTTACCCGTTACACGTGGAAGCAAAAGAGAAACCTCTTTGGTCAATGCAAAGTATGCTTTCTTGTTTTCAACCACTAACATAGGATTCAATGGCCATACAACTAAAAAAGGTACAAATACATCTTCACTGGAAGTATTAGTGTTATTATTTCCTTTAAATGAAATTTCTTTTGTCTCTTTAATATCCGATACTTTTATTCTTTGTGAATAACAATTTGTAGATATTAATGTCAATACTATTATCGCTAGAATTGTTTTCATTTTATTGTTTCGCGAATCATAATGATTTTAGATTATTAATGCAAGATTAAATTTATTACTTTGAACATGTTACAGAAATTATGAAAATTACAGCACAATTTGTAAATCAATCCTGAATGAAAGAATTTATACATTTACATAATCATACACATTATTCTCTGCTCGATGCAATCTGTACTGTCGACGGACTTGTTAATGCTGCCGTCGATAATAAGATGAGCGCAGTCGCATTAACAGACCACGGCGTTATGTTCGGTGCTATGGAGTTTTATGGTAAGTGTCTTAGTAAAGGTGTAAAACCAATCATTGGCTTTGAAGCATACGTCGCACAGGGCTCTTCACGGTTTGATAAAACAAAAAGAACCGAAACCAGTGCAGATGTTATAGATGTGGAAAATTCTGACGGACTTTCAGTCTCTAACATAAACTATGCCCATTTAATACTTCTGGCGAAAAATAACGTCGGTTACAAAAACCTTCTGAAACTTAATTCTATCGGTCATATGGAAGGCTTTTATTATAAGCCGAGAATCGACCTCGAAGTTCTTGAAAAGTATAAAGAAGGTATCGTCGCCCTTTCTGCCTGTGCCGGAGGTGTTATTTCCTGCTATATCGTCCGCGATAATTTGCAAAAGGCAAGAGAGATGACTGACAGGTATAAAAGTATCTTTGGCGATGACTTCTACCTTGAGATTCAGAACCACTTAACGCTCGATTCTGAGAAAAAAGTTTTAAGGGAAATGCCTAAACTCGCTAAGGAGTTCGGGCTTAAACTTATTGCAACTAATGATGTCCATTACATTAAACAGGAACATGCAATTGCTCACAATATCTACCTGAACATAAGTTCTAAACAGAATAAGAACCTTGAACCGCGTGACTTAACCAAAGACCTGCGCTATGGTACTGATCAGATTTATTTCAAGTCAACCAAGGAGATGTGTGAATTGTTTAAAGATTATCCCGAAGCACTTGCTTCTACCCTGGAAGTCGCAGAGAAATGTGACTTAAAACTCGACACGAAGACTCACCATATGCCTAACTTTCCAATCCCTGAAGATTCAGGCGTAAATACTCTTGATGGTTATCTTGATAAACTCGCTCACGAGGGGATGAAGAAAAGAATCAAAGATATTACTCCCGAAGCCGAAGAACGCCTGGTGTATGAGTTAAAGATCATTTCCAAAATGAATTTCTCTGGTTACTTTCTTATCGTTGCTGATTTTATTAACTCTGCAAAGGAAAGAGGAATACTCGTTGGCCCTGGCAGAGGAAGTGCCGCAGGCAGTCTTGTATGCTATTGTATGGGTATTACTAACGTTAACCCGCTCGATTATAATTTACTATTTGAAAGATTCCTGAACCCTGAAAGAGTATCAATGCCTGATATCGATATCGATTTTCAGGATGACAGACGTGATGAAGTGATACAGTACGCAAGAGAGAAATACGGGGAGGATTCCGTTGCCCAGATTATTACTTTCAATAAACTTGCCCCGCGTGGTGTATTAAAAGATGTCGGTAGAGTTCTTAATTTTCCATTTAAGGAAATTAATGACCTCACAAAAGTTATTCCTATTCTTTTCGGAAAAGTTAAACCTCTTACGGAATGCTTAAAAGAAGTTCCTGACTTCAGTGCGTATTTTAACACTGGTACTGCATCAGAGAAAATCGATAAGAAAAACCTGTTTGAGTATGCAAGTGTTCTTGAAAATCTAAACAAGAACGCATCCATTCACGCTTCTGGCGTTGTGATTGCACCATCAAACATCACGAACTACGTTCCGCTTTCACGTGCAAAGGACCCCGATAAAAAGGGTTCTGATAATTCCGATGAAATAGTTTACTGCACACAGTACGATATGAACAGGCTTGAAGATGCAGGTCTGATTAAGATGGACTTTCTCGGACTGAAGGAACTCAAGGTTATCGGAAAGACATTAAAACTTGTAAACGAAAACCATAACCTGTCGATTACTACGGATAACATTCCGCTCGATGATAAAGATACATACGAACTGTTCTCCGCCGGTGCTACAGTCGGAATATTCCAGTTTTCTAAAAGCAAGATGCGTGAATATCTTTCTAAACTCAAACCGAAAGATATTAATGACCTTGCAGCAATGAATGCTCTCTACAGGCCCGGCCCTATGAAACTGATTCCTGATTTTATAGATAAAAGATTCGGTAAACAGAAAATTACTTACCTCCATCCATTGATGGAAAATTCTCTTAAGGATACTTATGGCATCATTGTCTATCAGGAACAGGTTATGCAGATAGCCCGCGAAGTAGCTGGTTTTACGATGGCACAGGCTGATAATATGAGAAAAGCAATGGGTAAGAAGATTAAAGAAAAGATGCAGCAGGTTAAGGTAGACTTCGTTAAAGGCGCCGTGAAGAATGGCGTTGAAAAGAAATTCGCCGAACAGATTTTTGCATTAATACTCGACTTTGCCGACTACGGATTCAATAAATCACACGGTGTGGCTTACTCAGTACTTGCCTATTATACTGCTTATCTGAAAACTCATTTCCCTCTTGAATTCCTTGCCGTGTCAATGGAAGGAAGAAAAGATGATGAAACGGAATTGCAGTTTCTTGTTGAAGAGTGTAAACGTATGAAGATTAAAATTCTTCAGCCGAATGTTAATGAAAGTTTTACGAGCTTCAGGGTTAAATATACTAACCAGGAAACAAAAGAAGGTGAAATCATATATGGCTTAAGCGCTATTAAGAATGTGGGCGAGAAGGCAACCGAGAATATTATAAAGGAAAGAGAAGCAAACGGAGATTATAAAAGTTTTATGGACTTTCTTATCAGGGTTGATTTACGCCTTGTCAATAAAAAGACAATTGAATTCCTCATCTTCGCAGGTGCTTTCGATACTCTGGAAAAGAACAGACGTAAACTTTATCTTAACATGGAACGCGCTGTTATGTTTGCTTCTAAAATCAAGGATACTCCCGAAAACCAGGGCCAGCACGGGCTATTCTCAGATACTCCGCATCATAACGGAGTTAGCGATCTTAGATTCGAAGACTATGAGGATTTTATCGAAATAGAAAAATACAATAACGAGAAGTTATCAGTCGGCTATTATCTCACGGGGCATCCTCTTGAAAAGTACAGAAGACAGATTGAGAACTTTGTTAATCTAAGTTTCGGAGATGATATAAACGAAATTGACTTCTCAAAAATCGGTACTGCAAATATGTGCGGGGTTATTAACGACCTGTCGGTTAAACTTTCTAAAAGAGGTACGAAGTTTGCCGTGTTTAATCTGGTTGACTTCTACGGCAGGGGAGAGTGCATCGCATTCTCAAAATTGTATGAAGCAAAACAGCATTTGTTCGAGAACAATAAACTTGTATTCGTACAGGGCAAGGCAGAAGAATCGGGCGATCAGCTTAAACTCACTATAGATAATATTTATCCTATAGAACACTTTCAGGAAACTCTCGGCTCGAACATAACTTTGATTATCGATACTGATAAGACAGGCAAGGAAACCGTTGAAAAGATAAAAGGCCTTGCAGAACAAAATCCCGGAACCTGCGGGCTGTACTTTACGGTTCTGGATAATGGTAACGTAAAACATTATAAATCGAAAGCCAATAAAGTCAACATCACTAATGACTTAATTTCAAACTTGAAAAATATACTTGGAGAAGATAATTTACGTATAAACTAATAACATTAATAATAATTTATATAAATCAGAAAGGATAAATAAATGCACCCACTCGAAATTACCGATGCAAACTTTGCAGATGAAGTAGAAAAATCAGATGTACCCGTATTAATAGACTTCTGGGCAGTCTGGTGTGGACCTTGCAGAATGATTGCTCCTATCGTTGAAGAACTGGCAGGAGAATTTGAAGGCAAAGCTAAAATCGGAAAAGTTGACGTTGATAACAATCCGATGATTGCAGGAAAGTTCGGAATCAGAAGTATTCCTACACTCTTAATATTTAAAGGTGGTGAGGTCGTTGACCAGATTGTCGGAGCAGTCCCAAAAGGAAGTATCGTCGACAAACTTAATTCCCACTTATAATATTTAGTTTATAAATTTTATACTTACATTAATTCCTTCCCGGGCTCTTACCTGGGAAGGAATTATTATTGTACTTCACTGTACACCCCCGTGCCTGTAAATCTCTCAGCTCTCTATCAGTGGAACTCAGTCCCATCTTCCTTAATCAGTGTGCCAGTCTTTCCTGATTCAACGTGTACCTAAATTATTTCATTATAAACACATAACGATTTTCATATATTCTTATAATTACAATAATTATATGTTACTTAAGAAAACTAAAAAACTTGAAGTCCAGATTGACGAATTCCTCGATAAGGTTCTGAATGGAGGACTCTATCTGAAACAGGGATTGAAATATTATTTAAAGGATCAGAAAGACCTGTTTGAAGATACTCTGAATAAAATCGATGTTACCGAAAATGATGCGGATACTTTAAGAAGAACTATCGAAACTAAACTATACAGGCATACTTTAATTCCTGAACAACGCGGCGATGTTCTCGGCCTTCTGGAAACAACTGATAAAGTTCTTAACGTTTGTAAGGAAATCCTTTTTCAGTTTTCTGTTGAAAACCCTGATATCCCTTCTGTCCTTGAAGATAAATTTATGGACCTGGCAGATACCTCTATTTCTGCCGTCGAATGTATGATCTCTGCTGTCAGGGCTTATTTCACCGAAATTCAAATCGTAAGGGACTACGTCAATAAAACAATTTTCTTTGAAAAGGAATCTGATAAACTTGCTGACAGATTAAAAAGAGAAATCTTCGAGAACGCAGAATGTGAACTCAGCAGGAAAATGCATATTCGTACTTTTGCAGTTAACATCGAAAAGATTGCTGATGCTGCAGAAGATGTGTGCGACAGGTTGTCAATCGCTGTTATTAAAAGATACGGTTAATTTAAATGGCCTGGATTTATTTATTAAGCGGCTTATTCCTTGGTTGGAATCTCGGGGCTAATGATGCAGGAAATATTTTCGGTACTGCTACAAGTACTAAAATATTAAAGCATACTACGGCCGTTGTCATTTCCTCTGTGTTCGTTCTCCTCGGCGCAATGTTCAGCGGGTTCGGAGCAACTCATACACTCGGTACACTTGGCGATGTTAACGCTATCGCAGGTTCGTTTACCGTATCTCTTTCGGCAGCCCTGACTGTTTTCCTCTTAATGAAAAGAGGTCTGGTTGTTTCTGTTTCTCAGGCTATTGTGGGTGCAATCGTCGGATGGAATTTGTTTACTTCCTCACCGACTGATATGAAATCACTCGCATCTATTATGTTTTCCTGGGTTTTGAATCCTCTGCTCGCAGGTGTATTTGCTTTTCTTACTTATCAACTCTTAATGTATTTTCTTAAGAAGGTTAAACTGCATTTACTCAGGATTGACAGGTTCATGAGAATTCTCACGGTATTGGTTATTGCATTCGGTGCATATAGTCTGGGCGCGAACAATATTTCAAAAGTTATAGGTGTGTTTATTTCGTCATCACCTTTCACTGATATAAGAATTTCCGAATCAATAGTTATAACTTCGCTCTCTCAACTGTTTTTTACTGGAGCTTTGTCAATCGTTGCAGGGATTATCACTTATTCAAAAAATACTACTGAAACTGTTGGCTCACGAATATTTAAACTGACTCCGGTTTCTTCTATATCTGTTATATTCGGCGCATCACTTGTTTTGTTCCTGTTTTCGTCAACTACTATCGAGAAGTTATTAAACACTGTTGGCTTGCCGTCTTTCCCGTTGGTTCCTGTGTCAATCACCCAGGCAATCGTCGGAGGCGTTATGGGTATAGGTCTTGCCAAAGGCGGAAGATATATGAATTATAAAATACTTCTGAAGATTGGCTCTGGCTGGATTATCACTCCTCTCGCTGCAGCATTCTTCTGTCTGGTATTCCTCTTCATCGTTCAGAACGTATTCGACCGCGAAGTGTATAAAGCATTAAAGTTCGAAACAAATAAATCTGTGGTAGAAAATATCCGGATGAACGGAGTGCCTGTTGATAATTTTGCGGGGAAAAAAGATACAACCTTTAACAGTCAGCAGGAATTCAGATACTATTTAACTACTTTAGGCTACTCAAAAGAAGATTATTTGTTCAAGATTTTTAAATCGTCACGAATTGAATATTTCAGGGTTGACTCTAATTATGCCAAGGAAAAACTGAATCCCAATATGTTCTCTTCTGATCAGCTGAGTTCAGTAAAGAGCCTGCATAATGAATCGTTCCGACACAGATGGATGCTCATTAATAAACTTACATCATTGTCTGAAGACTGGAAAGAACTTCCTCCTATTCCTGCAAATGAATATCTAAATAAAGAATTGCACGAAAAACTATCCCTCATCTGCGATATCTTTGAAGTAAAATAGTATTTAATCTACAAAACAGCGTCACTAGACTCTGTCATTCCTGCATGCTCTTAGCAGTGGGTACCCTCTGGGTCATCTCAACTGTTATCATCTATTTCTTCTATTCGTGTCCGAATCTCTTTCCCTAAAACAATCTCTTATCTGTGAACCTACCATCAAGATCCAAATATTCTCAATATTTCTTCTTATCCTTCTTCATATCCCACGTCTCAAAAGACATCAATGCCTCGTCCCTCAAATGCTGACTAATCTTCAGCTTCCTCTTTGCAAGCGGTTTTCCAAGTTCCTTGTAAATGAAATCATCTATAAACCCAATCTTAGCAGCATCCTTTTTCGTGTTACCGTAATATATTCTTGAAATTCTCGCCCAGTATATTGCTGATAAGCACATCGGACACGGTTCGCACGATGTGTACAACTCGCATCCGCTTAAATCAAAATTCTTTAAATTCTTTGCTGCCTTTCTAATTGCATCAACTTCTGCATGAGCAGTAGGGTCATTCTTAGCTGTTACGTTGTTTGTACCTGCTGAAATAACTTTTCCGTCCTTTACTATAACAGCACCAAACGGACCTCCGCCTTTCTTTACGTTATCGAGTGAAAGACGAATGGCTCGCCTCATAAATTCATCTTTATACATTTATTTATTAATCTTCTCCTTCATATCCCTGAACGTTTTTCTGTCGAAGATTTTTATCGCCTTGTCTATGTTTTCATTCGCCTTAACTTTGTCTCCGTTGTTCATATAAAATATTGATAAGTAATAATAGCAGGATGCCTCGTTAACCCCGCCCTTTACATATTCTATACACTCATTCGCTAATTTAATTCCATTGTTGCTGTCGTCTTTCGATAATTTCTCTTTCTTTGCTATTGAATAAATCTTTGTTAAAAGATACTGTCCGTATGCAAATGAAATTTCTTCGTCGTTCTTTCCGTATTTTTCTAAAAGTTTTTTGTAATATCCGTCTGCCTTTGTGTAGTCATTTCCTTCAAGTGAAACTTCTGCTAAATATATGTATGCCTGTTTTGCTAAATCACTTTCAGGATATTTCTTAATGAAGGCCTCTATGTCAGCAGGTGTGTTCTTGATTTGCGCTATGTACAATTCTGCATCGTCTGTCCA
>Ga0194044_10001895_pt1 | contig 10566 bp, 9 predicted proteins | sample JunL4417m_MetaG_FD_155460 | JGI IMG/M metagenome (GOLD analysis project Ga0194044, IMG submission 155460) | Anoxic zone freshwater microbial communities from boreal shield lake in IISD Experimental Lakes Area, Ontario, Canada - Jun2016-L442-17m | ecosystem: Environmental > Aquatic > Freshwater >...
CTACTCGTCGATGGCGAGGAACGCGCGGATCTTCTCGAGCCAGTCGGGGATCGCGAGCTGCTGGGGGCAGAGCTCCTCACAGTCGTGGCACTGCGTACAGGACTCGGCGCGCTGCGGCTCCGGCAGCCAGCCGTAGGCGAAGCGCGCCGCCGCCGGCCCGCCGTCGTAGATGATCGCGTCGTTGTAGAGCCCGAGCACCTCGGGGATCGCGACGCCGCTGGGGCACGGCAGGCAGTAGCGGCAGTTCGTACAGTCGATCGGGCTGGCGGCGAGATACACGTCGCGCACCCGGCGGTACGTGTCGAGCTCGTCCTCGGTCTGCACGTCGACCGCGACTCGATCGGCGCAGGCGAGGTTCTCCTCGAGCTGCTCCAGGCTGCTCATCCCGGAGAGCAGGAACGACACTTCGGCGTGATTCCAGACCCACTGCAGCGCCCACTCGACCGGGGTGCGCGGCGCTTCGCCGGCGGCTGCGCGCCGCGCGTTGGCGGCGGCCCAGAGCGCGGCAACCGCCTCCGGCGGCCGCCGCGACAGCCGGCCGCCGCGCAGCGGCTCCATGACGATCACGCCGAGCCCTTTGCGCGCCGCGTACTCGAGCCCGCGGGCGCCCGCCTGGAACTCCTCGTCCATGAAGTTGTACTGGATCTGGCAGAGCTCCCAGAGGTCGGTGGCCTCGACGACCTCTTCGAAGACCGGATACTGGTCGTGGAACGAGAATCCCAGATGGCCGATGCGGCCGTCGGCCAAGGCCTTCTCGGCCCACTCCAGCACGCCGTGCTCGCGCAGCTTGGCGACGCTCCCGGCACGGAGGCCGTGGAGCAGGTAGAAGTCGACCGCGTCGAGCTGCAGGCGCTCGAGCTGCTCGCTGAAGTAGCGCTCGCAGTCGTCGTGCGACTGGAGCATCCACATGGGCAGCTTGGTCGCCACCTTGAGGCGGCTGCGCAGCTCGGCAAGACCGGCGTCGCCCGGTCCGAACAGGTCTCGCGCCACAACGCGCAGCGCCTGGCCGAGCCAGCGCTCACTGGCGCCGTCGTGGTAGGGGTAGGCCGTGTCCACGTAGTTGACGCCGGCCTCGACGGCGCGACGCAGCATGGCGTTGGCGGCCTGCACGTCGACGCGGCCGTAGGGACTCGGCGGCGCCTCGACACCGTCTGCCAGCTGCGGCAACCGCATCGCCCCGAACCCCAACGCCGACGGCCGAAAGTCGATCGCGCCGAAGCTTCGATACTGCATCGTTCTCCTTCCCCACCCTGCCGTACGGTCCGCGCGCCGAGGACCGCCACATCATCAGTGGCTCTTCAGCCTCTCCGAGAGGAGCACGCCGCCCTGGGCCATGTTCTCGAAGGGGTTCTCCTTGACGATGACGACGAAGGCGTCTTTGGGGATGTTCGTGATCTCGCTGGCCGCGTCGGTAAGCGCCTTTGCCAGCTTCTCCTTCACGTCGTGCGAGAGTGGAGACGCTTCAATGGTGATGACGGGCATGGTGTACCTCCATCGGGATCCTTCGGACCACTGGGTGGCGCGGAGTCGAGTGGCGAACCGCCCGTGACTGTCACGAGCGGAGGGCCGGGGCGAGGGCATTCCCTGCTGGCCTGACAGTAGCACGGCGCGGGAAAGGCGCGCGAGCGGCGGGGAAGGGCGTCTGCCAAGACAAGAGGTCAACGCGACCCTGGTGGCTTGTCGGGGCGGGGCGTCGGAATGCTGTCTGCGGTGTGGGCAAAGGGGCCGTCGCCGCGTGAGTCCCTACCCAGGTTGACAGGTTCTGCCGTCCGCGAGCAGTGGTACTGTCATGCCTTGAAGGGGGCGGGTGCGCGGCCCTCTGGCAGTGTGGAGAATCGTTGATGGAAGGACGCGGCCGTGGAAGACGAGCAGCTTCACTTCTCCAGGCGCAAGCCCGTCAAGTGCCCGGCCTGCGGCTCGCTGCGGGTGGCCAGGATCGTCTACGGGTATCCGGGTCCCGAGCTGATTCAGGACGTGGAGTCCGGCAGGATCACACTGGGCGGTTGTTGTGTGTCTGACTTCGACCCGGCATGGCGGTGCCTGGAGTGCGAGGCCTCCGTCTATCCGGAAAAGCTCAAGGGTTAGATGTCACCCGCCCTTCGGACCTTCGTCGACGAGCAGCGCTGGACGCTCGCGAAGACGATGCCCAAGTGGCCACACGAGTACATCGTCCGCGAGCGGGTCGACGAAGAACTCTTTGAGCGGCTGCGGAGGCTGCGGCCGACAAACCCTGGTCATCGTACGCCGCCGATGTCCTCTTTCTCAGGGCCGCTGTGGTGTACTGCGACGTCGTTGTCACGGAGCGGCAGTGGGTCGATCTGATCCGGCGCTCCAAGCTCGAGGGACTTCACGGAACGACGATGCTCAGCGACCTCGGCGAGCTTCCCGAATGTATCGCCTGATCGTTGGGCACGGGCGTCGGGTCTCAGCATCTTCGAACACGAGAAGCCGTGTGACTCGACCTTCGGCACGGGCTCAATTCTGGCCGGAGGCAGGGCATGTCGGACGGTAGTCGGCGACGGACGGAGCCGAGTGCAGCCATTTCATGCTCGCTTCAGGATAGCCAGACCTGTCCGCTCCTTGGTCCAGCATGGGACTTGTCGAACAGGGAGAGACAAACACGAGGGCGATGCGGAGCCAGCGGCGCTCACTCGCAATTCTTCCCAATCGGCAAGACCGCCGACATCTTGCCGACGAGACGCGGCAGGAGTTGGGATCACGCGGTCCGGCCTCGCACAGTACAGTCGCGCTCAATCGGCGCGATAGGATGGCGATTGGCGGCATCGGCTCCGTGTGCCGTGTTGAAAAGCGGTAACCCGTAAGGTAAACTCTTTTCAGGCTGGCTGACAGGTGGAAGTCTTCTTCAAGACCAAGAAGCTCGCGAAGCTGTTCAACTCCGATAGGGAGTTGAGACGGGCCTACGGTGCTCGGAACGCCGACCTCATTCGGGAGTGCCTGGATGACCTTGGAGCAGCGCAACGCCTCGTGGACATGCGTGCGCTGCCACAGCACAAGCACCGGCTTCATCAGCTCACAGGGAATCTCAAGGGAACGTTCTCCCTCGATGTCGAGCATCCCTGCCGCCTGCTCTTCCTGCCGGATCATGATCCGGTGCCAAGGCTCGCTGACGGGGGAATCGACGAAGCGGAAGTGACTGCCGTGGAAGTGCAAGGAATCAGAGATACTCATGACAAGTAGCAGGAACGCATACTCGCCGGAGTCAGTGTCGCCCCCTGGGCGATCTCTCAGGCGAGCCTTGGCTGCGATGGATATGAGCCAGGCGCAGCTTGCATCACGTCTGGGCAAGACCGAGAAGTTCGTCAGCGAGGTGGTCAATGGCAAGGCGCCCATTTCGCCTGAAACGGCGCTGCATCTCGAGCACGTGCTGGGGACTCCGGCGAGCTTCTGGAACAATCGGGAGCGAGCCTACCGTGAGCACCTGGCGCGGGCGAATGAGGCGAGACAACTAGCGGCTCAGGCCGCGTGGGCCCGCCGTTTTCCCCTAAGGACGATGGTCGAAAGGGGCTGGCTTCCCAAGGGTTCTGATCGAATTGCCCAGACGGCGCAACTGCTGGACTTCTTTGGCATCGCTACGCCCAGAGAGTGGAGCGCCTTGTGGGACGACCGACTTTCGGCAGTAGCATTCCGTCAATCGAAGACATACGAGATTGACAGGTGTGCCCTCTCGGCATGGCTGCGATACGGGGAGATTGCGGCCAGGAAGTTGGAGTGCGACGACTACAATCGCGAGTCGTTTCGTGAGGCGTTGGCGACCGCACGTGCGTTGACGACAAAGGCCCCTGAGATCTTCGAAGATGCGCTCGTCGACTTGTGTGCGAAGGCCGGCGTGGCTGTCGTCTTCACGCCGGATCTGCCGAAGACGCGAGTGTCGGCGTCAGTGAGGTGGCTGACTCCCCGGAAGGCGCTCATCCAACTGGGTCTGCGGTACAAGACAGATGATCACCTTTGGTCGGGTTTCTATCACGAGGCCGTGCATGTTCTGAAGCACGGCAAGAAGACGCCCTATCTCGAGACGGACGGGCTCTCCGATGACGCCGAGCTCGAAGCTGGTCGGATTGCCGCCGACATCCTGATTCCTCGTCGCCAGTACGAGGACTTCGTATCGACAACACCGGTCTGCTCCGAGCGCATCGTGGACTTCGCAGGCTCTCTCGGCATTGCTCCGGGCATTGTGGTCGGACGGCTTCAGCACGATGGAGTGATTCCGTACACGCACTGCAACGGTCTCAAACGACGCTTCAAGTGGACGGCCGCTGCCTGCTAGGCGTTGCTGCCCGCACAATTGGAGGGATGGCGAGTCCGGGCGGGCACAACAGCAGGTCAACGACCCGTCTGAGGCCAGCGTGTCGGCAAACACCAGCGCCGCGATGAGCGCCGCCGCCTCCTCCAGCACCGTCGGCATGGCGCGCGAGCGGGTATTCGGCGTCATCGAGATGGTCGCGTGCCCGAGGCTTTCTGAGACGACCTTGGGATGGATGCCCGCTCGGAGTGCGCATTCCGGTCCAAGCCGATCAGCGATTCCAGAGCAAGCCGACCACTGACTCCACGCCCAGCCGATCGCATTCGGCCGGCGCCGCCGCATCTGGACCTGCCTCAGGGCGCGTACAGCTCGTCGATCTCGCCGGAATACAGGCGCAGGAACTCGTGGCGCCGCAGCTTGAGAGTCTGGGAGAGTTCGTGGCCGATGCGGAACTCTCCGAGCCACAGGCGCATGCGGTGCACGCGCTCGTAGGGCGCAAAGCGGCGGGCGTCGCCACTGATGGCGTTCACCAGAGAGCGGTAGTGCTTGACGATGCGCTCGTCCGCGATGAGCGCCGCGGGCTCGTCCGCGGCCAGCCCCAGGCTGCGGGCCAGCCCCTCGAGGTGAGCGCGGCTCGGCGCCACGAAGGCGGCCACGTAGGGCCGCCCGGCGCCCATCACCACCGCCCTGTCGATCCACTCGCTGGCGCAGAGCTCGTTCTCCAGGTAGGGCGCATTGACGTTCTCGCCGTTCGTGAGGACGAGGGTGTCGTCGAGACGGCCGAGGACGCGCAGGCTGCCGTCGGCGTGCACGAGAGCAAGGTCGCGAGTGTCGAACCAGCCGTCCGCGCTGAGCACCTCGGCCGTGCGCTCCGGGTCCCTATAGTACCCGCGCATGACATTAGGTCCGCGCACCTGCAGGCGACCGACGTCGCCGGGGCGGCAGGCGCGGCCGTCCTCGCCGGCAAAGCGGTGTTCCACGCCGTGGATCACGTGGCCGGTGGTCCGCAACATGCGGCGATGAGGATCCCTCATGGCGATCACCACGATGGCCTCCGTCATGCCGTAGCCCTCCAGCAGCGGCATGCGCGCGGCATCGAAGAACTCATCCACCGTGTCGGGCAACGGGCCGCCGCCGACGCAGGGAAAGCGCAGGCGGCCGCCGAGCCCGGCGCGGACCTCACGGAAGACCAGGCGGTCGGCGAGCGCGTGGCAGGGGGCCAGGGCGACGGCCCTCGCCAGCGCCCACGCGAACGCGCCCGCCCGGCGGAGCGGGCCGCGACGCCGCAGGACGGGCTCGCGGCCCGCGAGCAGCCGCCGCGCCGAAGCGGACGTCAGCGCGCGAGCCACCAGCCAGCGCACAAGCCACCGGCGCGCCGGCCTGAGCGCGTCGATCCTGTGAAAGACGCCCTTGTACAGCTTGACCCACAGCTCCGGCACGGTGGCCATGACGACCGGGCGCACCGCCTGCAGGTCGCCGCGGAGCGTCATGACGTGGCTGTAGTGCAGGCAGCATCCCTTGCTGAGGTACATGAGCTGCATCTGACGCTCGTAAGCGTGCCACGGCTGCAGCAGGGTGAGCACCGGCACGCGCTCGATGTGCAGCAGATTGGGGAGCTCGTGCAGGTTGTGCTCGTAGTTGGCGTGGGTGAGAGCCACGCCCTTGGGGGCGCCGGTCGTGCCCGAGGTGTAGATGACCGTCGCCAGGTCCTCGGGCTGCACTTCGGCGCGCCGCCGCTCGATCTCGCCGGCCGACTCCGGCCACGCCGCCTCGCCGAGCGCCGTCAGCTCGGCCAGGGCGTACACCGGGCAGGCGCCGTCGCCGGTTGGCGAGGCTGCGCCCGATCCGGGGGGTGAGGCCCCGGCTGCAGCGGCCGGTCCGCCCCCGCCCAGCGGGCCGTCGATGACCACCGCCGCCCGCAGCCCGGGCAGCGCTTCGCGCACCTGCGCAAGCTGCGCCGGAGCTTCCACGATCACCACGGCGGGCTCTGCGTGGCGCAGTATCGCGTCGAGAATGTCGGGCGGCGTGTCTGAGGCGCGGGGCACGTCCACGGCGCCGAGAAAGTGGATGGCGAGGCTGCACACCATCCACTCGGGGCGGTTGTCGCTGATGAGGGCGACGAGCTCTCCGCGGCGCACGCCGAGCGTCTGCGCGAGGGCGAGCGCAAGCACGCGCGCGCGACGGTCAAGCTCCTCGTAGGTGAACGCGGTGAAGACGCCATCCACGCGCCTGCTGAGCGCCGGCTCGGCGCCGTACTCGGCGACCCAGCTCGCGAACAGCCGCGGCAGCGTCGCCGCCCCCGCCGCCTCCGGATCCTTTGCCGATGCTCCTGTCATGCGCCCTCTCAGCAGGGGGTCGCCGGCCACCCACCCACGGCCGGCTCCCGGCCATTGTCCCTGAGCACGGTCCCCTGTCAACTGGACGCGCGGCCGCGCCCAGTTGCCTGATCGTTCCGCAACGTCACCTCAGCGATTCGATTGTCATCTTGCGCCGCCGCTCGGTTGCCTGCAGGCTGAGGGCACAGCGAAGCTTGGACTATTGACCGGAAGGGATGGATTAGCTACTATGGGCGAATCAGCCATCACTGGAGTCGCCGTGAAGACCGTGTCCGCCACCGAGATCAAGAACCGCCTGGGTCAGTACCTGGCGCGCGTCGCCGTCGAACCCGTCGCCGTCGAGAAGAACGGTCGCCCGGTCGCCGTGCTGCTCTCCTTCGAGGAGTACGAACTGCTGCAGCGCTCCGACGACTTCTTCTGGGGCCAGGCCGCGCGCGCCGCGGAGGCCGAGGGCTTCCTCAGCGTCGACGACTCGCTGAAGTACCTTCAGGACGGTGCGTCCGCAGAAGACCGTGCTGCCTCTTAGCCTGTCGAAGGCGTCGGTCCGCTTTCTCGACAGGCTGCCGCCCAAGCAGTACCGGCAGGTCACGCGCAAGACCATCATGCTGATGGCCGATCCGCGACCTGCAGACGCCGAACGCCTGAAGGGCTACGACTATTCCCGTGTAACGGTGGGGGAGTACCGCGTCATCTTCGCTGTGCACGACGGCGTGCTGCGCGTCGTCGCGATCGGCAAGCGCAACGACGACGAGGTGTACCGAAGGCTGGGCTAGAAGTGGATGACGGCTCCCTCGCCCGCGCGAGGACAGAGTGGTCGCATGCAGTACGGGGTCCTGAATGAGCCCGACGAACCCGCAGCCCGATCCCGGGGCCGGCATGGCCTGGCCGGTCCTCGACGGCCCGGCTCGCGGCCACGGCGACGCCTTCTTCGTCTTCGACGGAGCGGAGCTCCGCGCCAACCGCTCTCGCGGCCTGGGCAGTGCTGGGACAACGCCGCCGCCAGGCGCGCCATCTTCGATGTACGTCGAGGTCCTTTGCAACCGTCAGCGGCTGCACTTCAGCCTGGGCTGCCCCTCACCGGCTGACCACAGTGTCTGGCGGGGCGGACCGACCCCAGCTAAGATGAGGCTGCTCTGCAGACTCCGGGGGGAGGACGCGCTTCCGCTCTGCCTCCTCAGCGATACGCGCCCGCACGCAACGCGGGCTCCTCGATGCAGAAGGAGGCACTGATGTCCGGAAGGCGAGTGGCGACGCTGGGCCTGCTCCTCGTGGCGTTCCTGACCCTCTCCGGCTTCGGCAAGGGGACGCCGACGGCTACAGGACTGACGAAGGCGTCCTCCTTCGAGGGAGGGACCCTGTACCGCGCCGGCAAGCTCCGCGTGGTGGTGCTCCACGGCGACTACAAGAAGATGGGCAGGCAGTACGGCGGCCTGCTCGGCTCCCGGATGAAGGGCATGGTCGCGACCGCGGAGCGGGACTTGGCCAAGCTCCTGTCCGGGAAGGGCAGCAAGCTGACGCTGACGTACCTCCAGGATGTGGCCGCGGCGGAGTGCAGCCTCTACCCCAAGCGGCTGCGTGACGTCTTGACCGGCGTGAGCGAGACGTCGGGGTTGTCCCTGAAGAAGATCGCCTTCATCGAGCAGGTCCTGCTCCTGACGAAGCTGGCTGACGGCGAAGTCCCGAGCGCCCGAGGCGCGGACAGCCCCGACGCGGGCGGCGGGTCTCAGCTCAAGAGCTGCTCGTCGATCACCGCCTGGGGGCCCTACACCGCCGGCGGGGCCACGATCATGGGGCGCGAGTTCGACTTCCCGGCGTTCTTCCTCGACTTCAACCGGTACCTCACCCTGGTGGTGTTCAACCCCACGGACGGCAGCGAGCCGACGGCCATCTTCAACTACGCGGGCTCCGTCGGCTGCATCCAGTCCTTCAACGCCGCCGGACTCGCCACCGAGTACAACAACGGCATCGAGATCCCCTATCCCAACAACAAGGTCTATCCGGACCGCATCCCCGCCAACGCGTTCTTCACCGAGGCCGCTCTGGACTGCGCCGATCTCCGCCAGCTCGACGCGTACTTCAAGACCTGGCGCTTCAACTACCCGGGCATCTGCATGGTCGCGAGCCCCGTCAAGGGACGGTCCTACGAGGTGGGCACCACCGACGTCATCGCCAACGCAGACGTCGCCGACGGGCTGCAGGTGATCGCCAACACCCCGGTCGACCCGTACTGGGGGACGCTGCCCATCCATGTTCCGCCCGACCCCAGGCGCGACAACCTGATCGCCCTGTCGAACGCGCGCAAGGGCTCTATCGACGTCAAGACGATGGAGCGGATCTTCAGCGTCTCCGTGGCCGACGGCGGCGCCAAGGAGGTCGGGCCGATCACGAGCGACATGACCGAGTACTCCATCTTCCAGTTCGTCTACGTCCCCGCCTCGCGAGTGCTGGTGCTCAGCGTGCCGGAGGTGCAGGACTGGACCACGATCCGGCTCGCGCGCCTGTTCCGAAGCGCGCACTGACGGCGAGCCGTCCCGTGGCGCCCCGCCCGCAGGCCCCGGTCGTCGCGGGAGTGCGTTTCGAGGTGAGGTGAGCGGGCAGGCGGGGGGCGCTTCGCGCCGGCGCCTCCGGCGGTGCGCTGCGCCGCCGCGGAGGCCGCCGGAGCCGCGCGGCGAATAGGCGGCTATGGCCGGATCCTCCGATAGCGGCGGGCGCGCTCTCGCGAGCGGTGCGGAGCGGATGCACCTGGCGCCGGCGTTCAACGAGGGCCTGGGGATCGACCGGGCGCTGCCGCTGGCGCCCCAGTTCGGGCCGACCGCCTTCACGGTGCGCCCGCCGAGCCCTGGCGCGGGCCTCTTCGGCGAGCCGACGCGCTGGACCTGGGGCTCGGTCGGCGTCGACGGCGCCTTCCCCAGCGGCCACAACGGCCTGGCGGCGCTCTGCGCCGTCGCGCTCTGCTGGAGAACGCATGCACGTTGAGCCGCGTCGGCAAGCCCGTGTGAGCACGTGGTCGAACGCAGTGCGGTACCCTGAATGAGCCTGGCGCACCCGCAGCCCGATCCTGGGGCCGGCACGGCTTGGCCGGCCCTCGACGGCCTGGCTCGCGTCCACGGCGACGCCTTCTTCGTCTTCGACGGAGCGGAGCTCCGCGCCAACGTGTCCGCGCTGCGGACGGCGATGGCCGCCGCGGCGCCGGACGTGGAGCTCGCCTACAGCATCAAGGCCAACTACACGCCCGCCGTGTGCCGCCTCACGCAGAGCCTCGGCATGCTGGTGGAGGTCTCGTCGCCTATGGAGCTCTGGTTCGCCGGGCGGCTGGGCATCCCCGGCCCGCGGATCGTCTACAACGGGCCGGGCAAGTCCACGGAGTCGGTCCGCGACGCGCTCCTCGCCGGGGCTCTCGTGAACCTCGAGACGGACCTCGACGTCGAGTGGGCGCTCGCGACCGCCCGGGAGCATCCCCGGAGGCGCTTCGGCGTGGGCTTGCGCTGCAGTCTCGCCGGGCCGCAGGCCGGGGTCTCGCGGCTGGGGTTCGACGCGGCGGGCGAGACGCTGGGAGCCGTCGCGGAGCGCATCGCCGGCGCCGGCAATCTCGCCGTCATCGGCCTTCACAGCCACGTGTTCGACGGGTCGGCCGACGGACTGCGGGCGCGCACGGCCGGGCTGGTCCGGGTCGCGGAGCGGCTCTTCCCGGACGGCCCCGAGGTGCTCGACCTCGGCGGGTCGCTGCGCGGCCGCGTGCCCGTCGGTCGTGCCCCCGCTGGCGCTCCGCCGACCACGTTCGCCGACTACGCCGCCGCCGTCGCGGAGGGGCTGCGGCCGGGCGTGGCCCGCTGGGCCCGCCACCCGCGCATCATCGTCGAGCCCGGGGCCGCCGTGGTCTCCAGCGCCTTCTGCCTGTACGCCCGCGTGCTCGAGGTCAAGACGGTCCAAGGGCAGGACTTCGCGCTCGTCGCGGCCTCGGTCCTCGAC
>Ga0194044_10001897_pt1 | contig 10562 bp, 10 predicted proteins | sample JunL4417m_MetaG_FD_155460 | JGI IMG/M metagenome (GOLD analysis project Ga0194044, IMG submission 155460) | Anoxic zone freshwater microbial communities from boreal shield lake in IISD Experimental Lakes Area, Ontario, Canada - Jun2016-L442-17m | ecosystem: Environmental > Aquatic > Freshwater...
TTATATAGCTGTTAATTGTGGCGCTATTCCTGAAGGCACTATTGATTCTGAACTATTCGGTCACGAAAAAGGTTCTTTTACTGGGGCTCATGAAGCTCGCAAAGGTTATTTTGAAGTGGCTAATGGTGGCACTATATTTCTGGACGAAATTGCAGATATGCCTCTTTCTACTCAGGCCCGTCTGTTGAGAGTGCTAGAATCAGGGGAGTTTATAAAAGTTGGTTCGTCTAAGGTTCTGAAAACAAATGTGCGTATAATTGCTGCAACCAATGTAAATGTTGCTGAAGCAATTCAGCATGGAAAATTCAGGGAAGATCTTTATTATAGATTAAATTCAGTCCCAATAACCGTAGCCCCTTTGCGTGACCGTAAAGATGATGTTTTGCTGTTGTTTCGCAAATTTGCTTCTGATTTTGCTGATAAATACAAAATGCCGGTCATTACTATTGATGAAGATGCCAAGGTTTTGATGCTTAATTATCGCTGGCCTGGGAATATTCGTCAGTTGAAGAATATTACCGAACAGATTTCTATTATTGAAAAACAAAGATCCATTAATTCGCAGACACTAACAAAATACCTCCCTCAGGCAAACATGAGTAAATTGCCCGTTTTGTTAAAGAATTCAGGAGATATGATGGATTTTTCGGAAAGGGATATTTTGTATCGCGTGCTTTTCGAAATGCGCAAGGATATAACCGAGTTAAAACACCTTGTTGCCGAAATTTTGAAAGATGGAAATATTTCAGCAGATATTCAGGAATTGAAATCGAAGTTTATGCATGATATAAGTGCAGAATTTCAGAATGAATATGACAACGATACCAAAGTTCAGATTCAGGAGCCAGAAGCCATTCTTACCGAATCTGCTCAATATCCTGATGTGTATGAAGAATCCCTTTCGCTGATTGACAAAGAAAAAATACTTATAGCTAAAGCAATGGAGAAGTATCCAAAAAAACGCAAATTGGCTGCCGAAGAACTGGGCATTTCTGAAAGAACCTTATATAGAAAAATCAGGGAGTATAATATTGAAATTTAAACTTCCGGAGTTTTGAATATTGTTGTCAATACACGTTTGCTTTTGAAAGGCAAACTGGAAGGTATTGGGTGGTTTGCTTTTGAAACGCTGAAACGTATTACTCAAAATCATCCCGAACATACCTTTTATTTTATATTCGACCGACCTTTTGATAAGGAATTTATATTTGCTGAAAATGTGGTTCCAATAGTGATTGGACCTCATGCCAGGCATCCTTTATTATTTTATATCTGGTTCGAATATTCTGTTCCAAAGATTTTGAAAAAGGTAAAAGCCGATCTCTTTATTTCGCCTGATGGTTATTTATCTCTGAAATCTAAAGTGCCACAACTTGCTGTAATACATGACTTGAATTTCGAACATTTTCCTAAAGATTTACCCTGGATTATTACACTGTACTATAGATATTTCTTTCCACGCTTTGCCCGAAAAGCCAATAGAATTGCTACCGTTTCAGAGTTTTCTAAGAAAGATATTCAGGAGAGGTATCTTATCTCAGCCGATAAAATTGATGTGGTTTACAATGGGGCCAATACCATGTTTCATCCGGTTTCTGATGTGGAAAAATTAGCTGTTAAAGAGAAATATACTTTCGGTTGCGATTATTTCATTTTTATAGGAGCCTTACTTCCCCGAAAAAACCTTAAAAATTTATTTCTGGCTTTTGACATCTTCAGAAAAAGCACCTCATTTAATCATAAATTGCTGATTGTTGGAGCCCGGAAATGGTGGACAAAAGAAATAGAGGCAGTTTATAACCAAATGCAATTTAAAAATGATGTTATTTTCACAGGTCGTTTGGGCGAAGAAGAATTGAATTCATGTTTGGCATCTGCTTCAGCTTTAACTTATGTTTCCTATTTTGAAGGTTTTGGTATTCCTATACTTGAAGCATTCCGTTGCGAAGTACCCGTTATTACCTCCAATGTTACTTCCATGCCTGAAGTTGCCGGAGATGCAGCCCTTTTAACCGACCCGTTTAATCCTGCTGACATTGCTGATGCAATGAAGAAAATAGTTTCTGATAAAGATTTGGGAATGAAAATGATAATAAAAGCAAAGCTGATTCAACAAAAATTCTCCTGGGATATTACTGCAAATCTGTTATGGAATAGTATTGAAAAAGTGATTAATCATGAGTAGTTATAGATGTGACTAATCGCTACTCACTCTTCATTTTAATTGCTCACCACGGTCTTTTAAAATAAACCACTGCAACGGGAACCTCCCGTCGAACGGGCCTAAGATTCATGTTTAAAATTATCAAAATTTCCTAAAATCTGCTCTATATGAAAAACCTCATCACTGGCATCAAAAGAAAAACCATTACCGAAAACATACCATTTTTTACGTTGTTCCGGTTTTAGTTTTTTAATACTCGGAAATTGTTTTAATGGGGCAATGATGATACGACCATCCTGCAACTCAACATGTATAGTACCATGTTCAAAACTTATCTTTTTTATAACAGGTGTTACATTCCAATAACCCTCTATCGTTGATTGCTTTTCCATGATTATTTTATCTTGATAATTTGTATTTTTTCTCCGGCAATAAAACTATCCCATTGTTTTAATAAATCCTTTTGATATTGTTTTGCAATTGCCAAAACCTCATTTTGTTGTTTTGTGGACAACTCACCGGTCTTTGCAATTTCAACCTCCGGCTCTATCCAAATTTTACATAAATCAAAGGTGTCTTTTTTGCCCACATGAACATGCTTCCTGTTTTCGTAAATATCCGTAACATAAAAAATGAATATCCAAATGTCTTTATAAACCAAAATTTTAGGCATGCCTTATTTTTATTACAAAGGTATAAAAAAACAAAATACTGGTGAAAAAAAATTGTCTGGTTTTTAAATTCGTATGCAAAACAGTAGGATTTGATTGGTTTTTTATAAGGTAATTAGACAATGATACAATTATGCAATTAGGTTTGTGAAACAAGATAATAAGGTAGAGGTTTTGTGGCATCTTCCATTCTACTAAGGTTGAAGAATTGAAGAAGGTTTTTCTTTTTATTGTTGATAATGATGTATAATATGTGGAACCTAAAAGAATAGAAAAGACAAAGATAGAACCTTTGTCTAAGCTGTGCCCAATTGGGGTAGTTATGTATGTGACTAATCACCATTAACAATCCTTCATTATTAGTTGCTTTTCACGGTCTTTTCGTAAACACCACCGCCACCGAATTATTATCTATTATCGCCATATCACTTCCATCCACCAATCCATCTCCATTTACATCTTCCGGATAATAACCTATTCTTACAGCAATTGTTGCATTATCAATTAAAGCCATATCACCTCCATCAACTAAACCATCCTGATTGGCATCACCTGCATAGATTGCATAAACACCACCTCCCATTAATTTCAAATTATTTCCATACGCCTGTGAAGCTGCCGAAGTAAAATTACAAACAATGGGTCCGCAACCTTGAATATTTATGGGTTCATTACTCCATGTTTCCATACTATTTCTTGTTTTAACCACCACATAATACAAGCCAGAAATACTGTCAGCAAGGTTATTAATGGTAACATTTCCATTAATATTTAGCAATACATCATTAAATGTATAAGCCAAACCATAAGGTGCAACTGTTTCATGCAACTCTATAGTAATTTTATCCGAAATCCCATTGCCGTACACTGCCCCTGACAAACCCTGCTCTGGCCTCATTGCGCCACCTCCTAAATACAATCCTTCAAGATAAAGCCTAAGCGCAAATCCTCTAACCAATGGATTATACCCTTGCAAAAAACCTAAATTCACTTTATTTTCCACTCCATTTAATGGACCTATAAAAGCTTCTCCCACCGAGTAAGCAATATACCCTCCAGCATATTGCACATACTTTCCAGTAGTATTTATTACTGTTGGCCTTACTTGTCCCATTGTGATTGCATCAAATCCACAGATGGCAATTATTGTTATAAGCAAACATTTATTTTTCATAATTCATTTTTTCTTGCTTTTAGACCACATCTATTTATTGGAAATTATTCCTTGTAATCATTATATTTAATTTCTATTTTACACTTATGTTCCCATTAGCTGCCCGAGTATTTTTCAGTTTCAACATTGGCGGAATCTAAGTTTTTTTTTCAGATTCTGGTGTAATCCTAAACAATTAAAAACATATACATACTGATAAATAACGTTAAATGATTAATAAATTTCGGTATATCTTATTATTACAACTCCTGATCCACCAGCAAGACCATAACCATAATATGGGGGTGAGTTGCTTGCGCCTCCACCGCCACCTCCTTTATTTGCAGCACCTTCACATATCCAATATGGAGGATTACTGCCCTGATATAATACATGACCACCCTCTCCAGCACCACCAGCCCCTAACCCTTGACCTCCTGAAATTGAACCACCACCAGCACCACCACCACTTCCATAAATGACAGACACTCCCGTAATATTGCTGGCTATCCCAATCGACCCATTAGCTGATGAAGATGGTAAAGAGCATCCATTTCCACCACTATATTGGCTATATATTCCATTTCCAGAGGATGTTCCATACCTTACGCCATTTCCGTTGTTAGTAGCTGGTGCCCCATTCGCACTAATTATTCCCGTGATTGATGAAGACCCACCTGGATTTCCTAAACTTGTACTCGTTACTTGTGCACCCCCGCTACCAATAGATACCGAATATGTCCCCGGTGAAACATACACTGTAATATCCTTAACCTCACCGCCACCACCGCCACCGCCGCCATACCCATCAGTTGTACCTCTAGCTCCGCTAGAACCTCCCCCAACAACCAAAATTCTGACTGTTCCAGATCCAGTTACAGTTAATGTACCTGAACTGGTAAATGTATGTACCTTATCAGAACCAACAGTTGTTATAGTGCCTCCACTTAAAACAAAAGCAGTTGAGACTGATGTTGTAAAACTCATTTGATTTCCATAGCTCGTACCGGCACTTGTAATTGCATAAGACCTAATGTAGTATGTTGTGTTGGCAGTCAATCCAGTTAAATTGCTGGTAAAAGTTCCTATACCACTTCCATTACTGCTAATATTGTTAGCTGTTGTAGGATTAGGAGATATGCTATAACAGACACCACGTTGAGTGACTGTTGAATTACCATCTCCAGTTATTATACCACCTGCTACAGCTTGTGTTGATGTATATGAGGTCAGTGTTGTTGAAAGTGTTGCTAAACAAGGCCCCCAGGTTGGGATACCATCACACAAAGTGAGGTTTTGACCTTGTGTACCCGCTGAAATTGGCGACCATGCTGTTCCGTTCCAATAAGCAATCTGCCCTACAACTGTCCCATTAGCAAGATTCCCTGTAGGCAATGCCACAGTATTCCCTCCAGAAATTGATAAGTTATTGCCATTTATTGATAAACTTTGACTTTCAGTTATCGTAGTTCCACTTTTTTCAGAATACAATGCATAAGGCACAGCCGCAAATTGGCTAGTCCCAAGAAATTGAAAAGCTGTTCCTCCTGTAGCGTCCATTTCTGCCTTTAAAAAATAGGTGTTACTGCCCCAGCTAATACTTGTAAATGTCCCCGATATCGCCGTTCCTTGTCCTATCATTAATAAAAACAACCCAAATCCATCCGTCGTAGTTGTTTGGGTTTCCACATAAACTGCATTTCCGTTAATGTTTCCGCTTAAAACACTAAATCGAAGCGAAACAGTTTGGTTTGCTAATACATTACCACTATTATCCCTTGCCATTCCCTGATAATTGATACCTTGTGGGGTTTGTGCATTAATAACCAAAACGGTTATTAACATGATGATAATTAAAAAATAAAGTTTTTTCATGGGATTTGAAATTTATATTTTCTATTTTGTAATTAAATTAGTTTAATTTTTTCATTGCTTATAGATTGTACTAAATTGCCAAAATCTTCTACCTTGTCAAAATTAAAATATGAAATAGCTTCGGTTATTACTATTGATGTTGTACAAAATGAATTGTATATTTTGCTGAATTTTGGATTTTTAAGCAATTTTATTATTGATTTTTCTATCTCATTTATCATGTTTCCTAAATAATCCTCTTCTAAATTATCGCCCAGAATTTCTCTCAATTTACTATTTAGGATTAATTGTTTAATTGAACCAGAAATTTTTGAAAGCCCCATTAAAACAATTTCAATTGTTTTTGCAAGTTCATCTGTTGATTTGCCATATCTTTTGCAAATTGAAATAAGAATTTCCCAATACGTCCAATAATTTATAATCCCGTCAGCCGCAATTCTTAAACTTAATGTAAGAAAAAATGGATTTTCTCTTCTGATTTTTTCTATTTCTAATTGATGGTAGGATAGAAAAGTAATATTTTCAATATTTTCGATTGCACTTAGGTCTTTTTTATATTCGGGTTGTGTAAGCAATAGAATATATTGATGAATAGTATTTATAGAATCAAGAAAATCTGTAAATTGCCTCAAAGAAACAGGCTCACCATCTTTTTCTTTAAACGTTATATTTATTATTAATTTACCTGTCCCTTGCTCTAAATAATAATAGTAGTAATACATTTGTTTATTTTTAGTTTTCTTACTCTCTGTTGGCTTTTCAGATACCACCCTCACATTTACAACTTGTATGAGTCAAGTCCGTTTTTTATAGTGGGTTCTGAACTCCACTTATATATCAATCTTTAATTTGAGGTCAAAATTACGATTTTTATAATAACTTGTTTAAACTATTTTATTTTTATTCACAATTCACAATAAAAAAAAACTTCCGTTTAGACTGCCAGCCATTATAATTCCCATGTCATTTAGTCTTTGGAGAATGAAATTCAGTCTCCGGGTTATGAAATTCAGTCTTCGTGTTATGAAATTCAGTCTCCTGATAATGTCAGTCAGTCTCTTGACGTAGACAGTTAGTCTCCGGAGTTAGTCAGACATTCTCCCTACATAGTTGGGCATACTTCCGACTTACTCAGTTATTCTGCGGAGATAGTCAGGCATTCTATCTCTAATGCCTGACATAACTTAAAGGATGCCTGACATAACATGAAGGATGAATTTTAGCCATTTTATTAAAAAGATAGATATGAATATAATTATAAAACGGTGATGATGCAAAAGAAAAATCGAATAATGCAGTAGCCCTTCTTATTTTTAAATCATTGTTGTTTGGTAAAAAATGGGGAAACTGTATAAAGTGCTAATCTATAAATTCATATTATAATGTCGCCCCTACAGGGCTTGGAATTGTGCGTGTTCTTTTTTTCTACCAAAATGTCACCCCTAACGGGGTTTGGGAAAAGTACCGTAGGTACGATATTATGGTAGAACAGAGAATTATGAAATGACACTAAGTGCCGTAGGTACGACATTTTTTCATGCAAAATTTAACCGGACAACGGTGTTTTAATAAATAAAAAAGCCCCGGAAATAATCCGGAGCTAATTTTTAGTATGGTTGTGACAAAAAAACTGATAATGGTAAAATCCGGCTTAGGCTTTATACTTTAGTGAAAAACTGCCTGCCATGTCTGAACTTTCGTTGCGAATAGTGATAGATTTATACTTCGGTGGTATTAATGCAGAATCACCAGGTTCAATAATAATTTTATCAACTCTGGGGACACTATTACTTAATTCAGGACCAGCAACAAGACCAATACGAGTAGTGCCCATATTATTAACGCTTGATTTTGGAATTGCGTTATTGAAATCCATAGAAGAACCAGCAGTAAAAGAAAAAACAACATTAGGAATATTTTTGCTTTTTGCATAAAAAGCGGCAAATATATCAGCCTGTGTTTTTAACTCAGGATGAGTAGGAAGAGCCATAAGTACGTAACCATAAACAACATTCATTTCATTAACCGCTAAAATACCACATACACTAGCAGTACTTTCAGCTTTAACAGCTATTTCAGTTGCAGCTAAATGAATATGATCATAATCGTCATGTTTTTTAATAAAAGTAGCAATGCGGGTAGTATCGTAATCAGCAGGAAAAATCCCTGCATGGTTATCAATAATATCTTTGGCTGCAAGCGCTACGGATTCCACTTTGGGGCCAAATTGTTGGTAGTTTTTTTTGTCATCCGGGGCAATATCAATAGTTCCCGGGTCAATTTTGGTATTGACAGTTCCAAAGGAGGTGTCGATAATTATCATATCGGCTGGTGCAATCTGAACCGAATTTTCAGCAATTGAGTGTTTCATAATATTAATTTTTAGGTTGTTTTGTTTTGCTTATATTATATCAATAATCGTGCCATAATTTGTTTCAAAGCCTGTAATTTAATTTAGCTGCTTATCACCTTTAAACTCAAAAACACAGCAATTAATTTGTCAGAATAAAAAAAACGCTTACTTTTGCACTCCTTAAAAAAAACAAGAAAATGAAAAGAACCTTTCAACCTTCGCAACGCAAAAGAAGAAACAACCATGGATTCCGTAAAAAAATGCAATCAGCCAATGGCCGTAGGGTCTTAGCCAACCGCAGAGCGAACGGAAGGAAGAAACTAACGGTATCTGACGAAAAGCTACATAAAAGATAATTTTCATACGGATTGATTCCGTTATCATAAAATAATATAATTTTGAGGAGATAAAATAATTTGTCTCCTCTTTTTTTTACTAACAACAATTATGAATGTTCTCTGTTGATTTTTTGAATTCAGAAAGAAAAAAGGGGTGATTGAAGAGCCAAAGGTGAAAAAATGATTGTAATTATCGATTACGGTGTAGGCAACATAGGGTCCATAGCCAATATGATAAAAAAGGCTGGTGGCGAATGTGTGGTTAGTTCCGAAATATCTGTAATTGCTGAAGCCACCAAACTGATTTTGCCTGGTGTAGGTGCTTTTGATAATGGCATGAGAAATCTTGCCGAAATGAATCTTTTAGAAGTTCTTAATAAGAAAGTGCTTCAGGATAAAACACCTATTCTGGGTATCTGTCTTGGAATGCAGCTTTTCACTCATGGCAGCGAAGAAGGCAGTTTGCCCGGACTTGGCTGGCTGGATGCGCATTGCTATAAATTTGCTTTCGACACTTCGCTTAAAAACCTGCGAATACCACACATGGGGTGGAATGATGTGGCGATAAAAAAGAATGACCTCCTTTTTAAGGATATGTGGCCCGATGCCAGTTTTTATTTTGTGCATTCCTATTATCTGAAATGCAAGCATCCTGAGGATATTGCTGCAACTACTTTCTTTGGATTTGAATTTGCCTCGACTGTGCAGGTGCAGAATATTTGTGCCACTCAGTTTCATCCTGAAAAGAGTCATAAATATGGTTTGAAACTGATACAAAACTTTGTAGAATCGCCTGCTTATGTTAAAGGTTAGAGTGATACCCTGTTTGCTGTTGCAAAATGGTGGCCTGGTGAAAACCGTAAAGTTTAAGAATCCGGTTTATGTTGGCGACCCCATCAATGCCGTTAGGATTTTTAACGATAAGGAAGTGGATGAGTTGCTATTTATAGATATTGAGGCATCTAAACAAAATCGTGGGCCTGATTATAATCTGATAGCAAAGATTAGCAACGAGGTTTTTATGCCTTTTGGCTATGGGGGAGGGGTGAGAAGTATTGAAGATATCAAAAAGCTGACCCGTCTGGGCGTGGAAAAGGTCTGCATAAACTCTTATGCAATATTAAATCCTGATTTTATTTCGAGAGCGGCCGACATCAGTGGCTCGCAAAGTATAGTGGCTGCGGTGGATGTGAAAAAGGATTTTCTGGGTAAAGACCGTGTGTATTATCATATCAATGGGAAAAACACTTCTTTGGATGTACTTGAATATGTGCAGATGCTGGAAGAAAAAGGTGCAGGCGAAATTCTGTTGAACTCAGTGGACAGAGACGGAACTTTTGCCGGATATGATTTACATTTATTGAAAAAGGTTTCTGAAGTGCTTACCATTCCTGTAATTGCTTTGGGTGGGGCTGGCAGCATCAATCATTTTGTAAGTGCTGTAAAAGAAGCAAAAGTTTCGGCAGTGGCAGCAGGTAGTTTCTTTGTTTTTTATGGAGCCCATCGCGCAGTTTTAATTACTTATCCTGATAAGGAAGAGTTGAAGAAGGTTTTTTAAACTCGCATTTTGTTTTCTTCTAGTCACAGCTATCGCAATATATTACTTCATCCGTGATTATAGATTATTGAAATGCGGGGAATGCAATTCCATGCAATCAGGGATTTAAAAATAAATTTTTAAAAAAGTTAATAAGATTCATCATTTTGATTTATAGAGTTTTTGAAATAGATCTTAATATTAAAAAATAAGTAAAAAGTAGCAATGCAGTGTGCATTGCCATATCTGTCAAATGTCAAGGTAGGCAAAGCTGCCAGAGTTGCCATATCTGTCAAATGTCAAGGTAGGCAAACTGGTGTAGGATGCCATATCTGCCAAATGTCAGAATAGGCAAACTGGTGTAGGATGCCTTATCTGCCAAATGTCAGAATAGGCAAACTGGTGTAGGATGCCATATCTGCCAAATGTCAGAGTAGGCAAACTAGTGTAGGATACCATATCTGCCAAATG
>Ga0194044_10001898_pt1 | contig 10561 bp, 7 predicted proteins | sample JunL4417m_MetaG_FD_155460 | JGI IMG/M metagenome (GOLD analysis project Ga0194044, IMG submission 155460) | Anoxic zone freshwater microbial communities from boreal shield lake in IISD Experimental Lakes Area, Ontario, Canada - Jun2016-L442-17m | ecosystem: Environmental > Aquatic > Freshwater >...
ACGGCTGCGTTTAGGCCAGCCGGGAAGGTGTCGCTGACAACACGAGCGGGGACGATGTTTCGACGCGTGCGTGAAGACATACGGTGCGTCAAGGAGCGCGATCCCGCGGCCACCTCGGCTGCGAGCGTGCTGTTCAACTACCCCGGGATCCATGCTATCTGGGGTCATCGGGTCACTCACTGGCTGTGGGCGCATCACCGTTATGGATTCGCGCGCTGGCTCTCCGAGGTCATCCGCTTCTTCACGGGAGTCGAGATTCATCCTGGGGCCACGCTCGGCTCGCGCTTCTTCATCGATCACGGCATGGGCGTGGTCATTGGCGAGACAGCCATTATCGGCGACGACGTTACGGTCTACCAAGCCGTTACTTTGGGCGGTACGGGCAAGGAAACCGGGAAGCGTCACCCCACGATTGAGGATTGCGTCGTGGTGGGCGTAGGGGCAGCCGTGCTCGGCAACATCACCATTGGACGCGGGAGCAAGGTGGGCGGCGGCGCGGTCGTTATCGACGACGTGCCCCCCAACTGCACTGTCGTCGGCGTCCCCGGTCGCGTGGTCATGAGGGCCGGCTCGCGCGTTGATACGATCGATCTGCACCACGAGGACCTGCCCGACCCGGTCGTCGAGATGTTCCGCTGCCTCCAGCGTCGGATGGACCGCCTTGAGCAACGCATCTCGCCCGCTGACGCCGCCGCCGAGAGCGGCGACGAGGAATCTTCGTCGACCGGCGACCGCCGCGCGCCGATCTCGGTTGAGTTCGAAGGCCAGAAGTGGGAGATCTGAAGCCCCAAGCACGCTCTTGCTCGTTCCCGAAAGGACCCAGATGCGCGTTTACAACTCGCTGAGTCGTACCAAAGAGGAGTTCGTCCCACGCGAGCCGGACAAGGTCGCGATGTACGTCTGCGGCCCCACGGTCTACAACCACATCCACATCGGCAATGCGAGGACATTTCTGTCCTTCGACGTGATTCGCCGGTACCTCGTCCACAAGGGCTATGACGTCCGCTTCATCCAAAACGTCACCGATGTCGACGACAAGATCATCAATCGCGCCAACGAGGAGGGCCGCTCCGCTGCCGAGGTGGCCGAGGAGTATACGGCGGCGTTCATCTCGGCAATGCGTGCGTTGGATGTCGAGGATCCCACCGAGAGGCCCCTGGCGACTGAGACGATTCCGGCGATGATTTCGATGATCGAGCGCCTCATCGAGCGCGGCCATGCGTATGCGGTCGGCGGAGACGTGTACTTTTCGGTGAGGAGTTTTCCCGGTTACGGAAAACTGTCGGGGAGAGATATCGACGAGATGCACACACAGGCCCGCGTCGATGCCGACGAGCGCAAGCGCGATCCGCTCGACTTCGCACTGTGGAAGGCCGCCAAGCCGGGCGAGCCGCACTGGCCGGGCCCGTGGGGCGAAGGGCGTCCCGGCTGGCACATCGAGTGCTCCGCGATGTCGGAGATCGAGCTTGGGCTGCCGCTGGATATCCACGGCGGCGGAAGCGATCTGATCTTCCCGCATCACGAGAACGAAATTGCGCAGTCCGAGGCAGCCACCGGTCTTGTGTTCGCGAACTACTGGCTGCACGGTGGGATGCTTCAGATCAACTCCGAGAAGATGAGCAAGTCGCTGGGCAACTTCACGCTGCTCAAAGACGTGCTTGAACGCTACAACGCGACCGTCATCAGACTCCTCATGCTCCAGACTCACTACCGCAGCTCGCTGGACTTCTCGGACACCCGGCTCGACGAAACGATTCACGCCTACAACCGGCTCGCCAATCTGTTGCGTAACCTACGCTGGGCGCGCGATCTGGCCGTGTGCGGGATGGGTGTGCCGCCGGATGCGCTCGTCGGACTCCGTGCTTCGATCGAGGCGGCCCGCGAGAAGTTCGAGTTTGAGATGGACGACGACTTCAACACGGCAGGTGCACTAGCGGCGGTCTTTGAGCTAGCCAAGGCCGGCAACAGCTTCCTGGCGGACTACCAGTCCGATTTGTGCGAGGACGACCGGCTGGTACTTCTCGAAGCCGAGGACGTGGTCGTATCGCGCCTTGGTGTGCTCGGCATCCAGATTTCGCCCGACGAGACCTGCTGCTATCCGCACGAGGTCGTCGATCTCGCTCGCGACTTAGCTGGCTATCAGGCTTCCGACCCAGACGGTGCTGTCGGTGCGCTCCTCGCGACCCGCGCTGCCGCCCGCTCGGCCAAGGACTTCGCTCGCGCCGATGCCGTCCGTGACGGGCTTACGCCGTTTGGCTTCCACATCGAGGACACACCGCAGGGCGCCCGCGTCATCTATCGGTCGCAGGAGTAGCTGATGGCGTTCATTGAGGGTCGCAATGCCGTCCGTGAAGCTCTCTGGGCCGGCATGCCGCTACGGCGCGTCCTGATCGCCGAGAGCACCCAGCCCGACCGCACCATCGACGACATCGTCCGCCTCGCCGACAAGGCCGGCGTCACTGTGGCGCGTGTCAGCAAGCGCGAGATCGACAAGCTGAGCGAGCGCGGCGCCCACCAAGGCGTCATCGCCGAGGCCGCGCCCTACCCGTACGCGCTGCTCGACACCGTGATCGCCGAGGCACGCTCCAAGCCACACTCGCTCATCATCGTGCTCGACCACGTCACCGACCCTGGCAACCTCGGTGCCGTGGCGCGTTCGGCCGAGGTCGTTGGCGCCGACGCAGTCCTGGTCGCCAAGAACCGCGCTGCCGCGGTCACACCGGCCGCGTACAAGGCTTCAGCAGGAGCGCTCGCGCACATCGCGCTCGTACAAGAGACCAACATCGCGCGCTCGCTGGCGCGCTGCAAGGATGCCGGCTACTGGATTGCCGGAGCCTCTGAACACGCCGAGCAGACCGCCTGGGAGGCGCCGCTCGAGGGCCGCATCGTGCTCGTGATGGGCTCGGAGGGCGATGGGCTGGCCCGGTTGACTCGAGAATCATGCGACTTCCTGGTGAGGTTGCCGCAGGCGGGCAAGGTCGGCTCGCTCAACGTGGCGCAGGCGACCACCGCGCTGGCCTACGAGTGGCTGCGCCGCTCGGCGCAGGAACGGTGAGCGCCACACCGCTGTTGTTTGTTGACGGCTACAACGTGATTCGCCAGACGCCTCCGTATCGTGAACTCGCTGCGGCGGATCTTGAGAGTGCACGCGCGGCGCTCGTCTCAGATGTCGCCGCGTATGCGGATCGCTCATTTGATGCGACGGTGGTCTTTGATGGCCACCTCAACCCCACATCCAACGGTGTCCCGCACCGGGTGGCGGGTATCACGGTGGTGTTCTCTCGGTACGGCACCGATGCCGATGCAGTCATCGAGTCACTTGCGCGTGCTGCGCGGGAGAGGGGAGACCACACCGTCGTCGTGACCTCGGATGCTCAGACGCAGTGGGTCGTGCTGGGCGGCTCGGTGACGAGGATGTCATCGCCGGAGTTCGCTGGCGAGCTGCGTGCCCAGGATTCCGAGTGGCGAGAGCATTCGCCGACCGGAAGCACGCACGGGAGGCTCGAAGATCGCGTTGACGCCCGCACCCGAGAGCGCCTGTCCCGATGGGCCCGTGGCCTCGAGTAGGGACTGTTTGGGCCTTCGCGTGTCCTTACGGAGCGGCGTCTCAAAACCAGTGAAGAACGGTGCCGGAGCCGTTGACTTAAGATTACCTAAGACATAATGTAACTCCAGTGTCACTGCAAGCCTGCGCCGTGCCGGCGGCGCGTCCATCCCACAACGGATGCAATCAAGGGCGGGCAAGATACGGAGGGAGTACGTAGTGCTACAGCATCACGGCACGAGCGCGCGCCGATTTCCTGGAGTCGGGCGCGGAACGGAGCTTCAGCTCGTCTTGTCTGCACAGCAAGGCGATGAACGGGCCTGTTGCGACTTGGTTCGCAAGTATCGGGGGCTCATTCGGTACAAGGCGCGGACCTATTACCTGGTCGGTGCGGATAGGGACGATATCATCCAAGAGGGCATGATCGGCCTCTACAAGGCTATGCGCGACTACGACCCAACCCGTCAGGCGAGCTTTCACTCCTTTGCTGATCTCTGTGTCACTCGACAGATCATCACCGCGGTGAAGTCGGCGACCCGACGCAAGCATTCCCCGCTCAACGGATACGTCTCGCTGTCGCGCTCCACCTCGATGGAGGAAGACGGCGAACGCCTCCTTTCCGACATCCTTGCCGCCAAGGGCGTCTGCGACCCCGCCGAGATAGTCGTGGCCGCATGGGAGACCGACTTCATCCGCGAGGGCGTCTCGGAAGCGCTGTCACCGTTTGAGGCCAGGGTCCTGACGTACTACACTAACGGGCGTTCCTACCAGGAGATTGCCGACTTGCTCGGCAGGCATACCAAGGCAGTAGACAACGCCCTGCAGCGGGTCAAGCGCAAGATGGAAACCCAGATTGGCCGCTGCCGCGCCTGCTAGCGTCGCCGCTAGTTTGCCGTTCACCTGCAGATATCGCAGTTCAGCTCCTGACACCAGCGCGGGCGTTCGCTACACTAGTGCGCGCTCGCTGGCGTAGCTCAATTTGGCAGAGCAACTGATTTGTAATCAGTAGGTTGAAGGTTCAAGTCCTTTCGCCAGCTCCACGTTCTACCTGCGGGAACCTTCGGGTTCCCGCTTCTTTTTGGCTTTCAAGTGGTGCCTTTGCGGCCTATCCGTGCACCTATTTCGCTGCACGGGCCGTGTTCCGGGCTTCGCGGAAGGCGTCGATCGCTTCGCGTTTGCGAGTATCGAAGGCGTGCGCGTAGACCGTCAGCAGCACATCTGGCGAGTGTCCCGACATTGCCGACGCACGGTGCGTCGTGCACGCCACGGGGAACTTCTCAAGGTGGTACGTCGCCGGGCAACCACAAGGGCGGCCCACGAAGAAGCCGCCGATGATGATGCGGATCAGACCGACTATCGGTGATCGCTCCCACCACTTCAGGGAATGTCTAGACCCTTGAAGCCTGCACAAGATCCTTGGCAGAGACCCGACCGTTCTTCAGAGCGCGGCCAATCGGGAACGTGTCAAGGGGATGCTCCTCCTGCCACTTCACGGCCGCAGCGAGAAGGTCCCGCGCTTCAACCACAGCGATGGGTACGTCCATCGGTGCCTCTATACTCGCGAGCTTCTGCTCGATCCCGTCGCTGAAACTGTGGGCGATGATCAGGTAGCCGCCGAACCGGTCAGACCTGCGAGATGCGGCAATGGATGAAATGTAGTTTCGTAGCTGAAGGCGATGCTGAATCGGAAGCGTGTAGGGAGGGTTCAGGACGGTCTTGCACTCATAGCAGTAGAAGAGTCCTTCGTCATCGGTGACTGTCCCATCCGGCTCGACCTGGCCAGAGGTCTGAGCTTTCGCGTCGAGTCGGAGCATGTTCTTGAAGATGTAGCGAGTCGCGCGCTCGAAATCGAGGCCCATCCTCGTTGCGCTAAGTCCGTCGGGCGTGGCGTTGGCCGGATAGGCGCGCACATCTTGACGGCTGATTTCATCGTAGAAGCCCAACAGATCCTTGGGTGACAGCGCGCTTTCCTCGATGGATTGCTCCATGAAGTACGCAAGGATGCTGTTGATCAGATCCGACTTGTTGCCGCTCTTCCTCAGTCCGAGTCCAGTCGCGAGTTTGCGCAGGTCGTCCAACCCGAGTGATGCGAGGACTGTCTCGGAGTTGTATGGGCTGAGGGCGAGGCGCTCAATCCTTGCGTTCTTGGAGCCGGACTTCTGGAGTCCCAGCGATTCAAGTGCATCCGCCAACTGCACGACGCCCAGTTGGTCAAGCAAGTCGAGAACGGTTTCCTCTCGCAAGATCTCCTCTTGCGGGGCGACTGCCTCGGCCTCGGGTGACGCGGCGGCCACCGCGATATCGGCATTCGCCTTGAAGTGGTCGATTATTCGGAGAACGCGCTCCTCCTTGTTCCCGCTCTTGGGAAGACCGAGCTTGCCCAAGAGCCCGACAAGTTCGTCTGTGCTCAACCCTGAGAGAACCGGGTTGGCGGGAATCTCGTTTTCGATGAGTCGGGCCACGAGTTCGGGATTGGATCCTGAGGTCCGCAGGTCGGCGTTCTTCAGGGCACCGACAAGCTGCGGTTTGGACAAGTGAGCGAACAGGCGCTCTCGCTGACCGCCACGCAAGGCGAAGCCCCAGAGTTCTAGGAGACTGTCGGATGTCTCGTCGGAGAGAATGAAGGAGCTGTCGTTATCGCCGCAGCAGACGAGCACGATGCCCTCGTTCGTGAGGAAGGTCAGGCCGGCTTCATATTCCGCCGTGTCGAACTTCAGGCGTCGGACGGTTGAATGTGCCATGACAAGCTGATGCTCCTTGCGAGTGATGCCTAGATCATTTCGTAGGACACGCAGGAGATTCGCCTCGGAGGCATTGAAATCATCATCGAAGTCCCAGGCCGCAATGAGCATCTTCGCGTACAGGCCGTAGTTCTTCTTGGTATTCTTGAAATCGAGACTCTTTGACGCCTCAACGTACTGTTGTATCCGCGATGTGACCGCCTGCTGCAGATCATCCATGCTGACACGATGTTCTGGCGCGTCCAAGAGGACTTCCAAGATGGTGTCAGTCGGTGGTGTTCGGAACTCGATGCTTCGCTTGACGCTCTCGTAGTTGCCGAGCACACGACTAAGATCGCGCAGAACCTTGTCGGAATCGAGACCGACAATCTCAGAAATCTTGCCTTTGGCCAGTCGGCGAAGATCGCCCTTGGAGTAGTTCTGCAGAATCTCGAAGTTGTTCACGAGCCCCCCTAAGTTCCAGTATCAATGTACGCTCAAGGCCGCACGGATTCCTCAGTCTCGCCGACGATTCCCCTGGCGTCGTGCGCCCCGCCATCCTCAGTGTACCCGGAACCGATGACACGCCCCGCGTGCCCGGCCGATGCGAATAGGGAATAGAGAAGGCCCTCGCTTCATCGAATCTGGCGTGCGCCTTACGCGCTCCACGGAGCGGTGCGAAGTGCAACCCATGGGCATGTGGGATACAGTGAGGTGGAACGGTGACGGGCGGGGCGAATCGCGTAGCTTGGCACGCCTGTCCGGGGGAGAGTGTGCCACGCTCGGGTGTCTTGGGGAGTCACTATGCGTTCTGTGGGATTGCGACGAATCGGCCATATTCGGCTTGGCCTATGGGCGATGTTTGCCGTGGCGGTGCTCTGCATGGTGCCGAGCGCAGCGATGGCGGTGGGAGTCGGTGGCACTTTCACGTCCGGCGGCCTGACCTACAAGGTCCTGACCGACACCACAGTGCAGGTGGGTGATGGGAATAGCGGGCAATCAGTCGCGGGCGACATAACGATTCCGGCTACGGTGACAAGCGATGGAACCACGTATTGGGTCACCTCAATCGGCTATCACGCCTTCGGCTACTGCTTCCGCCTCACCTCCGTCACCATCCCCGGCTCAGTCACCTCAATCGGGGATGGCGCCTTCTGCTACTCCGACAGCCTCACCTCCGTCACTATCCCCAACGCAGTCACCTCGCTCGGGGATTGGGCCTTCTCCGGCTGCTCAGGACTCACCTCCGTCACTATCCCCAATGCAGTCACCTCGATCGGGCGTTCCGCCTTCGAGGGCTGCACAGGACTCACCTCCGTCACTATCCCCAATGCAGTCACCTCGCTCGGGGATTACGCCTTCTCCCGCTGCACAGGACTCACCTCCGTCACTATCCCCAATGCAGTCACCTCGCTCGGGAATTCCACCTTCTCCGGCTGCACAGGACTCACCTCCGTCACTATCCCCAATGCAGTCACCTCGCTCGGGGATTACGCCTTCTCCGGCTGCACAGGATTCACCTCCGTCACCATCCCCAATGCAGTCACCTCGCTCGGGAATTCCACCTTCTCCGGCTGCACAGGACTCACCTCCGTCACTATCCCCAATGCAGTCACCTCGATCGGGCGTTCCGCCTTCTCCGGCTGCAGAAGCCTCACTTCAATCGACGTCGCTGCCGCCAACACATCATTCAAGTCCTCCGGCGGGGTGCTGTTCACAAGTGACATGAAGACTCTTGTTCAGTGCCCGGGTGCGATGAATACCTACGCCATCCCCGACTCAGTCACCTCAATCGGGAATTCCGCCTTCTCCGGCTGCACACGTCTCACCTCCGTTGCCATCCCCGACTCAGTCACCTCACTCGGGGATGACGCCTTCTCCGGCTGCACAGGACTCACCTCCGTCACTATCCCCGACTCAGTCACCTCAATCGGGGGTGCCACCTTCTCCGGCTGCACACGCCTCACCTCCGTCACTATCCCCAATGCAGTCACCTCGCTCGGGGATTGGGCCTTCTCCGGCTGCACAGGATTCACCTCCGTCACCATCTCCAACGCAGTCACCTCGATCGGGGATTACGCCTTCTCAAGATGCACAGGACTCACCTCCGTCACTATCCCCAGCGCGGTCACCTCAATCGGATATCAGGCCTTCTCCTACTGCGCAGGACTCACCTCAGTCACTATCCCCAGCGCAGTCACCTCGATCGGGGATTACGCCTTATCCGGCTGCACAAGCCTCACTTCAATCGACGTCGCTGAAGGAAACACATCATTCAAGTCCTCCGGCGGGGTGCTGTTCACAAGTGACATGAAGACTCTTGTTCAGTGCCCGGGTGCGATGAATACCTACACCATCCCCGACTCAGTCACCTCAATCGGGAATTCCGCCTTCTGGCGCTGCACAAGCCTCACCTCCGTCACTATCCCCAACGCAGTCACCTCGATCGGGGATTACATCTTCTCCGGCTGCTCAGGACTGACCTCCGTCACCATCCCCGCCTCAGTCACCTCGATCGGGTTTGCCGCCTTCGGAGACTGCACAAGCCTCACCTCAGTCACATTCAACTCGGCGACGACCGTGATATACGACAGCGGTATCACAATCCCGACCGGTGCGTCGATCATTGGCCACTCCCCATCGACGGCCAGAGATTACGCAGCGAAGTATCGCCGGGCGTTCTATTCCATAGAGGGAGGCATACCGGGGGCTGACGTCACTTTCGAAGATGCGAACCTCGCCGCCGCAGTTCACAGCTCTCTGGGGATAGCCTCAGGCACTCCGATTAGCGACTCAGACATGCTCCTCCTGACCACGCTCAACGCTGAGAGCAAGGGAATCACCAATCTCAGTGGCTTGGAACGCGCGACCAATCTGCGCACGGTACACCTCTACGACAATGCGATTTCAGACCTGAGCCCACTCTCGGCGCTTCCAAAGATCTACACGCTTGAAGTCGCTGGGAACCAGATTTCCGACCTCAGGCCCCTGTCAGGTCTTTCAAGCCTGCGGTACCTCTCCCTGGGCGGTACCTACTGGGCCAATACGCCACAGGAGAAGATCCGGGGCAACGCCGTGAGTGATATCTCGCCGCTGGCCTCACTCACTGGGCTGACCACGCTCCACTTGAGCAACTGCAATGTGTCGGATCTCACCCCGCTGCGCAGTCTGGTCAACCTCGGCGTTCTGGCACTCGGCTCGAATCAAATCACAGATATTGCGCCGCTTTCCAGCTTGACGAAACTCACCTACTTGACCTTGACCAAGAGCCGGGTCGCGGACTTGAGCCCGATTAGCGGTCTGCTCTTGCTCAATCATCTGACCCTCTCCGAGAACCGCCTCACAGACATAGGCCCTCTTGTAGCCAACTCGGGAATTGGCGCCGGTGACCGCGTGGTGGTGAGCAGGAACTTCTTGGTCCTTGGTGCAGGCACACAGAGCGAGTCCGATATCGACGTATTAGTGGCTCGCGGGGCGACTGTTCTCTCCACGCCCCAGAACATCACCGAGATCCCGACCGGGACTGATGTGACTATCACTGCCAATAGGGTGACAGTGCACTTCCCCTTGGTCAGTACACCGGGCACGCTGACCGTGACTCCCTACTTCGGCCCTCGTCACCCAGTTCCCGGCACAACTCATCTGCTGCCGGACCTCTACTTCGACATAAGCCCGACCGCTACTTTCACTGGTACTGCAATTGTCACGATCGAAGTGCCTTGGAACGTCTACAACGGTGACCTGGCGACGCTTAAGGTCTTCCACTGGAAGGACGGCGCCTGGGTGGAGCCGACGGGCCTAACGGTTGACAACACTTCGCGAACGCTGACTTTCAGCACGGATTCGTTCTCGGACTATGCGGTTGGGACATCTGAGGAGACGCCGGGAGAGCCGCCAGTCACCAGCACGCCCGCGTCATCTGACTGGAGCCTCGCGCTCTTGGGAGTCGTCGGCGTAGGCTTTGCGGGTTTGGCGATGAGGCGTCGGCGTCTCAGCTAGGCCCGCTCGGCAACGCAGAGCCCATCGCCTTGACCGATCTGGCGTGGCCTTCTGCGTGCGGCCTATCCGTGCACCTATCTGATTGCATTTCATTGTTTCGGGGTGTCGTGCGCCCCCGTTCGCGGTGTCCCGTTTGTACTTGAATGAAGTACAAACACCATATCTGACCTGCTGAAATGGCGATTTGTAATCAGTAGGTTGAAGGTTCAAGTCCTTTCGCCAGCTCCAACACTCACAAAGACGACGGCCCGGGCGTGTGCGCTCGGGCCGTCGTGGTTTCTCGCTTAGGAGCGGCGCT
>Ga0194044_10001899_pt1 | contig 10559 bp, 10 predicted proteins | sample JunL4417m_MetaG_FD_155460 | JGI IMG/M metagenome (GOLD analysis project Ga0194044, IMG submission 155460) | Anoxic zone freshwater microbial communities from boreal shield lake in IISD Experimental Lakes Area, Ontario, Canada - Jun2016-L442-17m | ecosystem: Environmental > Aquatic > Freshwater...
CAAACAGCCTTATGGGCCACCACTGATCCATGTTTTTCAGGTTCCTGCATGTCCACCGAAAGAACCTATCCGTTTATCAGTGTAATATTTTATACATAGCATGCAAAGAACACAAGGAATTAATCAGTGATAGACGCATCAGATACGATTGTACTGCTCCATGTAGGAGCATAGAGAGGATTTCGGAGGTTGCCTTAGCGTTTGGCGGACAGTGAAATCGTGTATTCGGATCACTCGGTTGTCAGATTTTTTGAAATCCGATGGACTCAAAATAAAGCTTGGCAAATCATGAGAGATGTGAGACTATGGCAAGTTATCGCTCGTCCGTTCATATCACAAGGGAAGTGATAATTATATTCTCACCGGGTTTTTTGCCCAACGGTGGCCTTCACCGGCTCAGTCCCCCGTTTACCACAAATATCCTGCCGGATTGTTTGAGTGGCGCCGCATACCTGCAGGCAGCCCTCGGAAAGTGTATGTGTAATAATAATGAGTTTTACCCCTTTTAATCTTCACCCCAGTCTTATGCGAGGTGTTTCCGATCTCGGTTTTACCAGTCCCACACCCATTCAGCGAGACGGCATTCCGCCAGCTCTGGAAGGCCGTAATGTGTTAGCTTGCGCAATGACGGGCAGCGGCAAAACCGCAGCCTTCGCACTTCCGATTTTACAGCGCCTGATGGGCGCAAAACGCGGTGCCACTCGCGCGCTTGTCCTTGCTCCTACCAGGGAACTCGCAGCCCAGATTGTCGATGTTTTTAACGATCTGGCCAAGCATACGCCTATCAAGGCTGCAGCAATATACGGCGGTGTCGGAATGGAGCCCCAGGAACGCGCCCTTCGCCGTGGTGTTGATATCATAGTGGCCTGTCCGGGCCGCCTGCTTGATCACCTTCAGTACCCATATACCAATTTTTCAGGACTTGAGGTACTGGTATTGGATGAGGCAGATCGTATGCTCGACATGGGCTTTCTGCCCGACATTCGCCGGATACTGAAACAACTGCCGCCGATTGCTCAGACCCTCTTTTTTTCAGCCACGCTGCCAACGGCCATTAGCGACCTGTCCCGACAAATGCTGAAGAATCCCGTGAATCTGAACGTCGAGCGTCCTTCTGCACCGGCTACAGGTGTTGAACAGGCTATTTTCCCGGTCCGTCAGGATCTTAAATCCGCGTTGCTGCTTGAATTGCTCCGAGGAGACGGAATCCAGAACGCTCTGGTTTTCACACGCACCAAACATCGGGCTAACCGCCTGGCTGATTTTCTGGATCGGCACGGCGTTGCCTGTGATCGCGTGCATGGCAACCGCAGCCAGGCACAGCGCACACAGGCTATGTCCGATTTCAAGAATGGGCGTTACCGAGTTCTGGTCGCCACAGATGTTGCCGCACGCGGAATAGACATTGAGGCATTGTCGCATGTCGTCAACTTCGATGTCCCCCATATTCCCGATGACTACATCCATCGGGTCGGACGTACAGCCCGGGCAGGAGCCACCGGCGAGGCATTCACTTTCGTTTCTCCAGAGGAACAGGGTGAACTGCGGGCGATCGAGCGGGCAGTCGCAATGCGTCTTCCAAAGCGAACTCTGACCGGTTTCAATTACCAGGTAAAGACCGCCGAAAGTCTTGAGATTCCGCTCGGTGAGCGCATAGCAGCAATCCGAGCCCGAAAGTCCGAAGAACGGGCAAGGGCAAAAGCGAAGGCGGAACGAAATATCCAGCCTTCGTCCAATCGATCGGCTACCAGGCCTGAAGGCAACCCACGGCCTTCATTTTCATCGGGTTCTTCAAGAAGTTATGGACCGCCAGGGCAGGATTCCAGAGGCAGCCATCCGCCAGCACGGTCCTTTTCCCATGGAAGCCGGCAGACCCATGGAAGCCGGCAGAAACGTTCGCAATAGGATGAATTTTTTCAGTGTTGAACTTCTTCTTACAGTCGGCTATGATGCGTCTTATGATTTGAATCCTTCCGACTGCTGCAGTATCACATGCTGTGAACGGGCATAATATGCGATTTCCATTAGCTCCCTCTCCCAGCGGGGGAGGGTTGGGGTGGGGGTTCAAAAATACAAAATTATGTCCGTTCGCAGTGTGTATGGATTAAACTTCATCATTCATATTTTTTCTCTCTGCGGGAAGCTCATGATCATTTTTGATGGACCTTACCGATGGAAGTCGCCGATGAATCCATCACCGCGCACTTTTCGAAAAAAATGGGAAATGTCCTGCGACCTGAAAGTCATTGATCTTTCGCTGTCACAGCCCGATGTCATCCATCTGAAACGCTATGTGGTCGTGACCTCTGAAACGACACCCGGACCCATGAAAACGAGCGTTGCGGATACTATGGGCGTACGGATATTTCAGGATTTTAATCTGAACCGACACAATGTTCTGTGGATTGAAGCGAGATTGAACCATTTCGAGTCCCTAGAAGCCGCCATCTTTTCGCCAGAGCCTGCATCCGGAATGGAAAACCGCTACCGGATATCCTGGCGTCCCATCTTATCCAACGAACTAAACTTAATACGCGCGTTTCTACCTGGGCACTTCTTCGAGGCGAGAGAAGCCTCTATCCATCCCATCAAAGGATAAGGAAGAGCATGAATCCATCTGAAATACATAGTAAGGCCATACTATTTCTGGTTCTGACAGCCATACTCTGGAGCAGCAGCGGCCTCTTGTCAAAATAATTTCTTGGCAATCTTTATCGATTCTGAGCGGCCGCCGCATCCTGTTTGCCGCCGTGTTCTGGATGTTAGGCCATCCTTCTCAATCCTGTATAACCGGAACCAGTCAGTGTATTGCTGTGCTGATAAAAACAATACTTCACAAATGTGATGAGATATGGTAGAATGCCGTCCATTGGTTGTTTTTTAATAACCCAAAAAAGGAGATAAGTTCATGGATCAACCAGTTTTGCCGTATTTGCAGCAACGTCTCATAGGTAGAAAGGTCATTATTATTCTGCCGGTGATTGCCATCCTCGCTGCAATCATTTCGACATTTATGTTACTTCCCAAAAGCTATTATTTAAAGGTTCGGGACGGAGAACTCTTCCTGGTCGAAGGCTATTTATCCAGCTGGGTCAATTCTCCGCGATCCAATGCTATGGCCCCCTTTTCTGTAAAGGGTCTGGATTTAAAAGGTATCACCGGCGTTGAATTCGAAACCCAGGATGAAGCAATGGACGTTCTGCGCAGCTTTTTTCAGAAGCGGGTTCAGGCGCAGAGCGAAGCGCTTTTGATCAAGGAAAAAGAGCTAGCCAATGCTTATTCCGATCAGTTGAGGGATACAACCGGTGCAAAAGCCGCAGGAACTCCCGGATTGGAAAAGAACATTGAAGTCCTGAAGGGATGGCTCGATATCTATAATGTAAAGGTGAAATCGACGATGTCTGCCGACAAATCATAAAAGGCCACCTAGTACGGTATCCTTTTCCTGATACAACGGCAAAGCATATTGCATTGTCAATTCTGTGTTTCTTTTTCTTTTCTCTGGCGACCTTTAATCTCCACTGGTTCAGGGTCGCGGATGGTTTCGGTGCTGTCGCTTTCGTTTTTAGCCCTAAGGGTCAGCACCGGAATCAGCACTTTCGAGATAACATAAACCTCCTCAACGTTTTTCAGATGCTCCGGATTCGGGGACTTTATATCGATATCCAACTCTTTATAAGTGCCGTCTTTCATTTTTGCCAACACGAATTTTCTCCTTTCACTTACGAAGGTTACGCTTTCAATCACAACATAGTCAGTATTAGCCAGTTCCCGGATTCTGCTGGGTGTGCAGTAATCGCAGGGATAGTGTTTGCATCTTACACAGGTGGCGAACACGCGATTCATATCGCGTTTTTTGCACCAGAAGTATTTTTCTACCTCCGATGACGGATTCACAGGCGGTGGCAGTTGTATATGATCACTCATATTTTCTGTAACCGCATGACTGGCGAATTTCTACGGTTTCCTTTTCAGGGATGAAAAACATATTTGAAATAAAACAGGGCGGCAAAGATTCACCGCCCTGATAGTTTAAATTAAGCCATCTGAATTTTTGCGTCTTCTTCACGCTTCAGTTCTTTGGTGGCGTTTTCACGCAGCTTGTATTTTTGAATCTTGCCGCTGGCGGTCGTCGGATATTCGTCAACAAAGAAAAAAAACGCCGGAATCTTATGAAATGAAATCTTGTCCTTGCAAAATGTTTTCAGTTCTTCTTCAGATATTTTTTCACTGGGCTTAACCTGAACATATGCCACCACTTCCTCTCCATATTTTTTGCTGGGAACGCCTATTACCTGTACATCCTTGATTTTGGGATGGGTATAGAGAAATTCCTCAATTTCCCTTGGGTAAATATTTTCACCGCCTCGAATGATCATGTCCTTGATGCGGCCCGTGATTTTGCAGTAGCCGTTTTCATCCATGATGGCCAGATCACCGGTGTGCAGCCATTTGTCGGTGTCAATGGCTTTGGCCGTGCCTTCCGGATTATTATAATATCCTTTCATGACGTGATAGCCGCGCGTACAAAGCTCACCTTGCACTCCCCGGGGAACTTCCTCGCCAGTTACTGGGTCCACGATTTTGACTTCCACGTTCGGCAGCGCTCTTCCAACCGTGCTGACTCGCAGTTCAAGACTATCTGTTGTGCGGGTCTGGGTAATACCCGGAGATGCCTCTGTTTGTCCGTAAACAATGGTCATTTCCGAGGCGCCCATGACGCTGACGACCTGCTTCATTACTTCTATCGGGCAGGGGGCTCCGGCCATGATTCCGGTGCGAAGTTGTGATGTGTCGTATTTCTTGTTTTTCAGCTCTTCCAGTTCAGCGATGAACATGGTTGGAACCCCATGCAGCGCCGTGCATTTTGATGCTTCAACGGTTTCCAGAACCGCCGCAGCCGTAAATGCCAGCACCGGAGCCATCGCGGTCGCGGAAACCACACAGGTAAGCGTGCCCAGAACACAGCCGAAGCAGTGAAAGAAGGGAACTGGTATGCACATGGTGTCCTTGGAGGAGAGTACCATGCACTCGGCCAGGCTCTTGGCGTTTCCGATCAGGTTCGTGTGCGTCAACTGAACGCCTTTGGGAAATCCGGTTGTTCCGGATGTATATTGCATGTTGATGACATCATCCGGATGCAGGGAGTCTTGCCGGGCGTAGAGCTCAGCATCGCTGACCTTCTCGCTCATGGCCATCACTTCATTCCATGTGAACATGCCTGGCTGGCTTTCATTTCCGATAAAGATGACATTCTTGAGCAGGGGAAGCTTTGCGCTCTTCAGTTTTCCGGGCTGGCAGGTTTTCAGCTCCGGGCAGACATCATGGACGACCTTTATATATTCATCTGCTTCCCGGACCCCGCCGATCAGGATCAGCGTTGTAGAATCGGATTGTTTCATCAGGTATTCCAGTTCGAAGCTTCTGTAGTTGGTATTGACCGTGACCAGTACGGCCCCCATTTTGGGCGTACTGAATTGCGTCAAGACCCATTCCGGAACGTTGTTGGCCCATATCGCTACATGTTCATGTTTTTGAATGCCCAAGGCCATAAAGGCTTTGGCAGATTGATTGCAGACAGCTTTGAACTGATTGTAGTCGTAGTCGATTCCCAATTTGTGATACTTCAGCGCCTTGCTGTTTCCGAACTGCTCGGCCACGATATCCACAAGCTGGCCTATCGTGGTTTTGCCAACTTCAAATTTTGGTAATTGCATAAAAATTTCCCTCCTTTGTTTGTGATGTTCTGTATGTCTTTTGCGATCTTTTCTGCGGCTTCAATCTGAATTATGAACGAACGCTCAGTCAAAGTTATTATATTGTTTTATATCCATTTACTGTGTTTTGTCAAATAATTTATTGATGATTGATAAAATGAAGATAAATCTGAAAAACATTGACTGAGCATTTTGTCTTTTTTGCTCTGGATGACGACGAGAATTATGAAAAGGGGGAAAGATGTTGAATGTTCAAGAATTTTCAGATATATGTCCGCAACAATGATTGTAATATGAAATAAAATTAATTGTTCCATTTTCGATATCCGAAAGAAGCTATGCCTATTCTGCTTTTTTCCTTTTAACAGATAAGGATGACAAATTGCCAAAACCCAATTATCAGCATGATAAACGTCAGAGAGAGTTGGAAAAGAAAAAAAAGAAGGAAGAAAAAAAGCATCGCAAGCAGACTACGGAGGATTTAAAGCCAGAAGATGATCCGAATCCGGTTACTGAAACAGATCAACCCTCATGAATGCAGGGAAGCTGCGATGACTTAAAAGATGCGATGGCGGATGGAAAGAAGAATGACCACAAACATTATGTTCTCAACCATTCAAATGCGGCATGTACTTCGGCATGGCGCAGTGGTATTTGCGTGGTCAGGAATGGAATCAAGCTTATCGGACTTGGGCGGTGGTTTATTTTTATGGCGGCTTTTGATCAGACCGCCAAAGAAGCTCGCAAACCAGATTGACTAGTCCCCATATTGCGTCTGCCGAAAGATGCAGTTCTATGGAGCGGTCAAAAAGAACGGAAGCCCTGGGCGCAAATTCTTCATCGCCTTTCCACAGCAGAAAAAGCAAGGGGACTTTTGGAAATGGCCGAAGTTTATAGGAAATATCCGCCATCGTCAGCCGTGTTCCCCCAAGTTTTTCAGCAGCCAACCGAAATCCCTCAAAGTCATTCCCGAAACGATCCAGCAGCAGATGGGTTTTAAACTCATGCGGACCCTGAAAAAACTGGGCATCTTTCAAATCCTGGACCGCAATGTTTTCATTGAAGAGCCAGCCGGGTTTGACCTGAAGCAGGTAAACCAGTACCAGAAGCTCCAACAGGGAATTGTCGATCCTCCCCCACTGCCCGTCCTGTTTTAAAAAGCACCGGCGACGCAAGGGATGGACCAGAATTTCAGTATGCAAAAAATTTAGTGTCAAGGTTTCGGGGTCTTCCTGCCGCGCCAGGGCGATATCGCAAAGTTCGGATAAGTTCTTAAGCTGAAGGTCTTCCCAGAATTCTGAAGGCACTTGAATTTCATGGCCTGAAGAAGATTCGGATTTATGCTGATCTTTTTGTTGGTACTCTTGCATCTCTAAAAATTCCTTGCTAAATGGATAAGGAAACTGTCGTTCAATGTCGTTCCAGTATCACATACGCCTTGCTTTGTCCAGTCAAGACCGGGACAATTAACAAACAGCAGAAAAATAATTTGCTACCTTAATAGCAGAAACCCCGGCTTTGCCACAGGATTAGTATTCTGGCAAACCTTATTTTCTTAACCCAATTAACAATAAAAAGGAGCGTCTTATGGATGTTGTATGGCTATCCCGATTGCAGTTTGCAGCAGCGACCATGTTTCATTTTCTCTTTGTCCCACTGACTTTGGGCCTTTCGATTATATTGGCCTGGATGGAAACCCGCTATGTACGAACCGGGGATGAAACCTATCTGCGGATGACAAAATTCTGGGGCAGGATTTTCCTCATCAATTTTGCCCTCGGCATTGTCACCGGGATCACGCTTGAATTCCAGTTTGGCACCAACTGGTCCCGCTATTCCGCCTTCGTGGGGGATATTTTCGGATCGCTTTTGGCCATTGAAGCAACAGCAGCCTTTTTTCTGGAGTCCACGCTCATAGGAGTATGGGTTTTCGGGTGGAAAAAACTATCCGCCAAAGCACATGCAACGGTTATGTGGTTGATTGCCTTTGCATCCTCCTTGTCCGCCGTATGGATCATCACCGCAAACGCCTGGATGCAGCATCCGGTCGGTTATACCATTCGCGATGGCCGGGCGGAGCTGGTTGATTTCGCCGCTGTGATTTTCCAGAAATTCGCCATTATGCAATTCTTCCACACCATCAGCGGAGCTTATATCCTGAGTGCATTTTTTGTAATGGGGATCAGCGCCTATCACCTTTTGAAAAAACAGCATATTGACTTTTTCACCCGGTCATTTAACATGGCTCTGATATTCGGACTGGTGTGTTCGCTGTTCATCATCGTTGAAGGCGATCTTCACGCCGTTGACCTAGCTTTAAAACAGCCTGCCAAGCTGGCTGCCATGGAATCGCATTGGGAGACCACCGCAAATGCGCCACTGTATCTTTTCGCCATTCCAGATGAAAAAAACGAGAAGAATGCCGTTCAAATTGGTGCAGTGCCAGGTCTGCTCAGTTTTCTGGCGTTTCGGGATACCAATGCCGTTGTCAAGGGGCTGAAGGATATCCCCAGGGATGAGCGGCCTCCGGTTCTGCTGACCTCAATTGCCTTTAAGGCCATGGTGGGGCTAAGCATGTATTTCGCCCTGATGACGATTCTGGGATGGTTCAAACGCAATCGTCTGATGCAGAGTCCGCTGTATCTGAAGCTGATGCTGTTTTCCATTCCGCTTCCCTATATCGCCAATGAACTGGGCTGGATGCTCGCAGAGGTTGGACGCCAGCCCTGGATTGTCTATGGCCTGATGAAGACATCGGATGCCGCATCTCCCATTGCTGGTTCTCAGGTGCTGACATCCCTGATTGCTTTTTTACTGGTTTATGGACTTCTTGGCGCTGTCGGAGTCTATCTGATTTCAGCTCATGTTAAAAAAGGTCCGGCGGAATCGTGATGGCCATGTCATCACGAACCCTTAATCCGGCCTGAATTCGACCTGAATCCGGTTTAACAAAAAAACCGATACGACCGAACAGCCTTTCACACAATATAACGGAGGACGATCATGACATTGCAAACCACCTGGTTTTTTCTTTGGGGCCTGTTATGGGCGATTTTTTTTATGATGGATGGATTTGATTTTGGCGTGGGGACCCTGTTGCCATTTATCGGAAAAACAGATGACGAGAAGCGCATCATGATAAATACCATCGGTCCGACATGGAACGGTAACGAGGTATGGCTGATCACAGCGGGCGGAGTCACCTTTGCGGCGTTTCCAAAAGTCTATGCAGTCATGTTTTCATCACTTTATTCAGCGCTGATGCTGATTTTGTTTGCATTGATTCTGCGAGGGGTTTCCTTTGAGTTCCGCAGTAAGGTGGAATCGCCCATTTGGCGCAGATTCTGGGATGGATGCAGCTTTGTTGGAAGTGCGGTACCGGCGATTTTGTTCGGGGTTGCCTTCGCCAATATTTTCAAAGGAATTCCCATTGATCAAGATGGCATTTATCAGGGCAATCTTCTTACCTTGCTTAATCCTTATGGACTATGCGGCGGCATATTGTTTCTGCTTCTGTTTCTGCAGCACGGATCGCTGTGGCTGAGTATCAGAACCGGAAATGGTCTTCAGCAGCGTGCGATTCAGACGGCAAACCGTTTGTGGCCGATCGTGCTGGTTGCAGCGGTTGTGTTTTTGGTTTTCAGCAAATTCGCCACCCATCTCTACGACAATTATCTGGAACACCCGGCGCTGTTTCTGGTAATCCTGATAACCGTCCTTGCCCTTCTTGGTATTAAATATTTTCTCAAAAAACAGCGATATGGCATGGCGTGGATCGCATCGGCAATAACCATTGTCGGCGCAACTTTTTTTGGCGTGATCGGCCTTTTTCCCAGCCTGTTCCCGTCAAGCATTGACCCATCGTTCAGCCTGACGGCTTTCAACGCATCTTCGAGTCCCTTGACCCTTACCATCATGCTGTGCGTTGTCGGGGTCTTTATTCCGATTGTTCTGGCCTATCAAGCTTGGACATACAACCTGTTCAAGTCCAAAACAACGATGGAAGACCTGGCTTATGAGGATGCATATTAATTGGAATCAGGAATACCTGTTTTTCAATAAATGCATGTCTTGCTGGATATGTTCACACAGCCTTGATCATCAATATACTTTGAATGGCCATAATTTGGGTCAATGACAGCTCACTCAATATGTATCTGGCCGGAGCGATGATCAAGGCATTCACAATGCATTCCGGGCTCCGGGGCTGGCCGCAGTTTCCAGAGCGACATCATTGTAAAAATCGGCTGAATTCCAGGATGGGTATTGCATGTATTCCCGCTGGAATGTTTCGATGAAAGGCAGGTGTAGCCTTGACCTATGTGCCGAGATATTGCCGGTGAGTGCTACATCAATCCAAAGGACTGCGAACTGCCAGTCCGCCTTTATTCAGAGCCGTTGGTTGCCGGTTGCAGTCAGGCCTGGCCACTGGATGATGGTTTTAGTATCAGCGGACATCCGGGCTCTGATCGTTTCCGGGCTAACCCTGAGCCAGATCACTCGTCCTGCTTTTTTCATGTTCCGAACATTAATTCGGAGAAGGATTTTTCCATATTCCTGGCGTTTTAAGTTCGGAAACGGATAACGATAGCATATTTCTTCTGCTTGATTATCTACGAATTCAAGGCATGACTTCATAAACTCCTGAGCTGCGGACTCAAGTTTACTTCTGATGGCCTGAATTTCCTTTCCCGTATTTTCAGTATCGGTTATCAGGCATCCTTCATATTACCCTAAAAGTAGTTGACACTTTCTGCCGAGATGCCGGTATTCCGGCCAGCATATATGTATCTCGCCATTTCGCCTGGGAGCGCCGCACCCCAGTGCGGCAATTATGCGGCA
>Ga0194044_10001901_pt1 | contig 10556 bp, 7 predicted proteins | sample JunL4417m_MetaG_FD_155460 | JGI IMG/M metagenome (GOLD analysis project Ga0194044, IMG submission 155460) | Anoxic zone freshwater microbial communities from boreal shield lake in IISD Experimental Lakes Area, Ontario, Canada - Jun2016-L442-17m | ecosystem: Environmental > Aquatic > Freshwater >...
TCCGAGCCACAATTTGTCATCAGTGGGATCTTCCGCCGGCAGGTAGAAATCAGGGTCTTCCAGATATCTTATCGCTTCGATAATTTCGAAATTGAAGAGCGTGGCCATACCTGCGTCCAAAACCGGGCCGAGGTATGGAAGGTGAGTCTTTTCCCTTACAAGTGGGGGCAGTAACTGTTCGGACCTGTCCAAAACCAGCCCCGCATCTCCCAAATTCTTAACAGGAAACCCTAAAATACCGTAAATTACGGGTAGGTAATAGCCTGTATTGGGGAACGCTATTTCCTGTTTTTGACCATATTTTTTCACCGCTTGCTCATAACGAGTACGGGCTTTTTCGTAGACTTTATGAGATCCGGCTATAACATTCGCTGCAACTATCTTGGACACTGCATATCTCCTTCTATGGAAATGTTTAGGCTTATCGAGTTTGGAAGGGGACAAATCCCCTTCCATTCGAAACCGCTGTCGGTTAACCTGCTATATCTCGCCTCATGGCCATATCCATAAGGACTCGTTCGCGGGCTTTATCTATGCCCAGGGCCTTACGTTTTTCGTCAATGTGCGCTATGCATCTCTTAGCCATCTCGTAGGGGTCCTTTTCTACCATGTCCCATCTACCGCCGTATGTTTTTTCAATGTCCCTGAAGAGATAATTCGTGCAGACATCTTCGTTGATTGTTGGGAACCCGCCGCCGAAAAGGACGTAACATCCTGAAGCGACGAAGTACTGACCGATGGATACGGCCTTTTCACTCATCCATTCCGGCGCCACGCCTACTGCTGGAACATCTGAGATGTCGTCACCAAGACCTCCATCCCTGACAACCGCCGTGGCGGCTACAAGGATACGAGTGTTGTCAACGCACGACCCCATATGTAGGCAGGGAGGAATTCCAACTGTTTCGCAAACTTCCGCTAGTCCCTGTCCGGCGTATTTCTTAGCCGCATCAGGTGAAAGCAGACCGGCCTTGCCCAAGGCAATGGCCGAGCAACCGGTCGTAAGGACCAACACGTCGTTCTTGATAAGCTCTTTAGCCAACTCAACATGGAGGAAGTCCTGCTTGATCCTTGCGTTTCCGCATCCGACAATACCTGCCAGACCTCTGATACGGCCGTTGATAATATTGTCGTTCAAGGGCCTGTAAGACGCCCTGAACATTCCACCCAACATATAGCTGATGGTTTCATGGCTAAAACCTACAACCATATCCTGTTGCTCCGTGGGAATATGAATTTTGCCTTTATCACGATTGGGGAAGTTTTCTATAGCTTCTCTAACTATAGCTTTGGCGGTTTCCAGTCCATATCTTTCATCATAGGCATAATGCTTGTAAGCCCCCTGCATTTTCGCAATTGGACTCGTTGTGACGATTTGGGTATGGAAACACTTGGCCAGTTCAGCTACACCCTGCATGATGCACTGTACGTCTACAACCATGGTTTCCAATGCGCCTGTAATGATAGCGAGTTCTTGCTGCAAGTAATTCCCCGCAATAGGAATGCCGTGCCGCATGAGAATCTCATTTGAGGTACAGCAAATACCGCCCAGACTGATTCCACCGGTTGCGCCTTTGCTCTTCGCATAAGCTATCATTTCCGGGTCCTGAACAGCCTGTACAATGATTTCCGATAGTGACGGCTCATGACCATGAACAATTATGTTAACGGTATCTTCTTTCATACAGCCAAGATTGACTTTACCCAGAATAGGCACTGGAGTTCCATACAGAGCGTCGGAAAGGTCTGTGGCAATCATCGAGCCACCCCATCCGTCGGCAAGGGCTGCTTTCGTGGCAAGCCGTATAATATGCTCCATTTCCTGATTGACGCCCATGTGAGTCATATGCATGACTTCGACAACAGATCGGTCTATTCCAGTCGGAATAACTCCTTCATTACGCCAGATTTCCTGACGCTTCAGAGGGGCGCGCTTAATGTTCATCAGTTCGCCATGCTGCTTGCCATATTCTGCAAGGGCCTTTTTGCCTACTTCTATGGCTATATCCTTGAATTCCCGGCCTTCTGTCTCCACGCCGTAATCCATTGCGAGAGCCAAAACTTTGGGTTTATCTTTTATCGAATAGTCCGGCAATTCACCTTCCGCCGCTAACAGGAAAGTGTGCGCAACATGGCGGCCATGATCACTGTGCGCTGCCGCGCCGGCGGCAACCATACGCGCAAAGTTTCTCGCGGCTATCGTTTCTGGGGTCGCCCCGCATAAACCAGTTCTTAGCTTACGGTCTTCGGGGGTTTCGTTCTTTCCTTTAGGAGGCAATACCCGGCACGGTCCCATGTTGCATATTTTGCAGCATGTCCCGCCCTTTCCTATTGGGCAGGCGCTCATTGTACGGGCGCGGTGGAAGGCCGTCTTGTATCCACCTTCATCAGCCAGTTTGAGACCTTCAAGCGTAACTTCGCAAGCCGTATATTCCGACCAGTCGACAGGCCCCAACTCTTTTTTCTTCATTGGAGCCGCAAATACCACTTCAGCCTCAGCCTTCGCCGCAGGAGCGCCTTCGACTGCGACGGCCTTCACAGCGGGAGCCGCGCCGGCGCTGGGAGCCTTACCCGACAGCACAGTGTCAAGACCCGCCATCATGGAAGTAAGACCCTTAAGCGCCTTGAACGCGCCTACCATTTCTTTTAGACCCTGAATATCATCCTTGGTCAATTGACCCATAATTGCTTCCTCCTCTTCGTCCGTCACATCGGTAACGGGCGCCTTCGCTATTGCTGGCGCTTTGCTTGTTTTTTCAGGTTTAGATTCGATTATCTGCGGTTTAACTTCTTCGGCCTTAACCTCTGCCACCACTTCAACGGCCTTAGGAGATTCAACGGCTTTAAGAGCGGGTTTGGTTTCCACCTTTGGTTTGGGTGGTTCCGCAGGCTTGGGAGCCGCAGCGGCCGGTTTGGCCGGTTCTTTGGGAGCCTCGGCGGCCAATGACATGTCTACTTCCATGGACGCTAAATCTGTCTTCTCGGTGATTGAACCCAAATACTTCCTGATATGCTCAAGGGTCTTGGGACTGCGCAATATCAATAAGTCCGATCCAGCCTGCAACGCGCTTAGCGCCGTCACACTCTCCAGATTCACTCCCCGTAATGAAGCGTCCCCCAGTTTACCGTCCGATGGTAACTTCGCCTCTTTGGTCTTCCAGACTTCCTCGGCTATGTTATTTATTATCGGATACTGAAGCTTGTCGTCATTTTGCGTCAACGCCGCCTGGCGTAAACGCTCCATGATCGAATAACAATACTCCATCCCATAACCGACGGAACCGGTTGTCGGATCTATCAGTATCTTGTCCGACGGCACTCCAAGATTCTCCAGCAATATGTTGAGCTGCTTGGCCAAATTGATGTCTATCGGCGAATTGGCCGCTACAACCTGTTTATACGCTATGGCCGCAGCCCCAATCTGCTTATAGTTGCCTTCCGTCACAGGACCCAACACCACGTTGTGCCCCGCGCACGCCTCAGCGACAGCCTTCAGAACCTCCGTGTTCTTCTGCTCATTGGACACCCCCCAAACTATAAGGGGCGTGTCTATGGCCTCGGCTACCTTCCGGGCTATTTCAGCGGCATGTTCCGCAGATAAATTCTTGCCATTGGGATCAGTCCCCGCCAACCATAAACAAACCAGGTCAGCCTTGTATTCCTCTACACATTTCTTCGCCCATGCGACCGGGTCCCCAGTCACACCCCTGAATGGCTCCAACGCCTCGTCAGCCCACTCCTCAGGCTCTATATCCAAAACCTGAAGAGCCAACTTCGGAACATGCGGCCCCTCTCCCTCAAAACTATAAAAACTGTAGCCCGTCTCTCCGCCTAACACTACCTCCTTGCCAGGCTTGCCTATTCTAACCTCGCGTATCTTCCCCGAATACTTCATTTTCGGCAGTTCAGCCATCTGACACCTTCTTCAGTTTGTTTAGAATCAAAATGTTATGTAACAATCCAGATGGATTTTCAGGCGGGATTTTTTCTTTTCTCGCTGCCAAACCATTCTTTGGAATAGAAGTATCTCTCTGCAGTAGTTAGGTATTTTTTTATAGGGTCACTTTCCTGGTCCATGTTCACGTAAGTAATGTTTTTGCGCCATTGATAGCTGTCTTCTTCCGGCCCGGCTACATATTCCGGAACCAGAATTTTGACCTTCTGACCATCAAACCTTTCCTTCTCTTCGAAGTGCTCAGCTGCCATACTCCGGACTCCTCTCTGGTGATCTCGATATTTTTTACGCTACGGTCCAAAACTGCCCGATATTTAGCTTTCCCCTAGGATAGGGTTTTAAAAAGGTAAGCTTGACTATTATGAAGCAGGGTTAATTTCAAAGCAATATTTTTTTTGATATTTAGCATAGATAGCACGTTTTACTGAATTTGACGCGGACGTTGCCGCCTTAAAGACGATTGGCCGCCTGTGGGCGCCTTGACATGTACGCTAAACGATTCAACGCATTTACCATTGCTTTGGCCGAGGCCACTAGAATGTCTTCGTGAGCCCCTTTACCGACAGCCACGTTTCCGTCTTCTTCCAGTCGGATCGAAGCCTCCCCCAAGGCGTCTGTTCCTCCCGTGATGCCGCTTATCGCAAAACGAAGCAATTTCGGTCTCCGACCCGTAAGTTTCAATATTGCGTTATAAGTTGCGTCGACCGGTCCGTTTCCCAGTTCTGCGCCGTGGCATTCTTCCCCTTCTACCGTCATTCTAACGGTTGCGGTCGGCACAACGTCTGATCCGGCCATAATCGTTACCGACAGCAACTTATAAGTCTCTGTGGTTCGAAGGACCTCCTCGGCCACAATTGCTTCAAGGTCTTCGTCATAAATCGTTTTTTTGCGGTCCGCTAATTCCTTGAAACGCTTAAAGGTAAGATTGACCTCTTCTTCTGCCAGCGAATAGCCCAACGCCTGCATTCTTTCTCGAAAGGCATGGCGCCCCGAGTGTTTTCCTAAAACCAGGGATGATTTTGATACCCCAACTGTTTTTGGGTCCATAATTTCATAAGTGGATCGTTCTTTTATAACACCGTCCTGGTGTATTCCCGATTCGTGGGAAAATGCGTTGGCTCCAACAATAGCCTTGTTAGGCTGCACAGGCATACCTGTTATAGCCGTAACTAGCCTACTGGTATGAAAAATCTGGTCCGTTACGATTCCTGTGGTAAGCTTAAAATGGTCTTTCCTTGTCCTGAGGGCCATAACAATTTCCTCCAAGGAGGCGTTTCCAGCCCTTTCACCTATTCCGTTTATTGTGCATTCAACTTGCCGCGCCCCCGCCTCAACAGCCGCCAGTGAATTAGCTACCGCCAATCCAAGATCATCGTGGCAATGTGTTGATAGGATGATGTTCTCAGTTTCACTAATTGAGACTTTGATGAATTTTATCAGATCATATATTTCAGACGGATATGAATATCCTACAGTGTCTGGAATATTTATCGTTCCCGCCCCCTCTCGAATAGCGGTTTCCACTACCTTACAAAGAAAATCTCTGTCACTTCTTGTTGCGTCTTCGCAGGAAAACTCTACCCAATCGCTTAATGATCGGGCTAATCTTACTGCTTTGCCGGCGCGATCTATTACTTCTTCCCGACTCATTCTCAATTTGTGTTTGAGATGAATATCACTGGTCGCTATAAACGTGTGTATCCCCGGTTTGGCAGCCTTTTCCACGGCTGACCAGGATGTTTCTATGTCCTCAGCGAGTGAACGGGCTAGGCCTACAACTCTAGACTGTTTGATTTCGGATGCGATTCGGCTTACAGCTTCCTTGTCACCTCCAGAGCTTGCAGGAAATCCCGCTTCAATTATATCGACCCCAAGTCTTTCAAGCTGTCTCGCCAATTGCAATTTCTCGTGCTGATTCATGGTAGCCCCTGGGGATTGTTCGCCATCTCTCAGGGTAGTGTCAAAGATCAAAACCTGATCAGTCATTTATCCTCCGATGGTTTTTTGTCAATTTTTGTAAGCGGTTTCATCTTCCAGAAATTTAATTTGTCATCGTGATTCTGGTTATTCGTCCTGTTTACAATGATGAGGGAAAGGTAGGACGTCGTAGCGCTTTTTAAAGTTTTTACATTCCGAACTATTTCCTCCCCTGGTAATCCAAGCCTTGAAAAAAATGTAGATTGATCAAGCAAATCGAGATTTTCCAGTGTTTCGTAGATTTTATCAAAATATTTGTAGGTTTTTAGAATGACTACGTTGTCAACTAGCTTCAGAGTTTCTAGCAGCTCGGCCCCGCCTTTGGCGCCGGAGACAACAACCAGTGATTGATCACCCTGTACGAGAGGGATATTCGCCACAGACGCGGCCGCCTGATACGAAGTGATGCCTGGAATGATTTCAACATCTGTCTGAGACTCAATGTTTCGAACTGTATTTAACAGATATGAGAATGTTGAATATGTCATCGGATCACCCAGCGTCACAAAGGCCACATCTCCCCTTTCTGAAAGAGCTTTAAGGACTATTTTGGCATTGCTCTCCCATGCCTTTTGCAGAACTACCTTGTCGTTGTTCATTGGGAATGGCAGTGTCTCGATGTTTGCTTCCGGCGCATGTTTACGTATTATGTTTCTGGCCAAACTATAATCATTCTTTGTGGAAGAAGCCGCGAAAATCACCGATACGCTTTTCAATATTCTTACGGCTTTTATTGTGATCAGATCAGGATCTCCTGGCCCCACGCCAATGCCGTATAGCTTTCCTTTTCTTGACATACTTTTTTGTTCCTGCTGTTTCATTTCTACGCTTGGCTCGAGTGAACAATCTGGTGCTAAAGGTTCTTTTCCACAGCCTCCCATTGTTCGGGGTGTAACTTTCTGGAAAGATCTTCCACTGCTGTTACGGATCGAGGCCCGGGTCTTGAAAACACCTGCTCTTCAACAACAAAGAAACGCTGATTTTTTATGGCGTCCAATTGGTTAAAGTAAGGTCTTTGTTCAATAGACCCCGGATCACGATTCATGGGTCCTCGTTGAACTATATAAAAATCCGGGTTCAACCGAAGAATTTCTTCAATGTTCAATCGAAGAAATTTTTTCTTGCTTACCAAGCTATTCCGGCCCCCGGCCAGTTTGATCACTTCATCGACTATCGAGTCTTGACCGGCAAGCAATAGATCCGGATATCGAACTTCAAACAGCACTGAAGGCCTTTTCTCTGCTCCGGAAATCTTGTTTCTAACCGACTCAAGCTTTTGTTTTAGTTTGTATATCAATCGTGTTCCGCTTTCCTCTGACCCTGTCAAAATAGCAAGACGCTCTATCACGGAAAAGAGCTCGGAAAAGCTGTTAGGATTGAAAACCGCTACAGTAAGACCCTGATCCATAAGTTGCCTGACCGGAACCATGGCCTCTTTTCTACCCGCATTCTGGATTATCAGGTCAGGTTTTAATCCCATTATCAACTCAATATTCGGCCGCATGTGGGTCCCTATACTGGGTTTAGCCAAAATTGATTCCGGTGTTTTGTCAGCGCTGGTGCGTGCTATTAAGCTTCGTTCCAGACCCATGTCCACCAGGATCTCATTATAGGCTCCATACAGGGCTATGAGTCTTTCAGCAGGCTTTTTCAGTGTGACTTTACGATCAAGATCGTCTGTCACTCTAATTGACTCTGCCAAACTTGTTACGGCAAAAAGAGTCCCCTGAATCCAGAACATTGCAAAAAGGAACAAAATGGGCCTGAGGAGTTCCAGTAACTGGGTGTTTAGAAACCCGTATGTCGGTCTCATAAATTTCACTGAGGACACTGTCCTTGAAAACATCTTGAGTTTGGCCATCAATAACCACTTTGCCATCTTTCAGAAAAACTAGACGATTGCAGTACAATGCGGCAAGATTTAAATCGTGCAATACGCATATCACCGTAGCCCCTTCATGATTTTTTTTTGTCAGTAAATCAAAAACCTGTATTTTTTTTGCAGCGTCCAGGTTGGAAGTAGCTTCATCGAGAATTAGTATTTCCGTTGTTTGAGCTATGGCGCGAGCTATAGTCACAAGTTGAGATTCTCCGCCGGATACTCTTTTGATCGACTTTTGGGCCAGCTTGAGAATTCCTGTCTGGCGCATGGCGTCTTTGGCCAAATCACGGTCTTCTTTTGAATAACCGGCCCATGAATCCAAATATGGATAACGCCCCATTAGAACGATTGATAGGTTTGTGAAGTCAAATGAAATTTCAGATTTTTGAGGCACGCACGCTACTCTTTTCGCCATTTGTTTCGTTGGATAAGTTCGAACTGGTTTTCCATCCAGCAGAATGTCACCAGATCTAATTGGGACAACGCCTGTCAAAGCCATTATCAGAGTGGTTTTTCCGCTTCCGTTAGGACCTAGAATCCCTATCATCTCGTTATGAATTATTTTGAGCGAGATTCCTTTCAGAACTTCCTGGTCTTGATAACCAGCGACGATGTTCTTAAGTTCAATCAAAGCCGGTTCCTGTCTTTGCGCCCTTCAGCAACACGCAAAAGAATGGTCCTCCAATGAGCGCTGTGATTACCCCTACAGGCAGTTCTTCGCCCTCCGGCAGAATAATTCTGGCCGCAACATCCGACCAGATCATGGCGATCATTCCCAACAAGCCCGCTAACACAAAGAGCCTTAAATGATTCGGGCCCACTGTCATTCTTACCAGGTGCGGCGCTACCAGGCCGACAAAACCGATAACGCCGGAAACCGAGACAGCGGCGGCCGTCAGTAAACTGGCGCCTATTAATACCATCGCACGGGCTTTATTCGTATCTACTCCCAGCTGGCGAGCCGGAAAATCACCCAATGACATCAGATCTATTTCCCGACTGTAAATCACTACCAGAATCAATCCCACTACTAGGTAAGGAAAAGCAAAAATGGCGTGTGACCAACCGCGCCCCTGGAAGCTCCCCATAACCCAGAAGACTATACTTGCCACGGATTCTTCATCCAGAGATTTTAACAGAGACACCAAAGCGCCAAGGAATGTCGCTACCACTATTCCTGCAAGAACCATTGTATCCCTTCGCAAGATCCCATCTACCCTGGCAAGACTTATTACGGCCGCAAGGGCTGACAGCGCTCCAACAAGCGCGGCTAAAGGCGCCAGCCCCAATCCCCAAGCGGTCTTTGATCCAAGACCTAAAAATATTATCAGGGCCGCCCCAAAAGCCCCTCCTGCGGAAACACCTATTGTGAAAGGGTCCGCAAGAGGATTCCTCAGAATCCCCTGGAAGGCTGCGCCCGAAACCGCTAGGGCCAACCCGACCATAGCGGACAAACATACCCGACTTAACCGGACATCAAATATGATAGCTTTGTGCATTAGATCCAATGTCTCGTCATGAATCAACCCCACTCCTGAAGCCAGACACTCTAGCACCACGCCGAAAGGGATTTCTATTCGACCTATTGAACACGCTAGGATCACCGAGGTCACAGCAGTTAAGATCAGAATTATCATTGACGCTGTAAAGCGCCATCTTTCGTTCTGATAGTGATGTTCCAATTCATTACTATCGACTGTTTCCATTGCAGTAATTTTCTGTTCCAAAATAAAAACCCCGGACATGCGATTGTCCGGGGTTCCCTGTTTTACCTCGGTTGATCTCAGCGGCGCTTTCCACGGCTATCGCTAAGTAAAAGCCCTGTTAGGCAGGTTTTCTGGCTTCCGGGTCTTTCTAATTGCCGCGCCTTCCCAGGAACTGATTGTTCCCAGTGGCTTTATGGCGACTTTCGTAACCGGTTACAGCGGCGGGTCCGTTCCTGAATCGCACAGGATTCCCTATTAATCCATGTTGATGGAGCCTAGCAGGTTAATATTCTGAATTTATTACTAGAACAACAAAGAATCAGGGTCAAGAAAAATGTCCATCCCAACAACACCTGGTTAGCTGGTAAGGCTCGGTGATTGAGATCTCGTCACTTGTTTTTTTCTTCCGTGGCGCTTGACGGAAAATTGCTGACCGAACCGCTTACAGGAGAAGACCTTGCTGTTTTTCTCACCCGAAAATAGAGAACGCAGGTCATGATAGGTCCAGATATCACGTAAGCGGCGCAAAGAACAAAAGGAACCACAAAAGGCGCCAACGCTATTAGAGACATTAGAAACACAAATCCGACAGTGGAGCTAAAAGGTTTTTCCCGAACTATTGTCAGGTCCTTGAATGCGTGGAACTTTACTGAGCTAACCATTAAAAATGATAGCAAGGTGGCAAGAATCAACAGGAAAATTGAATAATTCTCCGGTTTGATGTCAAGATGCTCAAAAAAAATCACCGCTGTGGCCAGCATCACAGCCGCTGCGGGAATTGGAAGGCCATTGAAACGTTTGGGATCGATCACGTTGGTTTGAACATTGAACCGAGCCAATCTTAAGGCCCCGCAAGCGACATAAACAAAACTCACAACCCAACCTAGACGTCCATAGGGCTCAAGGACCCAGGTGTAAAAAAGGACCGCCGGCGCAACTCCGAATGAAATCACATCAGCAAGAGAATCCAGCTCCACTCCAAATCTGGTGCTGGTCTTAGTAAGTCTGGCAACCTTGCCGTCGATGCCATCGAAAA
>Ga0194044_10001903_pt1 | contig 10548 bp, 8 predicted proteins | sample JunL4417m_MetaG_FD_155460 | JGI IMG/M metagenome (GOLD analysis project Ga0194044, IMG submission 155460) | Anoxic zone freshwater microbial communities from boreal shield lake in IISD Experimental Lakes Area, Ontario, Canada - Jun2016-L442-17m | ecosystem: Environmental > Aquatic > Freshwater >...
GCCCTGCCTGGATTGCTTTCTTCGCAGTATGAATGGAATCAATGCTACCGATACCGCCAGCGATCATAATGGGTTTGTGATAACCCCGACGAACACCATCAAGGGTTTGTTCAAATACACGGAAGTAGCCTCCCAAAATCGGACGGCCAAATTCATTATTAAAGGCAGCGCCACCTAATGGGCCATCAATCATGATCTGTAAAGGCGTCGCTATGCGCTCAGGTTTGCCGTACTTTTCATTTTCCCAAGGAAGTTCTATTCCGGGGATGTTGAGATTAGATACTGAGAACCCTGTTAAGCCAGCTTTAGGACGGCCGCCAACTCCAGTCGCACCTTCATCACGAAGCTCGCCTCCAGCACCTGTAGAGGCTCCTGGGAATGGTGCAATTGCAGTCGGATGATTATGTGTTTCTACCTTCATTAAGGTATGCACTAAACGCGTCTCTTTTTCATAACGGTGATCATCGCCTTGCGGAACCCAGGTCTCTGATTCACAGCCTGCCATCACAGCAGAATTATCAGAATACGCAACAATGGTTCCTTCTGGATGTAGCTGATGAGTATTACGAATCATGGCAAACAATGAACGCTCTTGATCATCGCCATCAATTGTCCAGCTTGAATTAAAAATCTTATGGCGGCAATGCTCACTATTGGCTTGCGCAAACATAATGAGCTCTACATCGCTTGGGTTACGCTTTAGGCGGATGAAATTTTCAGTTAAATAATCCACTTCATCATCAGAAAGGGCTAAACCAAGCTCCTGATTGGCCTTGTCTAGCGCCGCCCTACCTTGCTCTAACACTGCAATCCGACTTAAAGGACGATCTTCAAGGGTTTGATATAGGGCATTAGCTTCATCCACCGATTGAATGATGGCTTCTGTCATACGATCATGAACTGCAGCCAACACAATTTTTTCCTGTGCTGCGCTTAAGGTTTTTTTGGCTTTCCACGAGAACTGCGCACCACGTTCAATACGCAATACATTCAATCCACATTGCCGAGCAATATCAGTTGCTTTACTGGCCCATGGAGAAACTGTTCCCAGGCGGGGAATGACTACAGCGCCCTGCTGAGAATTAGTGCCAGTAAACGGTTGACCGTAAGTTAGCAGACTAGCAAGCACTTCCTGATCTTGCGGGCTTAATACTTTTTCAGACCAAATAAAGTGAAGATATTGCGCCTCCATCGAATTTAGCTCGATACCTTGGGCTGCTAAGGTGGCCAAAAGACGCTGTTGGCGGAATGACGAAAGCGCGTTTGCGCCAGGTAAAAAATGGAAAAAAGGCATCCCTAGATTATAAGGTTTTGCCTACAGTAAGCGTCCGCCCTGAAGGTGCAATTGCCGATGGCACCGGCTGGCCAAGGCTGGATCATGGGTGACCAGTACAAGGGTGGAATGATTAGCCTGATTCAGCTCAAAAAGAAGCTCTATCACCCGATTACCGCTTGCCTCATCTAGGCTCCCGGTAGGCTCATCAGCAAAGAGGATGGCGGGTTTAGTAATGAAGGCACGAGCCAAAGCTACCCGCTGCTGCTCCCCTCCTGAAAGGGTCTTAGGAAAATGGTCAAAGCGCTCACTAAGACCAACCCGTTCTAGCCAAGCCATAGCCTCTCCCTTGGCATTACCAATACCAGCCAACTCTGCTGGCAGCATGACATTTTCTAATGCAGTGAGATGGGGGAGTAATTGGAAAGACTGGAATACAAAGCCAACGTGTAAACCTCGAAGTTTTGCCCTTCCATCCTCATCAAGGGCACTAAGGTCCTGCCCCATGAGAGTGATGCTACCCTCGCTGGGCAGATCTAAGCCAGCCAAGAGCCCTAGTAAAGTACTTTTACCTGAGCCAGAGCTGCCGGTGATCGCAACACTTTCACCAGGTTTCAGCTCAAAGCAAATGTCGTGCAAAATAGTCAGAACGCCATCGCTCGATAAAACTGACTTACCCAGATGATTTGCACTAAGGACTGTTTCTGCGATGCTCATCATTAAGGAAACCGATACAAAGGCTTCGTAGCCTTAAGGTAGTGAAATAAATGAATCAAAATAATCTATCGACCTTCTCAACAAAAAAAGTAATTGCAATAGGCTTATTTTGCCTGTTAATTTCTTTTGTCACATTGGCCAGCTCAAATCCAACTATTCTGGTAATGGGTGATAGCCTCTCTGCTGAATACGGCATATCAAGGGGTTCTGGCTGGGTCAAGCTACTAGAAGGGCAACTCCAAAAACAAGGTAGTCAATGGACGGTTTTCAATGCCAGCATCAGTGGAGAAACTAGCGCTGGCGGACTCACACGGTTTACAACCCTGCTTGCGCAAAAGAAGCCCGGCATTGTGATGCTCGAACTGGGGGCGAATGACGCCTTGAGAGGCCTGTCTATTAAAGAGACTGAAAAGAATTTAAGCCAAATGATTCAAATGAGCAAAAAATCAGGAGCTAAAGTTTTGCTCTTTGGCATACAAATTCCACCCAATTATGGTCAAGACTATACAAAGAAGTTTAAAGACCTTTACCCAAAATTGGCATCACAGGAAGCAATTGAATTAGTACCATTTTTTTTGGCGGGAGTAGTAAGTAATAAAGATCTATTTCAGACGGACAATATCCATCCTAATGAAAAAGCCCAAACCATTCTTTATAAAAACGTATGGGGCGCTATGGCCCCATATCAATCAATGCTCAACAGTAACAAGTAGATTAGCTGCCAGCACCAGTTGAGGGCGGCTTTAATGAATTGATGGTCTTCACCTTGGCGCTATCGCGCCAATAGGCCATAAAGCCTGCGAACTCTGCTTGAGCAGCAAGTGCTTGTATCTGCTGGGACTGGGCTTTATGTACTTTTGCATCTATGCCGGTAGGTTGACGAACCTGATCCACTCGATACAAGGTGGTACCAACCCCTGGGTTAACAACGGAAACATAAGCAGGTAATTTTTCCTGGCTAACTGACATCACATCATCTAAGGCGCTACCAATAAGATTTGCTGGCTTATTGCGAGAAACCCAAGCTGGGCTCCCGAAACCAGAAGCACTCTTTGGATCTTTTTGAAGTTCTGCATAGCGCTCAGCTGCAGCTGCTACAGCTAACTTTTCTGCAGAACGTTGGCTTACTTGCCGCTTAACTTCACTAGCAACCTCTGTAAAAGGTAATGTCTGAGCAGGATGGAAAACCACTACTCTTGCGGATACAAAAACTCCGGGTGAGATTTGTACTGCCTCGATATTGCGTTTATTTTTCACGGCCTCATCACCAAAGAGAGATTGGATTACCTTTGGGTTGGCTAGAGGGTGATCTCTTGATGCACCACTTGGACCTGAACGTGTTACACCCTTTTGACTCTGAATACTCAGTTTTAACTTATCGGCGGTAGGTTTCAAACTATCGGACTGGTCATAAGTCATATTGGCAAATTGGTCAGCCTTTTCACTAAAGACTTTTGCATCTTCTTTGGGTTCAGCCTTCAGCACAATGTACTCAACATCAACAAACTCTGGACTTTCGAAAAGTTTGGCATTGGCCTGATAAAAAGCTTGTAGTTCTTCTGGTGTTGGATTTACCTTAGATAAGAAACTTTTAGCCTCAAATGGTAAAGCCTGTACCTGACGCTCTGTCTCATAGAGTGTAGAGATAATCTCTGAAAGTTTTGGGCTAGATAATTCAGTGCGGGCAACAGAATTCACCAGCTGACCTATTTTGAGATCAAATGCCTGGCTCGCATCGAACTGCTCAATAGTTAATCCATTGTTAGCTAGCAATTGCTTGAAGCGTTCATTATCAAAAGTGCCATCTTGGCGATATAGAGCACGAATTTGAGGAATTCCCTGCAGATTTTTAATCAACGCTTGCTCTGAAACTTGCAGACGTAAATCGTTTACCGCAAAACCAAGAATGCGTTGTTGTAGTAACTCATTCAAAATTGCCTGTCTAAATTGAAGGCTTTGTGCAATCTGTGGATTACCGCCAACACGTTCGGCTTGACGCTTGGCTGCATTATCAACTTCCTGTGCCGTAATGGGTTTGCCATTAATTTTCACCAGGTCGGTTTCTTTATCCATGAAGCTGGAGTAACTAGAAATTCCAAAAAAGGCAAACGACGGGACAATAAACAGCATCAATACGAGCTGCAGAAGCTTTTGGTGTTTACGGACGGTATCAAACATGAATAAGTTCGCTAGTAATAGATGTCAATATGTGAGTGTACTAGGCGACAGGATCTAGAGGCTTGGATGCCTTTAAACAGCCTAAGAAGAAGCAAACATTTGGTGGGCATTGTGAGGCTTGATCTCCCATCATTCTGCCTATGGGGCATAGTATAAAGTTACATAGACTATGGGTTTACGGGAGATTTAGCTCTCATTATGGGGGTTTAAGAGGTCTATAGCATGAGGGTTGGTGAGAGACAGCTTTCTAGGCTCCAAATAAAGAAAAACCACCCGAAGGTGGTATTGGTGTTTTTCGACCCTTCCTGGCGGCCCGAGGTGGAATCGTATCGACACAGGGATTTTCAAGCCTTATTCGACCTGATCTAAAGAAAATAAGCCACCCAATACCACTGCAAAAAATAACTATAGTAACAACGATAATCATCCCCCAGACATGCAGGATGGATAAAAAGTAGGCGGGCAATTGATATAGCCATTTGGCGAACTGCTGGAAGCACTGCAAGCCGCTAGCATAAATATAAACATAGCTGCAAAGATAATCCTTAATATTTGCTTCATTCATAGCCTCTTTTTGCAGTTAAGCAATATGTAGTTTATTTTAATAACTATCCTAGTATAGGATGTTTAGGATGTAGCAAGTTAAGAAAATGAAAAAGCTACCCGAGGGTGGTTTTAGTGCTTGTTGTTGGCCAAGGGCGAAATCCACCAGGGCCTAGGATGTTTAATCCTGGCTAATTTTTACAAGGCCACTTTTCTATCATTGCATCAAAAACTAAAGAGGCAAAAGTCTCATTAGTTCGATTTGGTTGAGTGGCAATATAATCCCTTATCACTTGAACACGTTCTTTAATGCTAATATTTTTTGGGACGCAGATTTTTTTGTCGTAATGGGCGTTATCTTCAACCCCCAAAATTATCCCGACACATAATCCTTGATTAAAATTTTCTTCTCTTGCTTTGCTATCTGCTATCTCGCTACAAACCAAGTTAAGTCTAGCCGCACTCAGATCAGGTATGCCATCCATATTAAATTCTCCAAAGGTCCACGAGGGATACATATATAACAAAGCAAGGATTATCAAAACCTTGCTACCTAGGTTCTTAATCATATGTGGAGTGTAATAAAAAACCACCCAAAGCTGGTTTTAGTGCTTATTGGTGGACCCGTGCGAAATTGAAGGACATATATTTTAGCTAAAACAGGGATGATTTAAATTGATTTGTTAGGCAATAGACCCATTTATTAGGGGGACTGCTGTCAAAATCACCCTGAAAGCCTTATGGGGTGGTGGGCGCTGACGGGCTCGAACCGCCGACATTCTGCGTGTAAGGCAGACGCTCTACCAACTGAGCTAAGCGCCCCAATATTACTGGTGGAATTGTAACCTAAACGCCCAAAAAAAGCGGTTTTCCATCTAATCAAGCCCTAAATACGATAGTAGAAAAGACGGAAAACCTGACTACTTTCAGTGCTTGAGAATCTCCCCTGAGGATACTTTCTCACTGGCTTTGCTAGCTTCTGAGGCTTTTTTAGCAAGCTCTTCAGGGGTTGGGTCTGGTAATGCTTCTGGCATACGCTCTAATGCAAGCTCTAAGACCTTATCAATCCAGCGCACAGGAATAATTTCAATTGCATTCTTTACGTTATCTGGAATATCAATTAAGTCTTTTACGTTCTCTTCTGGTATCAGTGCTAATTTGATCCCACCACGATGGGCTGCTAAGAGCTTCTCTTTCAATCCACCGATGGGCAGTACCTCACCGCGTAAAGTGATCTCACCAGTCATTGCAACATCCGATCGAATTGGAATTCCTGTGAAAACAGAAACCAAAGCAGTCGTAATAGCAATACCAGCAGAAGGACCATCCTTTGGAGTTGCACCATCAGGAAAGTGAATATGAATATCCTTCTTCTCAAACGCCTCATCAGTAATACCAAGACGCTTTGATCTAGAGCGAACCACAGTACGAGCAGCTTCAACAGACTCTTTCATCACGTCGCCAATTGAGCCTGTGCGAGTAATGACCCCTTTACCTGGCATTACTGCTGCCTCAATGGTCAAAAGATCACCGCCAACTTCTGTCCAAGCTAGACCAGTAACTTGGCCAATTTGATTTTCTTTAGCAGCCAAACCAAAGTCGTACATCCGCACAGATAAGAATTTCTCAAGATTATCGGCATTGACCACTATCGGAGCAGCCTCTTTCTTCAAGAGCAAGAGCTTAACTACCTTACGGCAGATCTTGCTGAGCTCTCTTTCTAATGAGCGTACGCCTGCTTCGCGGGTGTAGTAACGAATGATGCTACGCACAGCGCTTTCTTCAATCTTAAGCTCATCCTTTTTCAAACCATTGTTCTTGATTTGTTTTGGTATGAGGTAATTGACCGCAATACTCGTTTTTTCATCCTCTGTATAGCCCGCCAAGCGAATAATTTCAAGGCGATCTAATAGTGGCCCAGGAATATTTAAAGAGTTAGATGTAGCAACAAACATCACGTCTGAAAGATCAAAGTCAACCTCAACATAGTGATCTTGGAAGGTGTGGTTTTGCTCCGGATCTAGTACCTCTAACAAGGCGCTAGCAGGATCACCCCGGAAATCCATACCCATCTTATCTACTTCATCCAAGAGGAATAAGGGATTGCGTACGCCAACCTTAGTGAGGCTAGAAAGAATCTTGCCAGGCATTGAGCCAATATAGGTACGGCGATGACCACGAATCTCAGACTCATCACGCACACCGCCTAAGGCCATGCGCACAAACTTCCGATTGGTAGCGCGTGCAATGGATTGTCCTAAGGAAGTCTTACCCACCCCTGGAGGGCCGACTAGACAAAGAATCGGTGCCTTAACGCGGTCAACGCGCTGCTGAACTGCTAGGTACTCCAAGATACGTTCTTTGACCTTATCTAAACCATAATGATCTTCATCTAATACCTTTTCAGCATTGGTCAGATCATTATTGATCTTGGTTTTTTTCTTCCAAGGAAGATTTACCAAAGTATCAATAAAGTTTCGAATCACTGTAGCTTCAGCAGACATCGGCGACATCAGCTTTAATTTTTTCAGCTCCGATTCGGCTTTTTTCAAAGCCTCTTTAGGCATGCGGGCAGCCTTGATGCGTTTCTCGAGCTCCTCAAGATCAGCGCCCTCTTCACCCTCACCTAATTCTTTTTGAATCGCTTTAACTTGTTCGTTAAGGTAGTACTCGCGTTGACTTTTTTCCATTTGACGTTTAACACGTCCACGAATGCGTTTCTCAACCTGCAAAATATCAATTTCACTTTCGAGATCAGCCAAGAGACTTTCTAAACGCTGCACTACATCAGTCATCTCAAGGAGACGCTGCTTCTGCTCAAGCTTGACTGGCAAATGAGCGCAGATAGTATCAGCCAAGCGGCTTGGGTCATCAATGCCACCGAGGGAAGACAGAATCTCCTGAGGAACTTTCTTATTCAGTTTTACATACTGATCAAATTGGGCCATGATGGCGCGGCGCAATGCTTCAGTTTCATGGGCATCAATCGCATCAATCGCAGTTGGGGTAGCTTCACAATTGAAGTAACCCATGCTGTCTTCAATTTGACTGACTTCTGCGCGTTGTACACCTTCGACTAAAACCTTCACGGTGCCGTCAGGGAGCTTGAGCATTTGCAAAATATTGGCAATGCAGCCAACCTCATACAAATCTTCAATAATCGGCTCATCCTTGGCGGCAGTTTTTTGAGCAACCAAAAGCACATTTTTACCGGTTTCCATCGCGGCTTCTAGCGCCTTAATTGATTTAGGGCGACCCACAAACAAAGGGATCACCATATGAGGGAAGACAACTACATCCCGCAGCGGGAGTAAAGGTAGTTGTATCGGTTCAGAGGGTAGTAATAAGTGGCCAGGCATAGGGCAAATCCTCCAAAGTAATGAATCCTCAAAAGTCTCTAGAAGTGCTAAACCACTAAATAGAGACTTTATTCATGAGTAGCATACTACCTATATGGGTCGCTCTTTTGAAAAATCAAGGGGGGAAAGTGCTACAAATAGGTAGAAATACCCTAAAAATAGCGAAAACCCTGAGAAATTAAGCTTTTTTGCTTAAATCTGCCTTTTCAGGATCCTGTTTATAGACTAACAAAGGCTTACCACCCTCAGCAATGCTGCTGTCATCTATAACAACCTTCTGGACATTCTTCAGAGATGGCAAGTCATACATGACATCCATCAAGGAGCCTTCCAGAATAGATCGAAGGCCACGAGCGCCAGTCTTGCGGGCAATTGCCTTTTTTGCAATGGCGGCTAATGCCTCATGACGCACTTCCAGCTCTGCGCCTTCCATTGTGAGTAGTGCTTGATATTGTTTGACCAAAGCATTTTTAGGCTCAGTCAGAATCTGGATTAAAGCCTCTTCATCGAGTTGTACCAAAGTTGCTACGACAGGTAAACGACCAATCAATTCAGGAATCAAGCCAAACTTAATTAAATCTTCGGGCTCCACTTCAATTAAGAGATCGCTTATACCGCGATCATCTTTTCCAGGAACTGATGCATTAAATCCAATACCAGTTTTTGCCGTACGTTGTTGAATGACTTTTTCAAGACCATCAAATGCACCGCCGCAAATAAATAAAATATTGGTTGTATCTACTTGTAAGAAATCTTGGTTAGGGTGCTTGCGACCACCCTGTGGAGGCACAGAAGCCATCGTACCTTCAACTAACTTCAACAGAGCCTGCTGTACGCCTTCGCCTGAAACATCCCGAGTAATTGAAGGATTATCAGACTTACGAGAAATCTTATCGATCTCATCAATATACACAATACCGCGTTGTGCTTTTTCTACGTTGTAGTCGCAAGCTTGCAATAGTTTTTGAATAATGTTCTCAACGTCTTCACCAACATAACCTGCTTCAGTCAAAGTAGTTGCATCAGCCATCACAAATGGCACATCGAGCATACGAGCCAATGTTTGCGCCAAGAGGGTCTTACCAGAACCAGTAGGCCCAATCAGCAAAATATTACTCTTTGCTAATTCAACACCATCAACTATTGCCTTAGCAGGCAACTTAGATTCTTTCTTATCAGGCGCTTCAACCGGCTTACCATCTTTATCAAGCTTCTCTTTTTTTGGCTTCGGTAAATATTTCAAACGCTTGTAATGGTTATAGACAGCTACTGCCAAGGTCTTCTTGGCATGATCCTGACCAATCACGTATTGATCGAGGTTTTCTCTAATCTGATGGGGCGTTGGTAAAGAATCATCACCCTCTTCCTTTGGAAGCTTGGCAATTTCTTCTTGAATGATGTCAGTACAAAGGTCAATGCACTCATCGCAAATAAACACAGATGGGCCAGCAATGAGCTTCCTAACCTCATGCTGGCTCTTGCCGCAAAAGGAGCAATACAAAACTTTATCTGATGGGTTGGTAGTTGTATCGCTCAAAATAGGCTCAAATAATAATTAAGGGCGCTTCTCGATAACCTTATCGATCAAGCCATAGTCACGAGCCTGCTCTGCTGACATAAAGTTATCGCGGTCAGTATCTTTAGCAATGGTCTCAATAGATTGGCCAGTTCGATCAGCCAAAATCTGATTCAAACGTTCGCGCAGGTACAAGATTTCACGTGCTTGAATCTCGATGTCAGAAGCTTGGCCACGGGCTCCGCCTAATGGCTGATGAATCATGACGCGAGAATTGGGCAATGCATAACGCTTACCTTTTTCACCAGCGCATAACAGGAAAGCGCCCATACTCGCAGCCATACCCATACACAAGGTGCTGACGTGTGGCTTAATGAACTGCATAGTGTCATAAATCGCTAGGCCAGCGGATACTGATCCGCCCGGTGAATTGATATAGAGAGAAATCTCCTTGTCTGGATTTTCACTCTCAAGGAATAACAACTGCGCAATGACCAAGTTAGCGGTTTGATCATTTACTTCACCAACCAAGAAAACTACCCGCTCTCTTAATAGGCGTGAATAAATATCGTAAGCGCGTTCACCTCGTCCAGAGGTTTCAATCACCATCGGAACCAAACCTAGACCTTTAGGTTCTAGGTTTTCAGACTGAAAAGGGTTCTGGTTCATTTATGAAGGTCCTCTTTTGAATAAATTGACAGTGGCGTAGACTTAGTTTAGCTTGCTCAGCTCTTCAAAGCTTATTGTTTTATCGCTTACTTTGGCAAGTGATGTGAAATGTGTAATCACATTGTCTTCAAGCACCATATTCTCAATATCTTTCAAGCGGCTTGGGTTGCTATAGAACCAACGAACTACCTCTTTTGGATCTTCGTAAGTAGCAGCTTGCTCATCAATTTCAGCTTTGATTTGGTCCGCAGTAGCAGCCAGGCCATGTTTTTTAACCAATTCACTCAGAATGA
>Ga0194044_10001905_pt1 | contig 10540 bp, 9 predicted proteins | sample JunL4417m_MetaG_FD_155460 | JGI IMG/M metagenome (GOLD analysis project Ga0194044, IMG submission 155460) | Anoxic zone freshwater microbial communities from boreal shield lake in IISD Experimental Lakes Area, Ontario, Canada - Jun2016-L442-17m | ecosystem: Environmental > Aquatic > Freshwater >...
CTCTTGCAGATCGACGTGGATCTGGCCTGCATCGCCGATGACCTTGCAGCCCCGAGCGGGTGGGCGCTGGAGGTAGTCCTGGTGAACATGCACAGGCACCGCACGGCCATCCACCATACACTCGAGCAGCGTGCTGGCAACGTCCTCCACATCGATCTCGAGTGTGCTGAGATGCCCCCCCAGCGCGAAGATCCGACGCGGCAGGCCGAACAGCCAGTACACGTAGTCCAATTCGTGGATCTGCGAGAGGACGACGCCGCCGCCAAGGTCGGCGCGGGAGGCATACATCTGCCGGTAGTCCTCGTAAGTGTGCCACCCTGGGAGGTACTCGCCGACTTCGACGCGCACGGATACGACCCTACCCACGGCCTTCTGTGCAAGGAGAGTCCTGAGGCGCAGGAGGCACGGGTGAAACCGCATCTGATAGCCGACGAGAGCCACGACGTGTAGCCGTTCCACCAGCTCGATGAGCTCATCCAGACGAGCTTCGTTGTGCGACAACGGCTTCTCTATGAAGAGACCGCAGCCCGCCTCCGCCGCCTTGAGCGCCACCTCCATGTGCAGGCTGGTCGGATTGCACACCAGAACCGCATCTGGCTTGTCCTCAAGCGCAGCCTCCAGATCGGCGACGGCTTGCACGCCATACTTCTCTTCTACGTTGCATCCCACCTCGACTTGCAGGCGATCGTCCAAAGCCGGGGAGTCACGGCGCACGCGGTAGGCTGCGATGTCGGCGTCAGACCCGAGGAGCGTCCGCAGGTTGCGCACGTGCCGCTGCCCGATCCCGCCGAGGCCGACGACCAGGAACTTCACGACCCTTCCCCGAGGAGCCCGGCGGCCGCCAGATGGTCGTCAACAATGCGTCTGTTTGACCGAGCCCACGCGACCTCATCGCCGGACGTGCCGCGCGCCACCTGGAGGATGATGTCGCCGGCATAGCCGACCTCCCTCAGGCATCCGAACAACGCAGGCAGGTCGGCGTCCCCTGATCCCAACGGGACGGTGCTCGCTTGAAAGACGCGATCTTTGACGTGCACACTCCCGATCCGGGCTCCGTACGCCGAGAACTCGGCTCGCGGATGGTAGCCGAGCGACGAGCTGTTGCCGGAATCGTAGTTGACCTTGAGCAGCGCATGCGGGAGCAGCACCAGCAGACCCGCTAGGCGATCTGGCTCCAGCGAGGATTCGAGGTGTATCTCGATGCCCGTCTCCTCAGCAACGGGCAGCGTCCTGCGGAGAACCGCGGTCACAGCATCGAGCTCCTCGGCCGTATCGATTCGCGAGGCGTCGACGAAGGGCACGACGACTCGGTCGGCACCCAGGCGACCGCAGCGCCTCAAGAGCCAGTCGAGCACCGTCGTGCGCTCGGCCAACTCCGCTGGATTCGCACGGACGAGTGGACGGTCCATGAAGAAGTCGGCACATATCGAGCTCACGCGCACGTGATGCTCCTCCGCGAGAGCAAGGACCGCGTCGACGCCGGCGTCCGTCGACAGCGGGTTGGCGTCGGTGCCGAACTCGTCGAAGATCCACTCGATGCAGTCGAGTCCGGCCGCGGAAGCGAGCGGGAACTCCCGCGCCCAGTCATCGCGAGGAAAACACTGGATGCGATCGCCGACAGGCGGTACAAGACGTCCTTGCATAATGCCGATCCTCGTCAAGGTCGCCCTCCAAGCCGGTCGTCGTCATCAATGGTAGGGATGAGCATGTTGGCGTGAAGCTCCTCACGCTCGAGGAAAGGCCACAGATCCTCCAGCGGTCGGCTGGACATGGTGCCGTCGGCGCGGACTACCGAAGACACGCGTGGCCCGACGGACTGGTCCGCAGCGACAACGACTTCGCAGAGCGCCGGGCCCGGGCGCTCGAGCACCCCCTTGATGCCATCACGCAACTGCGCGTGGTCGGTGATGCGGGACACCGCCAGCCCGTAGGCCGCCCCCACCTCCGTCAACGCAGGCAACCCTAGGCCACTGGATGCGTCACAGCCCATCAAGCGACCCGCGAAGTGGTTGCGCTGCATGGAGCGGATAGAGGCGTAGCCCTGGTTGTTGAGCACGAAGTACTTGATGGGCAGCCTTAGCCGCTCCACAGTCGCGAGCTCCTGGATGTTGAGCTGGAATCCGCCGTCACCATCCACGGACACAGTTCGCTTGCCGCCACTGGCGAGGCACCCGCCGATGCTCGCCGGCAAGCCGAACCCCATGGCGCCCAGCCCGCCGGTGCTGAATAGTCGTTGACCGCGCTTCACCCGGAACGTCAGCCAGAAGGTATCGATCCCCACTCCTGAGCTCCCAGGGATGATCAGGTCATCCGCCGTGAGCTCCTCGGAGAGAACGCTGGCGAATACATAGGTGTTGACGCTCTCTGTCTGCTCCCAGTACTCGGGCAGCACGACGGGGTAGTTCGCCTTCCATGCCATGCAGCGCGCCATCCAGTCGCCGCGGTCTTTGGTTCGCAGCGTCGAGCCGCCAGCGAGGAGCTCGGTGATGAAAGCGAGGGCGTCGGCGCACACCGGTACATCAACGTGCAGTCGCAGCTTGCGGATCTCGGCGGCGTCGACATCTACCACGATCTTGCGGGCCGCGCGTGCGCACTGCTCCTGTGCGTAGCCAGTGACGGCAAAGTCCAGACGAGCGCCGATGGACAGAAGCAGATCGGCGTTCTGCAGCGTGAAGTTCGCACCGCGCGACGCGACTGTGCCGGGTTTGCCGAAGAAGAGCGGATGGTCTTCCCACAGCAGGTCCGCGCCCATCCACGTTGTCAGCACCGGGATCCGCATGCGGTCCACAGCCTTCAGGAGAGCGTCCTGCGCCCCTGCGAGTCTCACCCCGTTGCCGACCAACAGGACCGGCCGCTCCGCGGCGTTGAGGAGCTCAATGGTCTCCGCGACCTGCCGGGCAAGCCGCTCGCCGTCGGCTTCCGCCTCTGGCCTCACCGAAGCCTCGTAGCCGCGCAGAGAGGAAGGCTCGATGTCGGCCGCCTGAACATCGAGCGGGATATCCAGCCACACAGGTCCTGGCCGACTGGACGTGGCAAGGAAGACCGCCTTCTCGAAGTGGAAGCGGATCGACGCCGGATCCATGACCGTGACGGCGTATTTCGTGATCGGCTTGGCCAGCGAGACGATGTCCACTTCCTGAGAGCCCAGCTGCCTCACGCCGGAGTCACCCATCAGGTCGGCGCGCTTGACCTGGCCCGAGATGATCAGGCAGGGAGTCGATTCGAGCCACGCCCCGGCCACGCCCGTCAGCGCGTTCGTCCCGCCGGGACCGCTCGTCACAAGGGCAACACCGAGGACATTCGTGACTCGCGCGTAGGCTTCGGCCGCAATGGCGCAGGCCTGTTCGTGAAGATTGCAGACAAACCCGACCTCTCCATTGGCGCCCAGAGCGTCGTCGAGGTGCATCGCTCCGCCACCCGGCACGGTGAATACATGCTTCACGCCGAGGTCGGCCACGCGCTGTATCACGTAGTCTGCGAGTCTCATCTCGTCCTCTTCATCGAGCGTGATGGCGAGCCCGACTCCTGTGGAGCGCGGTCTGCTTTCGACCGTGAGGTCGGCCAGGAAGCGACGCTGTTGCATGACCGAAGCCTCTTCGCGCGGATATAGTAGCACTGACGAAGCTCAGACCATTGGCGGCCGGTCATCGTAGCTGCACGACAGCGCTGCGATCCTGCTCGCTCGGGAGGATGATGTAGTGGATCTCCTGGCTCAGCTTGCCGACCACGCGCAAGCGCTAGATCGCACTGTCGAACGTGCGACGCCGACCATCCCGGACATAGTCGATCGCTTGTGCTCGTGCTTTCGCTCGGGCTCCAAGCTGTTCTTCTGTGGCAACGGTGGCAGCGCGGCCGACGCGCAGCATTTCGCGGCGGAGTTCGTCAATCGGTTGCATATGGAACGGCGAGCCCTACCGGCGTTGGCTCTGACCACCGACACGTCAGTCCTGACCTGCATCGCCAACGACGCCTCCTACGCGCGGATCTTCGCCCGTCAGATCGAGGCTCTGGGGAGCGAAGGCGACATTCTCGTCGGTCTCAGCACCAGCGGCGGATCAGACAATGTGCTGGCTGCTTGTGCGGCCGCCCGCGCAGCAGGCATGACCACGTTGGGCTTTACCGGGGAGTGCGGCATCGAGTACATGGCCGAAGCGTGCGATATCGTCGTCGTCGCAGCTTCCGCAGATTGCGCGAGGATTCAGGAGTGCCACGAGTTTCTGTGGCACGTCATCGCGGACCTGGTGGAACAGGAACTGTTTGGCGCACGCTGACGGAGCGCCTGCCCGGATGGCTGAACGCCGCACGACCGTCTCACTCGGCCTGAGCCGGGCCCGCCTCTTCCAGCAGCCGGTCGATGACCTCGCGCACGGCGCCCGACCCGCCGCAGTGCTCTGTCACAACGCTGGCCTTCTCTCTGGCCGAGCGATGCGCGCGGGCGGGGGCGATCGCCAAACCGCACGTGCTCAGTGCTTCGACATCGTTGACGTCGTCCCCGATGAAGCACACTTCCCGGAGATCGAGGGCATGCCGCTCCGCAAAGTCGCGAACAGCCGAGGCCTTGTCTTTGCAGCCGCCATAGACATCGGCGATCCCCAGTTTGTTCGCTATCTGTTCGAGAAGCGGTCCTGCCTCGCCCGAGATCAGGGCGAACCTCAGGCCGGCTCTCCGACCCATCGAAACGCCCATGATGTCGACGAAGGCGATACGCTTCAACTCATGACCGGCGTCGTCGAGCCATACGGTACCGTCCGTGAGCACGCCGTCGACGTCCATCGCTATCGCCTTGATCGGCGCCATCACAAGCCGACGCGGCGGAGCTTCTCCATGATCGGGATCTCCGTCGGAATGACTGTCTTGACGCCGTCTCCAAGCGCCGCCTCGACCAGGCGGATGTCGCGCACAAGCCTCATCAGGCCGTTCGGCTCCAGCGACGCGGCGTGGTCGGAGCCCCACATCGCCCTGTCGAGAGTGATGTGTCGCTCTACGATGCAGGCGCCAAGCGTCGCGGCCGCCACCGACGAGGCGATGCCGGTCTCGTGTCCCGAGTAGCCGACAGGAACACCGTACCGCTCGCGCAGTCCAGTGATCGCCCTGAGGTTCAGCTCGTGGTAGGCGGCCGGGTACGTGCTGCAGCAGTGGAGCAGCACCAGATCATCCGTGCCCAGAACACCGACGGCATGGTCGATCTGCGCCAGCGTGCTCATGCCCGTCGAGAGCACGATCGGCTTGCCCGCAGCGCGAGTATGACTCAGCAGGTCATCGTCGGTGAGTGACGCCGAAGCGATCTTGTAGAAGGGCGGGTCGAAGCCCTCCATGAAGTCGACCGACGCCTCGTCCCAACAGGAGGCCGTCCAGGCGATGGGCTTGCTCCGACAGTACTCATCGATCTGCGCGTACTCGGTCTGCCCGAACTCCAGCCCGCGCTTGAGATCCCCATTGGTCTCACCGAACTGCGTCTCGCGGGGCTTCGCCAGTTCCTCGGGCGAATAGACGACATCTATCGTGCGCTTCTGGAACTTGAGCGCTTCACAACCGGCAAGTGATGCCACGTCGACAAGCTTCTTGGCGATTTGGACGTCGCCGTTGTGGTTGATACCGACTTCCGCGAAGACGAGGCATGGCTGCCCGTCGCCAACGATCCGGTCTCCCAGTCTCACTTCCATCAGAATATCTCCCCCAAGAGTGGTGGGCACGGGTGCATCTTCGAGGTTCGCCCCAGCAGGCGCGGCCATCGTACTTGACGCAGCGGCATGGAGATAGCTGGCAAGGCGGCATCACTCACCCGGATTCGCCCGCCTCATTCCAGCGAGCGGTGCGTTGCACGGCGTCGGGGAGCTGGATCCTCGTGCGCAGCCCGAGCTCGCTCTCGGCGCGTGATGTGTCCGGAACATAGCGCGCCGGAGAGGCGTTCTCCTCTGCACTCCCAGCCACATGAACGGGGATGCTTGGGTCCACCAAGCTGGCCACCAGATGCGCGAGCTCGGCGATGCCGATGTCGACTGCGGAGCCGACATTGTACGGCCGCGCCGATTCGCCTCTGAGCAAGATGGTCCACAGCCACACGGCGAGGTCGGCGGCATAGAGATAGGACCGACGGGGTGTGCCGTCGCCCTTGACTTCGATTGCCTCGTCGTGCAAGGCGTCGCGAATGAAGTTGCCGACGGCGAAATGCGCGTCCAGGGGCAGAAACGGCCCCACGAAGGCGAAACAGCGGGCGATCTTCACGTCCAGGTCCGACGCCGCAGCGGCCGCGCAGCAGAGAAACTCCGCGGCGCGCTTGCCATGCGCGTAGCCAGCACTCGTGTCATGCGGGAACGGCCCACCGGAGCACTCCTCGGACAACCGTTCGCAGTCCGGCGGCTGCGGACCGTAGACAGCGCCCGAGCTCGTGAGAAGGAGTTTCCGGGCGCCGCACTTCGCCGCCGACTGAAGGACTCGCCGTGTCCCGTCCACCGCCGTATCGAAAGACGCGGTCGCCGAAGCGCCGAGATCAGTCTCCGTGGCCATGTGCAGCACGTGCGAAAAGCGCTGCTCGGGGCACGCAAACGAGCGCACATCGCCGGCCAACAACGTCACGACACGCGAGGCGGCCACGTGGGGCGCGTCCCGCATCAAGCGTTGCGGACTCCGGGTAAGAAGGGTGACCTGGGCGTTGAGTCCCAAAGATCGATCGGCCGCCAAGAGGCTCTCGATCATCCAGCGGCCGAAGAAGCCGCTACCGCCGGTAACGAACACCCGGGCCCCACGCAGTTCCTCCCAGAGCCCCCGGGTATGTTCGAGGATGTGATCTAGGTCGCGCTCGGGCAGCGGCCGGGCGTCACTCCCAGGCATCGGTCTTCACAACCTCGGGCGGCACGCCGTGGTCGCTGAGCTCGGCGCTGATCACGCTCAGCATCGACGGCGGACCAGACAGGTAAAAGACGGGTGCGTGCAGGCGCGTCACGGTATTCCAGACGGCTTCCACGCTCAGGCGCCCGTCGCGGTCCTCCGCAAACAGCCGCGCCTCAAAGCCGGGCGCGCGGCGCTGGCATTCCTCGACCAGCGGGTGGTACACGAAGAGTTCAGAGCGCCGCGCACCGTAGCATAACAACACACGCGGCGCGCTCTCGGACGTCAAGGAATGCAGAAAGGCCGTGAATGCGGTGACGCCGGTCCCACCGGCGAAGAGCACGACGTCGTCTTCAGCATCGACGACAAACTCCCCGTAGGGCAGCTTGACCCAGACGGCACTGCCGACGCTCAGCTCGCGCTCCATGCGGCCGGTGAAGTCACCCTTCACGGCATACGTCAGTGTCAGCCGTTCCCGGTCCGCCGGAGGGCTGGCGATCGAGAACACCCGCGACTCCGGCCAGAAGCCGCCGGGTTCATATGGGTCGAGAGCCAGATGCAGGAACTGGCCGGGTTTGAAGCGCGGCGCCGGTACGCCGGGGCGCAGATGCACGGTGTAGACGTGTTCCCCGTGGTTCACCAGCGCCTCAACGACACACGGGATCCGTCGGACGACAGCCATGCTCAGCCGGCGCTGGCCGAAGGTGGACTCGATACGCCGCCCTCTGCACGCTCGCCGCTCATGAAGCGATTGAACACCTGCGTCATGTGCGCCAGTCGCGGCTCGTCGAGGCCCGGGTACACGCCCACGAAGAAGGTGCGCTCCATGATCGCATCGGTGTTGGTCAGCTCGCCGGCGACGCGGCGATCGATGTGTTCGAATGCCGGGTGACGCAACAGGTTGCCGCTGAAGAGATTGCGGGTCTCCACGCGATTTGCCTCGAGGAAGCGCGTCAGGTCATTGCGCGAGAAACCGGCGTCGGGGCGCACCGTCACGACGAAGCAGAACCAGGACGGATCGGTGTGGACCGGCGCCGAGGGCAGAAGCAGGCGGTCCTCGAACGGCCGCAGCGCCTCCAGCAAAGTTGCGTGGTTGGCCTTGCGGGCAGCGATGAAGTCCCCGAGCCGTTCCAGCTGCGCACATCCGATGGCGGCCTGCATATCGGTGGCCTTGAGGTTGTAGCCGAGATGGCTGTACACGTACTTGTGATCGTAGCCGTGGGGCAAGCTCCCGAACTGCTGTCCGAACCGCTTGCCACAGGTATCGTTCTCGCCGCCGGCGCAGTAGCAGTCCCGCCCCCAGTCACGGACCGATCGTGCAATTCGAGCCAGTTCCTCGTCGTCGGTCACGACGCAGCCGCCCTCGCCGGTGGTGATGTGATGCGCCGGATAGAACGAGAGCGTGGAAAGATGGCCGAAGGTCCCGGTGAGCTTGCCGCGGTAGCGTGACCCCAGCGAGTCGCAGTTGTCCTCGACGAGCCACAGGCCGTGCCCCTCAACGAGGTCCATCACGGCATCAAGGTCGAACGGCACGCCGAGCGTGTGCGCCAGCATGATCGCCTTGGTCCGCGACGAGACAGCAGCCTCCAATAGCGCGGGATCCGCGTTGTAGTCGCTGAGACGCACATCGACGAACACGGGCACAAGGCCGTTCTGGACGATGGGCGCGACTGTGCTGGGGAATCCCGCGGCCACCGTGAGCACTTCGTCACCCGGGCGCAGCCGGCGCTCGCCGAGCCTCGGCGAGGTGAGAGCAGTCAGCGCCACGAGGTTGGCCGACGAGCCCGAATTCACGAAGAGGGCATCCGAGACGCCGAAGCAGTCGGCGATGCCGGCCTCGAACTTCTCCGTGAACCGGCCTGCCGTGAGGTAGAAGTCCAGGCTCGCATCGACCAGATTGCACAGCTCCTCCGCGCCGAACACGCGGCCGGCGTAGCGTACCGGGTCGGCGTCTGCGTCGAACGACCGGTCGCCGAACTTCTCCGCGCAATAGCGCCGCACGAGAGCCAGGATCTCCGTTCGCGTGCTCACCGGATCACCGCTGCGTTCAGCCGCCATGTGGCGCTTCGCCTCCCGGGCCGCCGCGCTCCCACGCGAGACCGGCCGCCCGCGCGTCGGCTTCATAGGCGTGAATCTGGTCCAGCGTGAGTTTCCCGCACTCTCCAACGATCGCCTGATCGGTGGCACTCCCAGCAATCGCATCGTAGTAGTCGCGGTACCAGGAGGCGGTAAGCTGCACCGCCTTCCGCGCGTCCCACACGGGCCTCCACTGGAGCTCTCGCGTGGCTTTCGAGGCATCCAGCGCGAGGAGATGGGCTTCGTACGGCACGTCGTCCTGCTGCGGCGGCGTGACCCACTCGCCACTTCCCCACTCGCGCTGGAACTCCTCGACGACCCAGCGCACCTCCTTTTCGGCGTCATCTTCGCATGGCCCGAAGTTCCATGCCCCCGAGTATCTGTCGCCGCCCGCGGCTGCGAGTAACGCAGCCAGCCACAGATACCCCGAGAGTGGTTCGAGCACGTGCTGCCAAGGGCGCACAGCGCGCGGGTTGCGCACCTCGACAGGCCTCCCGACCGACAGGGAGCGCACGCAGTCCGGGATGATCCGGTCCGGCGCCCAGTCGCCGCCACCGATCACGTTGCCCGCGCGAACCGATGCCAGGCCGCGGAGAGACGGGTAGCTTGCGGCATACGCCGCAGTGACGAGCTCAGCGCATCCCTTGCTGGAACTGTACGGGTCTCGGCCGCCCAGCGGGTCACCTTCGCGAAACGCCTGGCCGCCCTCGCGATTCTCATAGCACTTGTCGCTGGTGACGACGACGACTGCATCGACCGAATCGCCGTGCCGGGCCGCCTCGAGCACGTTCACGGTGCCCATGACGTTGGTCTCGTAGGTGAGGTGCGGGTCGTCGTAGCCGTGGCGGACGAGCGCCTGCGCGGCGAGGTGAAAGACGATCGAGGGATTCGCGGCGCGCATCTCCGCGGCAAGACGATCCCGGTCGCGCACATCCGCCACCACGTGCCGCAGGCGATCGCCGAGCCCCAGGACTCCGAAGAGGCTCGGCGTCGTCGGCGGCGCGAGGGCGTAGCCAGTGACGTCCGCGCCCAGCTCGCTCAGCCAGAGCGCCAGCCACGCACCCTTGAAGCCCGTGTGGCCTGTCACGAAGACGCGCCGGCCCCGGTAGCTGTCCGCGAAAGTCGTCGCCATCATCAGTACAGGAGGATGAGTTCCACGCCGGCTCCGTACAGGTCACGGGCGGCGGTGGCGATCTCCGACTGGCTCACGGCCGACGAGATCAGAATGGGTCTGTCGACAGCCGGCAGCTCGCGAGGAGCGAGAACGGGGCGCCCCGCCAGCGTGGTTCCCGAGTAGTGCGGGTTGCCGTCGATGAACGCAGCGATGTTGCACTCGGCCAGCGCAGAGCATCTGAGGAGGTGGAGCGTGTGGGTCCCGACTCCCCACACATAGAGCGGCCGGCGGGCGTCGGCGAGCGCCTGGATCCTCCGCGCCACTGCCGCTTCCTTCTCCGCGGAGCGTCGAACGTACTCGACGAGCGCCCTGGGTCCTTGCGTATCGGCGGTAGCTGCGCCGACCTCTCCCGCGGGTCGAACAAACATGGCATCCAGGATGGGCGCCTCGGCGTCGGCGCTCTGCGCCCACGTGAACCTGCGCTGCGCGAGTGGTGCGAGATCGGCGCCGGCCGCTCTATGT
>Ga0194044_10001907_pt1 | contig 10535 bp, 6 predicted proteins | sample JunL4417m_MetaG_FD_155460 | JGI IMG/M metagenome (GOLD analysis project Ga0194044, IMG submission 155460) | Anoxic zone freshwater microbial communities from boreal shield lake in IISD Experimental Lakes Area, Ontario, Canada - Jun2016-L442-17m | ecosystem: Environmental > Aquatic > Freshwater >...
TCTTTTTTTTCATTAAATAACCTCAATAATATTTCTGATTTATTTTGTACTTGAATAACATAGCACAGGACTTGTTAAACAACCTAATTTACCAACACTTTTTGTCTATTAAGCCTGATTTGATCCAATAAGGCATTTGGTAAATCATGCCAATTTTTTTTGACCGAAATGTCGAACGCTCATCGTCGTCCATGTTATAAATTTTGGTGTCCCTGATAACGACCTCACCTTTGGTTGGCTTGTCTAGGCCAAGAATAATATTGAAAAGTGTTGATTTACCACAGCCAGAAGGGCCATAGAGGATAATGAAATCAGTAGCTCTGACATCAAGGCTAACTTTTTTTAGTGCAACAATATCGTTTTTGCCAACAATAAAATTCTTATCGACATCCTTGACGCTGATAATTACTTCATGTTTCTTTAGCTCTTCCGACATTCCCCTCCAAGTTTTTTCTATGTATACCTATTTTACAAAACAAATTATGAAAATACAAGTTTTTCTTATTAACATTATAACAAAACAAATATTACCATGTCTACATCACCTTCCCCAACCAACCGAAGAGATTGTTTAGGGTTTTAAGAATTATGTTAAATACAGATTGAGTTATCTCGCCAGAGATAACAGTTTGATCTGGAGATTCTGTTTTGTTCTCTGCTTTATCTAGACAGGTAATCCTAAAGTGGTATGGGGTTTGAGGCTTTAGGTTAGAGATAGTTAGTAAATGGTTTTTAGCTGAAGCATCATCGCTAGAGGTTTTTTGACTGTAGCTTTCACTTGATATACCTTCACCGTATTCAACAAAACACTTAGCTACTTCATCTGTAGAGAAAGCAATGGTAGCTTTGGCTGAATCATCTCTGCCTGATCCGATGTTTGATGTCTCTACCATAATGTTATCTATTCTAGGAGCTCTAGTATCATCTTTAGTTTTAAATGAGACATTATCTGATTTAGCAATGTTACCAAAGTTATCAATACCACCGACATAGCCTTCGTAGGTTGTATTGTCGGCTAGGTTCTCTACTTTAATTGTATGTTCTTTGGTTTTATCTGATTTAGAGACTTCTTGTTTAGTAGATCCTTGGACTCCGTAGTAGAGTGAAGATGTTGTTTCTACATTAGTGATCCATGATACATTAACAGCTGGTTGAGGTGAGTCAGGAACAGGTTCAAAGCGTAGTAGTGAGACTATTGGGGTGGGAGGGGTTTCGAAAGAGGCAGCATAATAGTACGGGAATCCGTCTACAGTCCTGGCGATTATTCTAATTTGATAGGACGAGGACCCGTGAAGGTCTTTTAACTCCTGAGTAAAGTTATTTGAAGTACCTGAAATATCAATTGACAAATTTAGACCATTTTCGCCATACTCTATTCTACTGGAAGATAAATCAGAAGTTTTCCATGACAAAATGGCCTGCGTTGGACTGTTTACAGAAGCAGAAAAATCCTTAATTGTCGGAGCAGTAGCCGTTTTCGTCTCATACCAACTACTCTCCCCTAAGTTGCCAGAGGAGTCAGTCCAGACAAGTTTGTATCTGTAGGTTTTCTCTGGTTCTAAACCTACTACCTTAACATTGTGGGTAATGTCATAGGAGGTATGTCCTTGTTCAGAGATGTAAGTGTTACCTTCATAGACTTGAACATAGCTGGTAGTAGTTTTGCTTGATACCCAGTTAACTGTAATAGAGCTGGGTCCTGCAACAACTGTTGGTCCATCTATGATGTAAGCGATACCGGTAGAACAGTAAACAGCTGTTTGCCAGCTTGATGTGTTACCAGCGTTGTCTCTAGTTCTAATGTAGATAATGTTATCACCTTCTTGATATGGAGCTTTCTCTAGTGTTCCGACATTACCAGCATTGGTAATAGTACCACTTGATCCGTTCTTGTAGTCATAACCAGCTATGCCAGATACTGGATCTGTTATGGCATCCCAGGTGAAGGTAAATGTAGATGATGTGGAACAGCCAACTGGAGAGACATTAACAACTTCAGGAGGAGCAGGAGCTGCTCCATCATATTTGTAAGTGAAGAGAGATGTTTTAGTAGCAGTGTTTAGATCATTGTCTTGGGTACTTAGTATTAGATAATATGTAACACCAGAGACTAGGGTACTAGCAGGAGGAGTAATGTTTTGTTCCGCTCCATCTATACCAACATGAGTTTTAAAGTATCTGGCACCTAGGTTTGGAGTTAGAATACCACTGGTTGAGTTAGGTTCGGCTGTTGGATCAGTACCTAGGTAGACATAGTAGCCTTTAATACCAGATGAGGCATCAGTGGCTCCAGACCAGGTGATGTATGGAGTTTGGGAGTTACCCCAGTTATCTGAGGTATATGATACAGCTTTAGTACCATCGTAGTAGAAGTGAGTGTTAGCTGGTGTTGGGTTAGTGGGAGCTACTGTGTCAACTGATTCAATGTTGACACTAATGTCATCTATCATACCATCCCATCTATCTGTAGTAGAGCCGTTTCTAGCTCCAATGTAGAAGGAGGTGCCATAGGACAGAGAGCCCCAGTCTGTGTCATAGGTGTTAGTGGCTTGGTTTACTCCGTCTAGATCTATACTGACTGTATGGGCTGCTTTGTTAAATGAGGCTTTGACAGTATACCACTGGGCATCGGTGAGAGATAATGTTGGAGTTTCGACAAACTGAGCTTTGTTGGAGTAAGCGAGATAAAACCTTAATTTACGACTTGCCACATCGTAAACCAACCGCGAATCATCGGTAGACTGGGCGGAATAGAGGATTTTTTCCTTGGCATCATAACTTCCGCTTTTTAATATTGCCCATCCTGAGCCGTCAATCTTTGTGCGAACAATTCTTGAATTTCCAGTATCTGAAATATACATATACTGATCAGAACTATTGTATTGAATATGCCCAGGGCTGCTAAAATTACCCGTTCCTGAACCACCCGTTCCATAAGAGGTCCAGGAATTTGCTCCCCAATCGGTTTTGACTACCCGTCCATTACTCGTATCGGAAATATACATTAAGCCAGTAGAGGAATCGACATAAATTCCACTAGGATTAGAAAATTGGCCGCTACCACTGCCACTGGTACCAAATCCCGCTAACCCAGTATCATTAAACCGCCTTTGATAAACTCGATATGTTCCAGTGGAATCTGTGTTGTAAATCCAACCGTTAACTTCATCATACCAGATAGCCTTCGCTAAGGATCCGGCCTGTCCGCCTGCGTTACTGTATGTAACGGTGGTAGACAAATCAGTCGGCATTCTTCTAACTCGCCAGGTTCCATCATTACTGGCCTGACAAGAAAAGAATAATTGCCCCGCGGTTGTATTTAAAGATAGAGTATTACAACTATAATAGCCACCTATTGGGATAGAGCCAACAGCCCAACCTGTGCCGTCAAATTTTGTTTTGACAACCCTGTTGTTTCCAGAGTCCATAATATATAAGTATTGGGAAGCACTATCATACGCAACACCATTTGGGTTATTGAATTGCCCTGTTCCCGAACCTGCCACAGTGCCACCAAGCGTTTGCCAACCAGTACCATCAGATTTAGTTTTGACTATACGATTATTAGCTGAATCAGCAATATAATAATACCCGCTAGAAGCATCGTAGTATTTTGCTCCGAGATTACTATTAAACTTCATCGTATTATTGTAGTAACTTCCATACGCCGTCCAGCCAGTCCCGTCAATTTGTGTCTTCACAATTCTGTTATTATTCTTATCAGATGTATAGATATACGAGTCAGCACTATTAAAAAATATTGCTCTGTTATAATTAAACCCCCCGAGTGTCGCCCAGCCGGTACCATCAAATTTAGTTTTGACTATCCGTGCATTTCTTTGATCTGAGATATACAAATAGCCCGACGCATTATCGTAGTCCAGCGCAACAGGCGCATTAAACCCCCCGAGTGTCGCCCAGCCGGTACCATCAAATTTAGTTTTGACTATTGTGTATGCGGAGTTGTTCACTACATAGAGGTACTCCGTTGCCGAATCATATTTAACATCTGAAGGAGCTGAGAAACCCGTCAATGTTGACCATCCGGTCCCATCAATCTTAGTTTTAACGACCCTATTATTGTCTCGATCGGCAATATACAAATAACCTGTTGCTGGATCAAGCGTAAGTGAACGAAAATCCCAACCATATGTGCCAGCGTAGTTACAACTTCCAGTTGCAAACTGATTCACGCCAGATCCAGGCATACCTAATGCTTGCCAACCAGTGCCGTCCATCTTAGTTTTAACAATTCGACCATTACATGCATCAAAAATGTAGAGGTAGTCTGTAGTAGGTTCATAAATTATACCTGTGGGGCCATTGAATTGGCCCATTCCGCCAGTGCCGTAGTGGCCGAAAGTCTGCCAACCAGTTCCGTCAATCTTAGATTTAATAATTCTATTGTTGTAGTAGTCAGTCATATACATGAAACCACTGGCATTATCGTAATACATGCCTTCTGGCCCATACATACTCCCTTTGTCCTGGTTCGCCGCATCCCCATAGGCACTCTTTTGGAACTTCATCTCAACTGAGCCTTTGTCGGCGGGGAGGTTTGAGGCAGTTGGGTATTTTAGAGTAGATGTTCCGTCGTAGGAGTAGCTCAGTGAGTTAGTACCTCCATAACCAGCTGGGTTTAGGGTTGGCAGAGCGGTGTCAGTGGAGCCGGTACCTGAACCAAGTGAGAAGTTGGCATTTAGCGAACCTGAGTCGTAGTTGGCTTGGAAGGAAGCGGCGGCGTTTGATGGTTTTCTAAGTATTGGGATAACAATATTAAAGATCAACAAAAACGCTACTGTGACTACAACAGCAATAAATGCGGGCTTTCGTCCTTTTTTTAGTATTTCCCCTCTCATATTGTTGCAATTATTATACCAAACAAAAGAATACAAAAACAAGGATTAATTAGGGGTTAAAAAAGGGTTTGGGAACGGGGTAAACAAAAGGGTGGGAAAAGGGGTGGATAATGGGTTGGAGAATGGGTAAGACAAAAAGGCAGAGAAAAGGGGTGGATAATGGGTTTTATAATGGGCCAAAGAAAGGGTTGAATAAAATGGTAGAAGGCTAGATTTTATACTTTACTATTCTTGTTGCAGGAGACAAAATAGTTTATAATTACATTATAAAGATAAATAATTTGAGGGGCTCGACTAATATCGAGTTAGGACTATGAAAAAGTTTCTTGCTTTTGCTGTAACGGCCGCCTTAGTCTTTGGTACTTTTAGCTTCGCCAAAGCCGGACCATCTGTTGATCAGCAATACACTGGTGGCACTGGATCAACCAGCATCATAAATACGCAAAGCAACGCACAGACTTTCATGCCGACGATGAGTCAGCTAGACAAAGTCTCAATCGAGCTTGCAAGTACCGGAGGGGGCACTACTACACTAACCTGTAACATTAAATTCTTTTCTGGCGGATGGAATACAATAAAATCTTGTGGCACCAAGGCTGCTATTGCAGGATGGAATGATTTTTCTTTTGACACCACTACCGTAACAGTCAACGAACGGTACGCAATATTTATTGACGCGACATATACTGCTGGCAATCCTCTATGGGCCTATACATCAACAAGTACATATGACAGAGGCTACGCTATTTGGCAGGGAGCAGATAAGGCAAATTGGGACTTCAATTTTAAAAGCTGGGGAACAGAACCAACTGAAATTGTTGCCGAAAACACTCAAGCAACAGAGGGGCAAAACACTGTTGCTGCCACAACGACCGCTGGGTCAACAGAAACGCTAGGGGCGACATCAACTTCAATCGCCAAGCCAACAACTCTGACAGCGGCTTACTCCGATGCTGATCGCGGAATAAAGCTTGCCTGGAAAGCGTCGACGACGACGGTTATTGATGGCTACAAAGTTTTCAGATATGAAGGCGACGTTAAGACACCAGTAAAAATTGCCTCAACTGCAAAAGATAAATTAGAATATCTTGACAACACTGTTGTCGCGGGCAAAACCTATTACTACCAGATTCGTGCTTACAAAACAGATACAGAATCAGTCAGTTCGAATATTGCCGATGCCACAGTCCCAGCTGACGCCGCACCCGCCAAGCCAATAAACTTCAAAGTAGTTGACCGAACGTTTAGCTCCCTAGAGGTTATGTGGAGAAAAAGTACTGATCCAAACATATCTGGCTACACTCTAAATCTATATCGCGGCGGAGATAAAATTAGAACTGCCGAGATTCCAGCAACTGTCCGCAACTATTCATTTCTTAACCTTGATGCCGGAACACTTTATAAAATTGAATTGATTGCAAAAACCTCAGGTGGCCTAACTTCCACTCCAGCATTTACCATAGGTTTTACCCATTTGCCTGAAGTGCTTGAACGTTTTATGGACACAACCAGAACAATTGCTGGCCTCGTAGTTCTTATTCTCCTTCTGATTCTGGCGATAAATACCAAAAAACATTACAAAGAGAAAAAATAGTTCCACGCCTCTAAATCAAAAAATGCCCGCAAATTGGGCATTTTTTGATTGCTTAAATTATGACCGACTATATAATTTGATTGGTCTTTACTCCTTCAACCCAACCTCCAACTAACGCACTAACAATAACAACGACGACTGTTGCAGCTAAGTGTCCTAAAACAATTTTTACCACTGGTCTTTTCTCACTCTTAGCAACAAAATAGCTTAAAATTGTGATCAAAATCAAACCGTAAATTATAGAAAATATTACAGCGTCAGACAAATCCATAAATATTACGGGCAAAGCGAAAGAAACCCCAATAAGAAATTTGGAAAAAAATGTTGATAAACTCTCCTGCCATATTGAAACTTCTGGCTTAAGTTCTGTCTCGTCGGCCATAAAAACCGCTACCGCATCAGAAAGCGCGTCTGTAACAGCAATTACCCCAATTCCAGCCAGAACAACAGTCGTGGAATGAGTCCCCTGATTCAGACCAATCATCATGCCTAGTGTTGCAATAATCCCGGAGGTTAGACCAAAGCCCAGGCCTTTTCTTATTGAAGTTTTCATAAAACCTTTCCTACATTAAAAGAAGCAGAAAATCTGTAATAACCATTGACCATATTTTAGCAGATTTTTACTCAGCACAATATTCAAGGATACAATTTGTCTTAGAACTATGGTAAAATTACTTATCAGATAACAAATCATAAAAGGAGTCAGGTGAAAAAATCTTTGAACTTTTTCTTAAAATGGGGACCGGTTTTTGTTTTAGCCTTGGGTTTGATGATTATTATTATTGATACCACGTTATTAAATGTTGCATTGGCCTATGTTATTCGAGATCTAAAAACTGACATCCAGAGCATCCAATGGGTGATTACTGCCTACGCGCTAACTCTGGCAGCGCTAACAATCACTGGTGGACGACTTGGCGATCTTTGGGGCCGAAAAAAAATGTTTGTTATCGGAGCAGTAATTTTTGCCGTCGGCTCGTTTATTGCTTCTATTAGTCAAAATGTCAGCACAATGATTATTGGCGAGTCGATAATCGAAGGCATCGGCGCTGCCCTAATGATGCCGGCGACTCTATCACTTTTGGTTTCAACATATCGCGGTCGTGACAGAGCAATTGCTATGGGTATTTGGGGAGGGACCGCGGGCGCAGCTTCGGCTATCGGCCCAATTCTAGGTGGATATTTAACATCGCATTACAATTGGCGCTGGGGATTTAGAATAAACGTTTTTGTCGCCGCAATTTTAATATTAGGGTCTCTGATCGTTAAAGAAACTAGGGACAAAAAAGAAAAACCAACGCTTGATATCTTTGGCGTAATTCTTTCCTCTGTTGGGCTTCTTTCGGTTGTATTTGGAATAATCGAGTCATCTACCTACGGCTGGTATAAGGCAAAAGAAGTTTTTACATTCTTCGGCCACCAATTAAATCTCGGTGGAATTTCAATCGTAACTCCGTCGATACTGCTTGGAATAGTTATTTTAATCTTGTTTGTTGCTTGGGAACTTAGAATTGAGCGACTGGGGAGTACCCCGTTGGTGTCAATGAAAATATTCAAAAACAAGCAATTTACCTCTGGCGTCGCAGTTACAGCACTACTCGCACTGGGACAAACAGGAATGATTTTTGCCCTACCGATTTTCTTTCAAGCTGTCCGCGGGCTAGATGCCTACCATACCGGACTTGCATTTTTGCCAACCTCATTAACAGCTCTCATAATCGCCCCTCTTTCAGCGGCAGTTTTCAGTCGCAAAATATCAACAAAACGACTGATACAAGCTGGGTTACTATTCTCTACTATTGGCATGGTAGTAATTATGGTTAGTTTAAAAATTGATGCCAACACAAATGACTTTATTCTTGGCATGATAATTTATGGCGCAGGCATTGGTCTTTCAATGTCAACGCTTTCAAATTTAACTCTTTCAGCGGTGTCCGTTCAAGAAGCGGGAGAAGCTTCCGGAGTCAACAACACTTTTCGTCAAATCGGCTCATCACTCGGGTCAGCAATTATTGGGGCAGCCTTATTAACTGCCCTGGCGGCGAACTTAAATACTGGTATTGACTCAAGCAAAGTAATCCCCGATAAATTAAAATCGCAAATATCTTCAGCTGTTGCGCATCAGACTTCAAATGTTGAATTTGGTGGCGGAGCTCAAATTTCAGCAAAACTGCCAACAGCAGTCAGTCAAGAAATTGTATCTATTAGCCACCAAGCAACAACCGACGCGAACCGTCGAGCTTTGGCATTCGCCGCATTGTTTACGGGAATCGGATTCCTAATGACTTTTTTCTTGCCCAAAAAAGCTGATATGGGCCACGATGAATCACCAGCTAAAAATAATTAGCTTACTATGCTAGTTTAAAAAATCCCGAATATTCTTCGGGATTTTTTAATTAGAATGTTGTTTTATGGCTCAAGTCGTTTTACGCCACGATACAAATACGTTACTTCTCGGACATTCCCAATATCGAATAGTTTCATCAGCATTCTCGTCGGACCAAGTCCAAAACCTCCGTGTGGCGGGCAACCAAACTTGAAGAAATTCAAATAAAATTTTATCGATTCTGGACTCAAACCTTTTTCTTTTGCCTGCGCAACTAAAATTTCATAACGATGCTCTCTTTGCGCGCCTGTAGTAATTTCCATGCCATTCCACAAAAGGTCAAAGCTTTTGGTTAAAGTTTTGTCATCTTCTTTTCGCATGTGATAAAAGGGGCGAACTGCGATCGGATATTCCGTCACAAATAAAAATTCGTGACCAGTTTTTTCTTTCATATATTCACAGATCTTTACCTCCTCATCAGGGCTTAAATCCCCATCTCGCTCATTCGCAACTTTAAGTTTAGATAAAATCCCTTTCGCTTCTTTCATAGTTATTTGAGGAAATGGTAATTCAGGAACCAAGACTTCTCGGTTGTAATTTTCTTGAATTTCGTCGCCAAATTTTTCTTTTATTTTCTTCAAAGCATATTGAATTGCCCTGGATTCCTCAGCCATAACATCTTCATGCGACTCAACATATGAAATCTCCGCATCATATCCAGTAAATTCAGTATCATGGCGAGACGTGAATGACGGGTTGGCGCGAAAGACTGGGCCAACCTCAAAAACCCTTTCAAAACCCGAAGCCATAGCCATTTGTTTATAAAATTGTGGCGATTGTGCTAAATAAGCTTTACGATCAAAGTATTTTACCTCAAAGAGCTCTGCTCCAGATTCGCTTGGAGTCGACATAAATTTTGGCGAATGAATTTCAAGATAACCTTCACCCGTCCAGTATTCCCTAAAAGCCTGCTCCATTTCTGTCCAAACTTTGAAAATTAGAGTTCTCTCTGGTTTCCGCAGATCTAACCAGCGCCAGTCTAGCCGCTGTTGGATGTTTGTTTCTTCCTGACTTTTTTCCACAACTGGAATTGGCAACTCCTCAACCGGTGTTGATAGAATTTCGATTATCTTTGCTTCAATTTCAAAACCACCAGGAGCCTGCTTTTCCTCCTTAGCAATGCCAATAATCTCCGTCACAGACTCCAATTTTAATTCAGACGCTTTCTTCAACAATTCTTGTTCGGCAACGACAACCTGAATAATTCCGGAAATGTCACGAATCATTAAAAATTGGATTTTACCCTGGTCGCGAATTGCTTGAACAAAACCAGCAATTTTCACTTCTTTGCCAGCCGAAAGCTTCACTTCGTCAACTTTTACTCTTTTCATTTCAACTCCATAAATTAATTATATCAGTTTACAAAAATCGCCCCTACATCGCTAAAAATTTAGCAATATAAGGGCGATTTCTCGCGGTGCCACCTTATTTTTTTCTTCAAGTGCTCCGAATCTCTCCGACACACTCTTCGTTCGATTACGGGAACTTCCCGGATGGCTCTACTCGCCTATTGGCTTTCTTCCATCAGCTCTGCCGTGTCTGCGGCGTCAACGCTTTTGTAATTTTCTTAATCTTAACAATGTTAACATCATTTGTCAATGGTTATGTTATGTTTCAATACCTTTGCAACACTTTTAAGTATTGGAAGGTATTATGAAGCATATGCCATATACAATAAACCCATTCTTACCAAAGG